>Ga0075163_10012864_pt1 | contig 10887 bp, 4 predicted proteins | sample JI1023141ADNA_FD_71478 | JGI IMG/M metagenome (GOLD analysis project Ga0075163, IMG submission 71478) | Wastewater effluent complex algal communities from Wisconsin, to seasonally profile nutrient transformation and Carbon sequestration -... | ecosystem: Engineered > WWTP > Effluent > Algae...
ATCATAGTAATTTTTCTTAATATCATCTTTTAGCGAAGTTAATATTGATTTACCTCTCTCACGATCATATGGCCCCAATGTTTGTTGAGGTGATTGTGCTGTAACTAAGGGAACTGTGTATGTTGTCCAAGATAAAGATAGGATTATTATTACTGTTAGGAAATAAGCAAAAAACCTTTTATATTTATTTAGCTTCATATCATTGTTCTCCTATTTCAATTAGTATTAATTGAGCCATTATTACTACTATATTGCTTCTTCTTTGTACTTTCCCTAGCTTATTTAATAACCATTAGTAATGGCTTAGGTATATAAGATAGTCATCAAGGACTATAAATAAAATATTATTTAGAAGAAACGTTAATATTTTCTCTGCATATTATATGCTTGAGTACTATATAGTAAGCTAATAATTAAGGTCAAAAGAAAAATAACACCTAATAAGTAGTAGACGTATTTTTTTGCTATTTCCCGTCAAATTATTTTAGAAAACTATCATCTTATAAATTAATATTGCCTTATCTCCTTAAAAACCAAACATAAAAGAGTTAGAGACTAGCCCATCAACAATTATGTTAATTTGATTATTACCAGACACGAGATTTCACTTTTTCTTAGTACCTTTAAGAGTAATAGCAGTGTCAACACAATTAACAATAAATCCTGCTACATCTTTTCCATTTACTTGAATAATGATGTTATTGTCTTGAAACCATTACCTTTACCTGCACTGAATCTCCACCTAATGAAAGTAGGCGGTCTCAAGAAAAGTAGACTGAAGTCTAGACCGAGCAAGCTCGGCTAAAGATGAAGAAAGATGAACATGACGCTTCGCGGTTAAATTATTAACTAAAAACCAAGGGAGGGCATACAGTTCAATGCATACAAAAGTATTTGGCCATTAGAAACTTTATCTTGTTCTACTAAATAGCAAACTAAACCGATCATGGGGCGACTTACTCAGTCATTTGGTTTTGTGGGGAAAACCATCTATAATGCGATCTCTTCTTTACAAAATGGTATTACAAAGATATTACTACTTAAAAAAGCAGTTTGGATGTACATCAACTAGAATAGGTATTCCTAGTGCAAGAGGTGCAGATAGTCTTGGCTATGCATCTATGCTAACAGTAAGAAATGTTCATCAACGCAAACCTTTCAACTAAGCTTAAAGGAGTTTACTTATGCTTAAACATATACTTTGCTTACTCTTTTTACTATTCTTGTCTAGTTTAGATGTACTAGCACAATCTTCTGATAATTCTCCTCTTATTTATAGAGTAGTTGATAAATTTACTTCAGTTTCAAATGGAGGAGCATATATATCGGTAATAGATGCTTTAACACAAAAGGAAATAGGCCAAATAGAATTTACTTCTACCTGCATTAACATAGAGTTAAGTTCAGATCAGGCAAGAGCTTTTCTAACAACTCAGATAACATTTTCTGATGATGGAATATTAGTTTTTGATTTAGCAGCAAGAAGACAAATAGCAAACTTATTTGCTCGCAAATCAGTTTGTGCAGCAAAAATAGCACCTAATGGAGCATTATGGGTAACTCTTTGTAGAGAAAATACTGTCGTAATAGTAGATAGTACAACTTTAAAACAAATTGCTACAATAAGTACCCCTGATGCACCTGAAGATATAGTATTTAGTCCTGATGGTAAACGTGCTTATGTTTCAGTAGCTACAGGTAATATTCTTGTTATTGATACTCAAAGGAGAACCATTACTTCTACTATAGCTGGTCTTCCTGCTCCTGCACCTTTGGTTAATAAAGGCATGGAACTAGCAATTTCTCCTGATGGGGGCATTTTAGTTAGAGGTGGTAAGGATACTTTTAGTTTAATAGACACAAACTCATTACGCTTAACTGATAAGGTTATGTTTTCTAACAGTTCTAGCCCGAGTCAATCTGCTGTAGTATTTAGTCCTGACGGTAAAACTCTTTATATTGCTGAAACTCAAGGAGCTAACCTATATGCCTACAACTTAGCTACTAAAGTACTTACTAACATTTTTACTATCCCAGGTATTTTAATACAAGATATAAAACTTTCTCCAGATGGCAGGTTGTTATACGTAAGCGATAGGGATGGTAGATCTATAATTGATACTCAAACCAAAGAGCTTGTTTTTAGTATTCAAGATTTTCCTATACTTAATCAATTTGTTTCTCAAGGAATAGCACTAGCAAGGGATTTTACAATAGGGCAAGCACCCGTCTTGCAAACCCTTTTTCCAACGGCAGATCAGCAAGTAACGGCAAATCAGCCTATTACAATAAAATGGCAGACAACAGTTGCAGAAAATAGTTTTTCTATAGCAAAACATAAGGTAGAACTGTCTACTGATGGAGGTGCTACTTTTGCTCCAATTCCTGGAGGAGAAGAACTTGGAACACGTGTACAGGCGTTTACATGGCAGGTTCCTAATGTAGAAATAATGAACAAAGCTCAAATTCGTGTTTCAACTGTTGATCTAGGCGCAAGACGCACTAGTTCTTCAACAGGCAACTTCAGCATTGTTAAAAATGGTAGTTCTGGTAGTGGAGACACACAAGCCCCAACTGTTAATTTCCTTTCTCCAAAAGGAGGAGAGAAGTTTGAATCAGGTAGCACATTACCAATCACTTGGACATCAAGTGATAACGTAGGAGTAACTGCTCAAAACTTATCACTATCTACTGATGGAGGAACTACTTTCCCTGTCATAGTAGTTAGTGGTTTGATGGGAAGCGCGCAAAGCTTCTCATTCCCTATTCCAACAACACTTCAAACAGATCAAGCAAAATTAAGGCTAACAGTAACAGATGCGGCAGGAAATATGGCTCAGGCTATTACTTCTAGCAACTTTGCTATTCAACTTGGTGCTGATACAACTCCACCTACTGTTACCATTAGTCAACCTACTACAAGTCAAAACCTAATAGCAGGTCAGTCAATTCAAGTTAAGTGGCAAAGTACTGATAATAATGCAATTGTTAATCAAGCTCTACTTCTTTCTTTTGATGCAGGAAAGACATTTAATCAAGTAGCTAGTTTTGGTGCTAATGATAATTCCTTTGTACTAAGCAACATAGATAATCTCAATTTCACTACATCACAAGCAGTAGTAAAAATTACTGCTACTGATTCTTTTGGCAATAAGGGAGAAGCTAATGCTTCATTTACAATAGCTCCAGCTATTACTCAAGCAGTTTTTCAGGCTAAAGTGCTTTCTATCAGTGGAATTGGGTTTATGTCTAATTCTTCTACCACAAACGCAATTAAGCTTTTTGTAAATGGAAAAGAGATTGCTTTATCTCGTATTACCTTATCTAATACAGCTTTTAGCGTGAACAGCAATAAGAAGAAACTTAATCTTGTTAAAGGTACAAACTCGGTTATGGTTGTTGTTGATGGGGTAAGTAGCAATACTGCAATGTTTACTTTCTAGTTTTTCTTTATTTATGCACAAAAACCAAGCTAGGCTCATAATTAATCACTATAAGCCTGGCTTAGTTCTAACTCTAGACTGGATATTAGTAATTTTTTCGTAAAGAAAAAACCTCGACTTTCGTACTTGTATCAAGCGTTTAGCTAGAAAAACTATTTGTTTTTCCAAATCAATTTTTTTCCATGATTTAGTTATTGGTTTATTTATTAATCGCCTTGAGTGTTCTTATTGACTTTATAACGCTCAACTTTTTTACAACACGACCCATTTTTCTTTGGAAAAGCGTTTCTTGGCCTAATTATTTGCCTAATTAAAAAGAAAATGCACCTAAGATCCTTTTTCTAATCTGTTTCCAGCCGCGCAATGCTTTAAAATAGAATTGCTCTTTTCAACAATTACGCTACCTGCTTCAATAGGATTAATTCCACCTGAATAGATATTGGATAGCACTGTATATTCAAAACGGATTTTTTCATTTCCTGAAAAAGCAGCAGCAAGTTTTTGTACTTCTGGGTCAAAGAGGCTGTAAGCAAAATAACAACTTAAGCTTTGTGCTGCCATTGCATCACCACCAGGCCGTTCACCTATAAGAAGTAAGATTAATTTGGTCTTTAACGTTTCTGCTAACTCCTCAACCAATTTAACCCGGCCATATTTAACAATAATTATTTGCCCAAGAGAATAACCTATAGCTTTGATACCATCTTCAATAACTGGTACAAGGTCATAAACATTTGCTCTAACCGCTTCAGCACTTAATCCATCAGAAATAACTATTTGTATATCCTGATTTTCAGCCGCTAGTGTAGATTTAACTTGTGGATCTAGTTGAGCGCCAAGGGTAGGTGAATTAAGGTGGCTTATCTTATTCTCAGCTTGTGTCTTAAATATACGGCCACCAAAGGTTTCTGCCAAGCTCTCACAATCAATTTCACTATAAACTGCACTGCGTGCTATAGCTTGATTAAGACGAACCAAACGGCTGACTTTGTTTTCTGGTCTAGGGCCAGCATTTTCAAACCCATAAAGGGCAGGAGTTGCCTTAACAAGGTTTTGAAAATCTGATTTTGATGGACAAAAATAGGAAGCATTTCCCCAATTTTTTCCCCTGACAACCCTTCCATAAGCACTTATTTTAAGAATGTCATTTTCTAAAGCCCAGTCAGTAAACTCAGGAGTAGGAGTTTTGCCATGGATTTCGCGTAAAGTCTGGTTATCATGGGCACTTGTGTCAAAATAGGCAAGCATACGGTCATTGTTAAGGTAAACATCCATATAGTAATTGGCTCCAGCACTAGTTAATAACTGTGTTGCCATTTGTTGACCATCTAATGAAATTTTTGAGTGTAGAGTGTAACAAGGAGCCATCCCCATAGGCAGTCCAAGCAATTTTCCCATAAATTGATCTTGGAGGTTGGCAACTATCATTTCAAAACTATCAAGATGTGTCTCAGGGCCAATAAATCCTGTTACATTATTGACCATGTATGGATCATAACGCCTTGCTAAACCATAAGTAAGAGCTTCTGTTGTCGTCATGTCTATACCTTCATGTTTAGAGTAAGTAAATTCACTACCTTGACCTGTTTCAAAATACATCCATTGCTCAGCAACGCCTTTTAATGGACCTTTTTCTTGCATAAGAAGATATCCTTCGTCAAGAGTTTCAATTGTGACATCAAACTCTGTAACATTGGTGCTTTCAGTTCCGGCAAGGCTTTGAAACATAATTTCAACAGGCACTCCCTGCTTTAAGCAAAGTATTTGGGTTTTAATATGCGAGAGTACACAGTTTTGAGTTGGTGCTCCCATATGTTTACGGATTTTGTCGAGTTGATAAAGTATTTGGGAAATATTATCAACTGTATCTATTGAAGGATTAACACCAATTAAAGCATCTCCTGAAGCCATAGAAAGACCAAGATAGGTTAAAAGTGTTATACCATTTAAATCATCAATAGGGTGGTTAGGCTGGCACCTTGCAGATAAAGTTCCTGCAAGTCCAAGCCGGCCACGTGCTCGGCTTGGACGATTAATTTTTTGAGTAATATATATCAGCTCATGAACATCCATGATTTTAGCAACTGCCGCAGCCATAGTCCCAGTAAGCGCGAGTCCATGTTTTTCAATCCATTCTCCAGATTCTTCTAGTAACTTATTCTTAAATTCACCTAACGTTAGATCAGCGATTTTGTTAAATACATCAAGGTTGATGTCATAATTGACACACATAACACTATCAATACGGCCATCATTGGTTGTTAGTGGATGATCATAGAGGTAACGTAGGGTCAAATTAGAGAGAATATAACGGGCTGCTTCACAAGTAACTTCATCTGGTGCAGCAAGTTTAGCATTACGATCTCCAGCTTTATTATAGTCAGCATTACCCAAAAGCTGTTTTAATCCATTAAATGTAAATTTCTTTCCAAGTAGAGTTTCTTGAAAAACTTCATCTTTTTTTATAGCTGGAAGAGGAATATTTTGTAATGGCTTGAGTCTTAATGTCATTTTCTTACCTATAATTATTAAAATGTTGTGAGAGTTATGTTATGCCAAAGAACGTAACTGGCAAACAACCTTCTACCCAATTACCAATATGAACAAACTGTGCAGGTTTTGGGTTAATTTGATCCAAAACTAATAGTGATAACTTTTCCTGACCCCAGTTTGAAATGTAACTACCTAACGTTTTCCCAATATTAGGTTCAAGGATAAGTACCATTTTCATTTGCGGACTAAGATATGAGCGAAATATTAGGCTAAGTTTTTTGATGTTCTCTAGATTAATTTTTGAAAATGAAATATAAAGGGCTGCTGTTCCTCCAATTTTCTTAGTTGATTCTACTAGTTCATAGAGTTGTTCTAAATTATCTTCGTAGTGAAAATGTCCAACAACCGGAATATTTCCTATAGCAAGTTCAAAGTCGTTAGAAATATATATAGAATTACCTGAAAGTTCAAAACTGTTTACAGCCAGTCCAAACACCGTTGCGCGCCCTTTATTTTCAGCAATAAATGATGATATATCTTTTGTTAGCTTTGATTTTTTAAGTGCAGCTACCAGCTCATAACCAAGATCACCATAAGCCGCGATAGCTCCCTGACTTGAATTGTATAGAAGTTCTGCAACACCACCAGAAAAAGTAATAATATGATCATTTTCTAGAAAAAAATCTGAGAGACTGGCTTGGATAATTTTAGGATTTACATTAGATTTATCATACAAAACTGATTCAAGATTTTGAACTAATTGTTCTGTATAACAGCTTACTTGATAGCTAGTTAAAGTATTTTCTATATGTAATTCTAGTCCTACAGCTTGAGAAAGAGATTGTGCATATTTTGTATAACTTTGAATTTTGTAAGTTCCAGGTTGAAAAATAATATGTCGTGCACCAATAAAATAACTCCCTGTATCAAATACCTGGCCATTTCTTGCAAGCGCAATATTTGATGTACCTCCACCTATATCAATATTGATGACTATTGATTCAGGATTGTCTTTAGAGATTTTAAGTGCACTTCCCATAAATGCCACCCATGACTCTAAGCGTGGATCAGTTGTTGTAAGCATTATTGAAGAACCAAAATACTTTTCAAGAATCCTTTCAATAGCACTAACATTCTGTTTTTGTGCTGCCAGTCCAGTAACAATAGCGCTAGTGATTAGAGTAGTTTGACTTATTAGTTGGAGTTTATTAACCCAATGAGAAATAAGGCTTTCTAGTTTTTCTTCACAAATCAATGTTTGTGATAAATAAGGTGTAAAAACAGGTTCAGAACGGTAGATAGTTTGTAGCCCACGGATCTCTGATTTTCCTAAAACATGGTTATCATGCAACTCTGCATTGAACAAAATACATTTAGAAGTGGTTGTGCCTAAATCAAACCCTAAGAGATTAATTTTTCCCATCTCTAATTAAACTTTCTAAAAACTCCAAACTAGCAAAACTATCTACCAACATAAAAATTTCCTTTAGTTAACCTTATTTAACTAGATGATATTCCCTCTAAAATCATTTATTTACGGCTATAGTCAAAAATAACGGTAAGTGTATGTAATAATGGGCATCTAATTTTTTGATCTCTTGACACACCATTTACATAAGTTTGGTCTTTTATTGAAAATATATTATGGCTATTCTAACAGGCCATGCAAAATAAGGTATTTTTACAACTGACTCTACTACAATTTTCCACCCAGTCCAAGTCTCTAACTTTTCTCTTTCAATAATGGCTGAAATAGGTAAAGAGGGTATTCAGATAAAAAAGCTGAATACCCTCTATTAGAACAAGGATTGAATGCATCAAAAATATAAATATTCTTATCTGTATGATTCGCACACATCATTTCAATAATTTCCCAAAGGAAATTATTGAAAATAAGAGACTTTCACTAAGCTTAAAAAAATGGTTAAATTGTAAACTATCTTATAAATATTAAGTTCAAGAGTAATAGATACAGCTAAAACCTGCTCACTTGCAATTTCTGTAGCATAATCTTTAATACTTTTTCCTTTATTACTCTTTGGCTGATAAATCGATTCCCTTTTCTATAAACAGTTTACCTGTATTAAGTTTAACCGTTTCTAGTATAAATAAATTTATTATGAAATTATATAAAGATTCTAGTTCGAACCCATTCTATATTACTCTCGGTAATGACTTTTGGGGCGGTCTTGCTTCAATGCTGGTTGCATTGCCTTCAGCAATTGCTTTTGGTGTTACTATTTTCATGCCATTAGGCCCCGTCTATGCTGCTCAAGGAGCCATAGCAGGCATTTTGGGTACTACTATACTTGGACTACTATCACCAGCTTTTGGCGGAACGAATCGGCTTATTACTGCTCCTTGCGCTCCTGCGGCTGCAGTTCTTTCTGCTTTGGTACTCCAACTTACACAACGCGGGGTTGCTCCTAGTTCTGCTATGCTAATGCTCACTCTAGTTGGGCTTATGTGTGGTATTTTACAATTACTTTTTGGCACTGTTCGCCTTGGTCGTTTGATCAAGTATATGCCCTACCCCGTTGTTAGTGGTTATCTGAGTGGTGTTGGTCTTATCATCATTCTTAGCCAAGTACCACGACTACTTGGCGTTCCAAAGAATATTAATTTTTTACATGCCCTAACACACCCTTCTCTTTGGAGTTGGCCAGGCATTATTGTAGGTGTTGTGACAATGGCAGTAATGATTTTGGCACCTAAGATAACCAAATCTTTGCCTGCCGCAATACTAGGATTATTAGCTGGTATTTTGACATATTTCGCTTTAGGTCTTGATGACCCCTCTCTACTGACATTAGCAGGAAATAAACTCGTTATCGGACCAATTACAGTTTCTAGTGGAGGATTCTGGGGATCGTTAGTTAACCAATGGAAAGCTATTGCTTCTATTCATCCCGCTGAACTTTCCAGTCTAATTGCCCCTGCTATAACACTTGCTGTACTTCTTTCCATTGATACACTCAAGACCTGCGTTATCCTTGACGCTTTGACAAGAACTCGTCATAACTCTAATCGGGAGTTGATTGGTCAAGGTATTGGGAATCTTGCTTCCGCGATGATAGGAGGTCTTCCTGGCGCTGGGCAGATGGGTGCCACATTAGTCAATATCTCAAGCGGCGGCCAGACAAGATTTTCTGGCATTCTTGAGGGCATCTTTGCTCTATTAGCATATCTTGTGCTTGGGACGTTTATCGCGTGGGTACCAGTAGCAGGACTAGCAGGTATTCTTATTGTCGTTGGCATGAGGATGTTTGATCGCAACAGTTTTCATTTACTCAAATCTCGTTCTACTATCCTCGACTTTATCGTAATTGTGGCTGTAGTAGTGGTTGCGGAAACAATAAGTTTGATTGCGGCTTCGGGAGTTGGTGTGGGGTTGGCTATCATGCTCTTTATCCGCGAACATGTTGGTGTTTCAGTTGTACGAGCTAAGATGTACGGCAATCAGATGTTCTCTAAACATGTGCGATTGCCAGAAGAGCAAGTAGTGCTTGAGGAACACGGTGAACAGACAGTTATTTATCAACTTCAAGGTAGCCTCTTTTTTGGAACAACAGATCAGCTTTACACTGCCTTGGAACCAGAACTAAAGAAACGTACTTATGTGGTGCTTGATATGCGGCGTGTTCAGTCAGTGGATTTCACTTGTGCCCATATGCTTGAACAGATTGAAGATATTTTGTCTGTTCATAAAGGCTATCTGATCTTCTGCCATTTTCCCTATAAACTTCCCAGCGGTCGGGATCTAGTAAAATATTTTGACGGCCTTGGTCTAGTTAGAGCAGAACACCGAGTGCGGATCTTTCCATCTCGCAATGATGCTTTGGAATGGATTGAGAATAAAATCCTAGAAGAGGCAAATCTATCACATCCCCCTGAACAACTCCTAGAGTTACGCGAGATGGAGATTTGTCGTGGCCGAAAGGAAGAAACGATTGCTGCCCTTGAAGCTTGTGTAACAACCCAGAAAGTGAAGGAAGGGGAACGTATATTCTCTCGGGGAGATAATGGTGACGAACTTTATTTGATCAGACGAGGAACAATACGTGTCTTGTTGCCTGTTCATGAAGGATTAAACTACCATTTAGCAACTTTTGCTCGGGGCCAATTTTTTGGTGAGATGGCATTTCTTGATGGGCAACCTCGTTCTGCTGATGCAGTAGCGATGAGTGATGGTGATCTCTATGTGCTCTCCCGAAGCCGGTTTAACGAGTTGGCCGATGAACATAAGAAACTTGCTATCCAAGTATTAGAGGCAATCGCCCAGAAGATGGCTAGTCGTTTGAGGCGAGCAAATCTTGAATTGAGAGCATTGCAGGAAGGATAAACTGACTTACCTACAAAAGTGAATTTATATGTAAAAACTTTTTCCTGCTTGCTTTCAAAAGCATACTAAAACTTACCTCTTTTTTGCTAGGATTAGTCTGTTCAGTATTACTTTTTCACAATTACCATCAATCAGTTTTTATTAAAGATTAAAACGAAATGTCAACTTACCATGAACTTTTACAGGGATATTATTAAGCAAAGTGGGTTTAAATTTCCACTGTTTTGCTGTGCTCAAAGCGGCACTTTGCAACATAATATGACCAGAAACCACTTGAGCACTAATAACATTACCCCCTTCATCAATTAGGATTTCGACTTCAACCTCACCTTGAATATTAGAATTACGTGCTATTAATGGATAAGTAGGTATTGGAGAAAAAATAGCAATACCTCGAATTACCCCTTCACTACGGCGCACAACGTTAGGTACTAAAGTAGCACTTTCTTTTGGTTCAGAAGATTCTCTTTGAACTGGAGGAGGCGGCGGGCTAGAATTTAGCTCACTAGAGCCATTATTAGTTAAAACCCCACCTAAAACTCCACCTAAAACTCCACCTTCTACCCCACCAATCACTCCACCTAAAACTCCACCTTCTACCCCACCAAT
>Ga0075163_10012865_pt1 | contig 10887 bp, 8 predicted proteins | sample JI1023141ADNA_FD_71478 | JGI IMG/M metagenome (GOLD analysis project Ga0075163, IMG submission 71478) | Wastewater effluent complex algal communities from Wisconsin, to seasonally profile nutrient transformation and Carbon sequestration -... | ecosystem: Engineered > WWTP > Effluent > Algae...
CGCCGTCGCCGGCCACACCGTGACAGGCCAGGCACAGGCGATCGTAGAGCGGCCAGCCCGGGCGGGCGGTGACCGGCTCGGCGCGCGCGCCCCCGGCCACCCCGAGCACGATCGCGAGCCCGATGACGGTGGGTAGGTGACGCACCCACCGAAGCTGCCCCATCCGGCGCGGCGACGCCACCGCCCCGCCCACGGCCGGCGATCGTCATGACTCGGTCGGGATCGCGACAGGCGGCCGTGGCCCGTTGGCAGGCCACCTTGCATCGCGCTAGGAAGGTCGTTTCCGGCCCGCCTGTGCCCACGGAGTATCCATGACCCGCACCGCCATCCTCGGCTACGGCTCGTACGTCCCCGAGCGCGTCGTCACCAACGCCGAGCTGCCGTTCCTCAACGATCGCCACGAGCGGCAGGAGACCCAGGTCACCCAGACCGACGACGCCTGGATCCAGCAGCGGACCGGCATCCGCGAGCGCCGCTACGTGCCGCAGGGCGGCGACGTCGCCACCAGCGACCTCGCGCTCGAGGCCAGCAAGCGGGCGCTGGCCGACGCCGGCGTCGAGGCCAAGGACATCGACTGCATCATCGTCGGCACGCTGTCGCCCGACCGCCACTTCCCCGGCGTCGGCGTCGCGCTCCAGCGCAAGCTCGGCATCGCCGAGCGCGGCAACTGTCCCTGCTACGACATCCGCCAGCAGTGCTCGGCGTTCCTCTACGGCCTGCAGATGGCCGACGCCTTCATCCGCACCGGCATGTACAAGCGCATCCTGCTGGTCGGCGCCGAGATCCACAGCCACTCGCTCGACTTCTCGACCCGCGGCCGCGACATCATGGTCCTGTTCGGCGACGGCGCTGGCGCGATGGTGCTGGGGCCCAGCGCCAGCGACGACCCGCGCAGCGGCGTGGTCTACACCAAGGTCGCCGCCGACGGCTCGGGCTCCGAGTACCTCTACATCAACATGTTCGACATCCGGAAGGCGCCCTACCTCCAGCTCGACTGGCGGGACCGCGAGCGCAACCAGGACATGTACCCGCAGATGGACGGCAAGCGGGTCTACGTCCGCGCGGTCCGCGAGATGAACCTCGCCAGCCAGCAGGCGCTGACCACCACCGGCATGACCTGGGACGACATCGACTGGTTCGTGCCCCACCAGGCCAACCTGCGGATCAACGAGCAGGTCGCGGCGCTGGGCAAGATCCCGCCCGAGAAGTGCCTCAACACCATCCAGTTCTACGGCAACACCACCGCCGCGACCGTGCCGCTGACGATCGACTACTGGCGTCAGCAGGGCAAGGTGAAGAAGGGCGACCGCATCCTCTCGACCGTGTTCGGGTCGGGCTTCACCTGGGGCGCCGCGATCTTCACCGTCTGAGGCTCCGAGCGCAGCTCGGGCCGGGGTTGCCGAAATTTGAGCTCGGAACCGGGTTCCTACCCGGGACCGATCGATCGAAACGACAGGGTTGGCCATTCTGGCGAACCCTGTGAGGGCCCCGAGCGCCGCGAGGGTCCGCAGGAACGAGGCGCGCCGCCGCCGCTGCGTGAGGCCGGCCGCGGCCGCGGCGTGCGACCATGCCCGGCCATGGAGGCCGCGCGATGATCCTGATCGGGATGCTCGACTCACCGTTCGTGCGCCGGGTGGCGATCAGCCTGACCCTGCTCGATCTGCCGTTCGAGCACCGGAGCTGGTCGGTGGGCAAGGACTTCGATCGCATCCGCGAGCACAGCCCGCTCGGCCGGGTGCCGGTCCTCGTCCTCGACGACGGCGAGGCGGTGCTCGACTCGCCGACCATCCTCGATCACCTCGACGATCGGGTCGGCCCCGACCGCGCGCTGCTGCCGGCCGGCGGCGCACCTCGACGCGCGGCGCTGCACGCGATCGCGCTGGCGATCGGCGCGGTCGAGAAGGGCCTCCAGATCGTCGGCGAGCGGGTGTTCCGGCCGGCCGACCGGCGCCACCCGCCGTACGTCGATCGCTGCGCGACCCAGGTCGCCGGCGCGCTGACCGCGCTCGACCGCCTCGCCGCCGCCGCCGGCGATCGGCCCTGGCTGGCCGGCGATCGCATCGGCCAGGTCGACGTCACGGTCGGCTGCGTGCTCGCCTACCTGCGCGACGCGGTGCCGCTCGACCTCGCGCCCTACCCGACCCTGCGCGCGCGCTCGGCCGCCTACGAGGCGCTGCCGGTGTTCGCCCGGCACTACCTGCCGTTCGACGCCCCGGTGCCGTGATCGCGGCGATCAGCGCGGCGGGAACGACCCGTCGGGCCCGTCGGCGGCCAGCGGCCCGGCCCGATCGAGCACCCAGCGATCGAACGCGATCAGCATGTCCTCGCGGTGCGAGTACGGCCCCGGCCGGTAGCCGGCGCTGGCGATGCCGGCCTGCGCCCGATCCGACAGCTCCCAGTCCTGGCGGTTGGTCAGGTCCCAGAACTCGACCGCGTCGGCGGGATCGAAGCCGGGCCGCGCGACCTCGTCGGGGTGCATCAGCCACTGGCAGGTGATGTCGGTGCGGTCGGGCGCGATCGCGGTCAGCCGGTAGACCACGACGTAGTCGGGGTGGGCGTTGATCAGCATGCCGGGCAGGACCGCGTAGTAGAGGACGACGCGCCGCTCGGCCTCGCTCAGGCCGGGCAGCGACGCCCGCGGCGGCGTCGCCAGCGTCGACAGCGTGGTGACCCCGGCCGCCAGCTCCATCGACGCGCCCAGCCAGCCCGGCCGCGGCGGCGCGTTGTCACCGGCCAGGTAGTTCGACAGCCGGTTGAGCTGCGGGTGGGCGTTCGGGCAGTGCAGGCACTCGTGGTAGTTGGCGATGACCAGCTTCCAGTTGGCGGCGAGCTGGTAGTCGCGCCGCGCCACCGTCACCAGCTCGCCCAGCCGCCAGGGCGCGAACCGGGCGTCGAGGTCGTCGAGCTGATCGGTCAGCGGCGGCGGCGGCCCGTCGCCGAGCCAGACGAACAGGTTGCCGGCCCAGGTCGCCAGCGGCACCGGCCGCAGCGGCCAGTCGCCGAGGTCGAAGCCGTCGACCTTGTCCATGTGCGGCGCGCGGTGGAGCGCGCCGTCGAGCCGGTAGGTCCAGGCGTGATACGGGCACTGCAGGTGGCCGCGGGCGGCGCCCGCGTCGCCCGCGCACAGGAGCGTGCCGCGGTGGCGACAGACGTTGTGGAAGGCGCGGACCGCGTCGTCGTCGCCGCGGACCACGACCACGCGGGCGCCGGCCAGCGCGCGCGCGATCCAGCGGCCGGGCGCCGGCACCTCGTCGGCGCGGCCGACGAACTGCCACATCGCGCGGAAGATCGCGGCCTGCTCGCGGGCGAAGTAGGCCGGGTCGGTGTAGTAGCCACCGGCCAGCGTGCGCTGGTCGGCGGCGATCGGCGGGCGGTCATCGGCCTTGCGCATGGCTCTCGCGGGGGCCGGCGATCAGGCGCGCGGCAAGTGGACGGTGAAGGTGGTGCCGAGCCCCGGCCGGCTGTCGACGTCGATCTGGCCGTGGGCGTCGTCGACGATGGCGCGGACCGTGGCCAGGCCGATGCCGTTGCCGTGCGGCTTGGTGGTGAAGTACGGCTCCCAGATCCGGGCGACGATCTCGGCGGTCATGCCGCAGCCATCGTCGCTGACCTCGATCACCAACCGATCGCCGTCGGCGCGGGCGCGGACCACGATGGTGCCGGGGGCGGTGATCGCGTCGCGGGCGTTGAGGCACAGGTTGAGCACCACCTGCTCGACGTGCTCGACCGCGACCGTGGTCTCGGCCCCGGGCGGCAGATCGATCGCGAGCTGCAGCGTCGCCACCTCGCGGATCAACGTCCGCACGATCGGCGCCAGCCGATCGACGATCGCGGCCAGCGGCATCCGCCGCGCGGTCTCGGCCCGGGCGCCGAACCGGCGGAGCTGACCGACCAGGCTGCCGCCCAGCTCGGCGCAGGCGCGCAGGCTCTTGCTCAGCTCGAGGTCCTCGGCCCGGCCGCGCTCGCGACCGCCGCCGGCGAGCTGGCTGGCGACCAGCTCGACCGCGAGCACGACGTTGGCGAAGTCGTGGGCGACCGAGCGGGCGAGCTGCTCGAGCGCGCCGAGCTGGTTGACGCCGACCACCCGGCTGAGCCGCTGCCGGAGCTGCTCCTGGGCCCGCAGCCGGTCGCCCTGCTCGAGCACCATCGCCAGCAGATCGGCGACCGCGCCGGCGAAGTGCAGCTCCGACGTCGTCCAGGTCCGCGGCGGGCCGACGTGCTCGTGGCAGACCACGCCGATCAGCGCCCCGGCCTGGAACACCGGCGCGTCGAGCATCGAGGTGACGCCGAGCGGCTCGAGGTACGGCGCCGCCAGATCGGCGGTGGCGGGATCGGTGAGCGCGTCGTGGGCGGCGATCACCCGCCGGGCCTGCAGCGCGGCCAGGTAGCGCGGCACCTGGGCGCAGCGCAGCACGTCGCCGCCGCCGACGTCGTTGGTCGACCGGGTGTAGCTGCGCTCGCACACCAGCTCCTCGCCCGACGGCGACAGGGTCCAGAACCCGACCCGCTCGACGCCGAGGGTGTGGGCGCCGAGCCGGAGCGCCTGCTCGATCGCGATGGTGCGCTGGGTCGGATCGACCCGCAGCCGGGCCAGCTCGAGCCGCGCGGTCTCGAACGCGAGTCGATCCGCGTGACCGTCGTCCGGCATGACCATGGAGTATCACGCGCGCCGCGGCCGATCATGGTCGCGGCCGACGCCAGCGCGCGCAGATCGTGCGCACCTCCTCGACCCTGACCAACCACGCCGCCGCGACGAAGACGACGACGCCGACCGCGACCGGGACCAGCGCGATCAGCGCGCGGGCGGCGAGCGACGTGGTCAGACCCGTGCCGACCTCCGCGACCAAGGCACGCCGCGCGAGCCAGGCCGCGCCGCCCATCAGCGCGCCGGCGACGCTGACCCGGGCCAGGTGTCGAGCCAGCGGGCCGTGCGGCATCGCGACGCCGACCACGGCCAGCGCGCCGTACAGCGCGGCCGCGTTGACCACCGCCGCCAGCGCGGTCGCGGCCGCGACCCCGGCCGGCCCGCGCTCGACCAGCAGCAGGCCGGCGACGAGGTTGACCGCGACCGACAGCAGCGCGGCGAGCATGGTCGTCCGCGCCCGGCCGAGCGCGAACCAGGCCGGCGCCAGCACCTTCATCGCCGCGTAGGCCGGCAGGCCGATCGCGAAGCCGGTGAGCGCCGCCGCGGTCGCCGCGGTGTCGGCGGCGGTGAACTGGCCGTGCTGGTAGATCAGCGCGACGATCGGCTCGCCGAGGACGATCAGGCCGACCCCGGCCGGCACGCCGATCGCGAGCACCCAGCGCAGGCCGGCGGCGAGCTCGGCGGTCATCGCCGGCCGATCGGACCGCGCCGCCGCCTCGGCCAGCCGGGTGGTGGCGACGGTGCCGATGGCGACCGCGAACACGCCGAGCGGGAGCTGGAGGAAGCGGAAGGCGTAGTTGAGGTGGGCGACCGCGCCCGGCTCGCCGCTGGCGAGGAAGGTGGCGACGAAGACGTTGAGCTGGAGCGCGGCGGCGCCGAGCATCGCCGGGACCAGCGCCCGACCGACCGCGCCGACCTGGGCGCGGCGGGCCGCCGACGCCGGCCCGATCCGCGGCCGCCAGCCGGCGCGCCCGACGGCGACGAGCTGGAGGACGAGCTGGGCGGCGCCGGCCACCACCGTGACCACCGCCCAGCCGATCACCACCGCCCGCGGCGCCCAGCCGGCCAGCGCCAGCGCGATCGCGCCGGCGATGCTGACCACGTTGAACAGCGCCGGCCCGAGCGCGGGCGCGACGAAGCGGGCCTGGGCGGTCGACATCGCCATCGCCACCGCCGCGAGCGCGACCAGCGGCAGGTAGCCGGCCATGATCCGGACCAGCGCGCCGGTCAGCTCGAGCTTGCCGGGCGCGGTCGCGAAGTCGCCGACCAGCGCCGCGACCACCGCCGGCGCCGCCAGCGCGAGCGTCGCCGCCAGCAGCGCCACCACCAGGCCGACCAGGCGGGCGACCCGGGTGCCGAGCTGGTAGGCCGAGGCCAGGCCGGCGCGATCGCGCTCGGCGACGAACGCCGGCACCACCGCCTGGGCCAGGGCGCCCTCGGCGACCAGATCGCGGACCAGGTTGGGGATGCGGAACGCGGCGACGTAGGCGTCGGCGAACGCGCTGGCCCCGACCAGCGCGGCGAAGAGCTGCTCGCGGACCAGGCCGAGCACCCGCGACAGGGCGGTGGCGGCGCCGACCACCAGCGCCGCCCGCCCGCGTCCGCGCTCCTCGATCATCGGGTCGGGCTCGCCCGCGCGGCGACGTCGGCGATCACGGCGGCGAGGGTGGCGCGGAGCCCGCGCGGCAACCGGTGGCGGAGCGCCTCGAGCGCCTGGCGCGACGCCGGATCGTCGTCGGCCGCCAGGCAGCGCGCGGCGTCGATCGCGGCCGCGCCCGGCGGGGCGACGACCAGCGCGGTGTCGGTCGCGGCCGGCGCGACCAGGGCGCGGACGGCGGCGCGGCCGTCGTCGCCGAGCGCGGTCAGCACCGCGGCGGCGTCGCGCGGCAGGTCGGCGCACAGCGCCTGGGCGGCGGCCAGCCGGACCGCGACCACCGGGTCGCCGACCAGCCGCCCGACCAGCCCGGCCCGCGCGCCGACCGGCGCCGGCACCGGGGTCAGCTCGATCGCGGCCCGCCGCACCTCGGGATCGGCGTCGCCGGTGAACGCGGTCAGATCGTCGGCGGTGACCGGGCCGGCGGCGAGCTCGCGGCGGACCGCCACCAGCGCGACGACGATCTCGAGCGCGGCGACCCGGACGTCGGCCCACCGATCGGCCCGGCCGGCGATCGCGCGCCAGGCGTCGATCGCCCGCGCCAGCTCGTCGTCGTCGAGCTCGACGACCTCGCCGGGCGGCAGGCCGGCCGGCCCGCCGCCGGCCGCCACCTCGTCGCCGATCAGGCCGCGGGCGATGACGCGGGCGGCCCGGGCCGCGGGCGCGGCCAGCGATCGATCCCAGCCGCCCGCCGCGACCGCCAGCTCGGCGAGCAGGCCGGCGCGATCGGGCGAGGCGTCGGCGGCCGCGATGGCCGCCAGGCTGACCGCGCGCACCGGCGAGCGCAGCCGGGCCTCGAGCGCCTCGGCCGGAGCGGCGGCGGCGTCGCGCCGGGCGCGATCGAGGTCGAGGACCGGCGGCGACGCGGCGCGAGCGCCCGGATCCGCTCGATCGGCCCGTCCGTCGGCGACGCCGACCACGACCATCAGGCCGGCGAGCAGGGCCTGGCCCCACCGGGCCGCCGACGGCGCCGCCCGGCCCGGGGCGACGATCGAGGCGCGGTCGGCGTGGGCGGGCGGGCTCATCCGATCCCGACGTCGCACGGCGATGTCGCGGACGCGCGAAAAGCGGCCGGAAAAATTGACCGGTGGAAGTACGTTCAGTACGGTCTATCCGTTCAGGTACGTTGCGTATCCGTTCAGTGTCTCGTTCCGGCGCGGGCGAGGGTGGCTCCAGGCCGCCGCCGCGCTCGGTGACCGCTCCTTTCTTCCGGGGGACTCCGATGCCCGACATCCTCACCGACCGCCAGCAGCAAATCCTCGATTTCATTGCCGAATCGATCAATGGCCGCGGCTTCCCTCCCACCCTGCGGGAGATCGGTGAGCACTTCGGCATCCGGTCGACCAACGGCGTCAACGACCACCTCAAGGCCCTCGAGAAGAAGGGCTACCTGCGGCGCGAGGACCTCAAGTCGCGGGCGATGCGGCCGGTGTCGATGACCAACGTCGTGTCCCTGGCCGAGCGGCGCCGCCCGGTCGGCAACGCGGTGCCGTTCGAGGATCTCTCGGGCGAGGCCGATCTGTGCGAGATCCCGATCATCGGCCGGGTCGCCGCCGGCCAGCCGATCCTGGCGGTCGAGAACGTGTCCGACACGGTCAAGATCGACCGGATGCTGGTCGGTGGCCACCGCGACGTCTTCGGCCTCCGCATCGTCGGCGAGTCGATGATCGACGACGGCATCTTCGACGGTGACTACGTGTTCGTGAAGAAGACGCCGAGCGCGCGCCCGGGCGAGATCGTCGTCGCCATGATCGAGGGCGAGGCCACGGTCAAGCGCTACTACCCCGAGGGCGACCGGATCCGCTTCCAGCCGGCCAACCAGAACATGCAGCCGATCATCGTCCGCAAGAGCGACTTCCGCTCGGTCGACATCATCGGCATCGTCGTCGGCGTCTACCGGAAGTTGTGAGGCGGCGCGGGGGCCGGGCGCGGTGGTCGGTCCGCTGACGTTACATTTCGAAGAACGTCATCGTTCGCGCGCCGGCGAGCAACGGGATCGGCGATCGTGGGGTCCAAGGGTGACGGTGTCGTCTGAAGACGCGTCGTCCACCGACGACATCCCCCTCGACCGTCGCGCCTCGCGACCCCACGCCTCGTGATGCCAGCGCCTGCGACGCTTCCGATTCCACGCCCGGCGAGGGCCGTGTCATGCTCGGGTGTGGCTCGCGTCCGTCGCTACCGACAGGGATGGATCCTCATCCCGGCCCTGGTCGCAGCGGCGGTCGCCGAGACCGGCGCCGCCGTCACCTATCAGGTGATGCGGCCGGTGCCGCCGCCGCCGCCGTGGACGCTGACGGTCTCGGTCACCGGCGAGGGTCAGGGCGCGGTGATCGCCAACCTGGTCGGCGGCATGCCGCTCGGCCACTGCACGCCGGCGACGTCGCCCTGCCGGTTCGACGTCCCGCGCGATCGCTACGTCACGCTGTCGGCGGTGCGGGCCGAGAAGATGACGTTCGAGGGCTGGCGCGGCTGCGAGCCCTACGGCGAGGACGTCCTGGGCTGCGAGCTGATGTCCTATCGCTCGCGCAAGGTCGCGGCGGTGTTCGGCAAGGTGCCCGAGTCGGTCGAGGTCGCCTGGATCGAGAGCGTGATCAAGGCCCCCGACGTCACGCTGCCGAAGGCCGCCAAGAAGCCCAAGGCCAAGATCGAGGCCGAGAAGCTCGAGGAAGAGAAGGAGGTCTCGGTCGCGCTGGTCAAGCCGGTGGTGCCGCCGCCGGTGCCGCTGATCCCGCCGCCGCCGCCGCCCCCGCCGCCGGCCGAGCCGCCGCCCCCGCCGCCGGTCATTCCCGAGAACCTGCGGATGGTCGAGGTCGACGACGACGATCACGAGGTCGAGAAGGCGCCCGACGACGCCACCCACCTGTCCGACAAGAACCGCGACGTCGCCGAGGAGACCCGGGCGACCGAGACCAACCTCGATCGCGAGTCCAAGGGCAAGGAGGTCGCGAGCGCCAAGTCCGACGACACCACCAGCCCCGAGATCGGCGGGCCCGAGGACAAGATCGCCCACCTCGAGAGCGCCGAGTCCGAGGTCGAGGCGGTGTCGCGCAAGAGCGATCACAGCGGGGAGGACGATCGGGCCAAGGGCCAGATCGTCGGCGAGGGCGGCGAGGAGGGCGAGGCCGGCACCGGCGATCGTCAGCCCGGCCTGCTGGCGATGCGCGGCATCGGCGGTCGCGGCGCGCTGCTCGGCGACAAGCCCGGCGACGGCAAGAAGGAGGGCGCGCGCGGCGCCCGCGGCCTCAAGACCACCCTCGACTTCGACGCCTACGAGCGGATCATCGGCCGCGACAAGGCCGAGGAGGAGCGGGTCCTGGCCCGGGCCAAGATGACGGCCAAGAAGGGCAAGTACGAGCGCAAGCTCGACGCCGTCAAGAGCTCGCTCGAGAACTTCGCCCCCGACATCCGGCCCGGCAACCAGACCGCGCTCAAGACCCGCGCCCACCCGTTCGCGGTGTTCGTCGCCGGCATGCACCGCCGCATCCACGAGCGCTGGGGCTTCGGCTTCCTCGAGGAGCTCGATCGCCGGCCGGCGTCGGATCCGCTCAACGACATGGACCTGGTGACCACGCTCGAGATCGCGGTCAACCCCGACGGCACCCTGTACAAGACGACGATGATCCGGACCTCGGGCCGGACCGACTTCGACGTCGCGGCGATCGACACCGTGCTGTCGGAGGCGCCGTACGACAAGACGCCGGAGGCGATCCGGTCGGTCGATCAGCGGGTCTACCTCCGCTGGAGCTTCTTCCGCGGGCCGCGCCAGTGCGGCACCTTCAACGTCGAGCCGTTCATCCTGACCGACATCCCCGGCGGCATCGTCCCGATCGACGGCCAGCCGGCGCCGACCAAGACCGCGACCGCCGGCGCGCCGGTCACGCCCGGCTCGACCGCCGACAAGGCGCTCGGCGTGCCCAAGCCGGTCAGCGCCGATCGCAACGCGTCCTACGCCGCCAACATGTGGGTCGCCGGCCTGACCTCGCGCAGCGTGCAGCGGCTGATGAAGGTGTCGCGGGTGCCGTTCACCGCCGGTGGCGCGACCGCCGCCACCACCAACGGCGACCTGCAGAGCCTGTACGAGGGCCTGCTCGGCGAGGTCGGCACGGTGCGGAGCTGGGAGCTGACCAGCCCGGCCGAGTTCACCCGCAAGACCGGCATCCCGGCCGCGGTCGGCGCCGATCGCCTGGTCATCCTCGTCGTCACCGACAAGGAGAAGCTGGGCATGGTCCTGAGCCCCAGCTCGTCGGGCGAGTACCACGCCACCCAGCTCTTGCGCTGAGGACCCCGAGCGTCAGCGAGGGTCCTTGCGGCGGCGAGCCCTTACGCGGCCTCAACGGCGCTCCTTGTTACTTCGGACCCTCGCTACGCTCGGGTCCTCAGATCAGAGACCGTGAATGAATCGGCGCTTGCGGCGCCGAGCCCTTACGCGGCCTCAACGGCGCTCCTTGTTACTTCGGACCCTCGCTACGCTCGGGTCCTCACAGGGTTGGCCAGAATGCCAACCCTGTCTTTTCGATCGATCGGTCCCGGGTGGGAACCCGGTTCCGATCTCAACATTTCGGCAACCCCGGCCCGAGCTTCGCTCGGA
>Ga0075163_10012866_pt1 | contig 10887 bp, 8 predicted proteins | sample JI1023141ADNA_FD_71478 | JGI IMG/M metagenome (GOLD analysis project Ga0075163, IMG submission 71478) | Wastewater effluent complex algal communities from Wisconsin, to seasonally profile nutrient transformation and Carbon sequestration -... | ecosystem: Engineered > WWTP > Effluent > Algae...
GTTGACGGATGCGGCGGGGAAAAGTCTATGATAATTTCCGCGCTGCCCAATTGCCCGACAACACACCAAACAACACGATCGTCACCGAACTCAGCGGCATCAGGATGGCCGCCACGAGCGGAGAAAGTGTACCGGTGACGGCATAACTCAGGCCGATCAGGTTGTACACCAGCGCGATGAAATAGGCGCGGTTGACGGTTTTTACACCGGCCCTTGCGAGTTGCACGAATTGTGGAAGCCGGGCGAATTCGTCGGCGTGCAGAATGGCGTCGCAGGCCGGGGTGAAGTTGTTGGTGTTTTCGGCCACCACGATACCCAAATCGCTCTGGCGCAATGCGCCGGCGTCGTTGAGGCCGTCGCCGAGCATGAGCACCTGCTGGCTGTGGCGTTGCAGATTTTTGACAAACTCCAGTTTGTCCTGCGGGCTGCGATTGAACAGCATTGAATCGCGGTCGGGGAAAAACGGAGCCAGGCGTGTGGCTTCCTGGTCCTGGTCGCCGGATACCAGCCAAACCGACGATGCCGGCGACGATTTTTTGGCGGCCGACGGCTGGCGGAAGAAGTCGAGGACCTCCGCCAGTCCGTCGCGGTAGCGGCTTTTTATTTCAAAATAGCCCAGCACCTTGCCGTCGACGGCGACAAATACGCCGCTGTTCATGAGATTAGAATCGGTATTATCAGGGTAGACAAATTCATGTGAACCAACCTTGACCTCCCGTCCCCACACTTCTCCGCGAATGCCCAATCCGGGAATTTCCTCGAAGTTGGCAGGCGCTTCGGGCGGTACCTCCGGCATGGATTCGTACAGCCGGCGGCTGAGGGGGTGGGCCGAATGTTTGGTGAGGGAGCGCACCGCAACCTTTTCGGTGAAATCCAGCGGTTTGCCGTGGAATTCGAACTGTTGCTGCGCAATGTTGGTGATGGTGCCGGTTTTGTCAAAAATGGTGGCCGTGATGCTGGAAAAAGCCTCCACCACGCGGATGTTTTTGAGGTAAAACCGGTGACGGCCGAGGATGCGCAAAATATTGCCCAGCGTGAACGGAATGGCCAGCGCCACTGCGCAGGGACAGGCAACAATCATCACCGCAGTAAAAGCATTCACGGCGGTGTGTATGTTGTTGGCAATGAGCCACCAGTACAAAAAGGCTGCACCGCCCACACCCAGGATCAGGCGGGTGAAATAGCGCCCGGCGCTGTCGGCCATTTGGGTGGGACTGGACGAAACGTTGTCGGTATCCTCGGTTTCGTACCGGGATTTGAATGCTTCGTTGTTCCAGAGCTGGGTCAGATGGCTTTGCGAAACCCGGCGTGTCAGCGATATTTCGATGCTTTCGCCCACCTGTTTGCCACCCGCATAAATGCGGTCGCCGCTTTGTACGGCCACCGGCTCGGCTTCTCCCGTTACAAAACTGTAATCGACCCGTGCGGTGCCTTTCAGCAAAATGCCGTCAGCCGGAATAATCTCCTGGCTGCGCACGAGGATGATGTCGCCCGGCACCAGGCGGTTGACCGGGACGGAGGATTCGGTATCGCCGTTTTTGACGGTGGCGGCTACCGGGAAATAGGACTTGTAGTCGCGTTCAAACGACAGTTGCTGCCAGGTGTGTTGCTGGAACCATTTGCCGGTGAGCAGCAGGAATATCAGGCCTGCAAAAGAGTCGAGGTAACCCGCGCCCGTGTGGGTCAAAATTTCATACACCCCGCGGCCGAACAACATCAGAATACCCAGTGCCAGCGGCACGTCGATGTTCAACTGGCGGATGCGCAGGCTGTTCCACGCTGATATCAGGTAGTCGCGTGAACTGAATACCAGCACCGGGATGGCGATGGCGATGCTCAGATAGCCGAATACGTTGGCAAACCAGCGGTCGGTTTCGGGATCCATGCCCACGTATTCGGGAAAACTGAACAACATGATGTTGCCGAAGGCAAAACCGGCGACGCCGATCTGGTAGGCCAGCCGGCGGCTCATGGCCGGCTTTTTAGAGCCGTCCACGTCGCCGAGGTTGATTTCCGGTGCGTAGCCGATGGTGCTCAGCAAAGCGGCCAGTTTGCGCAGTGAAGTTTTGCCCGGAGCAAACTGGATGGTGGTTGTTTTTTTCAGGAAATTGACCCGCGAGTGGGTGACACCCGAATCGAGTTTGTAGAGATTTTCAAGGAGCCAGATGCAGGAGACGCAGTGCATTTGGGGCAGGTAAAAAGTGACCTGTGCCGTTTGTCCGTTGTTGAATTCCAGGAGTTTGTCCTGCACCTCGGCGTCGTCGAGGTAGGCGTAAGCCTGCGCGTCGCGCTGGTTGCGCAGCGATTGGCCGGGTTTTGCATCCAGGTTGTAATAGTCGCAGAGATCGTTGGTGTTGAGGATTTCATACACCATTTTGCAGCCGTTGCAGCAAAAATATTTGTCATTGATCTGCAGCCGGTCGTCCGGACACAAGTCGTGACAATGGAAACAGCTGTGCTGTTGTACGGGAGGGTTTTTGGGTTGCGCGAGGACACTTGCCGGCATAGACGAGCGGATTTTGTTCGGCCCAAAAGTAGCATGTCACCCTTCAGAGCCAGGGCGACTCCGGTCAATCCCTGGGGTGATATTTGTCAATATGGCTGTCAAAAAATCTTGCTGATGATCAGGTCGATCACTTCGATACAGATCAGCGCAATGATGATCCATTCCAGGCGGCTGCTTTCGCGGTGCAGGAAAAGTTCGCGAAACACCGATAGGTTGTCTTCCACTACTTTAAAGGTGTATTCGATTTCCTTGAAGCGGGTCTGGGTTTCGAAAGTCCGCGCCAGTCCGCGGTGGATGCGGTCGAGGTATTCGTCTTCCCAGGCGAGATCGGGGCTGTCGAAAATGAATAAGTTTTCGACGATGCGGTTTTTGCTGTTCAGCATGCGGCCAATGAAGCGGAGCATGTTGGAGCGGCTGATCCGGATGGCGCCTTCGGTTTCCAGTTTGTCCGTAATGCCTTGTATTTCAGAGAGCAATTCGTGGGCGCGCTGGGAATAAAAGTCGAGTGCAACGGAGTGTGCCACGTTGAGCATCGCAATTTTCACCACTTCTTCGTCGATGCGGGGCACGGCGAGGCTGCCGAAATTGAAGGACAGTTGTTCGTCGGCACGGTGCATGATTTCAAAATCGTCGCGCAGTTTTTCGGACAAGGGGCGCTCGGAATATTGCTGGAGCAAGGCCAGATTTTTGCTCACATCGGTATCACTCATGTTGGCAAAAACCACCGCGCCGTAGTCGAAAGCGTACAAATACTTGTCCTCGTCCACCCGGTAAAACAATTCGGAGGGGTTTTCAGAAAGCACTGACCCGGCATAAGCTTCTTTCAGGCTGCGGAGATGCAATTGTTCGGCGATATAAAAGGCGGTAATTTTCATAGTTGGTGCGAATATCGGGATTTCAGATTTCGGATTGCGGATTTCGGATTGTGGATTGTGGAATTGACGTAAGTTTGCCGTGTAAAAAATCTTCCCCTTTGGCTCCCACCGCGATTGTCGATATTGCTGTCAGTACCGTTTTAGGTTTGGTCATGTTTGGCGTCGGTCTGTCGCTGACACTTTCCGACTTCCTGAACATCATCCGGCATCCGCGTGCTTTTTTCTCGGCTCTGGGTGCACAGATGATCGGGCTGCCCATCATCGCGTTCATCATCAGTTTGCTGGCGCCTTTGCCCGCTGAGTTAAAAGTGGGTTTTATCATCCTGGCGGCCAGCCCCGGCGGCGCCACTTCGGGTTTTCTGACCTACTTGTGGCGCGGCAATGTCGCCCTTTCACTTTCACTCACAGCCGTCAACAGTTTTCTTACCTTAGTTTCCATCCCGATCGTGGTCAATATTGGCCTGCGTGTATTCATGGGGCACGAAACCGAGTTGCACCTGCCTTTTTGGGAAACGGTAAGCCAGATATTTTTCATCACCATTATCCCGGCGTTTTTTGGACTTTTTGTGCGGAGGAACTTTCCCGTTTTCGCCGACAAGATCAGTAAACCCTCCAAATACGTGATGCTGGTGTTGCTGGCCATCGTTTTTGCCATCAAAATGTTTGCTGGGGAAAATTACGGTGGTGCGGGTCTTGAAATGCGCGACTTTGTCATCATTACCCCGATTGCGCTGTTGCAAAACGCCGGATGCCTGTTTTTCGGGTACTTTTTCCTGAAATACATGAAACTGACCCACTCATCGAGCCTGACGGCGGCCATGGAAAGTGGTGTGCAAAACACGACTCTGGCCTTCCTCATCGCCAACAATCTGCTGGGCAATCAGGATATGGTAAAGCCGGCCCTGATCTATTCGCTGTATTCGTTCTGGACGGCGTGCATTTTCGCCTATTATGCCAACAAACTGAATGGTGTGCGCTCCCACCCGGTGGTGCTCGACGGCGACGAGCCCGACGAAAAAACGGGTTGATTCTGGCAGTGGCCTGTACCGGCTTCCCGATTTTTATTCATTCCCTCCATTCGCCAGAACGCCCGCCGACCACAACAACCCCGCTTCTGCCTTGCGGTATTCGCTCAACAGTTTCAGGTATTTGATCTGTGCGTCGAGCCAGCGTTGTTCGCGGGTGTTGACGAGGAATACCGAACTTTCGCCAAAACGGAAGCGCTCGTTTTCGGCATCCAGCAAGGTGCGATAATTGGCGGTGATGTCCCGGTAAAGGTTGGCTTGTGTGCCAAGGTTGGCCTGTTCGTTGGCGTACTGCTGCACCTTGTTCTGGATGGCCAGGCGTTTTTGCTGCAGTTCGAGGTCTGTTTGTGCAATCTTGATTTCGGTCACCTGCAAATCGCCGCGCGCCTTGCGGTTGAGCAGCGGGTAACTGAAATTGACGCCCCATTTGATGTCGTTGCCCAACACCGCACCATTGTTCGCATCCGATGTGGGGAAAAACTGCCAGCCCTCGCCGAGCAGGTAATAACTCAGGTCCAGCACGGGCTTGCGCTTTTCATTTTTCAGGCGGCGCTCCACTTGAAGGCTTCCAAGTTTGGCTTCGTAGATCCGCAATTCGGGATGTTGCAGCCGCGCCTGTTGCAACAAATCGGCCGCATTTTGGCTGGAAGCGGGTGTCAATATTCCCGGGAGCAGGGCAGGAGCAGGCAGCAGCAATTCCGGTGCGAGCGGTTCGTTGTTCCCGGTCCATAAAAAGAAACGTAGCGCCAGTGTGGCGTTTTGGAGTTCCGTTTGGGCAAAATTGAGGTCCAGCCTGCGGTTTTGCACCTGAATAAAGGCTTCCATGGTGTCCATCGCCGAGCGTTCGCCCTGGAGAAAACTCTCGCGGATGGCAGTATTGCGTTGTTCGGCCTGCTGCAGCGCTTCACCCAGCACTTTCAGGGTATTGTCGGCCGCCACCCAGGTCCAGTAGGCTTTGGCGGCGTCGAGCAGCAGGTCGTTGAGCAGGGCAGCGCGTTCGGCTTCGCTTTGCCGCAGACCGATGTTGGCCTGTTTGAGGGCGGCGCGGCGTTCGTCGATCAAGAGTCCCTGTCCCAGGGTCCAGTTGAGTCCAAAGGTGGCCTGCCCGTCGGCGGGCAAAGCAGTTTCGGGATTGAGGTAGGCGCCGGTTGCGTAGTTGTAGGCGCCTTTGAATTCCAGGCCGAGCAGGGTGGGCCATTTGAGTCCCGCTTCGGTGTACTGAAAGTAGTTTTTGTCCTTGAAGTTTTTTGCCGTGAAGTCGGTATAGGCTTTGGGATCAAAACCGCCGCGGGCGCGCAGCAGGGCGGCGGCGGCCTGGTCCGGGGCAAGGTCAGCCTGCTGCGCCAGCGGATGGTGTTGGAGCACGAGGGTGCGCAGCGCAGGCCAGTCGAGTGTTTGGGAGCGGAGTGTGACCGTCAGCAGCAACAGGCTCGTCGCCAGCAGCACATTGCGTTTCATCGTTTGGACCGGTCGCTTCATTTCTTTTCCTGTTTTGTGTTGTCTTCCATGCCTTTGTACAGGTCCGGCGGGAAGCCGTTCACGATACGCCAGAGTTCATAGCCAAGTTTCACGTCGTTGAGCAGGGCAATACCTTTGGCGCCGCCGCCGGGTTGAAGTGCCTGTGGCCAGGCCTGTTCGGAATCGTCGGGCGCCACCAAAACGCGGAATTTGCCGTTGGCGCTGATGTTCCGGTCCATGGCGACCACCTTGCCACCAAAGGTGCCGAGCGAAACGCCGGGCCAGCCACTGAAAAAGAAAGAAGGCCAGCCGTCGAACATGAACCGCACCTTGCATCCGATGCTGATGAGGGGCAGGTCAAGTGGTTTGACGTACATTTCTACGGCCAGTTGATAGTCGGAAGGCTGGATACTGACCACCGGTTCGCCCTCTTTGATGATCTCTCCGATGCCGGGCGTCATGGCTTTCACCACATAGCCGTCCTGTGGCGCCACGATGTAATAAAAATCATTGCGGCGGGCGTAATTGTCGCGTTCGATCTGGAGTTTGTTCACCGATGCCCGGGCATCATACTGTTCCGAAAGCGTGCTGAATTTGTCGCTTTGGGCTTTGGCAATTTTGTTGGCGTATTCATTCCGGGTCAGGCGGAGGTCAGTCAGGTAAATATCGAGTTCGCGGCGACTCGTTTCAAGGGCATTTTGGGCTGCAATGCGTTTCGTTTCGGCTTCCTGCAATTTGAGCCGCCGTTCCTCCAGTTTGGTCAGAGCCTCTATGCCCTTGTCGTACAGGGCTTTCATTCCGTCGAACTGTCGCCGGGCTACCTGCAGGTCGATGTTGGCCTGAATCACCTTGATGCTGTCGCTTTCCACCTTCAGTTTGCCCTGTTCCATTTTTTGAAGGGTTTGGGTGATTTTACTTTCCAGTTCGCGGCGCATCGCATCCATCTGGGTTTCGAGGGCGCCCACTTTACTGCCGTAAGATTCGATGGCGCCCTGTTTGGCATCCACCTGATTGCCCATCCGAGATACCAGATTGGGGTCAAAATACTCCGCCTTGACCTCGGACAAGTGGACGATGGTGTCGCCTTTGCGCACCGCCTGCCCCTCTGTCACGTACCAGTGTTCGATGCGCCCGGCTATGGTGGCGTGTATGGTTTGGGGCCGTTGTTCGGGTCGCAGCGTGGTTACTTTGCCGTCGCCCCGCACGTTCTGCGTCCAGGGCAAAAACATAAAGGCGGTAAACAAACCGAGCAACACCAGCAGTAATTGCCGGAACGACCAGTGTCGCCGCGAGAGCCGGGTTGCCCCCGGCGCCTGCAAGCCCTGCATGTCGGCTTCACAATGGACCGTATTATCTGATATGTTCAACATGTTTTTGCATTTGTTCCTGTTATTTGAAAATCCCCAATCCCCAATCCCTAATCCCCCAATCCCCAATCCAAAATCCGCAATTCCCCCTACTCTCCCTCTACATCCGTCCTGAATATCCGCTGGTAGTGTTCCGTTTTTTGAACCGCGTCGAACGGACCATCGAATACAATCCGGCCTTCCTTGAGCACCACCACCCGGTCGCACAGCGAGGCCAGCAAGGGATCAGCGGTGGTGCCGACAAAAGTCCAGGGTTGGTGAGGATCGGTGAGCAGTCGGGCGATGCGCAGTCGGTCGCGGTAGTTGAGGTTGCCGAGCGATTCCTCCATCACCAGCAATTTGGGCTGATTGACGATGGCCCGCGCCACCAGGATTTTGATCAAGGTGCTGCGCGGAATGTTTTTGCCGCCCGGCAGCAATTCGGTATTGATGCCGTTGGGCGATTGCCGGATGAATTCGCTGAGGCTGATTTCTTCGGCCACCTGGAGTACCCGCTGCAAGGGAATGCGTTCGTTGCCGAGGTCGATGTTTTCGCGAATGGTGCCTTTGAACACGTCCTCCTGCGACGACAGGTCGCCGATGTGCTCGCGCAGACTTCGCAGATGCAGGTTTTGCTTGGGCAAACCGTTGAACAGCAGCGAACCGGTGAAGTCGCGTTTCACCACCGACAGCACCTGCATGAGGGTGCTTTTGCCGGAACCGTTATAACCGACAATGGCCACCCGCTCGCCCGCCCCGATGCTCAGGTTCAATTCTTTCAAAACCGGCAACGCACCATCTTCGTATTGATACGACAGGTTGCGCAGTTCGATGGCCAGCGGCTGGCCGGCACAAAATTCCTCCACGCGCACACCGTCCTCCCGTTCGACGGGCAAGTCGCTCACCTGCCCGATTTTTTCGATCGCCGTGAGCACGTCGTAGCCGGTTTCGTGGAGCAAAATCAATTTTTCCACCGATTCGATGACAAACAATACCAGTATTTCGGAAGCCACAAACTGGCCGATGTTCAATTGATTGTCCATCACCAGCATGCTGCCCAGGATGAGGAAACCACCCAGCACCAGTACACGGAAAACGATGCTGCTGACAAACTGGGTGACCAGGATGCGCCAGTGTTTTTCGCGGGCGTCGAGATAATCCATGGTGAGGGCATCGGCGCGCAGCAGCGGAAACCGGTTTTCGCCGGCCAGTTTGAACGTGGCGGCCACCCTGCCTACTTCTTCCAGCCAAAAGGCGAGTTTGTACTTGTATTTCGATTCCTTGAGACTGGTCTGGATACCTTTTGGCGCCGTCCAGTAGAACAAAATGATGAGGATGCCGATCAGCAGCAGCGAAAACAGCACAAAGGCCGGGTGGTAAAAGGAGAGCAGCAGCAGACTGAAAACGATTTGCAGAACAGCAGTACTGCCATCCATCAGCAATTTGGGCAAGCCTTTTTGCAGGGTAAGTGTGTCGAAAAAACGGTTGACGAGTTCGGGCAAATGCTCTTTGCGCAACATTTCGAGGTTGAAGCGCGGGATGCGCACGGCAAATTCCACGGCTGATGCCGTAAAAACCTGTCGTTGCAGGTATTCCATCACCGACAATTGCATGAGCCGCAAAATGCCGACCATCAGCGCCCCCACAATGACAAACAATACCAGAACGCCCCAGGAAGCAGAGATGGCGCCGCCGGCAATCTGGCCGATGATGGCCTGGATACCCAGCGGCAGCGACAAGTTGATCAATCCCGCTACCACTGCGTAGAGTATGATGTATCGGATTTCACGTCGGAAGGGCGCAAGCAGACGCAGCAGCCGTTGAATCGGTGTGATGGCTGAAATTGGTTCAGGCATTTTGTGCAGTTGCAGTTTTTCCCCGAAACGGGGAATAAACCGCATTGTTTAAAAGCAATACGATTGTTTGCGATTTATTGATAAAACGACAACCCGACCGGGCGTATCTTTGCACCCGAAAAAATTCCTGTTTTGATACTTAGCGAACGACTTGACCTGCTTGCCGAACTTGGCCATTACCTGCACACCGGCGGCGATGCCGAACTGGATGCTGTCATCGGAAAATCCTATCTTGAAAACCGCTGGTTTACGGAAGAAAACACCCGCAACGCCCTGAAAGCCATCGCCGTAACCATGCTTGATCGGACAAAACTGGAGCAGTGGACCGGTCAATACCCCATTTCTGCGTCCGGGCATCCCGACAAAACCATCGGACTGGTCATGGCCGGGAACATTCCCCTGGTCGGTTTTTACGACTGGTTGTGCGTGTTTGCAGCCGGTCACCGGGCCAGGGTCAAATTGTCGGACAAGGACAAACTGTTGCTGCCGTTTCTGGTAAAAAAGATGGGTGAGTGGTCACACGAATCCTGGGAATACACCGAATTTGTGGCTGAAAACGAACCCATCAAGGGTTTCGAGGCAGTTATTGCCACCGGAAGCAACAACACAGCGCGGTATTTTGAGCAGTATTTTGCCAAATACCCCCACATCATACGCCGCAACCGCAACGCTGTGGCCGTGCTCAGTGGCGCGGAAACGGTGACTGAACTCCATGCCCTGGGCCGCGATATTTTCAGTTATTTCGGGCTGGGCTGCCGCAACGTGAGCAAACTCTACGTGCCGCACGGCTATTACTTCGACACCTTGCTCGAAACCTTGCAGGAATACAGCGAACTCGCCCACCACGACAAGTACAAAAACAACTTCGATTACAACCTCACGCTGCTCATCCTCAACCAGGTGCCGTACAAAAACAACGGCTGCCTGCTCCTGAAGGAAGACACTTCGCTTCAGGCACGCATCGCTTCCGTCCACTACGAATATTACGACGATTTGCAGGATGCCGACCGGCTTTTGGCGACAAGGAAGGATGAAATTCAGTGCGTAGTGAGCAACCTGCCACTGCGCGATTTCAACGCACTGCCATTCGGCAAGAGTCAGGAACCGGGTCTGGACGACTACCCCGACGGGGTGGATGTGATGCGTTTTTTGACGAAATTGTAAGGCGCACCGGGTTTCTGCAAAACGACTCAGCCATCATTCCAGCCGGTTCAACGACTGATTTTCGCCTGTCACCGATTTATAGTGGCGGGCAGATTTGTATGCCCTTAAATTTGTATCACATAAAGAGAAGAAGATTGTTTTCATTTGGTTTTTTGGGGTTTACCGCCGGAAGCGTAATGCTGCCGGTGGTTTTTTTTATGGGCCGGTCCTGAGTCAATCCTGCCGGAAATCCCGCTGTGAATAGCAGTTTCGGGTTGCTGCCAAAATCACCGGCCGGATTCAACGATGATTTTCCCGATTTCACCGACAGTTTTTGCTGACCCAACGATAAAGCCCCCTGGTCGCTTGAAGCCGAATGTATATTTGTATCATCGTTAAAGAGAAGAAGATTGTTTTCATTTGGTTTTTTGGGGTTTAACCACCGGGTGCGTAATGCTTCCGGTGGTTTTTTCATTTCAGGTACCTGCCTGTGTCCGGAGAGAGTCTGTTCAACGTTGTTTGCAGGTTTCAATTCCGCAACACCGAATCGATCCGTTCTTCTGACAATCCGTTGAAGAAATAGATCGCGGGATGCTTCTATTTGATTCAATTTGAGGAATCTGTATCCGGAACAGGTCGCATTAATTTTACCACTCATGCTTCAACGATGATTTTCCC
>Ga0075163_10012867_pt1 | contig 10886 bp, 6 predicted proteins | sample JI1023141ADNA_FD_71478 | JGI IMG/M metagenome (GOLD analysis project Ga0075163, IMG submission 71478) | Wastewater effluent complex algal communities from Wisconsin, to seasonally profile nutrient transformation and Carbon sequestration -... | ecosystem: Engineered > WWTP > Effluent > Algae...
CGAGCTGCGCCGCGCCGGCGCGCCGGTCACCGCGCTGCTGCTGGAGGTGCAGCTGCGCCGCGACCCGGACAAGCCGTTCACCTGGCCGCTCTACTACGCGGCGAAGCGCGACCAGCTGCGCTGCGACCCGCTGCTGGTGGTGCTGACCCTGCGCCGCGGCGTCGCCCGCTGGTGCCGCCGAGAGATCGCCACCCCCCAACTGCGCTTTGCCCCGCTCGTCCTCGGACCCGACGAGGTCCCGGCGATCACCGAGGCCGGAACCGCGACGCCCGAGCTCGGCGTGCTCACGGCGTTGATGCACGCCGAAGACGACGCCCGGTCCGCCGCGGCGGCCGCCCAGGTCGCGCTGCGCGGATTGGCCCCGCTCGACATCGACCGTACCCGCATCTACACTGACCTCGTGCTGCAGGCTCTGGGCCCCGCCGCACGCCACATCCTGGAGACCGCGATGATCCCCCAGAACTACGTCTACCAGAGTGACTTCGCCCGCAAGTATTACGCCCAGGGCCGCGTGGAGGCGATCTACGACGTTCTGGAGGCCCGCGGCCTCGCGATCCCCGAGGAACTCCGCGCCATGCTCGACGACCTCAGGAGCCCGACGCGGTTGCAGAGCCTGCTGCGGCGGGCCCTCACCGTGAAGCGGGCCGAGGACCTGCTGCCGCGTCCGCGGCGGCCCAAGGCCTGAGCCCTCGACGCCGAAGTCGGGGCGGCCCACCGGGCCCGCCCTCACCCTCCCCTGCCGCGCTCGACTCACTGCCCGCGCTCGAACACCAGCGCCGAGCCCATGCCACCCGCCGCGCACGCGGAGATCAGGCCGAACTGGGCGTTCTTCTGGGCCATCTGATCGAGCAGCTGCAGCACGAGGCGCCCGCCGGTCGCGCCGAACGGGTGGCCGAGGCTGATGCTGCCGCCCCACTGATTGACGAAGTCGGGGTCGACCTCGCCGACGGGCGCGCCGCGGCCGAGCTTCTCCTGGCAGTACTTCGCCGAGGCGAGGCCGTGGAGGTTGCTGAGCACCTGCGCCGCGAAGGCCTCGTGCATCTCGATCACGCCCATGTCGCGCAGGCCGAGGCCGGTCTGGTCGAGCACGCCGGCGACGGCGCTGACGGGCCCCATCAGCAGGTGCTCGAACGGGTCGATGGCCGTGTAGTGATAGCCGCGCAGCACCCCGAGGATCGGCCAGCCCTCGGCGCGCGCGACCTCCTCCGCCGCGAGCAGCACCGCCGACGCGCCGTCGGTCAGCGGCGACGCGTTGCCCGCCGTCACCGACCCGAACTCGCGGTCGAACACCGGGCGCAGCTTGGCCAGCTTCTCCTCGGTGGTGTCCTCGCGCGGGTGGTCGTCGCGCTCGACGAGCGCCAGGTCCCTGCCCCTCGGCACCGGCACCGGCGCGACCCGACGGGCCAGGTCGCCCGACTGCCAGGCCGCGACCGCGCGCTGGTGGCTGTGCGCGGCGAAGCGGTCCTGCGCGTCGCGGCGGATGCCGAAGTCCTTGGCCATCTTCTCCGCGGCCTGGCCCATCGACTGCCCGCTCGAGGGCTCGGCGATCGCCGGGGCGACCGGGGCGAGGTCGTGCAGGCGCACGCCGCGGAACGCCCGCAGGCGCTCGCCGGTGGTCCGCGCCTTGCTGGCGACGAACAGCGCGTCGCGGAACTTGCGGCCGTACAAGATCGGCACGTCGCTGAGGGTCTCCGCGCCGCCGGCGAGGATCACGTCGGACTTGCCGAGCGCGATCTGGTCGGCCGCGTTGGTGACCGCCTGGTTCGACGAGATGCACGCGCGGCTGATCGTGTACGCCGGCACCTTGGCCGGGAACGCCGCCTCGAGCCCGATCTCGCGGGCGATGTTCGGCGCGCCGACCGGCGCCGAGACGATGCCGAAGATGATCTGCTCGACGCGGTCGGGCCGGATGCCGGCGCGTAGCATCGTCTCGCGGGCCGCCACGGCCCCGAGCTGGACCGCGGAGCGCCGGATGAAGGCGCCGCCGGCCTTGCAGAAGGGTGTACGGGCGCCGGCGATGACGGCGACGGGGCGGATCGGACGGGCGTTCATGCGTGCTCTCCTTCAAGGCTGGCGAAGTTCTTGCCCTCGCGCGCGAGCCGGACCAGCAGCTCGGGCGCCGCGTAGGCGTCGCCGTGGCGCTCGCGCAGGACGGCGAGGCGGGTCAGCACGGCGCCGGGGCCGAGGGCGTCGATGTGGCGAAACGGCCCGCCGCGCATCGGCGGGTAGCCGAAGCCGAACACGGCCCCGATGTCGCCGTCGCGCGGGCTCTGAAGGATGCCGGACTCGAGGCAGCGCACCGCCTCGGCCGCGCAGATCAGCGTCAGGCGCTCGCCGAGCTCCTCGGGGTTGCTCTCGTCGGCGATCGCCGTGCGCCCGCCGAAGTAGTTGTAGACCTCGGGGTCGACGTGCTTGCGGGCGCGCCGCGCGAGCAGGCCGCGCTGCTCCGGCGGGTAGACGTAGAAGCCGCGCCCGGTCTTGCGACCGAAGCGCTTCTCCGCGAGGAACTGGTCGACGGTCGCGGGCACCGTGATGCGGTCCGGGAACGCGGCCGCGAGCGTCTTGCTGACCTTGGCGCCGACGTCGATGCCGACCTCGTCGAGCAGCGTGATCGGGCCGACGGGCCAGCCGACCATCCGCGCGCCGCGGTCGACGGCCTCGATGCTGTGCCCGGCCTGGACCATCTCCAGCGCGGCCATCAGGTAGAAGCCGAGCACGCGGGTGGTGTAGAAGCCGGGGCCGTCGTTGACGACGATCGGGGTCTTGCCGATCTGCGCGGCGTAGCGCAGGCAGGTCGCCAGCGTCTGCGGCGAGGTGTCGGCCGTCTTCACGATCTCGAGCAGCGGCATCTTCGACACCGGCGAGAAGAAGTGCAGGCCGATCACGCGGTCGCGGTGCTGCAGGCGCTCGGCGATGCGCGTGATCGGCAGCGCCGAGGTGTTGCTGGCCAGGATCGTCGTCCGCGGGACCATCGCCTCGAGCTGCGCGAACACGTCCTGCTTGAGCCCCAGCACCTCCGGCACCGCCTCGATGATCAGGTCCATCGTCGAGAAGCCCGTCAGGTCGAGCCCGCCGCTGACCCGGCTGCGCGCCTTGAACACGTGGCGCTCGCCGACGCTGCGCGCCCGGCGGTCGAAGTGCGCCTTGCAGTGCGCCAGCGCCTTCGCCAGCGGCTCCGCCGCGATGTCGCGGATGCGGGTCTCGATGCCCTTCTCCGCCGAGACCACCGCGATGTCCGCCCCCATGAACCCGCCGCCGACCATGCCGAGGCGCCGGACCTCCGCGCCCTCGACGCGGGTGCCCTCGCCGTCGAACACCGGCTGCTTCTTGAGCGCGTTGCTGCGGCGAAACAGCGAGACCAGCGACTTCGAGGTCTGGCCGACCGCGAGCTCGGCGAACGCCGGCGGCTCGAGCTTGAGCGCCTCCTCGAGCGGGAGGCCGAGGCCCTTCTCGATCAGGTCGAGCGCGACCATCGGCGCCGGGTACAGGCCGAAGCTCTTGCGCTCGACCTGCTTGCGGGCCTGGCTGAACACGACCTTGCGGCCGAGCGGGTTCTTCTCCAGCAGGGCGCGGACGACGTCGCCGCGCGGGTGCAGGCGCGGCTGGAGCTTGCCGGCCGCGAGCTTGGCCGCGGCGGCGCGCGCGGCCGGCAGCAGCGACTCCTCGGCGACGACCTGGTCGACCAGGCCCATGCGCTTGGCGGCGCGCGGGCGGATGTTGCGGCCGGTGAGGATCATGTCGAGGGCCTCGCGCAGGCCGACGAGGCGCGGGAGCCGGCTGACGCCGCCGCCGCCGGGGAACAGCCCGAGCATGACCTCCGGCAGGGCGAGCACGGTCTTCGGCGAGTCGGTGGCGACGCGGTAGGTGCAGGCGAGCGTCAGCTCGAGCCCGGCGCCCAGGCACGCGCCGTGGATCGCGGCGACGATCGGGACCTTGGCGCCGGCGATGCGCGCGAGGATCTCGTGGCCGCGGCGGCCGAAGCTCTCGATGTCGCGGCGCTCCTTCGCGGTCGCGAACACCTCGACGTCGGCGCCGGCGATGAAGTTGTCCGGCTTCCCGGAGATCAGCACGATGCCCGCGAGCCCCGGCGTCGCCTCGATCGCGGCGAACTGCTGCTCGACCTCCTCGAGCGCCGCGGGGTCGATGGTGTTGACCTTCTCGCCCGGGCGGTCGATCGTGATGACCGCCAGACGGGGCGAGACCTCCGGTGGGTCGAGCGTGAGCGTGAACATGGCGGCGCGGACATTGACGCGGCCGTCACGCCCGCGCAAGCACAAAGTTACGGAGCGCACGCCCCGGGGGGCGCGTGCACCCGTCGTCGTGACATCGGTGAGCGCCGCCGCTGCCGGCGCGGACCCTCGCGCGCGCTCGCGAGTGCATGAGGACAGGCGCACACGCGGCCGCGCTGTCGGCCGCTCACAGCGTGAGCGTGAGCCGGTACTTGGGCGCGAGCGGGTCCAGCCCGCGAAACTGGAACGCGCTGCTCGCTCGACCCAACACGCACTCGCGCAGCCCCTCGTCGATCGTCAGCGGCAGATCGATGCGCCCCAGAGTGCGCTCCTTGGGGCGGACGAACACGACCACGGGGAGCTTGAGCTGCGGCCCCTCCGGATTGCAGCGGCGACGCAGCTCGTTCTGCGCCGCCTCCGTGACCTTCTCGATCGACTTCGGCCACACCGGCAAGAGCACGCCGGGGTCGTCCTTCGGCGTGGGCGCGCGCGGCTTCTTCGGCCGCGGCGCGTCCGGGACCGGCGCGTCCGATGGTGACGCGTCCGACGGCGGCGCGTCCGGAGCCGGCGCGTCCGGCTGCGCGTCGTCCGGCTGCGGCGGGCTCGCTTGCGGCTCGTTCGGCTGCGGCGGGCTCGTCGGCGACCCGGCCGGCGGCGCCCCACCCGACGCCTCCGCGGCCGGCGGCGACGCGGCCGTGTCGGCCGCGCCGGACCCGTCGACCGCGCTGTCGGGCGCAGCGGCCACGGTCCCGGCCGCCGGCGTCGGCAGGGCCGGAGCGGTGGCCGGCGGACGCGACGACGCGGCCGGCCGCGCGCCTGGTCGCCGCGCCGCGGACTCGGCGACGGCCGGCGCCTCGTCCGACTCGAGGTCCAGGGCCGGCCGCGACTCGGCGCGTCGCAGCACCGACGCGAACGCGAACACGAAGACCATCGCGGTGCACGTGGTCGACGCGATCGTCCACCAGCGCAGCAGCGAGCCCACGGGGTCCGCCGGCTCGACGGCCGCGACGACCTGCACGACCGGGGCCGCGGTGGCGGCGACGGTGGCGACGCGCGGCTCGGTCGGCGGCTCGTCGCGCAGCGTCGTCGTGGCGAGCAGGACCTCCGAGAGCGCCCCGGCGAACGCGACCGCGCTGGGGAACCGCTTCGCCGGCTCGAACGCGATCGATCGCAGCACGATCGCGTCGAGGGTCGGCGGGATGGCGCCGATCGTGTTGATCTGCGACGGCGGCAGCGGCTCGTAGGGGTGCGCCGCGCCCTTCTGCTCGTACCAGCGCGCCGGGACGTCGCCGGTGAGAAACTCGTAGAGCATGATGCCCGCGGCGTAGAGGTCGATGCTCGGGTCGCTGCAGGGGCCGCCGAACTGCTCGGGCGCCATGTAGCGCGGCGTGCCGAGCACGAACTCGGGGTGCGTGCGCGGGTGGTCGCCGGTCATCTCGAAGCCCGGCATCACCTTCACGATGCCGAGGTCGAGCAACTTTAAAAAGTCGCCGTCGGGGCGCTGCTCGAGGATGCAGTTGCCGGGCTTGATGTCGCGGTGCACGACCCCGCAGCCGTGCAGGGTGCCGAGCGCCTTGAGCAGCTCGCGGATGATGGAGACCGCCTGCGTCCAGGGCAGCGGCTGGCGCGGCTGGTCGGACCCGCGCGGGCGCAGGAGCGCCTGCAGCGTCACGCCCTCGACGTGCTCCATCACGAGGTAGAGCAGCGGCGGCTGGGCGACGTCGCAGCGGCCCTGGTCGATGATGCGGACGACGCGGTCGCGGTACGGCCCGTCGAGCTTGGCCGCGACCTTGACCTCCTGAATGAAGCGCTCGACGTTGGAAGGATTGAGCCGACGTTCGGGGCTGAGGACCTTGATCGCGACCTTGCGCTTGTACATGCGCAGGTCCTCGGCGAGGTACACCGTGGCGAACGACCCCGCGCCGATCTGTCGCTTGAGCACGTAGCGCTGGTTGAGCGTGCGGCCGGAGAAGTCGTACTCGGCGGTCATGACGTGGGTGCGCCGCGTGAGCGGGCAAAGGAGTATAGACGAGCCCGGTCAGCGCCCGTCAAGCCCGGCCGATGGGCCCGCCCTCCTCGCCGTGACGGCGCCCGACACCAGCTATAACCGCGTTGCGCGGCCTCCGGCGAGAGATTATGTCCTCGAAGACATCTTGAAGTTCGCCCTTGCTCGGACCGATTTTGGATCGAATTCTGGGGTCCGCGCGAGTCCGTATCGGCACCGCTTCGAGCAATCGGTGCGTCCACACGCACGGTCTGCGCCGCGACGCGTGGGCTTTCCGGCCTCGCGGCGCCGCAGCCGGACGACCTGGCTGCTCGTCGAGCGCCCTCGCCGAACGGCGATATGCGTCTTTTGGCCGCGCCGCGGGCTTGGTACGGCGAGTGCAGCGCGGGCGCCACCGATGGCGAAACAACGCAGCATCCCCAGGGTGAAGACTTACATGTCCGCTCCGCCGTACACGATCGGCGACGACCAGACGATGGCCCGCGCGCACGAGCTGATGCGCCAGCATCGGGTCCGTCATCTGCCGGTCCTGAGGGCGCAGAAGCTCGTCGGTGTGGTCTCGGACGGTGACCTCCACATGGTCGAGACGCTCGCGGAGGTCGATCCTCGCAAGGTCCGCGTCGACGAGGCGATGACGCAGGAAGTCTATACCGTCTCGCCCGACGCGCCGCTCGACGAGGTCGTGCGCGAGATGGCGACCCACAAGTACGGCTCCGTCATCGTCGTCGATCACGGCCACGTCGTCGGCGTCTTCACCACCGTCGATGCTTGCCGGGCCTTCGCCGACATGCTCCACACCCACCTCGGATGACCACCTGGAAACCAGCGCGAGCCGCGGGCGCCGAAACGGCCCCGCGGCTCCGCCGTCTGCGCGCTCAAACGGGGTGGACCAGGCCGGTCCGCTGATAATGCGCGAAGAACTCACGGCCCTGGGCGATCAGCTGCTCGTCGGTCGGATGATCGGTGCTCTCGACCGAGCGCAGGTGCTTGGCCAGCTCGTCGTGGTGGTGCCGTTGCAGGTGGTGGACGAACTGCTGCTTCGCCACGCCCGGTCCGACGATGATGAAAGCCTGCGTCGCCCGCAGGTGCTCGGCCACTCCGTGAAAGAAGCGGTCGAGCGCCTTTCCGGCCTTCGCCGTGTGCTCGGGGACGTGCTCTGCGTCGTGCCGATGATAGACGCGGTGGGTGACGGACTCGCCGGCGAATTCGAAGATCTTCGCGGTCTTTCCGTCGAGCCAGACGATTGCGTTGCTCATGCTGGCACTATTTCACACGCAGTGGAGCGCGACGCCGAAATAATCTCCGCTTCGCCGTGACGGCGACGCAGCGGTTGCGTGCACGCGGCGGTCCACCGGTCGGCGTTCACGGGGCATTGCTCGGCGGCGAGGCGGAGAGCTCATGGCCGCGACGGCTCGTGGCGCCGCAGCTTGACCGTGTCGAGCAGCAGCACCAGAGCGGCGCCGTGGGCCGCCGCCAGCAGCGCCGCCGCCGCGTCGATCGCCACGAAGCCGAACAGGCCGCGCAGGGCGGGCACCATGAGCACGACGGCCAGGACCGTCGCAGTGACGCCGATGAGGATCGGCAGCGCGGGGTTCCAGCGCCGCAGCGTGCGCCAGAACGGCTCGGTGTGGCTGCGCGTACACAGCAAGATGGCCAGGTTGCCGCTGACCAGCGCGACGAAGCCGAGCGTGCGCTGGGTCGGCTCGTCGGCCCCGTCCGCGCGCAGGCCGAGCAGCAGCCACAGCGCGCCGACCAGGGCCAGCAGGCCCTGCGCGACGCTCAGCAGCACGCCGCGCCAAGCGAACAGCCGGGCCGTGCGCGAGCGCGGCGGTCGGCGCATCACGTCGGGCTCCTCGGGCTCCATCTCGAAGACCACCGAGCACGACGGGTCGATGACGATCTCGAGGAAGACCACGTGCACCGGGGTCAACACAGGCGCCCAGCCCAGCAGCGCCGGCAGCAGTGAGAGCCCGGCGATCGGCAGGTGCACCGCGATGATGTAGCCGACCGCCTTCTTGAGGTTGTCGTAGATGCGCCGGCCGATGCGGACCGCGTCGACGATCGAGCCGAAGTCGTCCTGTACCAGCACGAGTGAGGCGGCCTCGCGGGCGACGTCGGTGCCGCGCAGCCCCATGGCGATCCCGATGTCGGCGGCCTTGAGCGCGGGCGCGTCGTTGACTCCGTCGCCCGTCATGCCGACGACCAGGTCGCGGGCCCGCAGGGCCCGGACGATGCGCAGCTTGTGGGCCGGCACCGCGCGCGCGACCACGTCCGTGCGCAGCAGCGCGGCCGCGAGGGTCGGCTCGTCCATCGCCTCGATCTGCGAGCCGGAGAGGGCCACTTCGGCGGCGAGCCCGGCCCTGCGGGCGATCGCCCGCGCGGTGTCGGGGTGGTCGCCGGTGATCATCAGGACCCGCACGCCGGCGCGGTGACACAGAGCGATCGCGGCCGGCACGTCCGCACGCAGCGGGTCCTCGAGGCCGACCAGACCGAGCAACTCGAACGGGACCTCGTGCGGATGCGTCGGCGCCCGGGTGACGGGCTCGCGGCTGCGGGCGACACCCAGCACCCGCAGGCCCTCGCCGGCCAGCCGGGCGACGACCTCGCGCCAGCGCGCAGCCGCGGCTGGCTCGAGGTGGCACAGGTCGAACACCGCCTCGGGGGCGCCCTTGGTGGCGACCACGAGGTCGCCGGCGCGCTGCGCTCGCCAGGCGTGGGTAACGGCCAGCAGCACGGGCGTCAGCGGGAACTCCTGGGCGGCCTCCCAGTCGGGGTGCAAGTGCTCGGTGCCGCCGAGGGCAAGCGCGCCGAGGGCGTGAAACGCCTTCTCCATCGGGTCGAACGGGTCGCGGGGCGAGGCGAGGATGCCGAACTCGACGAGGGCGTGCACCGATTCGGGGAGACTCGCGGGCGTCGGCGCTGCGAGGTCGACCTCGTCCTCGGCGGTGACGAGGCGACGGATCGCCATGCGGTTTTGCGTCAAGGTGCCGGTCTTGTCGGTGCATAGCACCTGCACCGCGCCGAGCGTCTCGACCGCCGTGACCCTGCGGGCGAGCACGCGGACCCTGGCGATCCGCCAGGCGCCGAGGGCGAGGAAGACGGTCAGGACGACCGGGAACTCCTCGGGCAGCAGCGCCATCGCCAGCGCGATGCCCGACAGCGCGGCCTCCCGCCAGCCGTCGCCGCCGAGGCCACGGATCAGCACCAGCAGGGCCGACAGGCCGACACCCAGCAGGGCCATGCGGCGCACGACGCGGTCCACCTCGCGCTGCAGCGGCGTGCGCTCCCGGGTCACCTTGGCGAGCGAGGCGCCGATGCGGCCGAGCTCCGAGCGCTCCCCCGTGCGACAAACCTCGGCGAGGCCCCGGCCCGAGACCACCAGGGTGCCCGAGAACAGCGTCGACGAGCCGTCGCCGCCGGGCGCGCGGGGTGCGTCGGCGGCGGTATCGGGGATCTTGCACACCGGGACCGACTCGCCGGTCAACAGCGACTCGTCGACCGTGAGCGTGGCCCCGGCCCGCAGCAAGGCGTCGGCCGGCACGCGGTCGCCCTCGGCGACGCGAATGATGTCACCACGCACGAGCTCGCGCGCCTGCAGCGTCTGCCAGCGGCCCGAGCGCAGCGCCTGTGCCTGCGGACTGGAGAGCTCGCGCAGGGCCCCCAACGCCCGCTCGGTGCGGCCCTCCTGCACCACCGTGATCGTGATGACCACCAGCACGAAGCCGAGCAGCGTCAGGCCCTCTTTCAAGTCGCCGAATACCAGGTAGAGCGCCGCCGACCCGAGCAGCAGGAGGAACATCGGCTCCTTGATCACGTCGCGCAGGAGGACGAGCAGGGAGCGTCGCTCCTCCGACGGCAGCTCGTTGGGGCCGTCCGCCCGGAGCCCCCGCGCGGCCTCCTCCGCGCCGAGGCCTGGCCAGCGCTCGTCGGGCGCTGGCTCCGACGAGCGAGGGCTTGCTTCGACTGACACGAGCGGCGGTCTACCATATCGCGATGCCCGACGCGCATCGCTCGCGTCAATTCTTCGCCTCCATCGGGCCCGTCAGCAGCGCCAGTACATTCGGCCCGAATTCTTTGCACGGTGCGTGGTGCGTGCCGGGGGCTTCGAACCAGCTCCTCGCAGTTCGATCGGCTCGGAGGACGCAGGAGACGCCGACTGAGTCGTCCTTCTCATCATCATTCCCGTCGTCGCACCCCTCCCCTGCCTCCACCTCCCCGTTCCCGCACACCGCCGGCGTCGTCGTGCAGTGACACCGAAACCCCTACGAGCAGACGGATCATTTGGTCGGCGATAGACATATTTTCAGCCGGTCTGCATACAATAAAGGCGGGCTCCGACGCTGCATTTGAGCGCAGACTCGGCCGTCCAAATGCCACCGAGAACGTCGGATTTAGCGACACCGGTGAAGCCTTTCAGCACACCATCCTCCTTCTCCCAATCATTGCAGTGGTCAGTTGGACTCTGCTGCATTCCAGATGCATTTGTATTTGTCCAAACCGTCCCTTCGGGAATAAAGATCCCTGTCTCGTTAGAGTATATCGCATTAAGAAGATACTCCGCCGGCACGTCCTCATTGGGGCTCGTCAGGTCCGCCCAGCCTTGCGCCACCGGCGTCGGCGGCTGCGTCGGCAGCAGGTACCAGCCCTTGAAC
>Ga0075163_10012871_pt1 | contig 10883 bp, 19 predicted proteins | sample JI1023141ADNA_FD_71478 | JGI IMG/M metagenome (GOLD analysis project Ga0075163, IMG submission 71478) | Wastewater effluent complex algal communities from Wisconsin, to seasonally profile nutrient transformation and Carbon sequestration -... | ecosystem: Engineered > WWTP > Effluent > Algae...
GAATTAGAAAATAGTGGAAAAATTAAAATAAAACCACAATTATGAGCAAGAAATACAGAGTAGTAAAGAATCCTGATTATAAGAAAGTATCAGGTACTGGAAAAGATAGTAGTAGTAGTAAATACATGGTTCCTAGTATTAGTAAATTTGCTGTTTATTATAGCAGTACTTTAATATGCCATATACCTAATTATTTAGAAAATGCAGAAGGCTGGGCTACTAGATTAGCTAATTTACTTAATGAAGACTCAAAATATAGAATTAAAGGAATAGACGCATGATTAAGTATAATTATAAAGATATTATTGTAACCACTTTAAGAAATGATTTAGTATTTGGAGTAGTTAAAAAAGTAAACCTAGAAAAAAATAATGTTCATTATTATAGAATTGGTAAACACTATAATAACAATAGTGTAGAAAGTCTATGTAGTGGTTGGAATTATTCTTGGTGTATTGCTAGGACTACTTTAGAACATCTTAAAGAAAGAGGTATAGAAGATTCATATAACAATTTAATAAAACTATTATGAGTGAATTTAAAAGAGGAGATTTAGTGATTAGGGCAATTTCAAGTAATATAGATATAGCTATAATTGAATCTAAAGGGAAAACAAATTATAGACTTGTACCTATAGTTTTAAATCCAAAAGCAGGATCGCAAGATTATATGCTTAAGCTAGAAAAATTACAAGGTACAAAACCATTAAATATAAATAATTGGAAGGTGCCTATGTATAGGGGTACACCTAGTACTTATAGGTATAAATATAAAGGTAATAAATATGCGATGGGAGATGTTGTACCTATACTTGAAACTATAAATCTGCCACATTCTAATCCTATAAAATTAAGAAAATATTCTAAAGAGTTTCTTACACAGGAAGAATTAGATTTTTATAACAAAGCAATAAATTTAATGAATAAATAAGTATGTCAATTATAAGTATTGAAAAAGAACAACAAAGTGTTAGATCTATAGAAAAAGCTATAGATGCTGGTGCTAATAGTTTAGTTTTTGATATATTACAAAAGACTCAGTATACAAAACCAATAGATAGTTGTGTAAGGGAATCCTGCACAAACTCTATAGATGCTTTAAAAGAAAAAGAAGTAGCAAAATTAATATTAACGGGAAAGGCAAAAGAAGAGGATTATTTTATCAAGAGGACAGGAGAACAATATAAGGATAGTAATTTTAATAAAGAATACTATAATCTTGAGTGGTTTAATGAGAAAGATGAAGTTGTTATAACTTATACGTTTAACAATGGGGTAGGATTTTGTGATATGTTTGAAATTAAAGATACAGGAGTAGGTATGTCTCCTGAAAGACTGAGAAACTGTTTAAATTTAGGATAAAGAAAGAATTTTTCGTATATTGTAATTATAAGTGGAAATTTAAGGAAAATAATGAAGTCCTAATAAAATTGGGTGAACTCAGGGAAAATCCAGAAGTGGACAATCCTGATCTAAGTATTAATCTAAATGGTTAATAAAAGAGCAACGACTAGATATTGAAACTTCTATAGAAGAATATAATATATCCAAGAGCGCCCAACAGTGTGATAAAGCACTGATGATATAGTCTGAACTATAGTATAACAAAATAAACTATAGATTTATAGGATAAAGAGCCTATAAGTTAACAAAATTGTTTCGACAAAAAGAAATACTAATAAAGGTGCATTAGGTGGTTATGGGTTAATAGCTAGCCCCCTTATACAGTAATGTATATTGAATAATTGGAAGAATTGCTGGAAAGCTAAGTAAAAAATAAGTATGGCAGGGTAGGAAATAATAATATATAAGTAATCTGCTAGTTAGTTTTCAGAGTTACTAACGAAGGAAAAATCCTACAATATATATAACAATTACTATAAAAACATTTTCCCTTAAATGTGGAAGAGAGTAGAAAATGAGGGTATATAGACAGGTGCTAATCTGAAGCATAATCCAATCTCATAGGTGCAACTCCTATTACTTATTTTTATATGCCAATCAGCAGCCGAGCTTTAGGGAAGACTAAAGAAGGTTCAGAGACTAAGGGCACTAAGGTGAACCTATAGAATCCAACATCCTATGTCTAGGATGATGATATAGTCCATGCTAGTAGAAATATTAGAAGAGCATGTAGGAAATAAAAGCCCATTAGCAACAGGAATTGACTATTATATAGTAGAAACTTGTTATAATGGAATGAAGATGATAGCACATTGCTATAATCATAAAACAGATATGGTTATAGGTAAATTTAATGCTGCAAGTGAAGAAAATCCACTTTATACTTTTATAGATAAAGCAGGGAATGAAATTAGCTGGTATTACGAAAAGACTACTGAAAAAAATGGAACTAAAGTAAGTATTCCAGCTAAAAGAATAAATAGAGATAAATTTGTACAGGCTGTAAAAAGCCAACTTTTGTACTTTAGTCAAATTAGATTTATAGTTGTCAATGAAGACGGTTATAAAGAAGATGTGAACTTTAAAGCAAAGGTTTTACATAATAGTAGAAATATAGTTATTTCTGACAATAGCTATTATTCAAAACCGCATATTCTTATAGTTAAAGATTTTGATAGTTCAGAAGCTATCAGTTATGGATATGTGGATTTCAGAGAGATGGAGATGGAAGAGTTATTTTCTAGTATAGGAATTAAAGCTACCATTAGATCTACTATGAGAGATGAAAAAACAGGAGAAGAAATTCTGTTACAAGAAGGTATTAGTGTTGTACCTTCTAGAGAGAGTATTATATGGGATGATCATACTAGAAATTACATCATTAATAAGTTTAAAGAAGTACAAGAAGAAGCTTCGGATATTGTAACTGAAAGTTTAAAAGAAGAAGATATATTACTTTGGATTGAAGCTGCTAATAATGCTTTAAATAATTCTGGTAGTAATCCTATCTTACATAGGCTTTCTAAAGTAATAGATAAAACTTCTATTAGTCCTATTTTTAATAATACAAAAATTAGGTTTAGCAGTAACCCCAGTAATTTCTTTGATGGGTTTGAAATAAGAAAAATTACTAAAACAAAAGACTGGAATACAGGTAAACTTAAATTAGAAAGAGAATCTGCAACTTTGTGGCCTCATTCTACAGATTGTATTTACTATAAAACAGGAGATACAGTTAGAGAAAAAGATTTTTATCTACTGGCTACTAGTGCTGGAACTAACGATTTTAATAAAGCTTTCTTTACTATTACTCCTATAGAATTAGATAAATTCTTAGAGGGTATAAAAATACCAGATTTTAAAAAAACTTTAAGTCCAGAAGAAACTGAAGCACTGAAAAATAAATATGAGAAAGAAAAAGTAGATAAAAGAGAGCTTCTTGTTAAGTACTTACAAGAATCTAAAAGGTTTAAAGTATATGAAGATGTAGAAGTACCTGAAGATTGGAGAAAGAAATTTGAAGAGGATGAAAATTTTGAAGTAGAGGCAGTAAAAAAAGCAAAGCAAGCTTCTCCAGCAGAGTTAAGAAAATTAGAAGAAAAAACAGTTTGCTACACTTTAAAAGATTTTGAGTATGCTAGAAATGATAAACCTAGGTACGAATGGAAGAAAAGAGAGCCTAAAATTGGAGATTTAGTAACTACTCAAAATATATATTATGGTTTAGGAGAAGAAGAATTAGAAATTAAAAAAGCATTTGCAATAGTAAATGTTAGTGCAGTAGAATCTAAACCCATTTTTTATAAAGTAGCAACAGGTAATAAAAAGCATTTTAAAGCTCAGAAATCAATTAATTCATTTTTTAAAAAGATTACATCAGATAATATAATAACTATGGCCCCAGAGCTTATAAATTGGTATACCGCTAAATTAATTCATAAAAAACGGTATAAATTTTCATTTCTTTCTAATTATAGAATTTTTAATGAAGATATGTTTAATGCTTACTCTCTTTTAACTCAATTTGAAGATACTTATTACTCAGCTTGTCTTGGTAAAACTAATGAGTTTAAAAATATAGAAGTTGAAAAAGATTTAAGTGAAATGTGTGATAAAGTATTAGAACTTGAATTATATAGTAAAGATCATACAGAAGAAGAAGTTAAAATAAAATCTGCTGAAATATTTACAGTTGAATATAAAAGCGGAAAAGCAGTAATTAATGAATATTATGACCTTTTACTAAAAGTAGAAGAGTATTGTGAAAGTATTTATCCATTATTCAATGAAGTTACATTTTTAATTTCTCAAATAGCAAATATAACCCCAGAACAGGAACATTTAGTAAAAGAAATAATAGAAGCTAAGCATTTACAAGATTATAAAATAGATAGTGTTTTACTAAATCCTGTTGTAATTTCAGTAGAAGATGAGTCAGAGCCAGAACAACAACCAGTGGCAGAACACTTTATTGAAGAATAAAGCAATAGGCACTCTTCCTCCTATTTTAACAGCATTACAATCTTCTAATTTTCAACAAATAGTAGCTGTTAAATCTCCTCTTACTAAAACTACTAGTAGATCCTTGCTACAAGAAATAAGTTGTAGGAGAAATTACCACATAAAAGGTTTATTAGGAGTTATAAGTCGTATAAGAAATATATCTAGATATAGTGTAAATCAAAATAACAATAATTTTTGTATATACACAAAAGAAGAACAAGAAACAATAAATAAAGCAGCTATTATTTTAGAGGATTTAAGAAAAGAGTTATCTAAAAATCTATATATAGCTTTAGAAGAAGCAGATCCTGATAATAAATATGTAAAAACTCCTAAAGTAAAAAAAGTAGTTGCTAATCCTTCTTGTACAGGTAAAGCAGATTGTGATTGCGTAAATTGTATACCATTCTAAAATATTGATAATAAAGTAGTTAACTTGGAGAAAGTCCTTCAGTCTAAGACCTCAGAAGTACATGGACGCATGAAAAATGATATTAGCAGTTCCTAACAAGTTAACTCTTTTTTTCGTATATTTGTAGAGTCAAAATAAATAAATAAATAAACCCAAATTTTAATGTTTACATACAGTAAAAATAATAATTTTATCACTGGGACTATTCACGGTGAAGTTTTTGGAATAAACTATAATGAAGAAACTTTTAAGGCTATGGAAGCTTTAGAGGTTGAGTTAATGGAAGCTGAAACTCCAGAAGAGGCTAAAGCTATTACAGAAAAGTTTAAAAAACTTACTGAAGAAGATCCTAAAGCCCAAAAAACTTCTGAAATTCATCCTGATATTTTTGTAAGTAATGAAGGTAATTTTTACCTTAAAACAGGAGGTAAAGTAACTTCTATGCCTATGCCTAAAGCTTTGGTAGGAAGAATTAAAGATAGTTTAGATAAAGGATTGGATGTAAGTCCTATTCTTAAATTCTGGATTAGATTCTTGAGAAATCATAAACTTAGAAATATCTGTACTGGAAAATCTTCTAGAGAGGTTTTTGCTGCTAAAGTATTTAACTACGTAGATATGGATTTTGTAAGTCATGAACAAGTTCAAAAATTAGTAGATGAAAAAGGATATACTCCAGAAGTAGCTGAACAACTTTGTACTGTTAAACAAGTTAAGATTACTAAAGAAGGCCTTCTTGCTACATATAAAGTATCTAAAGAAATTACCAAAAGATATAGACTTAATGATAAAGGTGAAAAAGAAACCTATGATGTCTATGATTGTGAGGTAGTTGGTATTGATGAAATTACTGGTCTTATGAAATACGCAGATAAAAAAACTTTGGCTAATGAAAGCAGGGTATTTGAACCTGCTGTAATGGCTAAGAGTGGAGATGAATTCTATTGCGGAGATACCAAAGGTCATATTATCAGAGTAGGACAAACTCATAGACTTGAAGATTGGAATTTTATTAACACTAATGATAATCAATCTTGTGTAAAAGGCCTTCACATTGGAGGTTTGGACTACATTAAAGGTTATCAAGGTGGAAATACTGAAACTCACAATGTTCTTGTAGATCCTGCTCATATAGGTGCAGTACCTGATGATCACACAGGAGCTATTAGATGTATGCAGTACTTTGTATTAGATGCATTTGGTGGAGTAAATGGTAGTTTGTACCATAGTTCTGCTTATGCTGCTAAAACTGATATTCAATGGGAAGAAGAAAAAGCTGAAATTCTTAAAGAATATGGAGAGTTTAAAGCAGAGCAAGAAAAAGAATTAGAGGAGATGAAATCTATCTAATTTTTAAACATAGTATAGTTAAAGGGAGGCAATTCGGCTTCCCTTTTTTATTTTAAAACTATGAAAAAACTACTACACTTTTTTGGAATACATTATTGGCAGTATTGGAATCAAAAATTACCTAAAAGAAAGTTGAAATTTGGTAGATATAAAAGAGACTGGTTAGTTCAAAGACAGTGTAATATTTGCCATAAACATCAATTACTAATTAAGGGAGAATTAAAAGAAAAAACTAAAATTTGGAAAGACATATGACAACAAATGAATTTAATTCTAAATATAAACAATTTATAGAACCTGGATTTGAAGATCAAGGATTAATGATAGAATTACCTAATGTAGTTATATTTTTAGATAATGTATTTGAAAGTATAACTAAAATTCCAGGATTTGAGTTTAGTCAAATTAAAACAAAATTTAAACAAGTTAGATTTTACTCTAATTTAAATAGTAATTTAGCAAGAACAATTGAAAGTAGAATTGAAGATTTAATATTAGAAAGTAAAACATGAATTACATTTATATAATAGCATTAACATACCTAGCTTATAGAATTATTAAAGCACCAGTTCCGCCTAGAAATCCAGAAGTGTGTAAACATCGTTGGAAATATAATTTTCCTAATATGCCTAGTAAAAGGATTTGTACAGTATGTAAACTAAGGCAAGCTAGAGATTGGGAAAAAGTTAATCTTGAAACTGAATTTAATGATCAATGGACTTTAGTGTTTAAAGATTCAAGAACAGATGAAGTATTAATTAAAACATGGTTTAACTAATGAAAAGAACACTGGCATTAGGAGATGTGCATGGAGCACATAAAGCCTTAAAACAAGTATTAGAAAAAAGTAGTTTTGATAAAGAAGAAGACCGACTTATATTCTTAGGAGATATAGTAGATGGATGGAGTGAATCTTATGAATGTGTAGAAGAGTTATTAACTATTAAAAATCTAATTACAATAAAAGGTAATCATTGTGACTGGTTTATAAAATGGATTAATACTGGAATACATCCTGATGGTTGGAGGCAGGGTGGTTATACTACTCTTCAATCCTATTGTAAACACCTAGACAAAGATTGTGTAAATACATTATTTGATAATTGGACTACTAATCTATTAAGGACAGATTTACCTAGAAAGCATATAGAATTCTTTATGAATATGCAAGATTTTTATATTCAAGATAATAAATGTTTTGTACATGGAGGATTTGATAGAATGGAATCTATATATACCCAATCTTCAGAATTTATTTATTATTGGGATAGAGAGTTATGGAGAAAAGCTCAATCTTGTGTAATAGGTCAAAAATTACAAACTATAGACCAATTTGATGAGATATTCATAGGGCATACTACTACAGAGAGTTCTTACCCTGATTTAAAACCTGTAAATTGTGGTAGAGTTTGGAATTTGGATCAAGGGGCAGGTTGGGGAGGAAAATTAACTCTCATGGATGTAAATACTAAAGAATACTGGCAATCAGATATAGTATCTACATTATATCCAGATGAAAAAGGAAAGAGGTAATATGAACTTTAATCAATGTATAAAATGTGGTAAATTCATAGGTTTTAAGTACTATGAACAAGATAAGATAATAGTTCATTTTACTCCTGATAATGAATTTAGCCCTGAAGTAATTGAATGTGAACATAAAGACTGTAAAAATATATGAAATACATAACAATTTTATACCTAAGCTTATTTACTCTTTACTTTGGTAATAGAGTTACAATAGAACCTTCTAGATATACTAAAATAGCAAATAGAAGATTTTATATTCCAGGTGAAAGACATTATAAATTACAAGAATTTAACTGGTGTGAAACTAAAAAAAGACTTTATGCTTTATACCCTATAAATAAAGTACATAGTTACCCTATAAGACAACCTAAAACTAAAATTAAAATAGATGGATAAAATACCAACTGCAAAAGAATACTTTGAAGAAGAGTTATCTGGAGAACCATTGACTGAGACATCTGTTATAGAAGGTTTATTAAAATTTGCTAAACTTCACGTAAAAGCAGCATTAGAAACTGCTGCTGAACAAGTTGATAAACATATATTATGTTCTGAAAAAATGATATTAGGTTCTTATCCTTTAACAAATATAAAATAAACATGTATAAAGTAACTTATAGAAACACAGCTGGTTCTACATCTACCAGATACACTAAAACTGTAGATTATTCTATAGATAAATTAGTAGGAGATACTGGTGATATATGTAATTCTAATGATATAATTGATATAGAAAAAATACAAAAATAATGAATTATCAAATTATAAAAGATAAGCATTTATTAGAAAATTTTATTGAATGGTTACCTAAACTAGGCCCAGATGAATGTTTTTATGGGTGTTTATTTGCAAGATCAAAATATGCTAAAAACATAGATGGTTCAAACAAATTTCCACATATTAAAACTGACAAAGCTCAATTAAAAAGATTTACTGTTTCTAAAGTAGAGTATCTATACGATAAATTAAAGCAGTTAGAAGTGGAAATAGGGGCTTTTAAAACTAAAGATGGTTTAGATATACCTCAAGAATCTTTAGCCTGCTATTTGACTCCTAATCCAAGAAATCAAAAAATGGCTTTATTTGATTTAAGTAAAAGACTATTGCAAATTCTACAATCTGATGGTCATAATTACAATATCCATCAAGAAGCTTTATCTGCAATCCAAAGAAGTAAATCTAGAACTGTATATGTAGATTTTGATATAGATTCTGAAGATGATGAAGGATTTAAAAGAGATGTAGAATTTGTTAAATCTCAAATTAACTCTGAAGCTTGTACTTGGTTAAAAACTAGAGGAGGAGCTCATTTGTTAATAGATCCTACTAAAGTTGATCCAAATTACAAAAACATTTGGTATAAAGCTATTAAAGGTCTACAAGCAGTGGATTCAGATTCTGGTAACGATACTATGATCCCTATTCCTGGTACTTATCAGGGAGGATTTACACCTCATTTTACTCGATTTTAAACAATGTATGTCACTAAAAAAGAACTATTATTTAGATTCTGAACCAAAATCTAAAAAAAACATCCCTAAAGAAGCTACTTTACTTGGTACTAACAATTTTATGACTAATACCAAAGGTAAAATAGTTTGGAAATATGAAGAATTTTATACATTAAAAAACAAAAAAATATGAATAATCCAATAGATTATATTAAAAATTGGAGAGAGAGTTTTGGATTACCAGTTAGAACTGAAACTCAAATTCCATCTAAAGAAGAAATGAAATTAGCTTTAAGTCTTATAGCTGAAGAGTTAGAAGAATTAGATGATGCTATAATGGGAGATTTAGGAGCAGGAACTTGGCATACAGAAGCTATTAAATTAAATGAAGTAGCAGATGCTATAGGAGATCTTTATTTTGTAGTATCTCAAATGGCTTTTATATTTGGATTTAAACCCGAAGAACTTATTAAAACAGTTTATGAATCTAATATGTCTAAACTAGATGATAATGAAGAAGCTGCTTTTGATACTATAGATAGATATGCAGAGAAAAATATAAATGTTTATTCTGAAGAATTACCTAATGGAAAATACATTATCAAGAGAGTATCTGATAATAAAGTACAGAAAGGCAATAATTTCTTTGAACCTAAATGGACTTATGATAAAACAAGAAACACAGAAGAAACTAAGTGAGTTTGCTAGATATGCTTTTGAAAATAATACTACTAAGTATAACATTTTAAAGGCAGTAGAAGAACTTAATGAGTTATCTACTAGACTTATGCAGAATTATAATAAACCTCATAAAGCTGACGCTCAAGCTACTATAGAAGAGATAGGAGATGTAATTATTAGAATTGAAGTTCTGAAAAAAATATTTCCTATTAATTCTATAGAAGATAGAATAGAGTATAAACTAGGTAAATTTGAATCTTATAAAAGTAAATACGAGAATATATGAATGAAGAAAAAGGAATCAGATATGACCAGGGAAAATTAAGATATGACTTAGTACAGCCTTGGGCCCATGAACAAATGATTAAAATTTTGACTGCTGGTAGTATTAAATATGCTCCACGTAACTGGGAAAAAGGAATGGCTTGGAGTAAAGTAATTGCCTCTTTAAAAAGGCATTTAGCAGAAATTGAAAAAGGAGAAGATTATGACTTAGAAACAGGAGAATTACATGCAGCTCATTTAGCTTGCAATGCACATTTTCTAACAGCTTATTATAAAATTTATCCTCAAGGTGATGATAGACCTCACACTTATTTAAACCCTGTTAAAATAGGATTAGATATAGATGAAGTTTTATGTGATTGGAGAAATGCTTGGACAACTTTGCATAATATAAAAGAAGTTCCTAACTCTTGGCAGTTTGATAGAGAAATAAGACAAAGATTTGACAGTATGAAAAAACAAGGTATTTTAGAAAGTTTTTATAGTGGTTTAAAGCCTTTGATAAAAGCTTCAGAATTACCTTTTGAACCTCACTGTTATATTACTAGTAGACCTTGTACTCTTGAAACTACAATAGCATGGTTAGATACTCATGAATTTCCAACTAAACCAGTTCATTGTGTAGGAACAGGTAATTCTAAAGTGGATGTAGCAAAAGAATCAGGAGTAGAAATCTTTGTAGATGACAAATATGAGAATTTTATAGAACTGAATAGTGCAGGAATATGCTGCTTTTTATTTGATGCTTCTCATAATCAAAAATATAAT
>Ga0075163_10012872_pt1 | contig 10883 bp, 4 predicted proteins | sample JI1023141ADNA_FD_71478 | JGI IMG/M metagenome (GOLD analysis project Ga0075163, IMG submission 71478) | Wastewater effluent complex algal communities from Wisconsin, to seasonally profile nutrient transformation and Carbon sequestration -... | ecosystem: Engineered > WWTP > Effluent > Algae...
GGTGAGGGTGGCCAGCAGGTCGCGCGCCTCGTCGAGCCTTGCACCGTGCGCGAACCCCGCGACGTAGGGCGAAGCGGGCCAGTAGTGCAGCCGGTGATCCCGCGGTTCGGCAGCGACCGCCCGCTGCAGCAGCGTGCGCGCGAGTTCCAGGTCCTCAGGCTCGTTGCTGGCCGCCAGCAGCCGAGCGGTCGCTACGAGTTCGGGCACCAGCTCCGCCATCGCCAACGGCGCCAGGGGGCCGTGCTGCACTTCGTGCCGCGACAAGGTCGTGGCGAACGACCGTGCGTGCGCCAGCGGGTCGCCGGCAGCACCCGCGGCCATCGTCGCCAGCGCCCGCAGGACTGGCAGCGCATCGGCCGCAAGGCGCAGCGGACCGCGCACCGGCTGCCAGGCCGTCGCCCCCGGATCCCCAGCGACGCGCGAGTACGCCGAGGCTGCCACGTAGGCGGGCGCCGCCGCGGCCGGCACGTCGATGGTCGCTTCGTCACCCAGGAGCCAGAAGCGTTCGAGCGCTACCTGGCCATCGGTGGCCACCACGGCCAGCTCGACTGCGAGCGGGCCGTTCCCCAGGTCATGGCGGCCGATGGTCACGGTCGCCTCGCCACCTTCGACCTGGACGACGGTGGCCTCGAGCCTCGGTGCCCTGCCGTCGGCACAGGCATGCAGGAACTCGGTGATCCGCCGCTCGTACTCGCCATCGTGCTGCAGCAGGCCCGCTGGCGAATGCCCCGTGTCCGGCATCACCCAACTCGCCGTCGGGCCGACGTGCGCCGCCGCCGCGTCGAGATGTTCGAGCAGCTGCCAGTCCCAGGCCCCGCACAGGAACAGCGCCGGTCCTCGATACCGCCCCGCGTTGTCGACCGGCTCGAGGCCACCCGGCAGCGCGAACAACTCGGCCCAGAAGGTCAGGAACCAACCCGCCGCGCGCCGGACGGCCGCGTGCGGGCTCGAAGCGTTCTCGATCACGAGCCCGGCCAGTTCTGGATGCCCGGCCGCCGCGTGCAGTGCCACGATCGCTCCGAGCGAGATGCCGAACACCGACACCTTGCTGCGGTCGACCTCCGGGCGGGCGAAGACATGCTGAAGCGCCGCCTCGGTATCGGTCGTCAAGGCGCCGACCGACAGTTCGCCGCGGCTCTTGCCGTAGCCGCGGTAGTCGAACAGGAACACGTGGAAGCCCGAGGCGTGCAGGAAGCGGTAATAGGGATGGTAGAAGGAGATGTTCGCGGCGCTGCCGTGGCAGAGCACGACCGTGCGGCCGTCGCTCACGGCACTCGGCAGGAACCAACCGTGCACGGTGGTGTCGCGCCCGGTCGGCAACACCACGTCCTCGTAGGCGAGGCCGAGCGCGGACGGCTCGCCGAGCCAGGTGCCGTCCGGCCGCAGGAAGCGCTCCCCCAGGGAGCAGCCGCCCAGCATCAGCAGGAACAGGAGGTGGAGGCACCGCACCCGCAACAGGGTGAGTGACCAGCGAACCGAACGCAACCGCCGACCGTGCACCGAGCTCGGCGGACGTTCCGCACGGCGGCGCCGAGCGTGTCCCCTCGTGGCCGGCGCAACCACGGTGGTCGCACTGCGGCGGCCGGAGCCCGCGGGCTACTGAGCCGTTGCCGAGGACCGGGCCTGCCCGACCCCGTCGAGGGCCGCGCGCACCGCCGACAGCAGCGTCGACGGCGTGAACGGCTTCTGCAGGAAGCCAGCCCCGGCCGCGACCGCACGACGCACCCGATCGTCGGGCGTGTAGCCCGACACGAACAACACCGGCAGCGCCGGCCGGGTGCGCCGCAGCCGTTCGAGCAGCTCGATGCCGCCGAGCTCCGGCATCATCACGTCGCTGACCAGCAAGGCGATCGCCCCGCCATGGGCTTCGGCGACAGCCAGCGCCAACCGGCCATCGGCCGCCTCGAGCACCGTGTAGCCACTGCTCGCCAGCACCCGCTTCGACAACGCGCGCACCGCCGGTTCGTCCTCGACCAGCAACACCGTCTCGCTGCCGCGCGGCATGGCCACGGCCCCGCACCGGGTCTCCGTTCCCGTCTCCGTGTCGGCTTCGACCGCCGGCAACCAGATGCGGAAGCACGTGCCGACGCCAGGGGTCGACCGGCACCGGATCGCCCCGCCACTCTGCTGCACGATGCCGAGCACCGTCGCGAGACCGAGCCCGCTGCCGTGGCTCGCGTCCTTGGTGGTGAAGAACGGCTCGAACAGGTGCGCCTGCGCCACTGCGTCGATGCCGACCCCGGTGTCCTCGACTTCCAGCAGCACGCAGCGCCCGGCCGGCACTTCGGCCGTGACCTCGTCGCCGGCAGCGACGACGACGTTCTTGCAGCGGATCGTCAGCGTGCCGCCGTCGGGCATCGCATCGCGCGCGTTGAGCGACAGGTTCATCAGCACGCGGCCGAACTCGGCGGGATCGACGTGCACGCGCCACGGCACCGGCGCGCTCTCGACCACGCAGCGGATGGTCTCGCCGGCGAGGCGCTGCAGCAGCCGATCGAAGTCGGCGATCACGGCGTCGAGGGCCAGCACCCGGGGCTTGAGCACCTGGCGCCTGCCGAACGCCAGCAGCTGGCGCGTCAGCGCACTCGCCCGTTCGCTGGCGCCCTGGATCGTGTGCACCATCTCGAGCCCCACCGCATCGTGCCCCATGTGCACGCACAGCAGGTCGCAGTAGCCCTGCACGATCGTCAGCAGGTTGTTGAAGTCGTGCGCGATCCCACCCGCGAGGCGGCCGACGGCCTCCATCTTCTGCGTCTGCCGCAGGTGCTCCTCGGCGCGACGCAGTGCCGCGGCGTCGGCGCGCGCCTGGGTGACGTCGTCGATCGCCAGCAGCGACAGCTCGAGCCCCGGGATCCTGGCCGCGCTCATCGCCAGCATGCGCACCCCGCGACCGGCGACGTCCCGCGCCACTTCGAGCCCCGGCGGCGCCGCTTCGCCGTGGCGCACCGCCAGCAACATGCTGCGCAGCGCGGGCAGGTCGCAGACGCCGCCGCCGATCGCCCCGAGCCCCTGCCCTTCGCACTCCTGCGGTGCCATGCCGAACGCTCGATGCAACGCCTCGTTGCCGACCACGACGCACAACGCGTCGTCGAGCACCAGCAGCGGCTGGCGCACGGTGCCGATGATCGACAGGGCCTGGTCGCGCGCCTTCTGCAGGGCCGCGTTCTTGTGCTCGAGCTCGCCGTTCACGCCCTGCAGCTCTTCGTTGGAACTCTGCAGCTCTTCCTTCGCGGTCTCCAGCTCCTCGTTGAGGCTGCGCAGCTCCTCGTTGGCGGACATCGCCTCTTCGGCGGCACTGTGCGCCTCGGCTTCGACGTCGCGGTTGCGCTCGGCCATCGCCCGCAGCCGGTCGTGGGCCTCGGCGAGTTCCGCGCTCAGCTGGGCCAGGGTGCGTGTCGCTTTGTCGTCGATCGGCGGCACGGTGGGCGCAGCGGCGTTGGCGACCGTGGCGACGGGTGACCAATCGGCACCGAGCAGCACCAGGGCGGCGACGACTCCCGAGCCGTGCACCGGTACGACCTCGAGCACGACTTCGCGCGCCATGCCGTCGACCACGAACACGACGGTTCGTGGAGCAGCCGCCACACCGTCCCGGCAGACCTGCCGGACCAGCGGTTCGATCTGCAGGAACAACCCCGTGGTCGGCATCAGCCGCATCAGGTCGTAGCTGACCTCGCCGGCCGGCAAGGCCAGGTAGGCGCGCACGTCGCCGCGGATCTCCAGCACCTCGAGGTCGCCGCCGACCAACACCGCAGCACCGCGGCAGCGCGCCAACAGCACGCGGTCGACCCCGCGGCGCAGGCTGTCACCTCCGTCTTCGCCGGACCCCACGAACGGCCGCCGGAGCATCGGTTCGCCACCGCGGCGCCGCGGCGCCGACGGCAGCGGCACCGCCCGCCGAACGGTCGGCCGGCGCACGTACACGCCGTTGGCCCGATCGACCGCGGCGAACGCATCGCCGAGCTCGGGGCTCTCTGCCGCACCGAGCACCAGGAAGCCCACGCTCTTCAGACCGTAGTGGAACAGGCGCAACACCGACGCCTGCGCGTCGGCCAGGTACATCAGCACGTGGCGGCAGCTGATCAGGTCCAACCGCGAGAACGGCGGATCCGCGAGCAGATCGTGCACGGTGAAGACACACGACTCGCGCAGGGCCGACACGACCTGGTAGCCGCCGTCGACCGGTTGGAACCAACGAGCGAGCCGCGCCGCACCGACCGCGGCAGCGATGCGCGCGGGAAAGCGCCCGGTGCGCGCGGCGGCGATCGCCGCCGGATGGACGTCGGAGGCGAAGATCTGCACGGGCAGGGACGAGCCGAGCGATTCGAGGTGTTCCCGGACGACGATCGCCAGCGAGAACGCTTCCTCGCCGGTCGAACAACCGGGCACCCAGATGCGCAACGGATCGTCGGCGGCACGGCCCTGCAGCAGCGCCGGCAGGACCTGCGTGCCGATCGCCGCGAAGGTCGCCGGTTCGCGGAAGAACTGGGTCACCCCGATCAGCAGGTCGGCCTGCAGGGCGTCGCATTCCGCGACATCGGTGGCGAGCGCCGCCGCGTAGGCGGCGAGCGTGGCATGCCCGCGCAGCGCCTGGCGCCGCGCGATCCGCCGACGGACGGTCGTGCGCCGGTACACACCGAAGTCGACGTGGCCGCGGGCCAACAACGACGCGAGCACGCTCTGCAGCGCTGCCTCCTCGTCCGGCGGCGAGGCCGCCTCGCTCGCTCCGTTCGTCCCGTTCGCCGCTCGCAACTGGAGTCCCAACCGCACCAGTTCGCCGGCGAGGTCGACCGTGGGCAGCACGAAGTCCGCGCAGCCACTGTCGACCGCGGCCTGCGGCATGGACGGGTGCGCGGCCGATGCCGGGTCCTGCACGAACACGAACCCACCGGCAGCACGCACCGAGACGACGCCACGCGCGCCGTCGCGTCCGTCGCCGGACAGGATCACCGCGATCGCGCGTCGTCCATGCGACCGGGCCACCGTGTGCAGGCAACCGTCGATCGGCAGGTGCAGGCCACCAGCCTGCCTCGCACGCAACCGGATCACGCCGTCGTGCACTTCGAGGTCGGCGTGGCTCGGCATCACCTGCACACGCTCGGCGACCAGCGGTGCGCCGTCCACGGCATCGGCCACCGGCAGCGAGGTGCACCGCGCGAGGATCGCCGCCAACTCGCTCGGATGCTCGGCGTCGAGATGCTGCACGACGACGAACGCGAACCCACTCGGCGACGACAGGGCGCCGAACAGCGTCTGCAGGGCTTCGAGTCCCCCCGCCGAGGCGCCGATCACGACCACGGTCGGACCGTCGACGTCGGGCGCACCGTGGTCGGGCTCGTCGCCGATTTGGGCAAGATCCCCACGAACGGCAGCAAGACCGTCCGCAGCCGATGGCCCGCTGCAGCCCCGCTTCGCTCGTTCGCTCATTCAGCGACCAATCAGGCGCTCGGCTACCTGCAATAGCAACCAACAAGCACGGAATGCCGAACGCCGTCGTCCTCGCGCAGCAATCGCGCGCGCGCCAGCGTCCCGCCGAGGGTCCACTTCGGCACACGGTTCCCAGTCGTGGTTCGCAGACGAGTTCCGCCGCCGTACGCACCTCGACCCGGGGCTCGAGGCCCTTCGCCACTGGGCATGCCAGCAACGCCGCATGCGTCGCCGTCAGAAGTAGAAGTGCAGTCCGACGCCGAAGTACTGGATGCGCTCGGTGTAGAACTGGCCGTTCGGAGAGCGACCGTCGTAGTACTCCAGCATCACCGCGAGGCGCTGCTGCAGGGTCCCCGGCTGCTCGAACAAGAGGCCGGCGCGCAGCGAACAGTCCGTGGCCCAGTCGGCCTGCTCGCGATGCTGCAGATCGGCGGCGAGCACCGGACGGACCGTGCCGTCGCCGGCCAGCGGCCAGGGCGAACGCCATTCGGCCCCGTACTGCACCGTCCAAGGATCGAGCCCGTTCGGCTCGGTGTCGAACAGGTAGCCACCGCCGGCGTAGAGCCGCGCGCCGAACGGCAGCTCCTGGCTGGCGAGCAGCTCGACCGCTTCGTAGCTGAGATTGACACGGCCCGCGACACCGATGCCCTCGCGCAGCAGGTACTCGTCGCCGAGGTGCGAGCTCTGGTGGTGCACCCGCAACCGCAAGGACGTGTCGCGATGGCGCACCGCGACATACGGGCCGATCGTGTAGTCGGCGTTGACGAGGTCCTTGGAGCGGCTGTCGAGGTCGAAGATCGCGAACACGCCCGCCTGCACCCCGAGCTCCCACCGCAGGCCGTTCGCCCAGCGCTGGCGCACGATGGCGATGCTCTCACCGAAGCCGACCGCACCGACCTGCGTCACGGGCTCGCCACCACCGGTCTGGTCGCCGTCGTCGGTGTAGCGATGCCACGACGCGAAGAAGTGCGGCCAACGCGGGTCGGCGAGCAGCGGCTCGAAGAGGCGGCCGGAGGTCAGGTAGACGGTGCGTTCGTCGAAGCCCGGTGCCGCCGCCGCCTGCTCGGCGCGTTCGTCGTCCGCGTCCGTGGGCGGGACGAACGTCACCGTGCGCACCCCGGTGATCGCCAGCAGCGCCGCCGTCAACTGCTGGCGTTCGAGGCGGCCGAGGCCGCGGTCGATGTACGACACGCAGCCGTCGCGCACCAGCAGCCCCGTCGCATCGAGCGCGAAGTCGCGCGCCAACACCGCTGCCGCGTAGCCGCGCAGGTAGTCGTCGTCGTTGGTCGCCTCCTGGGCCGGCAGGACGAGCGACAGGAACAGCACACTGCAGGAGCTGACGCAACGAAGACGCACCATGCTGCGAGGCTACGAGTCGTGGCCGGCAGCCCGGCAGCGCCGAAGGGCACTTCGTCGACCAAGTTGTGGGACTGCGCGACGTGGTGCCGAACGACCGCGGATCTCATCCGCCTTTCAGTAGGACTTCATGGCCTCGTGGCACCGCGCGACCCCGTTCGAGCCAAGGACCTCCCCCAGGCAACGACGCAGTTTTCCGTGTCGGCCGCGTCACGGCCGCACGTCGGCGGGGATTCCCCGGAGGTCGACGGTCGTGCGGGCCATCGGTGCCCCCTGCACCGGCCCGGCGCCGCCGTTCCTGGTTCCTCGCCCCATCCTCTGCCATGCGATCCCTCCCCCTCTCCCTCCTGTCCTGCACGGCGCTGCTCACCTCCGTTCCGAGCCAGGACGTCAACGTGGCCCTGGGCGGTTTCGCCACCCGATCGGCGGTGTCCGGCTGGGGTGACGTTCCCGGCAACGCGATCGACGGCAACCGCGACGGCGATTGGTTCCACTACTCGTCGATCGTCACCGCCGACCTGCCTGGCCAGTGGTGGCAGGTCGACTTGCCCGCCACGACGACCGTCAACGAGATCCGGCTCTTCAACCGCACCGACTGCTGCGAGAGCCGGCTGTCGAACTTCCGCGTCGAAGTGAGCAACGGGGCGACCCCCGTGTTCACGCAGGACTTCCTGACCACCGGCGGCTTCATCGAACGCGGCGGCATGATCCGCGTGACGATCCCGGGTCCGGGCGTCACGGCGAGCCGGGTGCGGATCTCCGGGCTCGGCCTCAACTCGTCGGCCAGCTACTACCTGTCGTTCTCCGAGGTCGAGGTGATCCGCTACGGTGCGTTGCGCCAGGCGAACGTCGCCCGCTACGGCACCGCGTCGGCGTCCTCGAACACGAACACGTCCGCCCGGCTGATCGACGGCAGCACCAACGGCTACCTGCCCCAGAACCGCGCGTTCCAGACCCAGAACGTGCCCGGCTCATGGGTCCGGGTCGACATCAACCGGCGCAGCATCGACCGGATCCAGCTGTGGCCCTTGACCTCCGGCCAGGCGGGCTGCGGCAACTTCCGGGTGTCGATCTTCGATGGTGCGACGGAGGTCTTCGGGCAGAACCTGCACACGATCGGCCTGATGCCGACCAACGCCGCGACCGTCGTGAACCCGCCGGCCGGCACGATCGGGGACTCGGTGCGCGTGACGTCGCTCGGTGCTGCCGCCAACGGCCAGCACCGGCTCGAGTTCGCGGAGCTCGAGATCCTGCAGTTCGGCAACCAGGCCGGCGAGAACCGCGTGACCGGGGTCGGCTGCCTCGGCGGAGCGGGACTGCTGACCCTGTCGTGCGCGACGCGACCGTCGCCAGGAGCTTTCCTGCAGTACCAGCTGTTCGGTCCGGTCAACACGCCGGGCGTGGCCGTGCTGACGATCGGCCTGTCCAACCAGTCCTACAACGGCATCCCGCTGCCGGTCGACCTGGCCGCCGTCGGGGCACCGGGCTGCTGGCTGCTCAACTCGCTCGACGTGACGGCGACGGGGGCGGTGGTCGCCAACCAGGCGACCTTCCAGGTGCCGCTGCCGGCGAATCCCGCCATCGTCGGCGTGCGCATGTGGTCGCAAGGTGCCGCCTTCGACCCGACCAGGAACGCCTTCGGCATGGTGGTGAGCAACGGCATCGAGCAGTTCCTCGGCTACTGAGCCGACCTCGGCGGGCAGTGCGATCGCGCCGCCGAGCCTCGGGAGCAAGCGAGGGAACGCAGCCCCCTTCAGTTGCCGGCGACGACGTAGCCGTTGGCGAGCGTGCTCCAGCGCAAGCGAGCCTGCAGCGGCAACAGCCGCTGCCGCAAGCGAGTGACCAGCGGCACCGGCCACTGGTCCATCGAATACGCGGGGTCGCTGCCGAACAGCTCGATCAGCACCGAGTGCGCGCTGTCGATGTAGCGGCAGCAGTTCGTGCCGCACTCGTCGATCCAGAACGACAGATCGGACAGGTCGCGCCCAGCGCCCTTCGCCGGACCGAGACCGTGCTGGGCCGCATAGCGCCCGTCGCGGCACAGCTCGCGCACGATGCGCCGGCTCTCGGCGTCACCGCGCAGGCAGCAGATCGTCCACTGCAGCTCGATGGACGCATCGGGGAGAAGCGAGTCGACGTGCCGCTGGACTTCGCGGTCCGACCAGGTCGCCACGGCAGGCGACAACTCCACCCCTGACTGCAAGTAGGCCTGCGCCGGTCGCCCGGCCAGCAACAGCGAATGCACCTCCGGATCCGCCCCGTCGAGCTCGTACCTGGCGATGTGCTCGGGCATGCCCTGCAGCACGGCCAGCGCCGGCCACAACTCGCGTGCCTCTCGTGAGGACCCTTCGCCTCCGAGCCGAGCCCGCACTTCGGCAAGCACGGCTTCGCCACCGCACGCCGCCAGGTCCAGCCAAGGAACATCCCCCTCGCCGCTCCGCTCGCCAGCGAGTGCCCACGCGAGCAGGCCCGGCGCACTCTCGGCATCGCGCAACCGCAGCAGCAGGTCGGCACACACGTCGCGCGTGTCGGCTTCCTTCGACACGAGCCCTTCGCGCAGCCGCTGCCGGAATCGCTCGGGCCGGGCCACCTCCAGGAACGCCCATGCTCCGGAGAATCCGAGCTCGCCCCGGAACGGATCGGGCTGCCAGGCAGCAACAGGCTCGCTGTCGCCATCGAGCCGCGGCGCAAACAGCTCGTCGACGGGCGCTGCCAGCAGGCGGTCGGCGAGCCGACCCGTAGCACAGGTCGGCACGGCAGCGACCATGGCGCGCAGCACCAAGACGTCGAGCTGGGCCGACGCAGCCGCCAAGGGCTCGAGGTCCACCAGCCAGGCATCGTCGAAGGCCAGCGCCATCACGGTCACCTCGCAGCGGGCGAGTTCGGCGATCTCGTGGAGCCTGGACAAGGCTTCGGCCCGAGGTGCCTCGAGCAGTCGTTCGGCGAACCGGCGGCGCTCCGTCGGCGAGGCTGCGCCGAGACCGAGCGACAGTTCGACGGAGTCGCCCGCGAGCAGCTGCGCCAGAGCAGCCTCGTCCCCAGCTCGCGCCCGCGCATGCTGCAACGAGGCTCCCAACGGGCCGTCCGCGGCGAGCACTCGATCCGCCACGCCCTCGGCCAATGGGTCGGGCAAGGCCCGCACCGCGACGATGCCGAGCTGGGAGTGGTGGAGCAGGCGCAGCAACAGCGGCTGGTCGACCTTCGCGACGGTGCAGCGCGACAGCCAGCGTGCTGCCAGTCGCTCGACCGGGTTGCGCGGATCGGCAGCCGCAGCAAGCCGAACCAGGACGGTGCGCAGGACCGGCGGCAAGCCCGGATCGCCGTCCAGGAGCTCGACCCCCGCCATCCGCAACCAGGTCGCCAACACGAGCTCGTCGTGCGCGTCCGCATAGCGCGCCACGAGGTCGGCATTCGACAGGGCGGCGCGCGCGAGTTCCGGGCCAGCGCGCTGCGCCAGTACGCACAGCGCCGGCACGTGCTCGCTACGCAACAGCCGGTGGGCTGCGTCGAGCAGCTCGACGGCGACCTTGGCGTCGAGCTTCGGCAGGATCGCCAGCAGGGCGGGCATGTCGACACTGCCGCAGAGCCACAGGAGCTCGTCGCTGCTCACCGGGCAGTCGGCATCGCCAAAGCGCGGCAGGATGGTCGCGGCGGCATGCCGGAGCTCGGGCACCGGCAGGGCCTCGCCGCCGTTCCACACCGCGGCGCCGAAGACGACGCGCTCGTCGGCGTGGCCGAATCCGAACCGCAACAGCGCGAGGTTCGCCCGTGGACGCAGATCGAGCTCCAGGGCCGACATTGCCGCACGGGCCGCTTCGTGGTCCTTCGCCGAGCCGATCGCGCGCAGCAGCTCGGCCGGATCGCGGCCGAGTTCCTGCTGCAGCTGCTCGCTGGGCGACTGCGCCGCGGCAACCACCGCGAACAGACCCCAGGCGAACAGGATGGCGCGCATCGAGGGCAATCTAGCGGGGCACGGGGATCCTTCGCGAGATCACGGCCGGTCGAGGCCCAGCCTTCGATGGCGCCGATGCGACCCCAACGACACCGAACACGTGACCCAGGCCCCTGCCGCGGAGAGGATGGCCGCCGATGGCTCGCCA
>Ga0075163_10012873_pt1 | contig 10882 bp, 4 predicted proteins | sample JI1023141ADNA_FD_71478 | JGI IMG/M metagenome (GOLD analysis project Ga0075163, IMG submission 71478) | Wastewater effluent complex algal communities from Wisconsin, to seasonally profile nutrient transformation and Carbon sequestration -... | ecosystem: Engineered > WWTP > Effluent > Algae...
CTGATGGAGGACTGCGCCGACGGCATCGACCGCCAGCTCGCCAAGCTCGGGCTGACCGAGAGCGCCATCGACGAGGTCATCATGGTGGGCGGCTCGACCCTGCTGCCCCAGGTCTACGGCGTCTTCGAGAACCGCTACGGCCGCGATCGCGTGCGCGCCTGGCAGCCCTTCGAGGCGGTGGTCTACGGCGCCAGCGCCTACGCCGCCGATCGCTTCGGCCAGTCGGACTTCATCGTGCACGACTACGCCTTCGTCACCTACGACCCCAAGACCCACGAGAAGCGCTACACCACCATCGTGCCGCGCGGCACCCGCTTCCCCACGGCAAAAGACCTGTGGAAACGGCAGCTTGTGCCCACCTGCGCCCTGGGTGAACCCGAGCGGATCTTCAAGCTCGTGGTGGCCGAGATCGGCGGCGGCGGTGGCGAAGAGCGGCGCTTCACCTGGGACGCCGATGGCAACCTGCACAAAGTGGGCGGCGCTGGCGGCGGCGAGGTGGTCATCGTGCCCCTCAACGAGGCCAACCCCACCCTGGGCCACCTCGATCCACCCCACGAGCACGGCGACCAGCGGCCCCGGCTCGAGATTTCGTTTGGCGTCAACGCCGATCGCTGGCTGGTGACCACCGTGCTCGATCTCAAGACCCGCAAGCTGCTGATGAACGACGAGCCGGTGGCGCGCCTGCTTTAGGGTGCGCTTCCCTTGATGGGGGCGGGCGAGCTACGGTTGCGGCATCCAGCGTGGGGGACCGGGTGCGCAAACTCCTGATTTTCTTCGTACTTTTCGGCACTGTCGCCTGTGACGACGGCGCCACGTCGGCGCGGCCCGAGTGTGTGGCCAACGTCGACTGCCCCTTGCCGCTGTCGTGCATCGACGGCCGCTGTGCGGAGCAGTGCCGCCGGACGGCCGACTGCGCCCAGGGCGAGGTGTGCTTCGAGGCGGTTTGTTACCCGCCGGTGGAGACGTGCAGCTTCGACGAGGCCTGCGCGCCGTTTGGGCTGGTGTGCGACGAGGGGCTGCGCCGCTGCGTGCCACCCGGCGCGGGGGCCTGCAATGCCGACGTGCCGTGTCCGGCCAACCAGCGCTGTGTCGAGGGGCAGTGTCGGCTCAACGTGTCGGATGCAGGCCCGCCGGTGGATGCGTCGCCCCCCCGGGACATGCGGGTGGTGGATGCGGCCGAGCGGGATGCCACGCCCCCGCGGGATGCCGCACCCCCGCGCGATGCCGCGCCTGTGCCGGATGCCGAGATCCCCGATGCCCAGGTGGACGCGGCCCCTGGCTCCGGGCGCTACGGGGAGGCCTGCCGCTGCGGCAGTGACTGCGCCAGCGGGTTCTGCATCGAGAATAAGCTATTCAATACGCGCACGTGCACCGATCGCTGCGGCAACGACGGGGAGTGCCCCAGCCTCGATGTGTGCCTGGGCGTGATGAGCGCAGGCCCCTCGCGGGAGTGTCCCGATCGCGGTGGGGGGCCCGAGCCGGGAGAGGTGGTCAACGTCTGCATTCCCAACGACACGGGCTTTCCCTGCACCCTCGAGGCGGCGCAGAACCCGTGCCTGAGCGGGGTGTGCCTGCGCCCACCCGATCCGGCCGAGTGGATGACGGTGCAGGATCAGTGCGCGATGTTCTGCCAGGACGACCGCAAGTGCCCCCACGGCTACCGGTGCAGCAATGTGCCCGGGGTGCAGCAGCGCGTCTGCAACCCCATCACCGAGCTGTTTGGCTGCCCCAATGGCGCCAACCAGGAGTGTGGGGGGGTGTGCCCGCCGGCGGCGGGGCGGGATGAGTCGGAGCTGGCGGTGTGCATCAACCTGGCCGAGGGCCAGGCGGGCTACTGCTCGTGTACCTGCAATACCGCGCGCGACTGCCCGGTGGGCTTCGCCTGCAGCCGCCTGGATGGCCTCGATACCGGGGATCCGACCCGCACGGGCCTGTGCCTGGCCATGGCGGGCTACCGGTGCCCGGGGGAGGTGGCGCGGCCCGATGTGCCGCAGTGTCCGTCGCTGACCTGCGCGACGGATGACATGCGGCCCGCGGCGTCGGTGTGCACCGCGCCCTGCCTGCAGGAGGCCGACTGCCCGCCCAACCACGCCTGCCAGGGGGTGGATGGGGCGCCGGGGCGCTACTGTCTCGCCTTCGAGTAGCGCCGGTTTTTCCAGTATTTTCGAGGGGTTCGGGCCAGGGCGTCAGGAGTAGTAGGGGTTCTCGCCCTGGCCGTGGTCGGTGACGTCGATCACGTTCTCCACCCGCGGGAAGTGCTCGCGGATGGCCTCCTCGACGCCGTTGCGCAGGGTGGCCGCCGAGGCGGAGCAGCCCTGACAGCCCCCCGACATGCGCAGGTAGACCGTGCGGTTGGCGTAGTCGACCAGGTCGATGCGGCCGCCGTGGGCCGCCACCTGGGGGTTCACTTTTTCGTCGAGGAGCTTCTGGATCTGGTGGCGCATGGGGGCAGGATGCTCGCACGGCCGCGCCGGCTGCGCACGCGTTTTGTTTGGGGGCGATGCAAGGACGCGCTGCGGTCGCCAGCGGGGCCGCAAGTAGCCAGCCGACTTCAAGTGCGCTACGAAGGGCCGGGGTTGGGGGATGACCAGGAGGGGGGGACGAAATGCGTTTGATTTCAGTGCTTTGCCTGATCGGGCTGCTGGGTTGCGACGACGATGATGGGGGGGGAGGCGCCGGCGGGGGCGACATGGCCGCCACCGACATGGCCGCCGCCGACATGGCCGACATGGCCGTCGTGGTGGCCGACGATCTCGCCATCGATGGCGCCGAGCTTGCCGAGCGGGTGGCCCCCGGGGCGGCCCTCGCCGTGCAGATTTCGGTGCGCAACACGGGCGAGGGGGCCTGGTCGCCCGAGGCGGTGAGCTTCGTGTACGTGGGCGACACGGGCTGGGCCGACGTGCCCCTGGCCCAGCCGGCCACCACCCCCGCGGGCCAGGCGGCCACCCTGGGCGCCACCCTCACCGCCCCCGGCCAGCCCGGGCGCCACCGCCTCGCCTGGCAGGCCCGCCGCGGGGCCACCGACTTCGGCCCCGTCTTGCAGGTGTGGATCGAAGTCACCTGCTCCGATGGCGTTTTCTGTAATGGTTCCGAGCGGTTCGTGGCGGGCGCCTGTGTGGCGGGCCCCGATCCGTGCGACGACGCCGCCGACTGCACGGCGGATACCTGCGACGAGGTGACCCAGACCTGCGCCCATGAGCTGGCCCAGGACGACTGTGCGTCGTGCGCCGCCGAGTGCACCCCCGACTGCACCGGCCGAGTCTGTGGCGACGACGGCTGCGGCGGCACCTGCGGCGACTGCGCGGCGGGCACGGCCTGCACCATCGGGGGTCAGTGCAACCCGGCCGATCAGCCGGGCACCTGCGCAGCCCCCCTGCCCCTCTTGCCCGAAGGCACACCCCTGGTCGGGCGCCACACGGTCCAGGGCGACACCAGCATGGGCCTGCACCAGGAGGTCCCCACCTGCAACTCCACCAGCACCGCCGTCGAGGTGGTCTATGTGTTCACGGTCGAAGAGGCCATGGGCATCGAGGCGCGCTCCCTGGGCTACGACACGGTGCTGCACCTGCGCCGCGCCTGTGACGACGACGGACCCGCCGCCACGGTGGGCTGCAGCGACGACTCCTCGCCCCCGGGGGACTACGGCTCGCGCATCACAACCCTTTTGGATCCGGGTACTTACTACTTGATCGTCGACGGCTTCGATGCCACCCAGTTCGGGCCGTTCACCCTCGAGCTCAAGTTCACCGCCGGCTGTGCCCCGCGCTGCGACGGCCTCTTCTGCGGCGGCGACGACGGCTGCGGCGGCGACTGCGGCACCTGCGACGACGGCTTCACCTGCTTCGAGGGCCGCTGCAAGATGGATCCCTGCATGCCCCAGTGCGAGGGCCGCACCTGCGGCAGCGACGGCTGCGGCGGCACCTGCGGCACCTGCGCGGGCGAAGCGCTCTGCGTGCCCGCCACCGGCACCTGCGCCACCTTCGCCCCCTGCGACCACCAGAAGCCCACCTGCTCACCGGGCTGTGGCGCGGGCGAGTTCTGCGGCAGCGACTGCGCCTGCCACGCGGCGGCCGATCCCATGCCCGATCTGGTGGTGAACGTCGAGCGCCTCGCCAACGAGATCCTCTTTGATTCCGCTACCTTCGACGCGGCGTCCTGCGCGGTGGTCGAGGAGTGTGTGGGCGGTGTGGGCGAGCGCAAGCTGCTGCGCTTCAGCGTCGAGGCCATCAACCAGGGCCAGGCCACCCTCACTGTGCCCCCGCCCGCGGAACGTCCCGATTTGTTTACGTTTTCGGAGTGCCACGGCCACTACCACTTCCTCGGGTTCGCCGACTACGCCCTGCTGGACGACACGGGCGCCGTGGTGCTGACCGGCCGCAAGCAGGCCTACTGCATGGAGGACACCGATCAGTACCACCAGGGCCCCCACGTGGGCTGCTCCAAGCAGTACGACTGCGAGAACCAGGGCATCCAGGCGGGGTGGTCGGATCTGTACGGCAACGCCCTCGACTGCCAGTGGCTCGACGTGACCGAGACGCCGCCGGGCAGCTACCAGCTGCTGGTGAGCCTCAACCCCGGCCGCACCTTCGAGGAGGTCAGCCTCGACAACAACGTGGCCATCGTGCCGGTGGAGATCCCCGCGGAGTAGGCTTCGCTCACTCGGGAAGGGGGTTGCGAAGCACCCGAGCGAGCAGTTGCAGAGCGAAGCTCGCGTCCCGCCAGTGGCGGGTCGCACGCAGTGCGAAGCCTCCAGAGCGAGCCGGACAGAAGGCCTGCATCCGCAGCCGAAAGACGAGGCAACCCACCGGATTCACTCCCTTTTTCGGCTGCGGATGCTTCCGGGCCTCAATCGGCCTGGGAGGGCGCCCCGCCCAGATACACGGTCACCTCGACCGCGTCGTCGCCAGCGGCGGCTTCCAGCTCGGCGCCGCGCCGCTGCACGAAGGCCTCGACTTCTTCAAGAAACGCCTGAAAATCCGAGGGGTTGGCCCGCACCTGGGTGGTGGTGGTGGTGCGGCGCCCGCCGCGCAGGGCCTGGCCGACGGCGGCCAGGTGGCGCTTGAGGCCGGCCAGGCGGCCGGTGGCCTCGGGGGAGGCTTCTTGGATTCGAGGCTCGCCCGCGGGGCGGTAGCGGGTGGGGCCACCGCGCTCGGCCACCGGCTCGGCGCGGCCGGTGCGCAGCAGGGCGGCCAGGGCCACACGGCCCGAGTCGAAGCCCTCCAGCACCGGCAGGTGGGCCGAGATCTCGTCGGCGGTGCGGGGGGCCTGCTCGATGAGGTCCCAGGCGCGCTCCAGCAGGTTGATGCCGCGGCGCTCGATACAGGGATCGGGGTTCTTGAGCAGCATGCGCACGCTGCGAGGGGTGCGATCGAGGGCCACGGCCAGCTCGTTGAGATCGGGCCAGCGCCGGCCGGCGACGGCCATGACCGCGCTGATCAGCACGTCGCGGGCGGTGTCGAGGGGCACACCCGTCTCGACGGCCCAGCGCACTGCGGGCCCAAAAGCCTCGAAGAACATTCGGGATTCGGCTTCTTCCCGCTCGAGACCAACTGGTTTGGCGACTCCGTACATGGACAGCTCCGGCGTGGCTGATCCATGCATGTGGCCAGGGGGCGTCTCGGATCACCGAATTCGCATCGGGTGGCGAAGCGGGGCTTTGAGGCACGAAGTCGCCGGGATCCAGCGCGGGTGGTTTTCCCCCTGCGGATCCCGGTGGCGGGCGGGCGGGCGCGCCCCGATCGCGGCGGTCCCGGGTGATCAACCGCCAGAAAGCCGCACGGGGCCCCATCGCCCCGGATCGCGTGCCACAGTCCTTGCGCCGCCATGCTGGTTGCGTCACTCTGTCTGACGGTGCGCTGACGGCTTTCTCGGCTTCAACCCCCGGGGTGCACCCGGGAGGGTCGAGGGGCCGGCGGCGACGACATAATATAATTCGCGCGCGAGGAAAGCCCGATGAACGACGCAGCCGGCGGCGAGCAGGTCCCCGAGAGCATCCCCTCCCAGCTTGGACGACGAGCAAAAGAAGCAGTCGATAAAGCGCATGCCGAAGCCAGCCTCGCGCTCGCGAAGCTGGAGTCCAAGACCAACGGCATCATCGACACCGTCCAGGACAAGCTCAACTTGTTCATGGACAAGGTGTACGAGACCAAGCAGAAGGTCGTCACGGGCCTGGACAAGGCCATCGGGCTCATCGAGACGCCGCTGCTGGCGCTCGCTCCCATCCTGCGCGAGGTCGCGGACACCGGCATCAAAGCCGTGTTCGGGGCCATCGAGGGCATCCCTGGCATGGTGCAGGAGCAGATCAAGGGGATGAAGGATCCCCTGGTCAAGCAGGTGCAGGGCCAGGTCGATGCCATCGCCAAGGCGGCCACCGACCAGATCTCCAAGGTCGAAGGCCAGCTGGGCGGGGTCAAGGACAAGCTCATCGCGATGGCTGATGAGCAGATCGGCAACCTCACCGGCCTCGTCGACAAGCTCAAGGAAGAGGTCCCCAAGCAGTTCGACACCGTCATCGGTGTCATGAAGGACAAGTTCAAGCAGGCGTGGGAGGGCAAGCCCGGCTACGAAGACGTGCAGGGCCAGCTCGACGCCACCTTCGGGGACATCAAGGAGTCGGCCTGCAAGCTGCTCGATCGGGTGCTCGACAGCGCCAAGAACACGATCGTGCTGCTCAAGGATCAGGCCAAGTCCGCGATCAACATCACCTTCAACGAGCTCTTCGCCACCATCAAGAAGCTGCCCGAGCAGGTGGCGACCACGGTCAACGGCATCGTCAAGAAGATCGACGTCGCCTTCGACCAGAGCATGACCGACGCCCGCATGATGGCCGAGGGGCTGCTCGCTGATCTGCGCACGCGCCTGAAGGACGCGTCGTACCTCATCAGCGACACCATCGAGTCCATCGTCAACGAGGGCTTCGCGCTCATCCGCGACACCCGCAACAAGATCGTCACCTCGGTCAACAACCTGATCGAGACCGTGCGCTCCTTCGCCCAGGGCACCCTCGACAAGATCAAGGACGCCTCCAACGACATGTTCCGCACCTCCAAGGAGGCGCTGGACCTGGGCTTTACGAAGGTCAACGAGGGCATCACCCTCGCCGTGGAAGATCTGGGCAACGATCTCAACCAGCAGATCAACAACACCCAGGACAAGATGAAGCGCGAGGCCGAGAAGCAGGCCCGCGAGCTCAAGGTGATGGGCGAAGAGGCCTTCGCCCAGGCCGAGCAGGACTTCGTCAACAACGGCTACGAGGAAGACCTCAGCAAGATCCCCGAGATCCGCCAGAAGGGCGAAGAGGCGGTCGCGAAGATCGAGACCTCCATGAAGGAGTCGGCCGAGAAGCTCAAGACCGACTTCCAGGCCCAGGTGGACGCCTACGTCCCCAAGTTCCAGCTGCAGGGCAAGGCCCTGGTGGGCGTCGCTCAGGCCAGCACGCTCAAGGTCATCAAGCTCGCGGTCACCCTCGGTCCCTCCATCGCGATGGACCTGGTCAACAAGACCACCCAGTTCGTGGGTGAGTTCAAGACCATCGGCGATACGATCAACGACCTGATCAACGGCAAGGGCAAGGCCTACATCGACACCACCAAGACCAAGATCGAGGGGGTGGTCGAGAGCATCAAGACCTCCGCCGTCGACTTCGCCGAGCGCGCCAAGGGCGACGTGCTGACGCTGGTGTCGACCCTCAAGGAGCGCTTCGAGCAGCTCGCCATGGGCATCAAGGGCGACGTCGAGGGGCTGGTGACCGGTGTGGTGAGCCTGGTCGAGACGACCGCCAAGAACACCGAGCAGCGCTTCGTCAAGCTCTACAACGACGCCAAAGACGCCATCACCAGCACCATCGAAGAGACCAAGGACGCCATCACCGACTTCGCCAAAGAGGCGGAGACGATCATGGACGAGGCCATCGCGGCGGCGAAGGAGATCGGCCTCAAGATCCTCAATGAGCTCAAGAATCAGGCCATCGAGGAGCTCAAGCGCCGCATCGAGGCGTTCCTCGACGGGCTCATCAAGCGCTACAAGCTGAAGCTGGAAGCGGCCCTGGCCCACCTGACGGGCAAGGGCGAGAAGTACGACCAGGTGGTCATCACCATCACGGTCGAGCAGCAGAAGCTCGAAGAGCAGATCCACGAGCTCGAGCTTCGGATCGAAGAGATCCGCCTCCAGCTCGCCGAGGCGATTCGGGAACTCGATACCGCCAAGGTCGGCGTCGATATCACCATCTTGAAGGATGCTGAGCTCGGTGATGCGCTGCTGGTCGCGACCGAGATCAAAGAAGCCGAGATGGAGATCGGGGCCGAAGATGCGCCCCGCGTGTGGGCCGACGAACGCAACGCCGTTCTCAAGGACGAAGTCCACATTGCTCGCAAGGCCACGTTCGCCTCAGGTCGCACCTACCCCGTGTGGGCCGAGCGCGACGAGCCGCTGCCGCGTGAGTCCCTCGCTCTGACCGACATGCAGTTCAAGCGTGGCAAGAGCGACATGAACCTGCCGCCGCTGCCCGGTCTGCCGACCCCGATGGAGAAGCTGAAGGCCTATTGGGGGACCAACGAGAATCCGGGCACGCTCCAGACGTATGTTCGATCGCTGCAAGCCGGCGAAAAGATTAACGTTTACGGCTTCACCGATCGCACCGGCAAGGATGCGAGCAACCTCGTGTTGTCGCAGAACCGAGCCGACCGGGTCGCCGTCGAGATCATGAACCTGGCCAAGAAGGCCGGGCTCAACCTCGTCAAGGCCGTTCACTTCGCCTGCGAGGGCAAGGGCACCACGGCTGAAGCCAAGGCCGCCACCACCCCCGAGGAAGACGCCCACCACCGCCGCACCGAAGTCCACATCGTCCCCCCGGCCAACGAGTCCAACACCTGGGACGCGGATATCGTGTGGGTGACCGACTTCAAGGGCGTCGAGACGTGGAAGATCACGGTCTCTGAGCTGACCATCTTGTTGGCCCGACTCGAAGCCGAGCTCAAGGCCCTCAAAGAGAAGATCGTCACCGACATCCAGATCAGCATCGAGGTCCTGCAGAGCGAGGGTCGCGACAGCACCTCTTGCCTGCGCCAGCTCTACCAGACGGTGCTCGACACCGGCATGGACGAGCTCAAGAAGCTCTCCAAGAAGCTCGAAGAAGAAGCCAAGGCCATCGCCGAGGACCACAACCTCACCCAGGAAGAGGGCGACAAGCGCCTCAAGGCCCTGCGTGAGGAGCTGTCCACCGGCATCCAGAAGCACGTCGAGGTGATCAAGAAGGACCTCGTCGAGGACCACAAGCTCAAGCTCGAGAACGCCTCGGCCGCCTTCGACGAGGCCAAGGGCATCATCGAGGGGCACATCGAGTCCCTCAAGGCCCTGCTCGAGCCCGCCGCCGATCCCAAGATGCTGCTGGAGCGGGCCAAGAACGTCATCATCCCCCAGCTCGAGGAGTACATCTCCAAGCTGCTGGGCGAGCTGTTGGACTGCTACGCCGATCGTGTCCGGGAGAACATGCCGCTCCTCGCCGATCTCCTCGATCTGATTGGGGATTTCATCGAGGGCAAGCCAGTCGTCTCGCGGGCCTGGGAGATCTTCCAGCGCGACTACCTGCCCCGGCTCACCAAGAAGGCCGAGGAGATCGTCGGCTCGGTGAACGACAAGCTCGGCGGCAAGCTGGGTGACACCAAGAAGATGATCTCGGACGCCAAGAGCAAGCTCGAGGAGTCCGTGACCGGCGAGATGCTGGAGCAGGCCGACAGGCAGGTGTCCGAGGTCCGCGGCAAGATCAGCGAGAGCATCGGCAACACCACCCAGGGTGCGGCCGGCAGCTTCGCCGATGAGCGCCGCAAGATCGACGGCCAGGCTGCGACCGAGCTCAACCCGGCGGCCAAGATGAACGCGGCCAAGCAAGAGCTCGGCGGCGCCTTCAAGGCCGAGATGGAAGAGGCGGCTCAGGCGGGCGCCAAGTTCGGTGATGCCGCTGCCAGTGCCCAGAAGGGCATGGAAGAGTCGAGCAAGAAGGCCGACGACGCCGCCAAGGAAGCCGCCAACGCGGTGGCCGAGGACGGCAACAAGATGGCCGAGGCCGGCAACATGTCGGCCGTGATGGCCGAGGCCGGTGGCTCCATGCAGGCCGTGCAGGAGCAGGCGGTCAAGGCGGTCGAGAAGGCCGGCGAGCAGGCCAAGCAGGGCATGAAGGAAGCCAAGGCTGCTGCCGGCACCGGTGGCGAAGCCCCGGCCGAAGAGGCCGCTGGCGGTGACGCGGCGGCGGAAGAGGCCGCTGGCGGCGACGCGGCGGCGGAAGAGGCCGGCGGCGACGCGGCGGCGGCTGAAGAGGCCGGCGGCGACGCGGCGGCGGCGGAAGCGGCTGGCGGCGACGCAGCGGCGGCGGAAGCGGCTGGCGGCGACGCAGCGGCGGCGGAAGCGGCCGGCGGCGACGCAGCGGCGGCGGAAGCGGCTGGCGGCGACGCAGCGGCGGCGGAAGCGGCTGGCGGCGACGCAGCGGCGGCGCCCGAGGCCCCGGCTGAGGTGCCCGAGGAGGCCGCTGAGGCGGCCGGTGGGGACGCTGCGGCGGCCGCCGAGCCGGAAGTCGGCGGCGGGGCCCCCGAGATCCCCTCCGAGGCGGCCGATGCGGCGGGTGGTGATAGCGCGGCGCCCGGCGTGGCCGGTGGTGCGGCGGCCGGTGCGGCAGCTGGCAAAGCGGCGGCTGCTCCGGCAGTGCCCGGTGGCGCCAAGGCTGGCGCAGCGGCAGCGGCGCCCGGTGCGGCCGGCGCCAAGGCGGCGCCTGGCGCGGCGGTGCCCGGTGCGGCCGGCGCTGGCGGCGCAGCGGGTGCGAAGGCGGCGCCTGGCGCAGCAGCGCCCGGTGCGGCCGGCGCTGGCGGCGCAGCGGGTGCGAAGGCGGCTCCTG
>Ga0075163_10012874_pt1 | contig 10882 bp, 9 predicted proteins | sample JI1023141ADNA_FD_71478 | JGI IMG/M metagenome (GOLD analysis project Ga0075163, IMG submission 71478) | Wastewater effluent complex algal communities from Wisconsin, to seasonally profile nutrient transformation and Carbon sequestration -... | ecosystem: Engineered > WWTP > Effluent > Algae...
CTGCCCAAGACGCGCTCGGGCAAGATCATGCGCCGGCTGCTGCGCACCATCGCGCGCGGCGATGAGATCACGCAGGACATCTCCACGCTGGAGAACCCGGCCATCGTCGAGCAGTTGCGCGGACGCGGCTAGCCGCGCCGCGCCCGGGTTCAGGGCATCACGAGCAACGCCAGCTCGCTGTTTCCCTGCAGCAGCGACTGCGGGTCGTTGCCGACCAGATGCGCGAAGTCGGCATCGGGCTGCCGGAACAGCAGCGCCGGATCTGCCAGCTGCCGACGCGCATGGCAGGCCACCGGTGTCGACGGCACGCGGATGCCTTCCAGCGGCGAGTCGGCGGCCACCGTGGCATGGCCCAACGCCTCCCAGAACGTCGTTGCCGCCTCGAGGTTGCGGCAGGGCAGGCTGATGGCATCGAAGCGACCGAGCCGCGTGCGATCAGGCAGGTCGGCCAGCGGCGAATAGGTGCGCGCCTCGAGCACCCGCAGCAGCATTCCGCCCGGTTCGCGCAGCGCCAGTTCATTGAACACATCGCTGCCCAGTCGCGCATGTTCCACACGCACTCCGCGCGCCGTCAGCTCGCGGTGCAGCCCGGCCACATCGGGCCGCACGAAGATCAGCGACAGTGGTTCATCGCCACGCGCATGCAGCCCGATGGCGATCCCCTCGCAGGCCACCACACCGTAGGGGTGAGGCCAGATATCACCGGTGGGCGCGGGCTCGAAGCCCAGCCCCTGCAGCTGCTGCCAGGCATCGCCGGTGTCGTCGGTGACCAGCGCGACCTCCAGGAACTGTCCCAGCATGATCTACAGCAGCGGCTGCAGCAGCGTGGAAACCACTTCGACCTGCGCCGGGCCGGCATTGAGCGCCGGGATGTAGCGCAGCTCGCCGCCGCCGGCGGCGCGAAAGGCCACATCGCATTCGTGGCCGATCTCGTCGATGGTTTCCAGGCAGTCCACCGCGAAGCCCGGGCAGATCGCATCCAGCTGCTTCACGCCGCGCTGCGCGAGGCCCTTGATCACGTCATCGGTGTAGGGCTTCAGCCATTCGGCCGTGCCCACCCGTGACTGGAAGCTGATGGACCACGCGTCGTCGGCCAGGCCCAGCGCGGCGGCCAGCGCGCGCGCCGTCAGCTCGCACTTGCGCCGATAGGGATCGCCCAGGTCGACATAGGATTTCGGAATGCCGTGGAAGGTCATCAGCAGGTGATCGCCGGCACCGCGCTGCGCGCGAAAGGCGCGCACGCTGTCCGCCAGCGCGCCGATGAACGCGGGATCCACTGCGTAGTCGGGCAGCAGGTGCAGCTCGGGCACATAACGCCAGTGGCGCAGCGCCTTGCCCACCTGGTCGTACGCGGCGGCGTTCGTGGTGCCGGAGTACTGCGGGAACAGCGGCAATACGAGCACGCGCTGTGCGCCGGCCTCGCGCAGCGCCGCCAGGCCCTGCGCCACATCCGGCGTGGAATAGAGCATGCCCAGTTCCACCGCCACGGCTTCGCCGGCGCGATCGCGCAGCCGCGCGCGCAGCGCATCGCGCAGCGCCACCGAGTGCAGCAGCAGCGGCGAGCCCCGTTCGGTCCAGACGCGGCGGTACTTGGGCAGCACGCGCGCGGGACGCAGCGGCAGGATGATGAAGTAGAGGATCCAGCACCAGATGCCGCGCGGCACTTCGATGGTGCGGCGGTCGCGCAGCAGGCGGCGCAGGAAGGAACGGACGCCCCTGGTTGAGAGCGAGTCCGGCGTTCCGCTGTTCACCAGCAGCACGCCGGTGCGATAGGGGCCGGCATCGCGATAGGCCGGCGAGGGCTCGTATTTAGGCATCGCTCCACTTGTCCAGGGGCAGGTCGTCGTCGGTGGATTCGGCGGGACCGGTCAGGTGCCGCGCGAGGAAGGCCAGCGTGCGCTCGCGCGCCCGCTTCGCGGCGTCGGCATCGAAGCTGGCGCGATGATCGCAGTTGAAGCCGTGGTCCGCGGCGTAGGTGAAGACCTCGCCCTGCGGATGCGCGGCGCGGATCTTCTCGATGGCTTCGGGCGGGATGGTCTTGTCGCGCTCGCCGAAGTGGTACATCACCGGCGCCTTAGGCTGCCGGTCCAGGTATTGCAGCGTGCGCGTGCCGTAGTAGGCAACCGCCGCCGCCACCGGCAGCTCGCAGGCCGCAAGGTAGGCCAGCGATCCGCCCCAGCAATAGCCCACCGCGCCCACGCTGCCCGCATGCCGCACGACATTGATGCAGGCCCGCATGTCCAGCAGCAGCTTCTCTTCCGGAATCTGCATCAGGTAGCCGCGGCCATGTTCCACGTCCTGCGGCGTGTAGCCCATCTCCACATTGCGCTTCACGCGATCGAAGAGGCTGGGCGCGATGGCGAGGTAGCCGTCGGCGGCGAAGCCGTCGGTGACCGCGCGGATGTGCGAATTGACGCCGAAGATCTCCTGCAGCACCAGCACCGCGCCGCGCGGTGCGCCCGCCGGCGGTGACAGCCACGCGTCGAACTCATGGCCATCGCGCGCCATGAGCCGCGTGAACTCGGCGGCCACTACGCGCGCTCCACGATGGCGGTGACGCCCATGCCCCCGGCGGTGCAGACGGAGATGAGGCCGCGCCTGGCCTGCGGCATTTCCGCGAACAGCTTGGCGGACAGCGCCAGGATGCGCGCGCCGGTGGCGGCGAATGGATGACCCACCGCGATGCTGCTGCCCTTGATGTTGAGCTTCGCGCGGTCGATGGCGCCCAGCGGCGCGTCGCGGTTCAGCCGCTCCTTGCAGTACTGCGGAGATTCCCAGGCCTTGAGCGTGCACAGCACCTGCGCGGCGAAGGCCTCGTGGATCTCGTAGAAGTCGAAGTCGGTGAGCTGCAGGTTGGCGTCGCGCAGCATCTCGGACACCGCATAGGCGGGCGCCATCAGCAGGCCCTCGTGGCCGCTGGCGAAATCCACCGCCCAGGTCTTGCCGTAGGTGAGATAGGCCGCGACCGGCTGGTTGTTCTGCTTCGCCCAGTCTTCGCTTGCCAGCAGCACCGCAGCCGCGCCGTCGGTGAGCGGCGTGCTGTTGCCGGCGGTGAGCGTGCCGGCGGGGCTGGTGTCGAACACGGTGCGCAGCTTGCCGAGCTTTTCCGCCGAGGAATCGCCGCGGACATTGTTGTCGCGGTCGAGTCCCGCGAAGGCGATGACCAGGTCTTTCATGAAGCCCGACTGCCAGGCGGCCGCGGCGCGGCGATGGCTTTCGGCGGCCAGTTCGTCCTGCGCCTGCCGCGTGATCTGCCAGGTCTTGGCCATCTGCTCGCAGCTCTGGCCCATCGACAGGCCCGTGCGCGGCTCCACCACGCCCGGCATCACGGGCTTGAAATGCCGCGGCCGCAGGCCGAACCAGGGCTTGATGCGCTCGCCGAAGCTGCGACCACGATAGCTGGCCAGCAGCAGGTCGCGGTACTCGGCCGGAAACACCACCGGCGGATCGCTGATGGTGTCGACGCCGCCGGCGATGCCCGAGTCGATCTGGCCCAGCGCGATCTTGTTGCCGATCAGGATGGCGGCCTCGAGGCTGGTGCCGCAGGCGCGCTGGATGTCTAGTCCCGGCGTCTGCGGATCGAGCCCCGACGAGAGCACGCATTCGCGCACCAGGTTGAAGTCCTTCGAGTGCTTCAGCACGGCGCCTGCGATGACATCGCCCAGCCGCTTGCCCGCGAGGCCGTAACGGTCGACGACGCCGCGCAGCGCGGCGGTGAGCATGTCCTGGTTGCCCTGTTTCGCATAGGCGCCGTGGGCGCGGGCGAAGGGTATGCGGGCGCCACCGATGATGGCGACTCGCCTGATCTGCGTTCCTGCCAGCATGGCCATCCCCTGGGGTTCGAACTGATGCCGCTAGCATGCCACCAAATGGTCCAGCGTGTAGACTCGCCAGCCTCATGCCGCGCGCCATCGACCAACTCTTCGAAAGACGCCTGGGGTCGCTGGTCAACGCCCGCGTGCCGGGCGTGCTGCAGCAGGGCCTGAAAGGCGTCGAGCGCGAAAGCCTGCGCGTGCTGGCCGATGGCCGCATCGCGCACACGGCGCATCCGGCGGCGCTGGGCTCGGCGCTCGCCAACGACCACATCACCACGGATTTTTCCGAGGCGCTGATCGAGCTGGTCACGCCCACGTTCACCAACAGCTGGGAACTGCTGCAGTACCTGTGCGACCTGCACCAGTTCGTCTATCGCCGGCTCGGCGATGAGCTGCTGTGGGTCACCTCCATGCCGTGCAGGCTGAGCAGTGATGCCGACGTGCCCACCGCCTGGTACGGCACTTCGCATGTGGGGCAGATGAAGCGCGCCTACCGCGAAGGCTTGCGCAACCGCTATGGCGCGCTGATGCAGGCCATCTCGGGCGTGCACTTCAACTATTCCTTCCCGATGCATTTCTGGGAGGTGTACGCCGACGTGCAGCAGCAGCGCGCCGACACGCAGGAGTTCCGCTCGGCCTGCTACTTCGACGTGCTGCGCAATTTCCGGCGCATGGGCTGGATGGTGCTGTACCTGTTCGGCACGTCGCCCGCGGTGGGCCGCGACTTCCTGCAGGGCGACATGTCCGGGCTGGTGGCGCTCGACGAGCAGACCGCCTACGGTCCGCACGCCACGTCGCTGCGCATGAGCGACCTGGGCTACCGCAATCGCGACCAGGCCGGCGTGAGCGTGTCGGCCAACAGCCTGCCCGAATACGTGCGCGACCTGCGCCGCGCCATCACCACGCCGCATCCGGCCTACCAGGAGCTCGGCCTGAAGAAGGACGGGCAGTGGCTGCAGCTGAACAGCAACGTGCTGCAGATCGAGAACGAGTTCTACAGCGCCATCCGCCCGAAGCGCGTGGCGCGTTCCGGCGAAAGCCCCAGCACCGCGCTGCTGCGCGGCGGCGTCGAATACGTGGAGCTGCGCGCGCTCGACGTCAGCGCGTTCGACCCCGTGGGCGTGAACCAGACCAAGCTGCGCTTCCTCGAGGCGTTCGTGGCGCTGTGCGCGCTTCGCGCCAGCCCCTTCATCGATGATGGCGAGCAGGCTGCCATCGACGACAACTACCTGAAGGTCTCGCGCCGCGGCCGCGAGCCGGGGCTGAACCTGGCGCGCGATGGCCGCATGCTGCCGCTGGCCACATGGGCCGCGGAGATCCTCGATTCGATGACCGGCATATGCGAGCTGCTGGACCAGGGCGATGATTCGCGCCCCTACACCACGGCGCTGCGCGCCCAGCAGGAAAAACTGCAGGATGTATCGCGCACGCCCTCGGCGCGGCTGCTGCAGGAACTCACCGGCACCGGCGAGAGTTTCTTCGACATGGCGCTGCGCATGTCGCGCCTGCACCGGGACTACTTCCTGTCGCTGGCCGCGCCGCCGCTGGGCCGGCAGGCCGAGTTCGAGGCCGAGGCGCGCGAATCACTGCAGCGCCAGGCCGCCGTGGAAGCGGCCGACACCGGCACGTTCGAGGATTACCTCGCGAAGTATTTCGCCGCGGCTACCGCGAATCCCTGACGCCGCGCGCGCGCGATGCGCGCCGCCAGCGCCGCCAGCAGCGCGAGCGCCGTCAGTGGCAGCGATCCACCACCACCACCTCCACCCGATCCGCCGCCGCCCGTCCCCGGGTTCGGCACCGGCACCGAATTGACCTGCACAGTGGCTTGCGCGGTGTTGTCCGCTGGCTGCAGTTCGGGCGCCGAAGCCGAGGCCACTGCGCTGAGCGTGAAGCTGCCGGTGACATCCCCGCGCAGCACCAGGTTCACGCGGCCGCTGCTCGCGGCCAGCATCGCCAGCGGTCCGCAGGTGAGTCCCTCGGTGACCGGCGCGCACGTGATGCCCTCGACCGTGTGAGACTGCAGCGTGAGGTTGGCCGGAAGCGTGATGACCAGTCGCGCGTCGGTCACATCGGCAGGTCCGCGATTGTCGAGAGTGACCACCGCATTCACGGTGCCGCCCACCGTGATGCTGGTGGCATCGAGCGTCGCGCCCGCAGCCATGTCCGCTCCCGGCGCGAAGCGCAGCGTGAGCGAGCGCGAATTATTCGACGCCAGGCCATCGTTGCTCGCCGTCAGGCGCAGGCTGGCCGTCGATGCGCCACTGGTGGCCCGCTGCACGCGGAAGGTCACGTTGCGGCGGGTGTCCGGCGCAAGGCTGTCCAGCGGGCAGTCGGCCACCTGGCCGGTGATCGTGCAGGCGCCGCTGTCGCTGCTGGCGGCCAGCAGGGTTGCCACCAGTGGCAGGCTGATCCGCAGCGAAGCGCCCGTGAGCGTGGCATTGCCCACCGAACGCACCGCGACGGTGACGTCGGCGGGCAGCCCCTGCGGCAGCGACACTTCACTGGGTGCCTCGACGACGCCGTCGGCCGCATCCACCGGGGCGAGGCATGCTGCGCGCGTGACCACGGGGGCCACCTGATCAAGGCTGCACTGCGAGAACGTCGAGCTCTGGTTCAGCTGCGGCGCCATCAGGAAGGTGGCGGGAGTAGCCTCGCAGGCCGATCCGGTTTCGGAATCGTGCGGCGCGCCGAACACATGTCCGATCTCATGGGCGGCCACCAGCGCGTCGAACTGCAGGTTGCTGCGCGCCTCGGAGAGGCTGGCGCTGAAGCTGTTGCTGCAAAGCCCGTTGATGTAGGCGATGCCGATCGTGCGGCCGTCGAGGTTGCGGCCGGTCATGAGGTGCGAGAGCCCGGCCGAACGCTGCGTGGACGTACCGAAGCGGTAGTTCTTCAGCTCATCGAGCAGCGCGGAGGAATCCGTGGTGGTGAATGGCTGGGATCCTGCGGTCATGACGGTGACGCTCAGCGACTGCAGCCGCACGCCGACCTGGGCAGAGAAGATCCCATCCACGATGTTCAGGCGCGCGAGCATGTTGGTCTCGACCGCGGCGCCATCCTGCGTGGCCAGTTCCGCATCAGCGATCAGCGCCACCGCCAGGCGCTTCGTGGCCAGCTGCACGGCGGCCATGATGGGCTCGGCGCTCTGGGGCTGCGCGAGCTCATTCGCCACGTCCTGCGCCAGCACCTCGGCGGAGGGCGCCACCATGTCGCCTTCGAAGCTCTTCTGGTCGGTCTTGAGGTCGGCCAGGCGGAACACCAGCGCGCTGTCCGGGGCGGCCTGCGCGGCGTCCACGCTGATCGCGGCGAGGCTCCGGGCGTCATCCACGCCAAAATAGTGCGCGCCGTCGAAGATCACGCCGGTCCAGCGGGCGCCGATGCGGGTCAATGCCACCCAGGATCCTGGCTGGCCTGCCAGTTCGCCGCGATAGGCCTGCGCCCGGCCCGAGACCCGGCTGGCCAGCACGCCCAGCGTGCGGTTGGGCGTCAGCAGCAGTTCCTGGGTGCCCAGCTGCGACTGCAGCTGCAGCCGCAGGTCACCGGGGGCGGCGTTGGCCATCGGGGCCAGGTTGCGCACCACGGCGGGACGCGCCAGTTGCAGCTGCACGACGCCCGCGGCGAGCGACAGACCCGGGAGGAAGCACAGCAGTGGCAGCAGAATCCGGCGGAAACGGAGGCCGGTTCGGTGCTTCGCACCAGCTTTGCGCGCGCTGACTCTCACGATGCGCCAATATAGTGCGTCAGGAGCGGGTGTGCTGGAGCGGCAGGCTGCCTCGGGTAGGGTTTGGCGCTACGATGGCCATGGCACGAAAGGTGCAAACTGAATCCCAGTCCCTTAACCGCTCTTACGCGACCTTGAGAATAACGGAGGCGGGAGTCTCGCATGAAACTGGTTACTGCAATTATCAAGCCGTTCAAACTGGATGACGTTCGTGCCGCGTTGTCTGAAATTGGTGTGTCGGGCATGACCGTAACGGAAGTGAAAGGCTTTGGCCGCCAACGCGGTCACACCGAGCTGTACCGTGGCGCGGAATATGTCGTGGACTTCGTGCCCAAGACCCGCATCGAGGTGGCTGTCCGCAGCGACCTGGTGGACCAGGTCATCGAAGCCGTCATGAAGGCGGCCAAGACCGGCAAGGTCGGCGATGGCAAGATCTTCGTCACGGAGATCGAGCGCACGATCCGCATTCGCACGGGCGAAACGGACAACTCCGCGCTGTAAACCGCCTGAAGGTCCTGCACCACGCAGGCCTTCCAAGCGCATGAGCGGGCGGGGCGTCGTCGGGCGCCCCGCTTCAATCTTCAGCTTTCCACCACGTGAAGAATGCGGGCCTGGCGCGACATCGCCAGCGCGCCGCTGCGCACGATTTCCAGCAGCTCGGCCGGCTGGGCCAGCTGGCGCATCAGCTCGTTGATGGCCGCCTCGCTCGAGGCCACCTCGGCTATCTGGCAGTCACGCTCGTCGGGCAGCATCCGGCCACCGGCTTTTTCAACCAGGGCCCGCACCGCATCGCGCTGGCCGTTGCGGCAGCGCAGCTTGATCAGCGCCAGTTCCCGCTCCAGGTGATCGTCGCTGGTCATGTCGTCGACGGCCACCACATCGATGAGCTTCTGCAGCTGCAGCACGATCTGGTGAACCACCGCCTCGGACCCCGTGGTCACCAGCGTGATGCGCGAGAGAGTGGGGTCGTCAGTAGCTGAAACCGACAGTGATTCGATGTTGTAGCCGCGGCTGGAAAACAGGCCCGCGACCCGGGAAAGAGCCCCGGATTCGTTCTGCAGCAGGATGCCGATGATGTGACGCATAAGAGGGGCATGTTAACCTCGGGAGACCATGAACGACACCGTGATACTGACGATTCCGCCACTGGAACACCCCCTTGCAGGCCAGGCCATGACGGGCGCCAGCATGGTGGTACAGGCCATCGCGGATGAGGGCGTCAGCGCGATCTTCGGCTACAGCGGCGGCGCGGTGCTGCCCTGTTATGACGCGGTGTTCCTGTACAACGAACAGCAGGCAAAGCTCGGCCGACGCCAACTGCCCCTGATCGTGCCCGCCAACGAGCAGGCCGCCGGCTTCATGGCCGCCGGCTATTCCCGCTCCACCGGCCAGGTCGGCGTGGCGATGGTCACCTCCGGCCCGGGCGCCACCAACATGGTCACGCCGGTGCGCGACTGCGCGGCGGACTCCATCCCCATGGTGGTCATCTGCGGCCAGGTGCCGCGCGCGGCCATCGGTTCCGACGCCTTCCAGGAGGCGCCCATCGCCTCGATCATGGGCGCCGTGGCCAAGCATGTGTTCCTGGTCACCGACCCCGAGAAGCTCGAGGGCATCATCCGCGCGGCCTTCGAGCTGGCGCGCAGCGGCCGCCCGGGGCCGGTGGTGGTCGACATCCCCAAGGACGTGCAGAACTGGCAGGGCGTTTACCGGGGCACCGGCACGGCCGCCTCGATCGGCGTGTACCAGAAGCGCATGCGCGAACTGGCAGCGCGCCGCGTGTCCGAGGCGCAGCTCGACTCCTTCTTCGCGCTGCTGGGCAAGTCGCGCCGACCGCTGATCTACGCCGGCGGCGGCGTCATCCATGCCGGCGCGGCGTCCGAGCTGCGCGAGTTCTCGCGGCTGCTGGGCATCCCGGTGGTCACCACGCTGATGGGCATCGGCGCCGTCGATACCTACGAGGCCCTGAGCCTGCGCATGCTGGGCATGCACGGTTCGGCCTTCGCCAACTACGCGGTGGATGACTGCGATTTCCTGATCACGCTGGGCGCGCGCTTCGACGACCGCGTGGCCGGCAGTCCGGCCAAGTTCGCGCCGCGGGCGCGGGCCATCGCGCAGTTCGACATCGACGCGGCCGAGATCAACAAGGTCAAGCAGGTTGCCTGGCACCACGTGGGCGACCTGAAGGATTCGCTGCGCAGTCTCGTTTCCAGAGCCCGCGAGCTCTCCGCCATGCCCGACCTTTCGACATGGCACCAGGAACTCGAAGCGCTCAAGCGCGACCATGCGATGGATTTCGACCGCAACAGCCCGATGATCCAGCCCTACTACGTGATCGAGGAAATCAACCGGCACACGCGCGGCGAGGCCATCATTTCCACCGGCGTGGGCCAGCACCAGATGTGGGCCGCGCAGTACTTCGATTTCCGCGAGCCGCGCCTGTGGCTCACCTCGGGCAGCATGGGCACGATGGGTTTCGGCCTGCCGGCAGCGCTCGGCGCGCAGGTGGCGCATCCGGAGCGGCTGGTCATCGACATCGACGGCGATGCCAGCATCCGCATGAACATGGGCGAGCTCGAGACCGCCACCACCTACAACCTGCCGGTGAAGGTGTGCGTGCTGAACAACATCGGCGACGGCATGGTGCGCCAGTGGCAGAAGCTGTTCTTCGGTGGCCGCATGGCCTCCACCGACAAATCGCTGCACACCAAGGATTTCGTGAAGGCAGCGCAGGCCGACGGGTTCCAGTACGCCGCGCGGCTCAGCAACAAGGCCGATGTGCCCCGCGTGGTGGCCGAGTGGCTGGCCTTCCCGGGCCCGGCCTTCCTCGAGGTGATGATCGATCCGGATGCCGGCGTGTATCCCATGGTGCCGCCGGGCCAGGGCTATGACGGCATGATCACCGGCGACTTCATCAAGGGCCGCAAGGCGGCCCCTGCCGAGAAGCCCGGCGCCTCGGAAATGTTCTAGGGCTGGCCATGGCGCGCACTGCCAAGACGCCGGACAGTTCCCGTCCGCCGCCGCGCCTGCGGCGCGCCTATTACGATTGCCGTTATGGCCAGCTGCACCTGCATAACGCCATCCCGTCCGGCGGCGGTTTCGATGAGCTGACCTCCGTGCTGTGCGTCCACGGCAGCCAGGAGACCGCCCGGGCGTTCGTGCCCGTGCTGGGCGCGTTGGGGCTGAACCGTTCCGTTTATGCGATAGATATGCCTGGATTTGGCGAATCTGATCCGCCAGCGGGACAATTCGCAGGCGATGCCCGCATCGAAGCCGGTGTGAACGCGCTGGCCGATTTCCTCGATTCCATGCGCATCCGCAGCGTCGACCTGGTGGCCCGGGGTGATGG
>Ga0075163_10012875_pt1 | contig 10881 bp, 8 predicted proteins | sample JI1023141ADNA_FD_71478 | JGI IMG/M metagenome (GOLD analysis project Ga0075163, IMG submission 71478) | Wastewater effluent complex algal communities from Wisconsin, to seasonally profile nutrient transformation and Carbon sequestration -... | ecosystem: Engineered > WWTP > Effluent > Algae...
CCGCGCCCTCGAGCTCGCCGCCGAGCCCTAGCCGCCGCGCGCCGCCGAGCGGTGGCCGCGCCGCGGTCGCCGTCGGCGATCAGGGCACCGCGATCGGCGACACGCCGTGCGCGGCCAGCAGCGCGGCGCCGACGATGCCGGCGTCGTCGCCGAGCGCGGCGTCGACCACGGTGAGCGGGCGGCGCAGCGCCGGCGGGCAGACGTCGTCGAGGCCGGCGATCACCTGCGCCCGCAGGGTCGGCGTGTTGCCGAGCATGCCGCCGCCCAGCACGAGGCGCTCGGGGTTGAGCACGGTGACCGCGTTGCCGAGCGCGAGCGCGAGCAGCGGCGCGACCTCGGCCCACAGCCCGACCGCCCACGGATCGCCGGCCGCCGCCGCCCGATCGACGTGGCCGGGGTGGACCGCGCCGGGATCGCCGCCGGCCAGCGCGATCGCCGTCGACCGCGCGCCGGCGGTCAGCTCGGCCCGCGCCCGCCGCTGCAGGTACGTGCCGCCGACGTAGGCCTCGACGCAGCCGCGGCCGCCGCACGCGCACGGCGCCGCGCCCGGTCCGGTCGCGACCTTGACGTGGCCGATCTCGCCGGCGCAGTTGGTCGCGCCCTCGACCAGCCGGCCGTCGACGATCAGGCCGCCGCCGATGCCGGTGCCGACGAAGGCGACCAGGACGTCGCGGGCGCCGGCGCCGGCGCCGAGGCCGTACTCGCCGTAGGCGATGGCGTTGACGTCGTTGTAGACCCCGAGCTGCCGGCGCGGGCCGAGCCGGGCCGCCAGCGCCGGGCCGAACGCGACGTCGGTCCAGTCGAGGTGGGGCGAGCGCGCGACCGTGCCACGGCGATCGGCCAGCATCGCGGCCAGGCCGATGCCGACCGCGACGTCGGTGTCGAGCGCGACGCCGGCGTCGGCCAGCACCTCGTCGATCGTCGCCGCCAGCGCGGCGATCACCGCCTCGACCCGGCGATCGTCACCGACCGGCCGCTTGCGCACCGCCGCCGGCGCGATCGCGCTGGCGACCCCGGCCTGCTGCGCCGCCGCCGCCCGGGTCGCCAGATCGGCGAACGCCGCCACCCGCAGGTTGGTGCCGCCGAGATCGACGCCGATCACCCACCCGGTCACGACGCCACCGCCTCGGCCCGGGCCTCGGCCACCGCGGCCTCGAGCAAGCCGCGGATCGCGGCCAGCCGGGCGGCGTCGACCGCCTCGCACCGCATCACCAGCGCCGGCTGGGTGTTGGACGCCCGCACCAGGCCCCAGCCGTCGGCGAACCGGGCCCGGACGCCGTCGATGTCGATGACCTCGAGCACGTCGGGGCGGGCCCGCATCGCCGCGGTCACCCGCGCCACCACGTCGCGCTTGGCGTCGTCGTCGCAGTCGAGGCGCAGCTCGGGGGTGTTGACCATCACCGGCAGCGCCTCGGCCCGCGCGGCCAGGGTCGCCTCGCCGCGGCTGAGCAGCTCGAGCAGGCGGGCGCCGGCGTAGGTGGCGTCGTCGAAGCCGAACCAGCGGTGGGCGAAGAACAGGTGGCCGCTCATCTCGCCGGCCAGCGCCGCGCCGGTCGCCTTCATCCGCGCCTTGATCAGCGAGTGGCCCACCTTCCACATCTCCGGTCGGCCGCCGGCCCGGGCGAGCTCGTCGTACATCGCCTGCGAGCACTTGACCTCGCCGACGAACGCCGCGCCCGGCACCTCCTCGAGCACGGCGCGGCCGAGCAGGATCATGAGCTGATCGCCCCACAGGATCCGGCCGTGGCCGTCGATCGCCCCCAGCCGGTCGCCGTCGCCGTCGAGGGCGAGGCCGACCTCGGCGCCGTGGGCCGCCACCGCCGCCCGCAGATCGGCCAGGTTCTCCTCCACCGTCGGATCGGGGTGGTGATGGGGGAAGCGGCCGTCGGGCTCGCAGTGCAGCGGCACCACGTCGAAGCCGAGGGCGCGGTAGACCGCGAGCGCGATCGGGCCGCCGGCGCCGTTGCCGGCGTCGACCACGATCTTGAAGCGGCGCGGCCCCAGCCGCAGCCGGCTGGTGACCGCCTCGAGGTAGGCCGGGCCGAGGTCGTGGGTGGTGACGGCGCCGACCTGCGGCCCGGCACCCTCACCGCGCGCCCGCCGGACCTCGATCCACCGCCGCAGCCCGGCGATGCCGTCGCCGTGCAGCGCCTCGCCGCCGACCAGCAGCTTGAAGCCGTTGTCCTCGGCCGGGTTGTGGCTGCCGGTGATCACCGCGCCGCCATCGACGTCGAGGGTGGCGACCGCGAAGTAGAGCAGCGGCGACGGCACCATCCCGACGTCGATCACGTCGACCGACTCGGTCAGCCCGCGGCACAGCGCCGCGAACAGCCGCGGCGACGTCAGCCGACAATCGCGCCCGACCGCCACCCGCGGGCGCGGCCGCCGGCTCGCCCGCGCGCCGATCGCGGCGGCCAGGCCGCGGCCGATGTCGGCCGCCAGCTCGTCATCGAGGTCGCGGTCGGCGACCCCGCGCAGGTCGTACTCGCGGAACACGCGCGGATTCATCGGGACTGGGCTACCACGCCCGCCGCCGCCCCGGGCGCCCGCCGCCGCCTCAGCGCGCGCGGTCGAGGCCGGCGGCGGCCAGCGCGTCGACGGCGGCGCGGACGTCCTGGGCGCGGTCGAGCGGCAGGACCAGCACGGCGTCGCCCGACCGCACGACCGCCAGGCCCGACACGCCGACCAGCGCGACCACCGTGCCCGGATCGGTGACCACCAGGTTGCCGCCGCCGTCGACGATGACGGCGTCGCCGACCACGGCGTTGCCGCGGGCGTCGGGCGCGGTGAGCTCGGCGACCGCGGCCCACGAGCCGACGTCGCTCCAGCCGAGCTCGCCGGTGACCGCGACGACGTCGCGGGCGTGCTCCATCACGCCGTGATCGATCGAGATCGACGGCAGCCCGGGGTAGACCGCGGCGGTCGCGGCCGCCGCCGCGGCGCCACCGTCCTTCAGCGCGGCGGCGATGGTCGCCATGCCGGCCGCGGTCGCCGGCAGCGAGCGCGCCAGCTCGGCGAGCAGCCGGGTCGCGCGGACGAAGAACATGCCGCCGTTCCAGCGGTGGCGGCCGCCGACCACGTAGGCCCGCGCGGTGACCAGGTCGGGCTTCTCGACGAAGCGAGTGACCGTCCGCACCTCGGGCCCCAGGTCCGGCCGCGGCTCGCCCAGCTCGAGGTAGCCGAAGCCGGTGTCGGGCCGGGTCGGCCGCAGCCCGATGGTGACGATGACGTCGGCCTGCGCCGCCGCCGCGAACGCCCGCTCGATCGCGACCCCGAACGCGGCCTCGTCGCCGATGTGATGGTCGGCCGGGAACACGCCCAGCACCGCGTCGGGATCGCGGGCCAGCGCGTACACCGCGGCCAGGCCGAGCGCCGCGGCGGTGTTGCGCGGGCAGGGCTCGGCGATCACCGTCGCCCCCGGCAGCTCGGCCGCGGCCAGCGCGGCGTGCTCGGCCGCGGTCACCACCATCGGCTCGCCGGCCGCCGCCCGCAGCCGCCGCGCCGTCGCCGCCAGCAGCGACTCCGCGCCGCCCAGGGCCAGGAACTGCTTGGGCCGCAGCCGCCGGCTCGCCGGCCACAGCCGCGTCCCGCTGCCACCGGCCAGGATCACCGCGCATCGCATGCCGGCATCCTCGACCAGCCCGCCGACCGCCGCAAGCGCGGCCCCGAAAACGCCGACGGGCGCCGGTCAGGGCGCCCGTCGACAGCGTCGCGAGGAGGCTACGCGACCGCCGCGATCACGGGACGGTGAAGGTACCGACGACGGCCTTCACGCCGACGCCGAGCGACACGGCGTCCGCCATGTTGTCGCCGTCGAGGTCGATGTCGGGGCTGACCAGACCGCTGACGAAGCCGACGACCTCGGTGTCGCTGATCGTGCAATCAGCCGGCATCTTGTCGAAGGTGGTCTGCAGGGTCTTGCCGGTGCTGCCGGCCATGCAGTTGCAGCCGTTGGCGATCGTGCGCGGCGGGGTGGCCGGGCAGTCGCGATCGAAGGTGGTGCGGATCGTGGTGGCGATCGCCGGGTAGACCTTGGTCTCGAGGTCGGTCTTGGCGATGGCGCCGCCGATCTTGCCGCCGGTGAAGCCGGTGGCCGAGATGCCGGTCAGCTCGGCCTTGGCCTTCTGCAGCGGCAGGTCGATCGGCATGCCGGCCGACAGCGCGATCTGCAGCGTGACGGTGCCGGGCCCGCCGGTGAACTTGCCGGCGACGATCTTGCCGGCCAGGGTCGCGTCGCTCGGCGAGTTGGCGCCGATGTCGAACATGCCGGTGCCGGTCAGGTGCTTGCCACAGACCGTGTCGTTGGCGTCGGTGCACGGCATCGGCCGCGGGTTGTCGCCCAGGTACACCGTCAGGCCGACGCCCGAGGCCGACGCGAGGTCCTTGGCCAGCAGGTTGGTCAGCAGGATGATGCCGCCGGTCGCGACCTGCTCGTCGATCGAGCCCTGGATGTCGAGCGACGGCGCCAGCGCGCCGATGTTGCCGAGCACCATGCCGAGCTGGTTGTCGATGCCGCCGTTGGCGTCGTTGGCCTTGTCGTCGATGTCGAGGCCGAGCGCGGTCGCCTCGGTGCCGTTGGTCGGGACCTGGACCTTGCTGACGACGAAGGTGTGATCGGTGCCGCCCGGATCGACGGTGCCGTCGCCGCCGCTGTCGTCGCCGCCGCACGCAGCGGCGAGCGGGAGCGTCGAGGCGAGGAGCAAAACGGAAAGGTGCTTGGCTAGTCTCATCGTGTTCTCCCGGAAGGTGCGTGCGCTGCGGTCGAGGGGGTTGGCCGGAGGTCATAGCGCGAACCCGCGCCGACGCACAAGCCACGCCTTCGCGTCGGGCGCGCGGTGGTGATCGGCTCCATGACGCTGTGCGGCATGAACGCGAGGCACGCGCCGCGCGACCCTGGAGGTCCGACCGGCAGGCGTGACCGATGCCTGATACCGTCGCGCGGTCGTATGAAGCCACGCACGCCGATCATCGCCGCCGCCGTCCTGCTCGCCGCGGCCGCCACCTGGTTCTTCCTGCTCCGCGGGCACGGCAAGGCCGCCCGCACCGGCGCACCGGCCGTCACCGCCGGCTCCGGCTCGTCGACCGGCAAGCCGAACGGCGCGCGCCCCGACGGCCCCGAGCGCGGCCCGCGCGGCGGCGGCGACCCGATGGCGGTCCAGGTCGACGACGATCCGGTCGGCGCCCAGCGGCTCGAGGGCCTGGTCCTCACCGCCGACGAGCAGCCGGTCGCCGGCGCCACCGTGTCGATCTCGTCGAACCCGCCGCGCACCGCGACCACTCAGACCGATGGCAGCTTCGCCTTCGACAAGCTGGTCGGCCGGCCGTACACGCTGGTCGCCCGCGCCGCCGCGGGCGTCGCCGGGCCGATCACCACCAAGGCCAGCGCCGCCACCGGCGTGGTCGTGCTCCACCTCCGCGCCGCCGGCGCGGTCGTCGTCACCGTCGTCGACGGCAAGAGCCAGCCGGTCGCCGGCGCCGAGGTCGAGCTGCGCGGCCTCGATCGCCAGGGCGCCGCCACCGGCGCCGACGGCGTCGCCCGCTTCACGCCGGTGGTGCCCGGGCCCTACGACGTCGCCGCCCACGCCCGCGGCTACGCGCCGGCGTTCGCGTTCCGCCCGGTCACCCCCGGCCAGGTCGAGGTCACGATGGTGCTGCGGCCGGGCGCCCCGGTCAGCGGCAAGGTCGTCGACGCCCGCGGCACACCGGTGGCCGGCGCCCGCGTCATCTACGCCGGCGCGTCCGACTGGGGCTCGCGGCCCGACGAGCGCCTCGACGGCGTGGTCTCGGCCGCCGACGGCACCTGGCGGTTCGAGGCGATCGGCGCCGGCAGCTTCCGCTTCCAGGCCCGCCACCCGTCCCACGCACCCGGCACCAGCCCGCTCATCAGCCTCGACGGCGTCACCGCCAGGGACGGCGTCGAGGTGACCATGCCGGTCGGCGCGACCGTCCGCGGCAAGGTGGTCGACGCCAGCCAGCAGCCGGTGGCGTCGGCCCAGGTCCGGATCGGCGACGCCAGCCGCAACATGATCGGCGAGGCGCCGCGCCAGGTGATGAGCGCCGACGACGGCACGTTCGTGATCGAGGGCCTGCCGCGCAAGCCGCTGGTCGCGGTCGCGATGGCCGAGACCGCGGCGTCGGCGACGGTCCCGGTCGACACCACCGCCGGCGACGTCACCGATCTCGTCCTCACCGTCGACGTCACCGGCGTGATCGCCGGCGTGGTGGTCGATCGCGCCGGCGAGCCGCTCGACGGCGTCCAGGTCTCGGCCGCGCCCGATTTCCGCGGCGGCAACTTCGACCCGCAGCAGTTCCGCCTCCGCGGCCTGATCCAGGATCTCACCGACGCCGACGGCCACTTCGAGCTGGTTGGCCTCGCCGCCGGCAGCTACAGCGTGCGCGCCTCGCGCACCGCCGCCGGCCGCGGCCGGATGTTCGGCCCCGACGGCGAGACCGCCAAGACCGGCACCCGCGACCTCAGGATCGTGCTGCCCGCCGACGGCGGGGTGAAGGGCAAGGTCGCGTTCGCCGACGGCACCGCGCCGGTCGGGTTCGGCGTGTCGGTCGGCTTCGCCCAGGACCAGCCGGGCGGCAAGGACGGCGCATTCGAGATCGGCGACCTGCCGCCGCGCGACTACCGGGTCACCGTCCACGGCAGCGACTTCGACGACAAGACGGTCGAGGCCAAGGTCGAGGAGGGCAAGGTGGTCGACGTCGGCACCATCACCGTCGTCAAGGGCCGGCGGATCGGCGGCCGGGTCACCTTCAACGGCCAGCCGGTCGCCGGTGCCACCGTCTACGCCGGCGGCCAGATCTTCGGCAGCGGCAGCTCCAACGAGGCGCCGATGGGCGGTCCGCCCGGCCGCGGCTCGACCCGTACCACCACCACCGACGACGACGGGACCTGGAGCCTCAGCGGCGTCGGCCCGACCGCGCTGGCGGTGGTGGCCGACAAGGACGGCGTCGGCCGCTCGGCCGCGCGCCGGGTGGTCCGCAACGCGCCCGACGAGCAGCAGCTCGAGCTGGCGCTGGCGGCGTTCGGCTCGCTGTCCGGCACGGTCCGCGACGCCGACGGACCGGCCGGCAACCGCATCGTCACCGTCCAGTCGGTGACCACGCCCAACGCGATGTACGGCGTGGCCAGCGGGCCCGACGGCGTCTACCGCCTCGACAAGCTGGCGCCCGATCGCTACAAGGTCTCGGCCATGCTCGGCATGCCGGGCATGCGCGGCGGCATGAAGCTGCAGTCGCTGATCACCACCGTGGCCAGCGGCGCCGAGGCTCACCTCGATCTCGCGACCGAGAAGGGCACGCTCACCGTCACCGTCCGCGCGGTGCCGCCGGCCGGCGTGACCGCCGATCAGGTCCGGGGCGTCTGCTGGCTCCTGACCGGCACCTACGCCAGCGGCACCGTCGACCAGCTCACCCTGGCCAGCGCCGGCGCCGCCGGCAGCACCACGCTCAACATCATGTTTGGCGGCACCGCCACCTTCAACGACGTCCTGCCCGGCACCTACAGCGCGTGCGCCGCGCCGCTGCCCAAGGACATCCCGGGCGGACCGATGGCCGGGCAGGAGTACTTCGCCCGCCACGCCGACACCCTGCAGGTCGTCTGCAAGCCGCTGACCCTCGCCGCCCAGCCGCCCACCACCGCCATCGACATCCCGGTCGAGATCCCGCCGCTCGCCACCGACTGACGCGCGAGCGTCAGCCGAGCGGTCCGTCGACCGCGGCCAGCGGCGCCCGCACGCCGTCGACGAACCGGCGGACCCGCCCGGCGAGATCGACCTCGACGCCGACCCCGGGGAACGACGCCGTTCATCACCCGGTTGACCGCCTTGCTCGTGCCCGGCTCGCCGCCGACCTGCCGCCACAGCTCGTCGAAGGCGCGACGCTGGATCCGCTTGCCGCGCTCGATCAGGTGCGGGGCGGCGATGCCGAGGGCGTGGAGGTCGGGCTCCATCGCCTTGAGCGACGCGACGCTGCAGAACACCAGCTTGAGCTGGAAGCCGATCGTCTCGATCGCCTCGAGCCCGCGCTGCTCGCGCATCAGCATCGGCGCGAACTGGGTGCCGAGGCCGACGTGGCGGGCCTCGTCCCGCTCGTAGTAGCGCAGCAGCTCGGTCAGCACCGGGTCGACGCCGCTGTCGCGGAGCTCGCCGAAGATGGTGAGCGCGATGGTCTCGAGCATGAGCTGCATCCCCAGCAGCTTCTGGACCGGCGTCCGCGCGCCGAGGGTCAGGTCGAGCACCCGCTGCGACCACGGATCGATCCGGGCCGGGGTGTGGCCGAGCGCGCGCAGGTAGTCGTACATGACGTAGAAGTGGCGGGCCTCGTCGTGGGCCTGGGCGGTGGCGGCCAGCTTGGCCTCGAGCGGCTCGAGGCCGTCGGCGAGCTCGGCGGCGATCTTCCACGCCGCCAGCTCGCCCCACAGGATCACCTCGAGCACCCGGCCGAGGGCGGCGCGGCGGGCCGGCGCGACCGTGACGCCGCCGTGGCGGGCCAGGAGCTCGGTCAAGACCGCGCGGCCGTCCCACGCCTGATCCTGACCGCGGTGATAGATGTTGCGCAGCTTGTCGAGGCGGCGGGCGTCGTCGGCGCTGCGCGGCAGGTCGAACATCGCGAACGGGATCCGGCTGGGCTGCATGGGGTCTCCTGGCGGCCGCGGGCGGCGGCGTGGCGTCGTCAGCCTCGGGCGAGCGGCGGTCCGTCGCCGCCGAGCAGGGTCGCGATCAGCGCCTTGGCGTCGTCGTAGATCCGGCGGACCGCGGGCAGGTCGTCGTCGAGGAACAAGCGGAGGGCGAGGCCGTCGACGACGACGTGGATCAACCCGGCGGCGCGCTCGACCGGCAGGCGCAGCCGGTCGGCGAGCGGCCCCAGGGTCTGGCGCAGGCCGTCGGCGTAGATCGCCTGCAACTCGCGGTCGAACGCGCGCAGCCGCTGGCGGATCGAGGGCTCGTGCAGGCTCTGGCGCCAGACTTCGAGCGCGAACGGGAACTGGGCCCGGGTCGCGACCATCGCCTCCCACACCTGATCGAGGGCGGCGAACGCGGCGTCGAGCGACGGCGGTGCGGTGGCGAGCCGGCCGCGGATCGCGGCCGCCACCCGGTGGCACCAGTCGGCCTGCAGCTCGATGAGCAGGTGCTCCTTGGACTCGAAGTGGTAGTGGACCAGCGACTTGGCCACGCCGGCGGCCGCGGCGACCTCCTTGAGCGAGGCGCCGTGATAGCCGTCGCGGGTCCACAGGTCCTGCGCCGCCCGCAGGATGGCGCGCACCGACTTGTTCTGCAGATTCACATGCTTGTAGGACTCGTGCTGCATTGGACTGGCCGGCCAGTCCAACTCTGCGACGAAGGCGCCGCGCTGTCAAGTACAGGGACAGGATCCGGGGTTCTTACCCCCCGAAATCCCTCACGAATCCGGCGCCACCGCGAAAAAACGGCGAGCCCGGGCGGGCGGGCTACTTCCAGTCGGCGTGCTTCATCAGCGCGCCGAGCCCGCACATCATCGCCTCGCCGACCTGCGCGGGGCGCCACCGCGCCGCGATGCGGACCGAGGTGTCGCCGCCGACCACCACGATGTCGCGCAGGAGCGGCGCGACCCGGGCCCGGCAGTCGGCCGGCACCTGCGTCGCCAGCTCGCCGCGCTCGGCCTCGGCCCGCGCCACCAGCGCCGCCACCGCGGCGCGATCGGTCATGAAGAACTGGGCGTCGATCCGGATCGCCGATCGATCGACCCGCAGCCACGACTGCATCCCGGTCAGCCCGGCCGACGGCGTGGTCGGCGCCGCGGCCGTGATCACCACCGCGTCGTCGGGCGCCATCGCCAGCCGGGCGGCGATCGCGACGGGGCCACCGGCGCGGCCGCCGTCGCGGTCATCGGCGGCCTGGGCCCAGCCTTGCGACACCACCACCAGCAGGTCGGCGGCGCGGCGGCGGGCGACGACCGGCCCGGCGATCGGCAGCCAGGCCTGGGCGCCGAGCTGGGTGTTGATCTCGGCGACGTCGATCTTGCTCAACGCCCTGTCCGGACCCCGGACGACCAGCAACGCCTGGCCGTGGCCGTAGGCCAGCAGGACCTCGTCGGCGTCCTCGGGATCGCGGCGCGCCGGCCGATCGTCGGCGCTCAGCCCGTCGAGGCGGCGGGCCCACACCACCAGCTCGGCGTCGGCCGGCACCTGCGCCAGCAGCCGCGGGTCACCGTGGAACACCCGCGCCGCCGCCGCCGGCGTCGACCGCGGCACGAACCAGGCCGGGTGGTGGCGGACCGCGCGCCAGGTCTGGCCGCCGCGGAAGAACAACAGCGGCCCGAGCGCGATCAGGCCGACCGCGAGCAGCCGCAGGGTGAAGCGATCGCCGCCGGTCAGCGTGCCCGGCTTCGGCTTGAGCCCCGGCTTGGCCGCGGCCTCGGCGGCCGCCAGCCGCCGCCGGCGCGCCCGCTCGCCGAGCAGGTGCCAGGCCGCCGGGCCGACCGGGAACAGCGCCGCCGCGACCGCGAGCGCCGCCCACCATGGCGCGCCACGCGCGTACAGCCACGCCCCGGGCAGCTCGAAGATCGCCGCGCCGGCGACGAACAGGGCGACGCCAGCGAGCACGCGGCCACGGGTCTGCATGCCCGGACCATACCGCCCCCGACCCGCCGGGGCCGGTGCTCAGATCAGCTCACGGCGTTGGCAAGAAGGAGGCGACGGGGGCTCGGAGCCTCACAGGGTTCGCCAGAATGGCCAACCCTGTCTTTTCGATCGATCGGTCCCGGGTAGGAACCCGGTTCCGATCTCGAAGTTTCGGCAACCCCGGCCCGAGCTGCGCTCGGAGCCTCAGACGTAGTGCAGCCAGTGGTCGTGCTTGCTGTCGCCGCCCTTGACCACCGCGAAGAACGACTCCT
>Ga0075163_10012876_pt1 | contig 10881 bp, 4 predicted proteins | sample JI1023141ADNA_FD_71478 | JGI IMG/M metagenome (GOLD analysis project Ga0075163, IMG submission 71478) | Wastewater effluent complex algal communities from Wisconsin, to seasonally profile nutrient transformation and Carbon sequestration -... | ecosystem: Engineered > WWTP > Effluent > Algae...
GAACAACGGCGGCGGCTGCGACGCGCCCGAGACCTGCACTGGCAACACCGATGCGTGCCCGGCAGACGTTGGCGTGGCCAACGGCACGGTGTGTCGTGCGAACAACGGCGGCGGCTGCGATGTGGCCGAGACCTGCAACGGTTCGAGCGCGGCGTGCCCGGCGGACGTTGCCGTGGCCAACGGCACGGTGTGCCGTGCGAACAACGGCGGCGGCTGCGACGTGGCCGAGACCTGCAACGGCACGCCCGCGGCATGCCCGGCGGACCAAGGCGTAGCCAATGGCACGGTGTGCCGCGCGTCGACGAACCAGGAGTACTGCGACCCCACGGAGCGCTGCAACGGCTCGAGCGCGGCGTGCCCGACGAACACGGTCATCCGCACCCCGACGACGGAGATCTGCAACGGCGTCGACGACAACTGCAACGGTCAGACAGACGAGCCCTTCTCACGGTCGTCTTCCTGTGTGGCCACAACCGAAACGTGTAACGGCGTCGATGATGATTGTGACGGTGTCGTCGACGACGTTCTGACGCTCGGCACTTCAACCTGCCCTGCGCGGACATGCACGACCATTCTGCGCGCCGGTCGTTCGGTGGGTACGGGGTACTACTGGATCGACCCGGATGGTGCAGGCGGTCAGGCCGCGAGCGAGGTGTGGTGCGACATGAGCACCGCTGACGGCGGCTGGACCTTGGTGGGCCGCTCACGTCCTGGCGGTTGGGCGCCCGGGTGTGCAGGTACCGACGGCGGAAGCAACTTTGGTTGGCGTTCGGCGCAGGGCGCAGTGCGGAATGACAGCCTCGCCTACGCCTACAACGCGGCCGGTCGTGGGCTGCGCTTCAGCGAGTTGCTCTTCGGGGATTACGGCACGGGTAAGGCTTGGGGGAGCTATGTGTATCGCCGTCCGGTTCCCCTCGACTTCATCACCAACCCTGCCTACCAGACGGGCACGATCGATCTGAGCTTCCCCCCCATCATCGTCAACTCCGCGTGTCCGGTGGGGTCGGGGTGGATGTTCCGGTACATGGGCTTTACCAACAATACCGACACGTTCTACTTCCGTGACGTGCCAGGCAATGGATACGGCCTGACGGCGACCGGTTGGGGCAGTTGCTACAACGACTGCTATTCGGGCGGCGGGCTCAATGGTCGCCAGGGTCAGATCATGGTTCGCGGCGTGACTCCCGGTGTTGACACGGGCTTCCTCACTCAACCGTGCACGGTGGGTATTGGCGCCTGCGCGCGCACAGGCGCCTGGGCTTGTAGCTCTGACGGCTCGGGGACGGTGTGTGTCGCGACTCCGGGCTCGCCGTCCGCGGAGACCTGCAACGGCGTCGACGACAACTGCAACGGAAGCATCGACGATGGCAATCCGGGCGGCGGTGCGGCCTGTACGTCGGGCGGCACGGGCACCTGTGTGACAAGCGGAACGAGAGTGTGCAGCGGCGGTACGCTCATCTGCAACGCCACGCCGCGCACCTCGGGGTCGTGCATCGTGACGGGTGCAGGAAACGGCACCTTCTACAACCGCACCGCCTCGCCCATTGCCTGGATCAATGCGTGTACGGGAACGTACAGCAACCTGCTCCCAAACATTGACGACGGTACAGCGTCGGCCACGCTGCCTTTCGCATTCACATTCTACGGAACCACCTACAACGCGGGCACGACTGTGGGAGTGAGCTCCAACGGCCTGGTTGGGTTCCCCTCGGTGTCGAGCTCCTTCTCGAATGGTTCGCTCGCAACCAGCGGGCTGACCAACACGATCGCTGCGTTCTGGGATGACCTCTTTACGAGAAGCCCTGGGATCTGTGTGCGGACGATCGGCACGTCGCCGAGCCGCCAAATGATCATCCAGTGGAACAACGCCTACGGCTTCTCAGGAAGCCTGGGCAACTACTACTTCCAGGTCGTGCTGAACGAGGGCTCGAACGCGATTGACCTTCGATTCAACTCTATGAGTGGCGGGTCGTACTATAACGGCAGCAGCGCCACAGTAGGCATCATCCGTGACAGCACGACCTACGATGAGTACTCGTCCAACACCGCAAGCATCGCGAGCGGCACGAACATGCGGTGGACCCCCATTAATCGCGCGTGCAACTCAAGCGGCACGTGCGCCACGTCGTTCTCGTTGGTTGGCGTTGCCGGAGGAGTGTCGTTCTATCGAGTGCCTGTCTCGGGAGCCATGACCGACAACAACATCCGTGCCGCCTGTCTTGCGGCAGGCTTGCGTGTGCCGTGTCAGACCAACGGGTCGTGCGCCTACAATGACACGCTCTGCGTCCGAGTCGGGCCTGAGAGTTCGTGTGGCAACCCGATGTATATTCTTTCGCAGACGATTTGCGGAGGTCAATACCCAAGCGGATGTCCGGCGCTCTCAGGTGTGTTTCAGTACATGGGCAATGCCTGGGTTGGCGGCTGTGGCGCATTCTCCGGACAATGGTGCGCACAAGGCAATAGCTACTCCAACCAGCACGCACTCTGCGTGCCGTAGGAGAGCGTGGCATGAAGGCAGCGACGTCGAGCGCCATTTTCTGGGCGATGAGTCTGGTCGGTTGCAACCGAAACGAACGCCCTGAAGTCCTCGCCCGCGATGCGGCGCTTGGCGCTCAGCTGGTTGACCGGGTGGACGCGGTTGTGATGGTTGATCGGCAGAAGGGCGTCGATCGGCTTGATGCGGCCGCAGACGCGGCTATGCACGATATCAGTGCCACAAGTGATCGGGGTATCGTCCTTGATTCCGGAGGCTCGGCGTGTGCATCGGGCGAGATTATTTGCGATGGCGTCTGTGTAAACACGAAGCGTAGTTCGTTGCACTGCGGCCGCTGCGGAGTGGTTTGTAGGTCGGGATTGAGTTGTGTAGACGGGGTGTGCGGCAATGCCGAATGCAGTTCCGGCGAGACGTCATGCAACGGTCGGTGTGTCAACACCGCGATTGACTCATCGCACTGCGGCCGCTGCGCGCGCGTTTGTTCTGAGGGGCAGGTGTGCCAATCGGGGGGTTGCGTTACGCCGACGTGCGCCCCGCCATTGACCCTCTGCGGGGCTGATTGTGTCGATTTGATGTCAACCGCCGTGCACTGCGGTCGATGCGGAAACATGTGTACGCTTGACAAGTCATGTGTTAGCGGATCGTGCGTGATCGTTTGCGACCCGGGGCTTACCGCATGCTCGGGAGCATGCGTTGATTTGCAGACAGACCGGTTACATTGTGGTCGGTGCGGAAACACGTGCGGCACGACGGGTAGTTGCCTGGCTGGCTCCTGCGGCTCCTGCGGCTCTGTATGTGACGGCCGCTGTGTCGATCTACAGACAGACAACCTGAACTGCGGCCGGTGTGGAAACTCTTGCGGAGCGACCGGAATATGTCGATCCGGTCGTTGTGCGCAGTGATATTTGGATAGCCATGAGTTCGCTCGGTAGCGGGTTGGCAATGCCCTACCCATGTTCTTTTGTTTGACAGAGTTGCCGAAGGACTGACGGCCGGGCCCCGTCAGCTCTAACGGCTATTTTATTCAAATTGTTGTAACGTTTCCAATGTGGAGGCGATCGTCGTGCCCTGAGACCAGAGATCCTGACCTGAGATCGATTTGCGCTGCGTTACAACGCGTGGATCACCGTCCGCGTGCTCATGCCGAGGCGCTGTCTGGTGACGGCTTGGGTGAGGCCCTCGGCGCGCAGGCGCTTGATCTCCAGCAGGACGGCGGGGAGGAGCTTGCGCGGCCCCCACGAACATCGCAGCGATGGAGCCCAGCGTGAGGGGCAGACTCCAGGGACGAGTGGGGACAAGCGATTCCTGAAGTGTCGTCCATATGCGGTCAGCACTGTCCCGGACAGTGCTGACATGGGTGCGGGCTCCTACTCCCGGACAGCAGCGGTCTTGTTCCAGGTGACCGACCCGTGAGGGCCTCTCTGCGTGCACCCCTCATCGGTTGACAGAATGCGGCTGGTCAGGTTGACAGAATGCGTACACGGACCGCCCGGTCTGTGTACGGTTCCGCCCACGGGCCACCCTCCCGCACAGACCCGGGGGGGGCACCCGGGGCCGGGTCGACGCGTTCGACACCCTGACCGAGGGGTCAGCGGGTGGCGCCGCTCCACTCCAGGGTGCGCTCCATGAGGGTGCGCTGGGTGGCGGGGCCGGTGACGGTGTAGCCCTCGTTCACGAAGGGGCGGTAGCGGGCGAGGTTGAGCGCGGCGAGCTCGGCCATGCGCTCCGGGGTGGTGGGGGCGAGGCGGGCGTCCAGCGCCTGGAGGAACGGCGACAGGATCTTCACCAGGGCGGGCACGAGCTCGGGCACGAGCTTCTTGAAGTCCACGAGGTCGTGCTGCGCGCCGCCCTCCCCCACCGCGGGGCTGCGCCACGAGATCGCGTACCGGGGCGTGGTGCAGAACCCCGAGCCCGACTCCTTCGAGACCACGGTGAACTCCACGGGGACCTGCACCAGCATGGACTGGTCGGCCTCGTTCACCCGCCCCACCACGTGGGGGATGCTCACGCGAAAGCGGTTGCGCGCGACGCCGTCGTCGGGCGTGGGGTTCTGGTTGGGAAAGATCTCCCGCGCGGTGTCGACGTAGACCTTCGCGATGTCGGCCTTTCGGTCATGACCCAGCACCCGGTACAGGAACATCAACAGGTACAGGTCGATGTTCCCCGCGACGCAGCGCGACTGCCCCTTGGCGCGGGAGATCGTGCGGTACATCCGCTGGGTCGACTCCACGATCTGCTGCTTCTTCTGCGGCCACTGGAGCCCGTCGCTCTCCCAGCGGTCGGTGCGCAGCTCGTTGAAGGCCTGCTCCTCGAGGTACTTCCCGGGGTCGGAGATGCGCTCGATGCCGAACTTCTCGGGGCTCTTGCCCCAGGGCGAGTCGTTGATCAGGTAGTACGAAGACACCGAGTAGAAATCCACCATCGGCGCGGTGCGCTCGAGGAACGCCATGATGCGGTCCTGCTTGGCGCGGGTCTCGTGGGGCATGCCCGCGATGAGCAGCACGTGGTTCCAGATCCCGAGGTCGTGGCTGGCCTTGAGCAGCCGCTCGATGGTCGCGGTGGTGATCCCCTTGTTGATCATCTTCAGCATGGAGTCCTCGGGGGACTCCACGCCGAAGACCAGGCGCATCGCGCCCGAGCGCCGCATCTTCTCCAGCAGCTTCTCGTCGAGCTGCCGCATGTTGCAGCAGTCCGACCAGAGGATGTCGAGCTTCGCCGCGATCACCTGGTCGCAGAACTTGTCCGCGTACCCGTAGACCGAGTTGATCTGCGTGTTCAGAAAGTGAAAGTGCCGGCAGCCGTAGTGCTCCGCGAGGAACTGCAGCCCCGCCACGGTCTGCTCCACCTCCTCGCCCTCGATCTTCGAGTAGGCGTAGGTGCAGAACCCGCACGGCGCGTTGCAGCCCCGCACGAAGATGTGCGGCAGCACCACGATCTGCTCGTCCTCGAAGCGCGAGAAGCGCAGCAGCATTTCCTTGTCGAAATGAAAGCGCCTCATGATCTGGAGGCCCGAGTAGCGAAACTGGTCCACCAGCTTCGGGTCGAAGTACGGCACCGCCGCGGGGATCGTGTCGTACGCGTGCGCGCCGGCCACCGCCGCGGGGAGGTCCGTGCGCTCGTAGGCCGTCGCGAGGGAGCCCTCGGGCGCGGGCACGTGACGTCGACCCTCGATGTCATCCCGACGCACCAGAGACCCTGGGGCCACCACGTCACCCGACGCCATCGCCGCGGCGCCGGACTTGGTGTGCACCGCGAGGCCCTTCTTCAACCCTGACAACCCCTGCAGGTCCGCGGGGAGATAGAAGCTCCCCGGCGGCGCGTCCGTCGCCACCTGCGGCGCCCCCTGCTCGTCGCGGTAGAGAATGCGCGAGTTGAACACCCGGTTCTTCTCGGGGGTCCCCTCCCAGATGTTCCGGAACATCAGGATCGTGTCGGCGCTCACGTGCCCGCAGAACGCGTAATCAATCGCCGCGCACTCGGTCATGATCTGCGCGTACAGCCGTCGGTGCGTGGTGTCGGGCGAGGCCTGCAGGCCCCCGAAGATCACCGTGCACCGGGGGTAGCGCTCCTTGAGCACCCTGGCCATGCACTGCCCCACGGCGGCGAGGGCCATGACGTTTACGATCCGGTCGAGCACCGCGGAGAGGGAGATCCCGAAGATCATCATCTCCTCCACGCCGAGCACGTCGAGGAGCCTCTCGGTCTGCGCGCGCAGCGAGTCGTCGGTGCCGTCGAGAAAGCCCCGCACCCGCGCGGCGTCGAAGTACGCCCGGAGGTCGAACGCCCCCGGGTCCTCGGCGATGGACTCACACACCTGCGCGTCGAAGTCCCACTGCCGGACGTTGCGGTAGCCCAGGCGGTGCAGGTGCCCCATGAGCGTGGGCACCCCGAGCTTCACCATCTCGTAGTCGTGCTGCCAGTTGACCTCCAGCGCGCGAAAGGTCGGGCTGATGAAGCCGATGCTGTTCGGCGGCGGACGCGACGGTGCCATGATCCCCTCTTCCTGCGTCGACGCTGCTCCACCAGCAAGGGACGCGCGCCGCGCCGCGAGGAACTTCTTCGCGGTGCCGCGCCCGGGCTCGCCGGGATACCTCCGCTGCGCGCGATCCAGCACCCGCAGCAACGCCCCCTCCCCGTGCACCGGGCGCAGCTCCGACTCGCCGTGCGCGGCCACGTACCGATGGTCCAACCGCGTGCACACCTGCGCGAAGGCGCAGCCGTCACACGCCGTGGCCCCCGCGCGGCGGTAGTTCGAGACCCGCCCCTCCATCAGCACCGTGCCGTCGCGGTCGATGGAGAGCACCGACTCGTCCATGAGGTCTGACGCGAAGAGCAGCTCGTCGTCGAGCATGCACAGCGGGAAGTGCGTGACCTGCACCCCCGCGCCCCGCGCCCGCGCCAGGCGCACGGCCTCGCGCACCGCGGGCATCTGCTCGGTGTACCGCCCCACCAGCGCCAGGTCGGCCCCCTCGCCCCCCTCGAAGCAGTGCTTGAAGCGCAGCGAGCGAATGCCCTCGTCGAGCAGCATCTCCGCGATCTTCGGCAGCCGCAGCGCGTTGCGCGCGGTCACCACGGTGGTCGCGCCGAGCACCACGGGGTAGCGCTCCCCGAGCGCCCGCAGGTGCTCCATCCCCTTCTTGAAGGCCTCGAAGGCGCCCTCGCGGTCCATCATCGCGTCGTGCAGCGGCGCGTCGTCGCCGTGGATGGAGAAATCAATGTGCGTGAGCCCCGCGGCGAGCACCTCCTCGGTCCACCGCGCGCTCTTGAACTTGATCCCGTTGGTGTTGATGGTGATGGCCTCGAAGCCCAGCTCCCGCCCGCGGCGACAGAACTCCGCGAAGCGCGGGTGCACCGTGGGCTCGCCCCCCGTGAAGCCCAGCGTGGTGCAGCCCTGCGCCCGCGCGTCGGCGATGCGCGCGAAGATCGCCGCGTCCTCGGGGTTCAGCTCCGGGCGGTTGAGAATGTCGAGCACGCAGCAGAAGCGGCAGTGCGCGTTGCAGAAGGTCGTGAGGCTGATCAGCGCCACCCGCGAGGCACGGGCTGCGGGGGCGTCCTCGATCACCGGGAGGCGCTTCATCGTCCGGGTACCTCTTCGCTGCGCGCGGGCGCGGCGGCCAGTGTAGTACACCCCACAAACGCCGAGCACGCGCGGCCCATGCGATGCTCGCGGCGTGCTCCGCGCCCTCTCGCTGCTGCTCAGCGCTCTGCTCCTCGCCGCGACCGCACACGCGCAGCCCGTCGGCTGCGCCCCCGAGCTCCTGCGTTGGGCCGCGCGCTGCGGCGACGCCCAGCGCCTCACGGTGCGCGTGAGCGCGTGCCCCAGCGACGACCTCGCGGTGCTCTCGGCCCACGCGGGCGACGCGCCGGCGCTGCGCATCGAGGTCGCCCGGCGACGCCAGGGCTTTCGCACCGTCGGCGACCTCTCCCTCTCCCCCATCGGTGAGTTCCCCGACTGGCTCACGGCCCCCGCGACCCTGCGCGACGCCTTCGAGCGCGTGGCCGCCTGCGCGCAGAACGCCCCCCCCGCGCGCATGCGCGGCGGCGCCCTCCCCTCCCTCCCCATCGCGGCGAACGTGCCCGCCCCGCAGCGCGCGCCGTGGCTCCTGGCCCTGGCCCTGATCGTCGCGATCGCGTTCTCCCACAAGGAGATCCGTCACATCGACCGCCGCGACGCGGCGCTGCTCGCGGGCGGCCTCGGGGTCACCCTCGCGCTGCGCGCGGCGCTGCACCCCACCACGTACTTCCACCAGAACGGGCAGGGGCCCCTCTGGATCGAGCACCTCTTCACCAGCAGCCACCACCCCTACGGACCAGGCTTCGCCGAGCTCTTCGCCGCCGTCGCCCACCGCCGCCCCGACGCGCCCGAGCACGCGGTCTTCGCGGCGCAGTCCCTCCTCGCGGCGACGCAGCCCGCGTGCGCGTGGCTCATCGCCCGGGGCCTCGGCGCGAGCCCGTGGACCGCCGGCGCCCTGGGCCTCGCCACCCTCCTCGACCCGAGCCTCGGCCGCGGCGCGCGCAGCGAGTCGTACCTCGCCACGGGGACCTCCCTCGCGCTCCTCGCCACCGTCGCGATGACCCGCGCGCGCGGGCGGTGGTGGCCCCACGTCGTCGCGGGCGCCCTGCTCGCGCAGGCGGTGCGGATCCACCCTGGGCTCTGGGTGCCCATGGCCCTCACCCCCCTCTGCGCGGGCCTGGTCCCCGGCACGGCCCGGGAGCGCGCCCTCGCCCTCGGCCGCGCGCTGCTGGTCGTCGGCGCGGTGGTGGCGGTGAGCTCCGCGGGGAGCGTGCTCGGCGTGCTGCGCAGCGAGCTCGCGACCCAATGGCTGTCCGCGCAGTCCCGGGGAGGCCGGGCCCCGTGGGCGCTGTGGGTGCTGGGCATCGGCGCGGTGATCGCCCTCGCGGCGCGGCCCCGCACCCGCGCCGCGGCGCCCCCCGCGGCCCTCGCGGCCCTCGCGCTCCTCGCGTGGCACTACACCGACAACTACACCCGCTCGGGCAGCCCGCTCTGGATCACCGCGGCCTACGCCCGCACCTTCGCGCCGCTGGCCCTCGCCGCGGTGGCCGCCCTCGCCGCCGTCACACCAGCCTCCCCCGCGCAGGACCGCGCGCGCGGTGTGCTCCTCGCGCTGCTGCTCGTGACCGCGACGAACCTCTCCCGACGCCCGCTGACGGCGCTCCCCACCGACGTGATGGAGCTGCAGCGCGCGTGGGCCTGGCGCGCCCAGCTCCCCCGCGGCGCCCGGGTGTTCTTCGTCGCCCGCGCCGGGAACTACGTGCTCGGGCTCCCCATCCACGACGGCGGCGGACACGACCTCCGGGCCCTCTCCCTCGACGTGACCGACGCCCCGCCCGACCTCCGCGCCTTCGGACCGGGCACCTGGTACTACCGCTCGTCCCTCTGCGCCGCGCCCCCCGCCCAGGCCTGGTGCGACGCCTTGGAGCGCACCCACCGCCTGCGCCCCGCGTTCATCGCAGAAATCCCCGCGGCGCCCAGCATGCGACACCTGACCTACACCGCGCCCCGGGTGCGGGTGGGACTCTACAGAGTGACAGACTGACAGAGTTACAGACTCTGTCAGTGACAGAGTTCAGCCCCGCGGGCGCATCGCGGGCGAGGCCACGTGTTTGGGCGCGTGGGGGCGCGCGAGGTGCCCCGCGAGGCCCTCCACCACGGCGCTCGCGGTGCGCATGGCGTCGCGTCCGTCGGCCGTGGGGAGGGGCGAGGGCTTCCCGTCCAGCACCGCGTCGCGAAACGCGGCGAGCATCCCCTCGGCGTCGCTCCCGCGCTCGATGGACGTGGTGCGATCCCCCGACGGGGTGTCATGCACCAGCGACTCGCTCCCCTCCTCGCGCACCCACGCGAGGCGCTTGCCGTGCTCGCCGAAGGCCGCGAGCTCGTCGAAGGCGCTCGTGCCGGTGAAATCCAGCACGATCTCCGCCTCGATCCCCCCCGGCGCGCGCAGCGTGGCGCGCACGGTCTCGGGCCGCGACGCGCCCCGGGCGTCCACCCGCAGCACCTCGGGCGCGCAGGTCCCGGTCACCACGCCGAGCAGGTACACCGCGTGATAGATCGCCTGGTACAGCGCGTCGCGGGACCACGTCGACGGCGCCTCCACCCCGCCGCTCACGAAGCGCTTCGTGACCCGCGCGCGGAGCACCCGCCCGAAGCCCCCGAGCGCGTCCTTCAACGCCCGCACCCCGGGCGAGAACACCATCGCGTGCGCGGGCATCACCACCCCGCGCTCGCCCATGGCCACCATCGCCTCGGCCTGCGCGGCGGTGAACGCCAGGGGCTTCTCCACCAGGCACGCGACCCCGCGCGCGACGCACAGCGCCGCGAGGTCGTGGTGGGCCAGCGTCGCCGACGCGATCACCGCCGCGTCGGGCTTCACCGCGTCGAGCAGCGCCCCCGCGTCGGCCTCCCGCGCCACCCCCGAGAACACCCCCGGGTCGCGCTCCAGCAGGTGCGGCGACGCCACCCCCACGAGGGACATCCCCGGCACCTGCGCCAGCGCCCGCGCGAGCCGCTGCGCGTGGGAGCCGCTCCCGAGCAGCGCCACCCGCAGGGTGCGGGCGGGCGCGACCAGCGGCAGCCGCCGGGGCGAGCGCGGCAGCGGCGGCTCCGCGGGCAGCGGCGGGTCCTCCTGGAGCGGGAGCCGCAGCGCGGGGTGCACCTCGCCGAAGTTCTTCGGCGCGCGATACGACTCGATCTGCGTCGCCTCCTCCGCGGTCAGCCGCTCGCCCGGCACGGGCACCAGCTCGTCGAAGCCGAAGCGCGCGGCGTAGGGGCGCCAGAGCCCCACACACTGCGGCGAGAACCGGCACTGATCACACCGCGGCCCGCGGACCTTCTGCGGCGCGTCGTCGGCGTGCGCCTGCGGGGCCAT
>Ga0075163_10012877_pt1 | contig 10880 bp, 16 predicted proteins | sample JI1023141ADNA_FD_71478 | JGI IMG/M metagenome (GOLD analysis project Ga0075163, IMG submission 71478) | Wastewater effluent complex algal communities from Wisconsin, to seasonally profile nutrient transformation and Carbon sequestration -... | ecosystem: Engineered > WWTP > Effluent > Algae...
AAGTCGTGCGAGTTCGAGTCTCGCCCAAGGCACCAATAGCTGTTCCGAAGTAGTCCGATGCAGTATCAAAGCAGGCCGGCAAGCCCAGAGAAATCGAGGGTTCCGGCCTTTTTTGCGTCCGTATTGTTCCGGGTTGTTCCGTTGCAAGCCGATGGAAGTTGGGGGCATGATTGGGGGCATGCCCCCAACCTGTGAAGAGGATGCCCCCATATGCCCCTGACAGACAGTGCGATCCGTGCCGCCAAGCCGGCGGAGAAGCCTATTCGGCTCTTTGATGCTGGAGGCTTGTACCTGGAGGTGTCGCCAGCAGGTGGGAAGCTGTGGCGGCTCAAGTACCGCGTGGCCGGGAAAGAGAAGCGCCTGTCCTTTGGTGCTTACCCTGATGTCTCCCTCAAGGCGGCCCGAGAACGCCGCGACGAAGCTCGTAAGGTGCTGGCTGATGGTCTGGACCCTGGCGAGCAGCGCAAGGCCCAGAAAGCCGCGGTTGAGGCCAGGGCACTGAGTTCGTTCGAAGTCATCTGCCGGGAATGGCTTGAGAAGTGGCGGGCCACGGTGGAGCCGGCCCAGCACACAAAAGCCTTGGCCCGCCTGGAAAAGAACGTATTCCCGTGGCTGGGTGGGCGTCCTATTGCCGAGATCACGGCGCCGGAGGTGCTTGCCGTGCTGCGCCGTGTTGATGAACGCGGCGCCCGCTACACCGCGCACAAGATCAAGAGCGAGATAAGCCAGGCCTTCCGTTATGCGGTGGCCACCGGTCGGGCTGAACGCGACCCGTGCCCCGATCTACGCGGGGCAATCCCCCCAGCCAGGGGGGAGAACTTTGCCGCGATCACGAATCCGAAGGAGGCCGGTGAGTTGCTGCGGGCCATCGATGCTTTCCGGGGAACGTACATTGTGAAGTCCGCCCTGCTGCTGGCGCCGCTTCTCTTCGTTCGGCCTGGCGAGCTGCGCAAGGCGGAGTGGTCTGAATTCGACCTCGACAAGGGGGAGTGGAACATTCCGGCCGAACGGATGAAGGGGCGTAAGCCGCACCTCGTACCCTTGCCGTCACAGGCGGTTCAGGTCCTGCGCGAGCTGCAGCCCCTGACCGGCCGCGGCGTGCATGTCTTCGCTGGTCGCGACCCCAAGAAGCCCATGAGTGACGCCGCCGTGAATGCCGCCCTGCGCCGGATGGGGTACGACACCAAAACGGAAATCACCGGCCATGGCTTCCGTGCGATGGCGCGAACGATCCTGCATGAGGAACTTCACTTCAAGCCGGAAGTGATTGAACACCAACTCTCCCACGCGGTGCCTGATGCCCTTGGTGCCGCGTACAACCGGACGAAGTTCCTCAAGGAGCGGCGGGCCATGATGCAGACGTGGGCGGACTACCTGGACAAGTTGAAGGTGGGTGCCGACGTGGTGCCCCTTCGAGGCCTGGCCTCGTGACCCCGCGGCCGCGCAACGATGCTGCGTGACGCGTCGTCGCTGCCGGTGTGGATACCTGGCTTGGCGCGTCAGGTGTACGCCACCACCGGCCCTTATTCCGGGGCGGCGGCACACCTGGAGGAGATTGCGCACAAGCTCTTCCATGCCGAGGTGTTGCAAGAGGTGTGGGGGCGTCTGCACGTTGCCGTGCGTGATGCGCCTGCCCCCTGCGATCCATGGCCCGTGCTGCTGGGGGGAATCATCCAGGCCGCGGGAAATGTTCCATCCGGAAGCCGGGCTACCCGAGATCGTCCGGACAAGAAAATCAAGATCCTCGATAACCAGGCTGCGGCCGATAAGCTGGTGCAGGATGTGGCCAAGCAAGCCCTGGCGCTTGCCAAAACTCTGCGCCGGCTTGATGGCCATGTGAAGCAAGGGGCAAGCGTGCCCCTCGAACTGGCCAGCGGGGTGGCCCTGCTGTCCTCCCTCCTCGAGCTGAAAGGCGGGGGGGCAGCACGCGAGGCCTTCGCCGACCTCGAGGCGGGCCTATCCAGTGCCGCTCTGTGCGATTGGCCTACGCCGGCACGCCAAACCCTATGGCTGGCCATCTGCGCCCGGCAGCACGGCAAAGAGCCCGGCGAGGCCTTTGCCGGGAATGCCTGGCTGGAATCAAGTCACTCTTCCTGGCGTGATTTCATCCGTATGGCGCAGTCGTGCTTCGCATCCGTGGAGCGTATGTATAAGTGCCGGGTCGAGCTGCGCGAGGTCGATTGGTTGCGCTTGGCGCAAGGGGTGCTTGACCCTGATATCACGCGGAGTGACGTCAGTGCCTGCCTGCGCGATCTGGCCAAGTGAATTTCACTTAGCCGCGCCTGCTAGGTTTTCACCCGCTTCTCTCTCTTTCTCCCGCGTCGTTTCACCTTAGGTCGGGCACCGATCATCCATACACGTCCTGATTGTTCCGAGGACGTATTAAGGAGGATTTGATGTCAGACCAAAACCGCCAATCGTTGGCGATTGTTCGCCGGAAGGAAGTCGAATCGCGGACCGGCCTTTCCCGTTCGGCAATCTATGAACGCATCCAGTCCGGGGACTTTCCCCGTCCGGTCAACCTGGGGGCCAAGGCCGTTGGATGGGTGGAAGCCGAGGTCGAGGACTGGATTGCCCAGCGTGTTGCAGCGCGCGACCAGGTGGGCAGCAAGCGGGGTGCCGCGTGATGGCACCGCTTCGGCACTTGACAGGCTTTCGGGGCAACCTTCAGAATGATGACGTTCCCGAAACAGAGGGAACCGGGTTTGGAAGCCCGAAACCTACAGGCGGATGTTCCGCCAATTGGCGGATTTTTTTCGTCCGAACTGTCCATGTTGCGCCTGTTCAATGGCGGGCCGGGCGGGGGAGCCGTGAGGCTCGCCGGTTTCCTGTAGGCCGGTCTTCCAACCCCGTTTCGGTCCGCCACCCCCGTTTGGAAGCGGGGAGCGGAATTCAACCGCTACAGGAGAAGCACCATGGCATCCATCGCCCTGGCGTGCATACGTCTGCACGCGTCAATTTCCCCGATTCATTCCCTCAAGCTGTACCGCGTCCTGCGTCCCTTCGTCGGGTCGGTTCTCGCCTGGCGTCTGGCCTTCGCCTGGAGGGCTGCAGCGTGAAAGCCCCGCTCACCTTCACGGCTGCTGGCCCTGTGTATGGCTTCGTTCCTGGCGTGGAAGCTGGTGACATTTCCTACCAGCGGGCTGCCCGTCAAGCCCAGCTCGAAGCCCTGCTGGCTATGACCTGCGGGGAAACCGGCGAGGCCTTCCGCATCATGTCTGACGACCTGCAAGATGCCTACATGTGGGCCTGCAGCATGATTGCCCAGGAGGTCCGGGAGCTGACGGGAGCTCTTGAAAAGATTGGGAAGGGGGATGCTCCATGACCGCCCCCACCTTCACCCCCGGCCCCTGGCGCCGTTCCGGACACCGCAGCATCGCGGCCGGCGTGGGCGTCACCTGGGTCACCATCTGCGATCTGTACTCGTGGGGCGACTGCTCCGAGGCCGATGCCAACGAAGCCTTGATCACTGCCGCCCCGGATCTGTTTGCCGCTGCCGAGGCCGCTGCTGCAGTGCTCGCCAAGGGCCGGTGGCGCCTGGACAGCCCCGACCCCGAAGCAGTGGCCCTGTGCAAGCTGCTGCGTGCCCTGGATCTGGCTCGGGGGATGTCCTCCGATACCGGGAGGGCTGAAGCATGAGTGCGCCCAAGCTATCACCCGACGTCCTGGCGAGTCGTAGAAATCCGATTATTGGAGACAACCGGTCCGATACCCTTCACAACGCCGCTTGCGTGGCGTCCTTCCTGGCACGGTTGCAGATCGATAGATCGGATTGGCTCTTCCTTGGGGAAACGACGGATGCATATGGTCCTGATCCGCTCAACGCTAACGAAACCCGTGGGCTTTACTTCCTGACCGAAGCACTTGCTTCGGCCCTGTGGTTCGAGTTGGAAGGCCGGCAAGGGGAAGAAGGGGGGAGCCATGATTGACCGGGCCAATGCTCTTTTCCCGCCTATCCACATTGAGGACGTGGCCAATTGCCTGACTCTCTGTGTGGACATGGAAGAGCATCTTTATGCGCTTCTCGGTGTGATCCTGGAGCAGTCACCGAAGGACACCCTGCCGTTCCATCTTGCTGAGTTGGGACGGGCTGTCTCCGGAAGCCTGCAGGACTTTGCCGGTATGTCTCTTACCGATGGCCACTCCTCGGCGATTTCCTTGGATTCTTGGTTAGTGGGGCTGCGGTCCAGTGTGGAGGTGCATGCCAGGCTTACCGTGCTCATGGAACAGATCCGGAACGCCTCCCCTGGCGGTCTTGGTGCTGCACACCTAGCCGAGATGGGCCGTATCGCTGCGCTGGGCATGCATGATTTTGCATCCAGCGTTCTGAGCCAGTTGGAGCATGGAGGGCTGCTGAAATGAAAGGACAGCCATCCCGGACCAGCGGGCCTATGCCTCTTTTCAACTTCCTGCAGGCCGAATCTGCGCCAGTGGCGTTGAGTGTCTCCAAAAAGGTGGCCACCTATCTGCCGGCGGACATAGCGCCCCGCCAGAGGCCAGGCAAGAGCAAGCTCCCCGTGTCGAAGGTGCGCCCTAAGGTGCCGGCCTATGTGTGGGATGCCCTCAAGCCTCGAAAGGGGGACACGTGCGGGAGTTGATAGCCGCGATGTGTGCTGCGGGCCTGGAGCCGGTCAAGTTGCCCGAGCTGTACGACGGGCAACTTGTCCGGTTCCGGGTCGCCGGCGACAAGTCAGGAAGCCGAAACGGCTGGGTCGTGCTGCATCGGCACCCCGAACCGGTGGGAATTTTCGGTTCCTGGAAGACGGGTGAATCCCACGCCTGGCGGATGACGTCCGATCGACCCATGTCGCCCGAAGATCGGGCGCGGCAGCGCGCGCAGATCCTCCAGGCGCAGAAGGTGCGAGCGGAAGCAGAATCGCAGATGCGGGCCGACTCCAAGGCTCGCGCGGAGCGCCTATGGAACGTAGCGCGCCCGGCGTCGAACGACCATCCGTATCTCAAGGCTAAGCAGGTGCCTGCCTATGGTCTGCGGCTGTTACGTGAATCGCTTGTCATCCCTCTCCGGAGCGCTGACGGCGAGCTGCATACCCTCCAGTTCATCGGCCCCGATGGGGAGAAGCGGTTCTTGACGGGTGGCCGGGTCGTTGGTTGCTACTTCGCTATTGGGCGTCCTTCTGATTCGCTGCTGTTGGCTGAGGGCTACGCCACGGCAGCTACGCTATTTGCGGCAACGGGGATGGCCACTGCCGCGTGCTTCAACTGCGGCAACCTGGAGCCAGTAGCGCGGGCCCTGCGCGCCAAGTTTCCGCGTCTTCGCCTCGTCGTGGTGGCGGACAACGATGCCTTCACAGAGGGGAACCCGGGGCTGACAAAGGCCAGAGCAGCAGCGCGGGCAGTAGGGGGTTTCCTGGCTGTGCCACAGTTCAAAGGGGGCCATCGTGGCTAAGCCAACTGACGCAAACGACCTGGCCATTCTGGAAGGATTGGATGCTGTGAAGGAGATGGTGGACAAGGCGGTGCCGGCAGTTCCGCCACCTGAGTGGCCCGATCCCATCCTTCCCGGCATGGCACAGACGCCGGAAATCTCGGCGGACATTCTGCCCACCTGGTTGGGTGCAATGGCCGGGGCGGTGGCCGATTCGACGCAGACCCCGCCCACGATGGCGGTCATGTTGAGTTTGTCCGTCCTGGCGACGGCGCTTCATCGGCGCTTCGAGGTTGCGCCTTTCGGGGACGACTACACCGAACCCTTGGCGCTTTGGACCTTGACCGCCCTGCCCAGCGGGACGCGTAAGACGGCGGTAATCAACGCATTGGCGGGGCCTTTCCTGCGCTGGGAGAAGCTGGAGCGTGACCGACTGCGGGGAGAGATTGCCCGTGTCAATTCGGCCCGTCTGGTGGCGAAGAAGCGCATTGAGCGGCTTCTCTCTGATGCTGCCAAGTCCAAGGATGATGAAGAGCGCGAAGGTATCCGTGCTGCGATCCAGCGAGAGGAAGAGGGCATGCCTGCGGAGATCCTGGCACCGCGCCTCTTCACTGGTGATGTGACGGCCGAACGGCTCCAGGCGCTACTTGTTGAACAGGGTGAGCGGATGGCAGTGCTTTCCGACGAGGCTGGCATCTTTCAGGTGATGGCGGGGCTGTACTCCGGGGGGAACGCTAGTATCGACGTGTTCCTGCAGGCTCATGCGGGGACGGCGATCCGCGTGGACCGCGCCGGCCGAATGGCGCATATCGACCGGCCGGCGCTGTCCTTCGGGCTGGCCCTACAGCCGGGCGTGCTCTCTGAGGTGGCGGCTTCGCGGCGCTTTCGCGATTCCGGCCTGTTGGCGCGTTTCCTGTACGCCATGCCACAAAGCAACGTCGGCCGGCGTGACGTGCGGCGGCATGTGCCGATTCCAGAGCGCATATCGGCGGACTATGAGTCCTCGCTCTTCAATCTGCTGCGTGACCGGCCGGCGCAGCCCGGCAAGGCGCGGGTGCTGGCCATGACCGATCCGGCGCGGGAATGCTGGCTCGACTTCGCGCAGGAGATCGAGGACAGCCACGGGGAGGGAGGGCGCCTGGAGTCAATTTCAGACTGGACCAGCAAGCTGGCTGGCGCAGCGGCGCGCATTGCTGGGCTGTTCGAGCTGGCGGAAATGGGCCTCACCGTGGAGGAGGTAAGCCAATCTGCAGTAGAGCGCGCCGTGAAGCTGGTTCGGTTGCTGATCCCTCACGCGCAGGCGGCATTCAGCCTGCTTGGCACCGATGCGGCCGACAACGACGCGGCGGCGGTCTTGCGCTGGATTCAGGGTAGCAACCGGCCGGAGTTTACCCGGCGGGATTGCCAGAAGGCCATGGAAGGACGATTCCGTAACCTCGACAGACTGGTGAAGGCCCTGGAGCGATTGGCACACCAGGACGTATTGCAGGAGTTCAAGCGATCCAACAAGGGGGCCCCGCCAAGTACGTGTTACCGGGTGAATCCGAAAGTTCTGTCGACATAGTCTAGTTTGTCGCCATAGAACTATTTTTAAGTAATTTATATATATATCAATACATTACCTTTAAGCCTTACCCCCCTATCGACAATGTCGACAAACTCGACAGACCGAGAATGGGGATGGCCTCTTGGCCCAGTAGATGGAAGGCATCGGATTCAGTCTGTCGACATTGTCGACATTGTCGATAGGGGGTGATGGGTGTGAGTGAGGTGGTCAAACCTGAAATCGAATGCTTGATCTGCCCAGTCCTGAAGATCCCGGAGAAAGCCCAGCGCGAGAGGAGGAACCTTTCTAAGTGAATACCTGGCATGGGTCCTTCCTAGGGGGGCCTACCCCGCGGGTAATTCGCGCCTCGGTGAAATGGTAGTGGGTGAGATCTGGGGTAAGTGAAATTCAAGGTGAAAAGGTGAAATGGTGAAATCGTCAGGTGAAATGAATTTTGAACCGGCGGATAAAGTTGCCTTCGTTAAGAAGATGGCCAGGCAATTGGCCATGTCCGAAGATCCGGAATTGAAGCGAGCAGCCAGAGTGCTGACTCAATACCTCGATGTTGAAGGGTCCGACTTGGACGCTTGTCTTGGCCTGAAGCCTAGGCAGGGTGGAAGGTATGAAACCCCATGGCGTTTGGCAGAGGATGCACGCCGTGAAGGGATGATTCGCGACCTGGCAATGTTGGTGCCTGGATCTGTGACAGCCCGCTCCACGACCCTTGCCGCCTGGATCGCGGCCGGCGGGCCGCCTGCGAGTGCAGACGTCTGCATTGCCGAGAAATGCCGAGAATTGCTTTCCACGTTTCCGACGGTGCCGCGTAGCGCCCGCCAATTGGCGCGCGTTATTCGAGGTGAAACGGTGGCTGCGCGTCTGACGAAGTAATGATTCTTTGACGTCAAATTATCCTGTTGTAGGTCTGGCTTGATTGGCCGTGTTTCTATGGTGCCTCCATTGAAAGGAGGTGATCCTTGAGTAATGCCAACCAGAAATCGAATACCGAATACAGTCCACGTAGCGGTGTTGTTATTCGGCCGGACCTTACCCTTTACGTCTGGTGTGAAGACGACGGAATAGAGGTAATTCTTTCTCCCGATCAGGCTATCGACTTAGCCTTGTCGATCTTGGGGGCAACCGGCGAAGCCCTTCGCCTGGCAAAGCAACAAGCAAAGGATTTCAAATGCCCGAACTGAAATACCGCTCGATGTTGCTGGAGCGCGCCAGCGCCGACACCGATACTCAAACGGTCGACGCGTCCCTTTCCTCTGAGGCCTCTGTTGAACGCTATCCGGGTGAGGTGGAAATCCTTAGCCACGATCCGGCTGCTATCGATCTGACGCGCGCAGCAGACGGTCTGCCCCTCCTCTTCGCCCACGATCACCGAGAGCAGGTTGGGATTGTGGAGAACGTCCGAATCGAAGGACGGCGCCTTGTTGGTCGCCTGCGCTTTGGTGCCTCGCAACGAGCGCAAGAAATCTTCGCTGATGTGAAAGCCGGGATCATCAAGAGCCTGAGCATCGGTTACCTCATTCAAGAGAGCGAACCGATTGAAGGCGGATGGCTGGTGACCCGCTGGATCATCTATGAAGCATCCATTGTCGGGGTCCCCCTCGACGCATCTGTCGGCGTTGGCCGCAGTTCAAACTTCCAAGGAGTAACCATGCCTGCAGCACAGAATGAAGTGCAGTACCCCTCCCACGACGCCTCTAACCTCTCGACGCGTGCCGCCTCCCAAATTCGGGAAATCGTGCGCCTCGCCGGCTTCGGTGATGATGTCGCCCTCGATATGATCGAGCGCGGAATGCCTGTTGATGCGGTCCGCTCAGAAATGTTCCGGCGTATGGCTGCGCTTTCCAACGAAGTGCCAACCCGTAGCGTTTGTGCTGATTCCTGGATGTATGGAGATAGCGGTCGCCGCGGCGGACAGAGCGAGGTGTCTGTGATGGCCGAGGCCCTGGCGGTGCGGTTCGGTGTCGCCCCCACGAGCGATCAAGCGCGGGAATTCACCAGCTTGCGCGTTGTTGACATGGCTCGGCGCTGCCTGGAAACGCAGGGCACCCGTACCACCGGAATGAACGCATCCACCCTGATTTCCCGGGGGCTTCACACGACGAGTGATTTTCCGAAGATTCTCTCCACTGCGGGAGAGCTTGTTCTGCGCAAGGCCTACAGTACGTATCAAGGTGGGGTGCGTCAGATCTGCAAACCCTCGACAGCCCGCGACTTCAAAGCAAAGACTGTTGCAGCCCTCGGTGAAATGCCCGAACTTCTCGAAGTTCGTGAAGGTGGCGAGTTCAAGTATGGGACTCGTGCTGAGGCGGCCGAATCGTACCGGCTGAAGACCTATGGCCGGATTTTCGGCATCAGTCGTCAAGCGCTGGTCAATGACGATCTGCAGGCCTTCGCTGATATGGCTGTTGCGTTTGGCAAGGCTGCGGCCGAGTTCGAAGCAGGGTTCTTGGCCAGCTTGCTGGCCAGCAATCCGGCCATGTCGGACGGGAAGGCGCTGTTCCATGCGGATCACAGTAACCTTGCTGTGTCGGCAGGTGCTATCGGGGTTTCGACGCTCTCCACGGCCAGACTGAGTATGCGGCTGCAAAAGGGACTTGACGGAAAATCCACACTGAATGTTGTTCCGCGGTATCTCGTGGTTCCCGCCAGTCTCGAAACGAGTGGAGAGCAGGTTCTTGCGGAGATCGCGGCCAGCAAGATCAGTGACGTGAATCCGTTCTCTTCCCGCCTTGAACTTGTGGTCGACCCGCGCCTTGATGCCTATTCCGCAACTTCTTGGTATCTCGCGGCAGATCCGGCGCTGACTGAGACTATCGAGTATTCGTACCTGGATACCGATGGTGGCCCCGTCATTGACTACCGCGAGGGCTTCGAGGTCGATGGGCTCGAAGTGAAGGTTCGACTCGACTTCGGCGCCGGGTTGCTCGACTGGCGGGGGCTGTGGAAGAACGCCGGAGCGTAACGGGGTTAAAGCCTTGGGAGTGACCCGATGGGGCGCTAACCTTTACCCTTGGGGGCATTATTGGGGGCATGTTTTTTAAAGTGCTCTCGAAGGCCTTGTAAATACTGGATGTTCGAGTCTCGCCCAAGCACCAATAGCTGTTCCGAAGTAGTCCGATGCAGTAGTCAAAGCAGGCCGGCAAGCCCAGAGAAATCAAGGGTTCCGGCCTTTTTTGCGTCCTTTTTTGCGTCCTTTCGCCGACGGGATCCCGACTCGGCGGCGGTTCCCGTCATTCCTCCAGCGTGGCCAGAAACCTCATCCGTGCCTGCTCCAGTTCGGCCTTGCCAAGGCCTTCCGTCAGGCGCAGGGCGGTGGCGTGGTAGGCCTCGAAGGCGGTGATTACCCGGGCTTCATCCAGTTGCCGGGTTGCGGCCGGTGCCGGCGGCGGAGTGTGGCCGTCCACCGGGCGCAGAACCGCATGGCGCGGGATCATGCGTTGGCCGCCCTTCTCGGCGGTCGCGGTGATGGGGCCGGTCTTGGTGTAGATCTGGCCCTCGTATTCGAAACGGGCGCCGATGGGCAGGTGGTTCAGTTTCATGGTGTGTGCGTCCGGGAAAGCCGGGATTTTACCGGGTCTGGCCGGGGCGCTTGTGCAGGGCAAGGCCTTGAGGCGACGCCTGTCGCCGTGATGAACGATGGTCGACAGCAGGGTCGGGGCTGCCGCCATCCCATCAGGCATAACCCTGCTGATCCGGGTGCATGCCCTTGAAACGAGGGCGCGCCGATCAGCTCTGATTCATGGTCACGGGGGGGCTGTGTATCCAGTCGTGCAGATGCGCCCGGTAGCGCTCTGCACTTTCCTGCAAGCCCGCCGTGTCGAGCCGGTTGGTTTCGTACACGTAAAAGGGCTTTGCCCATGGCAGCCCGCAGCGGCTGGCGGTTGCGATCAGGGGGCGCATCATGTCGTTGAGGGGAAACAGGTTGATGCCGTC
>Ga0075163_10012879_pt1 | contig 10879 bp, 7 predicted proteins | sample JI1023141ADNA_FD_71478 | JGI IMG/M metagenome (GOLD analysis project Ga0075163, IMG submission 71478) | Wastewater effluent complex algal communities from Wisconsin, to seasonally profile nutrient transformation and Carbon sequestration -... | ecosystem: Engineered > WWTP > Effluent > Algae...
GATCCTCGGCGCAAAGTCGCAGCTCATGCGCAGCCTCGCCACCGCCCGCACTCCCACCGAAAAACTCGATCACGCCAGCCTCACCCTCCTCTCCCGCCACCCCACCGACTCCGAGCGCCAACGCTGGAACGCCGCGCAGTCGAATGGCAGCCTGGAGATTGAGGATTGGGTGTTTGCGCTGCTGAACACGCAGCAGTTTGTGTTTGTGAGGTAGAAACCACTTCTCTCCATGACTGTCGCGCTCAGACAACTCTTCCTGTGGGCCGTTTTGGGCTCATCGTGCTGCGCACAGGTGCCTGACAAAATGGGGGCGTTCTTTGAAAAGCACTGCCTTGAATGCCATGACCGCGAAACCAAGAAGGCCGGGCTCGATTTGAGTGCGTTGAGCTTTCAGCTCGATGATCGGGACCAGTTTGCCCGATGGGAAAGGATTCATGATGTCATCGCGAGCGGTGAGATGCCGCCGAAGAAGAAGGCGCGGCCTGATGCCGGAGCGGTGAGGGCGGTGCTTGCTGAGTTGAGCGCAAATCTCACCGGCGCGGATGAAGGACGGCAGAGACGCGAAGGGCGCACGGGCTTGCGCAGGCTGAGCCGGGTCGAGTTTGAAAACACGCTGCGCGATGTGCTCGCGCTGCCGGCACTGCGGGTGGCTCATGAGTTGCCGGCGGATGGGAAGGCGCACGGGTTTGATCGTTCGCCTGCCGCGCTGGATTTTTCGTTCGTGCATCTGGCGAAGCATGTGGCGGCGGTGGATGCGGCGCTGAACGCGGCGACGCCGGCCTTTGTGGAGAAGCCGCCGGTGTTCACCTATCGCTGGTATCCGTGGAGTACGACGGTCATCGGCACGCTCACGGGGTTCAAGGAGGCCATCGGTTTGATCGGTATGACGCGGGATGAGACTTTCTACGCGAAATCATCGCGCATCACGGATGATGAGCCAAAGGCGACGGCGATCGGGCTGTTCCGGCTGGGTGATGAATCGGCGCGGTATCGCGTGAGTCCGTTCACGCCGGTGCTCGATGGCGTGCATCGCATCCGCGTGAACGGCTACAGTTTCGCGTGGGATGGAAAGCAGGTGGTGCCGACGCAGGCGCATGGTGCGGTGAGTTTTGGCATTTTGGCAAAGGGGCTGAGCTACGGCATCGCGGATTTGCCGCCGAACAAGGCGGGTGCTGTGGAGTTGACCGCGTGGCTGGAGCGCGGCGGCGGCATGACGCCCGGTGTGCAGGACGAGCTGATGTTCACGCCGGAGACTTGCGAGCGTCTGCCGCACTACGCGCAGACCAAAAAAGGCATCCGCGAGGACATGTACGGCCCGCCGCATCCGGCGCCGGGCGTGGCGGTCGAGTGGATCGAAATCGAGGGGCCGCTGCATGAAACGTGGCCGCCCGCGAGCCAGCGGGCGCTCTTTGGCGAACTGCCGGTGAGCGTGTGGAAGGCGGAGAGCGGCGTGCCGAAACCGGTGCAGCAAATCTGGCCGCGTGGCCGCGCGGTCAGTTCGCAGCCGAAGGACAACACCTACGGCATGCGCAACGAGAAGCGCCCCGTGGTGCAAGTTGTGAGCACGGCTCCGCACGAGGATGCGCGGCGGTTGCTCGCGAGCTTTCTGCGGCGTGCGTTTCGTCGTCCGGTGAAGGATGCGGAGCTCGCGAGGCACATGGATGTTTTCAACAAGCGGCTGACCGCGGGCGATCCTTTCCAGGATGCGTTGAAGGAGGCGTATCGCGCGGCGCTCACGTCGCCGGATTTCATGCTGCTAGGCAGCGACCTCGCATCGCGGTTGAGCTATTTTTTGTGGGCGGGGCCGCCGGATGAGGCACTCATCGCGCTGGCGGAGCGTGATGAACTGCGCAAGCCCGAGGTGCTGCGCGCGCAGTCAGAGAGGATGCTGCGCGATGCTAAGGCGCGGCGCTTCATCGAAAACTTCACGGGTCAATGGCTGCGTCTGCGCGAGATCGATGCCACGCAGCCGGACAAGACGCTGTACCCGGAATTCACCGGTCTGCTGCAGGAGTCGATGGTGGCGGAGACGCGGGCGTTCTTCACCGAGTTGCTGAACAAGGACCTCGGCGCGGTGCATTTCGTGAAGTCGGACTTCGCCATGCTGAATCAAACGCTCGCACGGCACTACGGCATCGCCGGTGTGACCGGGCATGAGCTGCGGCGTGTGAGCCTGTCGACGAATGCGCTGCGCGGGCCGTTTCTCGCGCAGGCGAGTATTCACAAAATCACCGCGAACGGCACCACCACCTCGCCCGTGCGGCGCGGGGCTTTCGTGCTGGAGCAAATCCTCGGCATCGTGCCGAAGCCGCCGCCGCCAGGCGCGGGCAGCATCGAGCCGGACACGCGTGGCACCACGACCGTGCGTGAGCAACTCGCGAAGCACAAAACGCTCGCCACCTACGCAGGCTGCCATGCGCAGCTCGATCCGTATGGCTTCGCGCTGGAGCGCTTCGATGTCACCGGTGCGTGGCGGGATCAATATCGCGCCAGCCATGCACGCGAGGACTTCAGCCGCATCGTGGATGGTCGCGGCGTGTGGTATCACTACGACAAGCCGGTGGATGCCAGCGGCGAACTCGCGGATGGCCGCGCCTTCCACGACTACGCCGCGTTGCGCGACATGCTCGCCTCGGACGAGCGCGGACTCGCGCGTGCCTTTGTCCAGCACCTCATCGTATATGCGACCGGTGCGCCGGTGAGCTTCGCCGATCGTCGCGAAGTCGAGCGCATCCTCGACCGCTCCAGCGCGGCGCATTACGGCGTGCGCACTCTTTTGATGCAAGTCATCCTCAGCCCGCTCTTTGCCAGACCATGAACATCTCCCTCCGCACCCCGCTGAACCGCCGCACGCTGCTGCGCGGCGCCGGAGCCACGCTGGCGCTGCCTTTCCTCGAATGCATGATGCCGCGCCTCGGTCATGCCGCATCGCCGCAGCCGCCGCGACGCTTTGTCGGCATGATGACGAACATGGGCATCCTGCCGGAATTTTTCTTCCCCACGCAGGCCGGGCGCGATTACGAAGCCACGCCGTATCTCGACATCCTGAAGGCGCATCGCGAGCGCATGACCGTCCTCTCCGGCGTGTCGCTGCCCGGCGTGGATGGCGGGCACGAGGCGGAGAAATGTTTCCTCACTGGCGCACCGGGCGCGAGCCGCGGCTCCTTTCGCAACAGTGTCTCGCTAGACCAGGTCATGGCGGAAAAAACCGGCAGCGCCACGCGCTTTCCATCGCTGCCAGTGATGATCGGCACGGGAAATCTGAGCCTCTCGTGGACACGCAGCGGCTCCATGATTCCGCCCATCATCAGCCCCGTCGCCCTGTATCAGCAGCTCTTTGTCGAAGACACCGCCGAGGGCCGCGCTGAATCCCTGCGCCGCCTCCAGCGCGAGCGCAGCCTGCTCGATGGCATGAGAGATCAGTTCAAAGCGCTGCAACAACGCGTCGGCGCGAATGACCGCGAGCGCCTCGACCAATTCGCGACCGCCATCCGCGATCTCGAATCCAGCCTGGCCGCCAGCGAGAGCTGGGTGAACCGCCCGAATCCGAAGACGACCGTCACGCCGCCGAAGGACATCGCCGACGTGAACGACTTCAAGGCCAACGCCCGCGCCATGCTCGACCTCGTGCGCCTCGCGCTCGAGACCGACTCGACCCGCATCGTCACCGTTTGCCTTTCCACCGGCAATCTCACGCCCAAAGGCATCGCCGGAGTCAGCAGCGGCACCCACCCGCTCACGCATCACGGTCGGCAGCCGGAGAAGATCGCCGAACTCCGCCGCATCGAGGAAGCGCACTTCCAGTTACTCGCCGCGTTCTTCGACGGCCTCAGCACGACCCAAGAGCAGCACAAACCCCTGCTCGACCACACCGCCTGCCTCTACGGCACCAACATGGGCAGTGCCAACGCCCACTCGAATGACAACCTGCCCACTCTACTCATCGGCGGCAGCTTCAAGCACGCCGGGCACCTCGCCTTCGATCGCAAGAGCAACTACCCGCTCAGCAACCTGCACGTCTCACTGCTGCAAAGCATGGGCTTGGAGATGGACACGTTTTCATCGGGACGAAGCACGATGCGCGGACTGGAGCTTGGGTGACTGGCACACGATTGATGGCAAGTGATGTCTTAACCTTCCGTATTTCCCTCACCATGCTCACACCCACACGCCGTCGCTTTTTTGAAGACTCCCTCATGGCCGCTGCGGCGGTCGCATTGCCGCAAAACTTGCTGGGGGCCGATCCCTCAACCGTTTCGCCAAACGAGAAGATCACCGCTGCCATCATTGGCTGCGGGATTCGCGGGAAGGCGCATGCAAGGGAGTTGGCGAGGCTCGCGGACTGCGATGTGGCGTATGTTTGCGATCCAGATCTTGATCGCGCGGATGAGGTGGGCGCGTTGCTGGTCGAGTTGAAGCGGCCGATGCCGAAGAAGGTGCAGGACTTGCGGAAGGTGCTCGAAGACAAATCCGTCGATGTCGTTTTTATCGCCACGCCGAACCATTGGCATGCGCTAGCGGCGATCTGGGCGATGCAGGCGGGCAAGGATGTTTATGTCGAGAAACCCGTGAGCCAGAATGTCGAGGAAGGTCGCCGCATCGTGCAGGTGGCGCGGAAGCTCGGGCGCATCGCGCAGACGGGCACGCAGAATCGCTCTCGCGGTGCATTGGCGGAGGCGGTGAAGTTCATGCGCGAGGGCAAACTGGGTGAGGTGAAGCTCGCGAAGAGCATCATCTACAGCGGACGCGGCAGCATCGGCGGACCGGCGGAGTGTGTGATGCCGCCAAGGTGCGATTACGACCTGTGGGCCGGCCCTGCGCCGATGACAAAGCTCACGCGACCGAAGTTCCACTACGACTGGCATTGGTTCTGGGACACCGGCAACGGCGAGATCGGCAACAACAACGTCCACTCGCTCGACATCTGCCGCTGGGGCCTCGGCGTGACCGGCCTGGGCCGCAGCGTGCTCAGCTACGGCGGTCGGCTTGGCTACACGGATGTCGCCGAGACACCGAACTCGCAGGTCGGCATCTTCGACTTCGGCGACAAGACCATCGTCTCCGAAACCCGCGGCCTCAAAACCGTGCCGTTTCATCCCACGATCAAGTCCATGTGGTTCTTCTACGGCAGCGAAGGCATCATCGCCGACACCAGCCTCTTCGATCCGAAAGGCAATCTCGTCCGCGCCTTTGAAGGCAAATCGGAGAACCACTTCGCCAACTTCCTCCGCGCCGTGCGCAGTCGCAAGCACACCGACCTCACCGCCGACATCGAGGAAGGCCACCAAAGCACCGCGCTGTGCCACATCGCGAACATCTCTTATCGCCTCGGCTCACAGACGTCCGTGAATGACATCTCAAAAGCTCTCGGCGACATCAAAGTCCACGAAGACGTGCAGGACACGCTGGAGCGCACGAAGCACTACCTCGCCGAAGCCGGAGTCGATCTCGACAAGACGAAACTCACCCTCGGCCAGCATCTCCGCGTCGATGGCGACAAAGAAGTCTTTCTCGACAACGCCGCGGCGAATGCGCTGCTCACGCGAGAGTATCGTGCGCCGTTTGTGGTGCCGAAGGCGAATGAAATTTGATCCTACATGCAGCCCTCCGCCGTCCTCCAAAAAATCCGCTCCGGCCAGACCGTCGTCACGGCAAAGTCCTGCTACACCGATCCCGAGCTAGTCGAAATGATCGCGTCGTCGGGCTTTGACGCGGTGTGGATTTGCCTGGAGCACAAGCGTGTGGATGCGGCGATGGTCTATTCGCTTATTCAGGCCTGCCGACTCGGCGGCGCGGATGCGTTGATCCGCGTGCGACCGTCGAACTACACGGACGTGCTCCATCTCATCGAAGCCGGTGCTCGTGGCATCATGCTGCCGCGTGTGAAGCATCCAGATGAGGTGCGCGAGGTAGTGCAGGCGATGAAGTTTCCGCCGCTTGGCGCGCGGGGCTTTGATGGCATTCACGCGGAGGCGGATTTCGGCCGCATCCCGCCTGCGGATTATCTGGCGAAGGCGAATGACGAGAACTTCCTCGTCGTGCAAATTGAGGAACCCGAAGTGGTGTCGCATATCGACGAGTTCGCTGCCATGCCGGGCGTGGATGTTCTTTTCGTCGGCCCGGCAGACCTCACGCTTGGGCTGGGGAAGTTTGGCAGGACAGACGATCCCGAGGTGCAGGCCATTTTGGAGCAGGTCGTGGCCGCGTGTCAGCGTCACGGCAAGGTCGCTGCCATCCCCTGTGCTCCCGAGCAGGTGAAAGCGTATCACGCGATGGGTTTCCGCTTCTTCAATGTGATCAGCGATTTCCGCTGCGTCTCCACCGGGATGAAAGCAGCCCGCGCTGCGGTCGAGATGTGAATAGTCCGGTCTTCCGATCCTGATCCGGAAGACTCCCGACTGGCGATTGCCCCATGAGCCTCGAAGCCTGCGGCCTCTGTGTCACCACCATTCATGCACTTGGATTGCTGTTGTTGAAGATGCGTCCGGTCCGGGCGCGTAGAGAAGAATAATGAAAACTGTTCTTTGGTCACTCATCGCCTCGGTGTCACTCCACGCTCACGCCGCCGAGCTGGTCGATTTCACAGTAAAGCTGGAGACGGTGATGAAGCATGATGACGGGAAGTTCCTGTGGTTTCATCCACGAGCCGCAGCGGTGCCGGGTGGTGTGGTGATGACGATCCAGAAACACCTCAAAGTCTCCGACTACTACTCCGGATTGCATTTCATGCGTCGCGACGGCGTGGACGGCGCGTGGAGCGGGCCGATCCTGCCGCCAGAGATCGACTGGCAGCCGCAGGCGGATGGCGTGACGATCAGCGTGGCCGATGTCACTCCTGGATGGCATGAGAAGACCGGCAAACTCATCGCCATCGGCTGCCGAGTCCGCTACAGCCCAAAGGGCAAACAGCTCGACGATGTGAAGCGCGCGCATCAAACCGTCTATGCCGTTTTCAATCCAATCACTTCGAAATGGACGCCGTGGCGGGAACTCAAACTGCCCGCAACCGAGGAATTCAACTTCGCACGCAACGCCTGCGCCCAATGGGTGGCGAAACCCGATGGCACGCTCCTGGTGCCGCTCTACATCGGAACGAGCGCCAAAGATCGCTACAGCACGACAGTGGCCGAGTGCCGGTTTGACGGCGAGGAAATGACTTTTGTGAGAAACGGCAACGTCCTGCGCCTTCAAGTCGCGCGTGGACTCTACGAGCCGTCTCTGGTCTCATTTGGAGACCGCTTCTATCTCACTCTGCGAAATGACGAGCGCGGTTATGTGAGCGAGAGCAAAGATGGCCTGCATTTCGCCGAGCCAAAGCCCTGGACCTTTGACGACGGCGCGGAACTCGGCAGCTACAACACGCAGCAGCACTGGCTCGCGCATCGCGATGGGATTTTCCTCGTCTATACTCGACGCGGCGCGAACAACGACCACATCGTCCGCCACCGCGCCCCGCTCTTCATGGCGCGTGTCGATCCCGACAAGCTTCAAATCATCCGCACCAGCGAGAAGGTCGTTGTCCCCGAGCGCGGCGCGGAGCTTGGCAATTTCGGCTGTGCCCGCATCAACGAGGACGAATCGTGGGTGACGGTGAGCGAGGGCATGTTCATGAAGGACTCGAAGGCACGCGGTGCGGAGGGCGCAACGTTTGTGGCCCGCATCCTGTGGTCCAAACCGGGCAAGCGCTAGCCTTTCCGCAGCGCACCGAACACCGTCGTCATGATATCCTTGAGAAGGCTGCTGTCGTTTGAGTGGCAGATGAATCGCGCTCCTTGCTTGATGGCACGGAGTTGCTGCTCGGTTTTGCCAAACCATGAGCCAGCGGGAATGTGGCGCTTATCGGCGGCATCAATGACCTTCTGCACGTTGGCTATGAAGTCCGGGTGATCGTATTCGTTCGGGATGCCCATGTTCGTCGTCATATCATTCGGGCCGATGAACAGCGCGCTCACGCCGGGTATTGAGCAGATGGCGTCAAGATTTTGCACGGCGAGCACGGACTCGATCATCGGCACGAAGAGCGTATCAGCGCACTTTTGCTCGATGTAGTCGCGCGTCTTGTCGCTGGGCCATTTGCCTTCTTTGATTGCACGCTCCAGCGCCACGCCTTTGAGCGGGCGATACACGGCTGCAGCTGCGAGACGTTTGATCATCTCCACGTCCTCGGCATACGGAATGACCACGCCATCGAACGAATCACACACCTTCGCCACGTCATCGACATCGCGGCTGTGTGTGCGGGCGAGACAGGCGATGCCCTTGGCAGCCAGCGCATAACGCAGCGGCATGAAGTCGGCGATGTCGAGAGCGTTGTGCTCTGCCGTGACGATCACGAAGTCGATGCTGCCGTCTGGAATGAAATCGACGATGGCTGGCACGACGGCGTGCTGGATGAGCGTGCCGAAGACCGTGTGGCCTTTCATCATCTTCTCTCTAAGGATACGGGCGGGCTTGGAACTGGCGGGGCCGTAGGGCGTCGGGTTATTCATGGTTGGAAATGCATACGGCATGGCCGCAGGGCGATTATCCCCGGAAAGTGCCTTCATCTGCATCCCGTAGGTTTGCGGCGCATGTTCACCTTCCCGAGCAGCACCTCCAGCCACCACCGCCGCAGTTTTCCGAAGGCGGGGGCTCTGGGTATTGGGTCGCTGACGCTGGCGAAGGGGCATTTTCTGGCATGGTTAAATACTCTTCCATGAAGCTTACTGTCTTCCTAGTTGCGTCTTATTATTGCAGCCCATTCCTCGCCGCAGACTCCCCCGTCATGCTTTCTGGCCATTGGTTGCCGGAGTATTCACACGATCTCGACTTCGCCGCACTACCGCGGGTGCCAAGCGAGCATGTTGTGATCAGCGATGTGCGGGCGGCGGGCGCTGATCCGACCAAGCTCAACAAAAAGGCAGGCGGTGTGAACCAGCACAACTACCTCGCACGTCACGACGGCCAATTTTGGGCCATGTGGAGTGATGGGCCGGGCATCGAGGATCGTGTAGGGCAGCGGGTGAAGTTTGCGACGAGTCTCGACGGCCTGAAATGGAGCACGCCGACGTTCCTGACGCCGGTTCCGCCAAATTCGGGCCCTGATTCGCCGCATTACGGCACTCGGACGGACAAAGGCATGCGCTGGATCTCACGCGGCTTTTGGCAGCGCGAAGGCGAACTGCTCGCGCTGGCCTCGCTGGACGAGGCGGCGGGCTTTTTCGGCCCCAGCCTGAAACTGCGTGCCTTCCGCTTCGACAAAGCCTCCGGCGAGTGGCGAGATGCGGGCCTCGTCTTTGATGACACGATCAACAACTTCCCGCCGATGAAGCTGCGCACCGGCGACTGGATGATGTCGCGTCGCCAACATGACTACAAAACCAGCGGCGTTCACTTCCTCGTCGGCGGCGTGAAGTCGCTGGGAGATTGGCAGTCGTTCCCCGTGCTAGGCAGCGCCTCGGAATTGAAGGCCGAGGAGCCCGATTGGTGGATTTTGCCGGATCAGACGCTCGCCGCCGTCTTCCGCGACAACCGCCGCAGCGGCTTCCTCTACCGCGCCTTCTCCAAAGACGATGGCCGCACCTGGAGCACGCCGCAGAAGACCAACTTCCCCGACGCGACCTCCAAAATCAGCGGCCTCCGCCTCCGCGATGGTCGCTATGTCCTCATCTCCAATCCGAACCCGAAAAAGCGCGATCCGCTCACGCTCTCGATCAGCGATGACGGCCTCGTCTTCACCAAAATGCTCTACCTCGTCGGCGGCCGTCACATCGACTACCCGCACGTCATCGAGCACGGTGATAGTTTGTTCATCGCGTTCGCTGGCGGCAAACAAAGCGTCGAACTGCTGAAAGTGAAACTGAGCGATGTGGGTATCGTTCCAATGCCCGGAAAGCCGCTGCGAATCGGCGAAGCAAAGTAGCCTTCTCGCTCCGCGAGAAGAGCGAGACGCATGGCAAACTCAACGGTTCACGGCCTCCATGTATCCTTCATAGTGGCGAAAGCCTCTTGCTCATCTCGACGGAGCGAGATGGCTACTCTGCTGGCGCGTCATGGGTGACTCTAGATGGTTTTCAAACACGGCCTACTACAGCGCCCCTGCGGCACCGACTGCCCAGATGCGCACTTTGGCGGCTTCTTGAGGGGCTTTGCTGCCTGCGAACTCGATGCGCACGCGGTGCTCGCCTGGGGACAAGCTCTCCGCGAGCGGCAAGCGGTTGGGACTGCTTTTCAACGGCTGCGACTTGCCACCGTCGATGGAGAAGGTGGCGAAGGGCTCGACTTCCTTTTCGATGTCGTATCCCATAAAGAGAAGCTTGCCGGAAAAACCAAACTCGATCGCTCCATCGGTCTTTGTCGGGCATTCCCATTTGTTGCCGTCGGAGGATCGGGTCCAGCCGCTGTTTTGAGTCGGTTTCAGGTCGGCGTATTGCGCATAGCGACAATGGGCGAAAAGATGCGATATCATGGGCGCGGGAAGGTCCGCAGAGCCCGCTGCGGCGCTACCGGCTGCCTTGGCATTCACGCCATTGAGCAGAGCAATCAAAAGCTCGGAGGCGAGGATGTGCCCGGTGTCGTTTGGATGCACCACATCGGCATACATGTCCTCCCACTTGGCGCGTCCGCTGTGGATCTCCGGCCACCAAGCGTCGCGAAAGCTCACCATCGGCAGGTCATAGTGACGTCCGAGCATCTGCTGCGTTGTCTGGGCGTTTTCACCCTTCCGCTGCATGAAGAACAATTGCACGACGGCTGGCTGCTGCGGTTCGCGAAGAATCTGCCTCAGCACTCCCTCGTAGCTGTCCCAGAACAACGGCACGGGGTGATTGTCGTTCACGGCATACTCCACAATGACGAGGTCAGGCTTCTTGCTCAGCACATCTCGTTGCACCCGCATGGC
>Ga0075163_10012880_pt1 | contig 10879 bp, 7 predicted proteins | sample JI1023141ADNA_FD_71478 | JGI IMG/M metagenome (GOLD analysis project Ga0075163, IMG submission 71478) | Wastewater effluent complex algal communities from Wisconsin, to seasonally profile nutrient transformation and Carbon sequestration -... | ecosystem: Engineered > WWTP > Effluent > Algae...
CGGCCACCCTTCAAGAGCGAACGCTGGCTCGAGCGGTTTGCATGGATGGACCGGGTCGGCGAGCGCTGGTGGCCGGTGCTCGGCGGGGTCTACGTGCTGGTGGCCGTCAAGCGCGTGCGCGGCATGCGCCTGGTGGGGCTGGCTCGCCGCGATCTGCGCAAGGGCCGGGCCGGCGCCGCCGTGGTCACCCAGCGGACTCCCGAGGTCGCCGCCCAGTTGGAACGTCGGCTCGACGTGCCCGAGCAGGAGATGATTTGAGCGACGTCCTGATCTACACCGACGGCGCATGCCGCGGCAACCCCGGACCCGGGGGATGGGGCGCCTGGCTGCGGTCGGGCGCCCACGAGAAGGAGCTCTTCGGTGGTGAGCGCCTGACCACCAACAACCGCATGGAGCTGACGGCGGTGATCGAGGCGCTGGCGTCGCTGAAGCGCCGATGCAGCGTCGTTCTCTATACCGACAGCGAGTATGTTCGCAACGGCATCACCACCTGGATCCATGGCTGGAAGTCGCGCGACTGGAAGACCGCGGATCGCAAGCCCGTGAAGAACGTCGACCTCTGGCAGCGACTGGACACCCTGCGGGCTTCGCACGATGTGGACTGGCGCTGGGTCAAGGGCCATGCAGGAGACCCGGGCAACGAGCGGGCCGACCAACTGGCGAACCGGGGGGTCGACGCGGCGATCAATGCACCCGCGGCGAGCAGTGGACGCTGAAGCCCGGTACATTCGAACGCTTTGATCTGCTCATCCTGCCCATGGCCTCGAAGAAGTTTCACCTGCCAGCCGCTGCCATCGGCCTGATCGTTGCGGCTGCGGTGGCCTGGTGGTGGCAGAACAAGGCGCCCGCTGTTGCTGCCACGTCGGCGGCTTCAGCCCCGGGCGATCGCGCGCCGGGGTCCGCCGGTTCGGCAGCCGGGCGTGGCGGCGGTGCGGCAGCGGGTGGCGGGCCCGCGCCGGTCGAAGTTGGTCGTGTCGAAGCCCAGCCGCTGGTCGACGATGCCACCGCCGTCGGCTCCTTGCGCTCTCGCCAGGGCGTGATGCTGCGGCCGGAAGTCAGCGGGCGTGTCGCCAAGGTGGCCTTCCAGAACGGTCAGCGCGTGCGCCGCGGCGCCTTGCTGGTGCAACTCGACGACACCTTGCAGCGCGCGCAGCTGCAGCAGGCCGAGGCGCAGGCGAACATCGCTCGCACGAACCTGCAGCGCAGCCGCGAGCTGCTGGCACAAAGCTTCGTCAGCCAGAGCGCGGTGGACCAGAATGCGGCGGCACTCGAGGTGGCCGAGGCCCAGGTCGCGCTCGCGAAGGCCCAGCTGATGCGAATGCAGGTGACAGCGCCTTTCGACGCCACCGCGGGCATCCGGGTCGTCAACGTCGGCGACTACGTGAAGGACGGCGCCGACCTGGTCAACGTCGAGGACATGTCGTCGATGGCGGTCGATTTCCGCCTGCCGGAGCGCTACCTGCCGCGCATTCGTGCCGGCCTGCCTGTCGAAGTGGCGGTCGATGCCTTGCCCGATCAGATCTTCAGGGGTCGGGTCGAGGCCGTCGACTCCCAGGTGGATGCCAACGGTCGTTCGCTGCTCGTGCGGGCGCAGGTCGAGAACCCCGGTGCCGTGTTGCGACCCGGCATGTTCGCCCGGCCTCGGCTGGTGTTCAGCGTGCGTGAATCGGCGCTGGTCATTCCGGAGGAGGCACTGTCGCCGTCCGGGTCCAAGCAGTTCGTCTTCAAGGTCGTCGACGGCCCCAACGGCAAAGTCAGCAAGCGCCTGGAGGTCAAGACCGGGCTGCGGCTCCCTGGCAAGGTCGAGGTGCTGGGTGGCCTGGCAAAGGGCGACCTGGTGGTCACGGCCGGTCAGGCCCGCCTGATGCGCAGTGACAGCCAGCCGGTGCGTCTCGTCGACCTGGATCGCGTTGGCGATGGTCAGCCCAAGCGTGAAGGTGGGCGCCCGGCAGGCGCGGCCTCCGCGGCGCCAGCGGCCTCCGGAGCCACGGTGGCCACCGCGCGCTGAGCAGGCCCCCGTCCACCCCTGCAGGATCATCATGCGACTGTCCGAAACCTCGATCCGCCGGCCGGTGCTGGCCTGCGTGATGTCGCTGCTGCTGATCCTGATCGGCCTGGTCTCGTTCAAGCAGCTGACGTTGCGCGAGTACCCGCGCATCGACGAACCGGTGGTGACTGTCGGAACCCGGTTGCTGGGGGCGTCATCCGAAGTCATCGAGTCGCAGGTGACCAAGCCACTGGAAGACTCGATCGCGGGCATCGACGGGGTCGACATCATGACCTCGATCTCGCGCACCGAACAGAGCCAGATCTCGGTCCGCTTCAAGTTGACGAAAGACCCCGACACGGCGGCGGCCGAAGTGCGGGATCGTGTTTCGCGTGTGCGCGGGCGACTGCCGGACGCGGCCGACGAGCCGGTCATTGCCAAGGTCGAGGCCGATGCCACTCCCACCATCTGGATCGCGTACACGAGCGACACGATGGGCCCCCTGGAGCTCACCGACCTCGTCAATCGCGTCGTCAAGCCGCGCCTGCAGACGGTGCCAGGAGTCTCTGACGTGCAGGTCAGCGGCGACCGCCGCTACGCGATGCGCATCTGGCTCGACGCCGACAAGCTGGCGTCGTACCGCCTTACTGTGCAGGATGTCGAGGACGCGGTACGGCGGCAGAACCTCGAGGTGCCGGCCGGGCGCATCGAGAGCCAGCAGCGCGAGTTCAGCGTCACCACCCGAACCGACCTGAACAGCGTCGCGCAGTTCGGCGAGATCGCGCTGAAGACCACCGGCGGCTACACCGTGCGTCTGCGCGACGTTGCGCGCGTCGAGGAGGCCGCGGCCAGCGAGCGATCTCGGGTGCGATTGAACGGCGTGCCATCGATCTCCACCGGCGTGATCCGCAATGCGACGGCCAATCCGCTGGAGGTGGCCGACGGCGTGCGTGCGCTGATACCCCACATCCAGCGCGACCTGCCGGCCTCGGTGAAGGTGCAACTGGCCAACGACAATTCGGTCTTCATCGACCGGTCGATCAAGGCCGTGTACAGCACCGTGCTCGAAGCGGTGGTGCTGGTGGCGCTGGTGGTGTTCGTGTTCCTGCGCACGCTCAGGGCCTCGATCATTCCGTTGGTCACGATCCCGGTCAGCCTCATCGGAGCCTGTGCGCTGATCGCCGCGGCCGGCTTCACGATCAACACGCTGACCCTGCTGGCGCTGGTGCTGGCCATCGGCCTGGTCGTCGACGATGCGATCGTCGTGCTCGAGAACATCTTCCGCCACATCGAGGAAGGGCTCGATCCTTTCCAGGCGGCGATCAAGGGTGTGCGCGAAATCAGCTTTGCAGTGGTCGCGATGACGCTGACGCTGGCCGCCGTGTTCGCGCCGCTGGCGTTCACACCCGGCCGAACGGGCCGGCTGTTCGGCGAGTTCGCCCTGACGCTGGCGGGTGCGGTGCTCGTCTCCGGCTTCGTCGCGCTGACGCTGACGCCGATGCTGTGCAGCAAGCTGTTGCGCCACACGGCGACGCCGACTCGCTTCGACCGCGGCATCGAGGCTTTGCTGGTCGGCCTGACCCGGGTCTACACCGCATCACTGCGCTTCACGCTGCGTCAGCGCTGGTTGGTGCTGCTGGTGATGGTGGCGTCGGGTGCCGGCAGCTGGTGGCTGTTCAGCACGGCCAAGAGCGAACTGTCGCCGCTGGAGGATCGAGGTGTGGTCTTCATGCCCGTGCGAGCGCCGGACGGCGCCACGCTGGACTTCACGGCGCGCAACCTCGACGCGCTGGACCGCATCGCCTCGGAGTACCCCGAATTCGACCGGCGGTTCGCCTTCGTCGGCGGTGGTGGCAACAGCGCGGTCTCGACGGGCACGATCGTGCTGCGGGCGGTCGATTGGTCCGAACGCAAGGCCTCGACGATCGAGCTCGCGCGTTCGCTGCTGCCCCGGGTCGGCTCCTTGCCGGGGGTGTCGGCGTTTCCGATCACCCCGCCCAGCCTCGGGCAGGGCTTCCGCGAGCGGGCGATCAACTTCGTCATCGTCAGCAGCGACAGCTACGACAACATGGCCCGGGTCAGCCAGCAGATGATCGCCGAGATGGCCAGGAATCCCGGCATCGTGCAGCCCGACAGCGACCTGCAGCTGAACAAGCCCGAGATCTTCATGGACGTGGACCGCAGCCGGGCGGCCGACATGGGCGTGTCGGTCGACGCCGTGGCGCGCACGGTCGAGACCATGCTCGGCGGCCGCGCGGTCACGCGCTACAAGCGTGACGCCGACCAGTACGACGTGCTGGTGCAGACGGAGGGCCGCGGCCGGGCGACGCCCGACGACATCGAGAAGATCTTCGTGCGTGGGCGCAACGACACCATGGTGCCACTGTCTGCGCTGGTCAAGGTGCGCGAGGCGGTGAGCCCGCGGGAGCTGAACCACTTCAACCAGCGCCGCTCGGTAACCATCACCGCCAACCTGGCGCCGGGCTACGTGCTGGGCGAGGCGTTGCAGTTCATGGATGCCACCGCGCAGAGGGTGTTGCCTGCGGGTTATGCCACCGAGTTGAACGGCGTGAGTCGCGAGTTCCGTGCGTCATCGGGCGCACTGGGGGTCGTCTTCGTGCTGGCGCTGCTGTTCATCTTTCTGGTGCTCTCGGCGCAGTTCGAGAGCTTCATCGACCCCTTCGTGATCCTGCTCTCGGTGCCCTTGTCGATGGTCGGCGCACTGCTGGCGTTGCAGTGGTCTGGCGGCACCTTGAACGTGTATTCCCAGATCGGGCTGATCACGCTGGTCGGCCTGATCACCAAGCATGGCATCCTGATCGTCGAGTTTTCCAACCAGCTTCGCCAGCAGGGCCGTGACGTGATGCAGGCCGTGACCGAGGCCGCCAGCCTGCGCTTGCGGCCGATCCTGATGACGACCGGAGCGATGGTGCTCGGAGCCCTGCCGCTGGCATTGGCCACCGGTGCGGGTGCCGAGAGCCGGCGGCAGATTGGCTGGGTGATCGTCGGCGGCATGACGCTCGGCACGCTGCTCGCGATCTTCGTCGTGCCCACGGTCTATACCCTGCTGGCTCGTCGCAGCGTGCCCGGCGAGATCACGACTCCCGCCCTCGAGGAGTCTGCCGACGCCGCAGTGCAGAGCCCGGCGGCGCACTGAACCCTCGCGCCGGCTGGCCTCAGCCGCCGATGTAGTGCATCTCGACGCGCCGGGTGCCGAGGGCGCTGTCGGCAGGCGCTGCGCTGCGCAGTTCGGAATAGCGGTCCTGCCGCTCTTGCCAGATCAAGGCGATGGCCGCCGCAATGTCGTCGTCGCTGCGCGCCGGGCTGCCGGACAGGCCGCGCAGCAATGCCCGCAGGTCATGTCCACGGTGCGCGAACAGGCACAGGAACAGCTTGCCTTCGGTGGACAGGCGGGCGCGGTTGCAGTCGCGGCAGAAGGCCTGGGTGACGCTGGAGATCACACCGACCTCGCCGCCGCCATCCCGATAGCGCCAGCGCTGAGCCGTCTCGCCGGCGGCGGTGGCTTCGACCGGCTCGACGCCGAAGTTCTCGTCGAGCAGGCGCACGACGTCCGAGGACGGCAGCACCTCGTCCATGCGCCAGCCATTGGACGCACCGACGTCCATGTACTCGATGAAGCGCAGCACCACGGCCGGGCCGAAGCGCTCCCGAACATGCCGGGCCAACGGGACGATCTCGTGATCGTTGGTACCGCGCTTGACCACCATGTTGACCTTGATCGGCGAGAAGCCGACCTGCAGTGCGGTCTCGATGCCCTGCAGCACGTCGGCGACCGGGAAGTCGACGTCGTTCATGCGGCGGAAGATCGCATCGTCGAGGGCATCGAGGCTCACGGTCACCCGCCGCAGGCCGGCCTCCTTCAAGGCCTGGGCCTTGCGCGCCAGCAGCGAGCCGTTGGTGGTCAAGGTGATGTCGAGAGGCTGCCCGTCGGGTGTGCGCAGTTCCGCCAGCATGCGGATCAGCACCTCGAGGTTCTTGCGCAGCAGCGGCTCGCCACCCGTCAACCGGAGCTTGCGCACGCCATGGCCGACGAAGACCCGTGCCAGCCGCGTGATCTCCTCGAAGTTCAGCAGCGAGGTCTGCGGCAGGAACTTGTAGTCCTTGTCGAACACGTCCTTCGGCATGCAGTAGCTGCAGCGGAAGTTGCACCGGTCGGTGACCGAGATACGCAGGTCGCGCAGCGGCCGGCCGAGTGCATCCGACAGCAGACCAGCCGGCGGGCTGCGCACAGCGGGCACGCGCGGTACCGCCGCCGCGTAGCGCAGGTCCGCCAAGGGAATGATGGTCTCGCCCATCGGGAGATTGTGCCGCCCCGGCGGCAGGACTAAGGCCGGGGGGTCAAACGGGCAGCGACCTCGGGAGCCGGTGCGGCCTGCTCGGCGCGCCGGGCACCATTGAAACGCTTGGCCCAGTAGGCCTGGCGCATGTCCTCCACGCGCACAGCGCCCCCGGTGCGGGGGGCATGGATGAACTTGCCTTCACCGACGTAGATGCCCACGTGCGAGAAGGCGCGCCGCATGGTGTTGAAGAAGACCAGGTCACCGGGCTTGAGTTCCTCTCGGGCCACGGCCTGCAGGCCGGCCTGGCGCGCCTGTTCGTCGGCACGGCGTGGCAGCACCAGCCCGAGGCTGGCCTCGAAGATGTGCCGTGTGAAGCCGCTGCAGTCGAAGCCTTGTTCCGGTGAGGTGCCGCCGCGCCGGTAGGGCACGCCGAGGAAGTTCATCGCGGACAGCACCATGTCGGAGGCAGTGTCGCGGACCTGGCGAACGATTTGTTGCGCCTCTGCCTGCGCCGAGGCGTTCAAAAGGCCCTTGTCATGCAGCAGTTGCAGCACGGCATCACCGGGCGCTTCAGGCTCAGCGTGCACAGGCGCCGCGAGAGATAGCGCGGCACAAGCGACGAGCACGGCAGGAAGGTGGGTGGGCCAACGCATCGGGATCCGCAGAATAGGCAGCGCCCATGGCCATGTCAACTTGACAAACCCCGCTTGTCGGGCTCCGGAAATCGACTTCGTCGCTGCAGAGTCAGGGGGCCGTCAGCGCCTCGCGCGCTAATTTGCTGCATCGGGATGCCGTCGGCCCACTGCCGGACGGTCCCTCGGGGTTCAAAGCCAGGAGACACGCCATGAGCGCAATACAAGCACAAGGGTACGCCGACTTCCACCGCCGCTCCATCGAGGATCGCGACGCCTTCTGGGCCGAACAGGCGGCCTTGATCGACTGGCAGACGCCTTTCGAGCGAGTCTGCGACTACGACAACCCGCCCTTTGCACGCTGGTTCGTCGGTGGGACGACCAATCTCTGCCACAACGCGGTCGACCGGCACCTGGCCACGCGCCCCGACCAGAACGCCTTGATCTTTGTCTCGACCGAGACCGGCCAGGAGCGCGCCTACAGCTTCCGCGAACTGCACGACGAAGTGCAGCGCATGGCGGCCACGCTGCTGTCTCTGGGGGTCAAGCAGGGCGACCGGGTGCTGGTCTACATGCCGATGATCCCGGAGGCGGCCTTTGCGATGCTGGCCTGCACGCGCATCGGTGCGCTGCATTCGGTGGTGTTCGGGGGCTTTGCCAGCGTCAGCCTGGCCAGCCGCATCGACGATGCCGAGCCGACGGTCATCGTCAGTGCCGACGCCGGCAGCCGTGGTGGCAAGGTCGTGCCCTACAAGCCGCTGCTCGACGAGGCGATCACGCTGGCCGCCCACAAGCCGGCGCGGGTGTTGATGGTCGATCGCGGCCTGTCGCCGTTCACCCGCGTGGCCGGCCGCGACGAGGACTACGCCATGTGGCGCGAGCGCCATGCGAGCACTCCGGTGCCCTGCACCTGGGTCGACGCGACCCACCCCAGCTACACGCTCTATACCAGCGGTACCACCGGCAAGCCCAAGGGCGTGCAGCGCGACACCGGCGGTTATGCCGTCGCGCTGGCGGCGAGCATGAAGCACGTCTTCTGCGGCAATGCCGGCGAGACGTACTTCTCCACCAGCGACATCGGCTGGGTGGTCGGCCACAGCTACATCATCTACGGACCGCTGATCGCCGGCATGGCCACGATCATGTACGAAGGGCTGCCGATCCGGCCGGACGCCGCCATCTGGTGGAGCCTGGTCGAGAAGTACAAGGTCACCGTGATGTTCAGCGCACCGACCGCTGTGCGCGTGCTGAAGAAGCAGGATCCTGCCGCGCTGAGCCGGCACGACCTGTCGTCGCTGCGTGCGCTGTTCCTCGCCGGCGAGCCTCTCGACGAGCCGACGGCGAAGTGGATCGCCGAGGCCCTGGGCAAGCCCATCATCGACAACTACTGGCAGACCGAGACCGGCTGGCCGATCCTGACCATCTGCAATGGCGTCGAGACGGCGCCCAGCAAGTTCGGCTCGCCCGGCAAGGCCGTCTACGGCTACGACGTGAAGCTGCTCGACGAGAGCACCGGCGAAGAGCTGAAGGGCGCCAACCAGAAGGGCGTGGTCGTCATCGAAGGGCCGCTGCCGCCCGGCTGCATGCAGACCGTATGGCGCGACGACGATCGCTTCGTCAAGACCTACTGGAGCAGCGTGCCCGGCCGTCAGGTCTACAGCACCTTCGACTGGGGCATCCGTGATCAGGACGGCTACTTCTTCATCCTCGGCCGCACCGACGACGTCATCAACGTCGCCGGTCACCGGCTGGGCACGCGCGAGATCGAGGAGAGCATCTCCAGCCACCCGAACGTCGCCGAAGTGGCCGTGGTCGGCGTCGCCGACCAGCTCAAGGGGCAGGTGGCGATGGCCTTTGCCGTGCTGAAGGACGTGTCGAAGGCCGCCACGCCGGCCGACGCTCTCAAGCACGAGGGTGAGATCATGAAGCTCGTCGACGAACAGCTCGGTGCCGTGGCGCGCCCGGCGCGGGTGCGCTTCGTCACCACCTTGCCCAAGACCCGTTCGGGCAAGCTGCTGCGCCGAGCGATCCAGGCGGTGTGCGAGAGCCGTGATCCTGGCGACCTGACGACGATCGAGGACCCGACGGCCCTGCAGCAGATCAAGGATCTGTTCCCGGCCAGCTGAAGGGTCCGACGTCGCGACCCCCTTCCGGGGGCCCCCGTCGAGCCTGCCAGCGGGTGATGGCGGGCCGCCTCTCGGAGCGCGAGACTGCCGTGCATCGACACGGGAGTCTTCGCGATGAATCACAGCAGTTCCATCAGCTTCACGCGCCGCCGCTTCGTGGCGCTGTGCGCCGGCCTGACGGTCCCATGGGCCTCGGCTTCTACCGGTGCGAGGCTGCCGGCTCCGATGCTGGCCCGCGAAGCCGCTGCAGGCATCGACCCGTCGGGCTGGCTGGTCAGCGAGAAGCTCGACGGCACCCGCGCCCGCTGGGACGGTCAAGCCCTGTCGTTCCGCAGCGGCTTGCCGGTGTCGGCGCCGAGCTGGTTCCTCGCCGGGCTGCCACGAGGTGTGCCGATCGAAGGTGAGCTGTGGCTCGGTCGCGGCACCTTCGAGCGACTGGCCGCCGCCGTCAGGCGCATGCGACCCATCGATGCCGAGTGGCGCGACATCCGGCTGTTGGCGTTCGACATGCCCGGGCGGCCGGCTCCATTTGCACAACGGCATGCCGCATTGCAGGCTTTGCAGCCAGCCTCGACCGATCATTGCTGGTCGGTCATTCCCCAGCAGACGCTGGCCACCCCGGCGGCACTGATGCGCAGGCTGGCGGAGGTAGTGGCAGCCGGTGGCGAGGGCCTGATGCTGCATCGCGCCGACGCTTCGTACGTGGCTGGCCGCAGCGAAGCGCTGCTCAAGCTCAAGCCCCGGCACGATGCGGAAGCCCTGGTCGTCGGGCAGGTCGAAGGTCGAGGGCGGTTCGCCGGTCAACTGGGCGCGCTCAGGGTGCGCACCCCCGAGGGCATCGAGTTCCTGCTGGGCACGGGCTTCGGCGACGCCTTGCGTCGCGATCCGCCACGGCCGGGCGCCTGGGTCACCTACACCCACCGCGGCTTCACCGCCCACGGCGTGCCGCGGTTCGCCAGCTTCCTGCGCCTGCGCGAGGTTGAGTGACCCGCTTTAGAGCGCCTCGGAGGCGAAGTCGGCCAGTCGCGAACGCTCGCCACGCGCCAGCGTCACGTGGCCGCCATGCGGCCAGCCCTTGAAGCGGTCGACGGCATAGGTCAGGCCGGACGAGCCTTCGGTGAGGTAGGGCGTGTCGATCTGCGCCAGGTTGCCCAGACAGACGATCTTGGTGCCTGGGCCGGCCCGCGTGATCAGCGTCTTCATCTGCTTGGGCGTGAGGTTCTGGGCTTCGTCGATCAGCACGAACTTGTTCAGGAACGTACGCCCGCGCATGAAGTTCAGGCTCTTGATCTTGATCTTGCTGCGCACCAGGTCGTTGGTGGCGGCGCGGCCCCACTCGCCGGCGCTGGAATCGCTGCGCGCCAGCACCTCGAGGTTGTCGTCGAGCGCGCCCATCCAGGGGCCCATCTTTTCTTCTTCGTTGCCGGGCAGGAAGCCGATGTCGTCACCCACCGGCACCGTCACCCGGGTGACGATGATCTCGGTGTAGCGGCGTTCGTCGAGCACCTGGGCCAGGCCGGCGGCCAGCGTCATCAGCGTCTTGCCGGTGCCGGCGGTGCCCGTCAGCGTGATGAAGTCGCAGTCGTGGTCCATCAGCAGGTTGAGCGCGAAGTTCTGCTCGCGGTTGCGGGCGGTCACGCCCCAGACGGCATTCTTCGCATGGGTGTAGTCGCGCAGCGTCTTCAGTACCGCGGTCTTGCCGGTGATCTCGGTCACCCGCGCGTACAGTGCTGCTGCGCCGGGGGTCTCGAGGTAGACGAACTGATTGATCATCAGCACCGGCACCATCGGCCCGCTGATGCGGTAGAAGGTGTGGCCCCCTTGTTGCCAGCT
>Ga0075163_10012881_pt1 | contig 10879 bp, 11 predicted proteins | sample JI1023141ADNA_FD_71478 | JGI IMG/M metagenome (GOLD analysis project Ga0075163, IMG submission 71478) | Wastewater effluent complex algal communities from Wisconsin, to seasonally profile nutrient transformation and Carbon sequestration -... | ecosystem: Engineered > WWTP > Effluent > Algae...
TTGAACAATCCATCTATCTTGACAGCCGCATACCCGTTGCGGGCGCTGTCACGCCCTATGCACGCTGGGGTGATGCCGTGATGTTTTGTCTCTTGCTGGCGCTGCTTGTGGTGTTTTGCGGAACAGGTTCGCTGGTCACGCCTCGGCAACCTGATTGACGCATGGGACCTTGGGCAATTGCCCGGTTTTCGAGCAGAACACCCTTGAAGAAACTTGCATTTCTGGTTGTCCAAACCTGTGACTTGCCTTATGTATTTAGTCATTGTTGACCAAGCCACTTGCCTTTGCTGGGAATTGCACGAAGTTTGGTCGTAACTCATTCAGACTGGGGGCAATGGTCTGAGAACAATGGCAAGACGAGATCCAAACTATATCGACGTGCACGTCGGCAGCCGCATTCGCATGCGCCGCCAGCTCATCAACATGAGCCAGGAGCGCTTGGGAGAACTGCTCGGCATCACCTTCCAGCAGGTGCAGAAATATGAAAAAGGCGCCAACCGCATCAGCGCAAGCCGCCTCTTCTATGCTGCCAAGACGCTGGGTGTTCCGATCAACTTCTTCTTCGAAGGGTTGCCGGGGCTTGAGGCTGATGGCGGTCTGAAGGAAGGCGCCCAACCCGACGAATTCCTCGCCGCCTTGATGACGGCGGAGGGCATTCAATTGGCCAAGGCCTTCCGCGATGCGTCTTCGCAACAGAAGCGCAAACTCATCGCCAATCTGGCACGGCAAGTCGCCGATTCCAAAGACCCGACCTGATTCGGCCTTTTGGCAATTGCGTATGGATGTGACAGTCGCATGGCGGCTGCACATCCGCCGCAGCCGCATGCCCTTGACCGTTTGGGGAAGGGCTGCCATTAACCCCTTCCGGAGCACATAAAGATTTCTTTATGTCGACTGGCAAGGGGTTCGTGATGGCGCGGAAGAATTACGTTTTCACCAGTGAAGCAGTGTCCGAAGGACACCCGGACAAGGTCTGCGACCGGATTTCAGATGAAGTCGTGGACTTGTTCTTCCGGGAAGCATTGGCGCAGGGCATGGATCCCTGGTCGGTGCGTGTGGCCTGTGAAACGTTGGCTACAACCAATCGTGTCGTGATTGCCGGAGAATATCGCGGTCCCTCGTCTGTCACCAATGACAAGATTGAAGCGGCGGCGCGTGCCGCAATCAAGGATATTGGATACGAACAGGATGGCTTCCACTGGAAGACGGCCAAGGTCGAAATCCTGTTGCATGGCCAATCCGCTGACATCGCGGTTGGTGTTGACGCGGCCGCCCACAAGGATGAAGGGGCCGGCGATCAGGGCATCATGTTCGGTTATGCCTGCGATGAAACGCCGGACCTGTTGCCGGCGCCGCTGTATTATTCACAGCGCATCCTGCAGCTTCTCGCACAAGCCCGACATGCTGGTGAGAAGCGTCTTGGCCCGGACTCCAAATCGCAGGTCACGGTGCAATACAAGAACGGCAAACCGGTTGGCGCGACTCAGATCGTTGTCTCGCATCAGCATCTCGATGAGAGCATGACATCGGAAGATGTGCTGGAGCTGGTGAAGCCCTATGTGAAGAAGGCCCTGCCCAAGGGCTGGATCAGCAAGGACACGGTCTGGCACGTCAACCCTACCGGCAAATTCTTCATTGGTGGCCCGGATGGCGACTGCGGCCTGACGGGACGCAAGATCATTGTTGACACCTACGGTGGCGCAGCACCTCATGGCGGCGGCGCTTTTTCGGGCAAGGATCCGACAAAGGTTGACCGTTCGGCCGCCTATGCGGCGCGCTATCTCGCCAAGAACGTTGTCGCGGCCAAGCTCGCGTCGAAGTGCACGATCCAGCTCTCCTACGCTATCGGCGTGTCGCAGCCCCTCTCGGTCTACGTTGACACCCACGGCACTGGCAAGGTGAAGGAAGACAAGCTGGAAAAGGCAATCCGCAAGGTGATGGACCTCAGCCCGCGCGGCATTCGCACCCATCTCGATCTGAACAAGCCCATCTATGCCCGCACCTCGGCCTATGGCCATTTTGGCCGCAAGGCTGAAAAAGACGGGGGCTTCTCGTGGGAGCGCACGGATCTGGTGCGCAAGCTCAAAGCGGCGGTGAAGTGACGTCTCAACGACCCAAATTCCAGTTCTATGGACGGCGCAAGGGGAAACCCCTGCGCCGTCATCATTCTGATCTGATGGAACGGCTGCTGCCGCCGATCGCCGTCGATCTGGCGCAGCCGCTTGCCCAAACGGGTGAGCGGCGCTGGCTGGAAATCGGCTTCGGCGGTGGAGAACATGTGGCCCATCAAGCCGTGCTGCATCCCGCCGTCTCGCTCATTGGTGCAGAGGCGTTCCAGAATGGCGTGGCAAAGCTGCTGGCCCATATCGAGGAGAAAGCGATCGGCAATCTGCGTGTCCATTATGGTGACGCGCGGGAGTTGCTGGAGGTTTTGCCGGGCGAAAGCTTCGAGAGGCTCTACCTGCTCTATCCCGATCCGTGGCCCAAGGAGCGGCAGAAGAAGCGGCGCTTCATCAGCCCTGCCAATCTCGGACATTTCCACCGCGTCCTGAAGGCAGATGGCCTCTTCTATTTTGCCAGTGACATTCCAGACTATGTGGACTGGACGCGGGCCCATGTGGCCGAACAGGGTGGCTTTGCCGAAGAGGGCGACGCCAGCCTGCCTTATGAAAACTGGACCCGCACCCGCTACGAGGCCAAGGCCATCCGCGAGGGCCGCACGCCGGCCTATCTGACCTTCCGAAAACGGTGAGTTGCGGCAAAACAGCCCTTTCTCTGATTGGTTTGGCCTGTCATACGACTGTCATCAATTCGTCATATTGCGGAGGCGGCGCCGGTGTTTCACTTCATCAAGTCCATCATGCCCAAGGAAGAGAAGTTCTTCGATCTCTTCGAGGCCCACGCCGCGAAATCACAGGAAGCCGCGATAACGCTGCGCGCCATTCTCGATGGCGGCAAGTCGCTCGCCGACAACTGCGCCACACTCTCGCGTCAGGAAGAAGAGGCTGATCACATCTCCTATGAAGTGATGCAGGCGATCCGCCGCGCCTTCATCACGCCGTTTGACCGCAGCGACATCAAGGCGCTGTCGTCGGCGCTTGATGATGCCATCGACCAGATGAACAAGACCGGCAAAGTGGTCATGCTTTATGACGTCAAGGTGTTCGAGCCCAACATGCGGGCCATGGCCGACCGCGTCATCATGATGGCGAAGCTCACGGCCGAAGCCCTGCCGCTGCTGCGCAACATTGGTACAAACTCATCGAAGCTGCATACCTTGACCGGTGAATTGAGCAAAATCGAGGAACAGTCCGACCAGTTGAATGATGAGGGGCTCCGCGCCCTTTACAAGGGCCGGGCCAAGAAGGATCCGCTCGCCTTTGTCATCGGCTCAGAACTCTATGAGCATCTCGAAAAGGTCTGTGACCGCTTCGAGGATGTGGCTCATGTGATGAGCGACATCGTGATCGAACACGCCTGAGCACCGGGAACAGTTTCATGGAACCCGGCGTTGTCACCGTCACCATCGTCTTCCTCATCGCCGTGGCGCTGCTGTTTGATCTCATCAATGGCATGCACGATGCGGCGAACTCCATTGCCACGGTGGTGTCCACACGGGTGCTCAAGCCTTTCCACGCGGTGTTGTGGGCAGCCTTTTTCAATTTTGCCGCCTACTTCATTTTTGAGGCCCACGTCGCCAACACCATTGGCAAGGGCCTGATTTCGCCGGAGCTGATCGATAACGCCGTGATCTTCGGGGCGCTGGCGGGGGCCATCGGCTGGAACCTCATCACCTGGTGGGGTGGCATTCCCTCCTCGTCGTCGCATGCACTGGTGGGCGGCATTGTGGGGGCGGGTGTCACCAAGTCAGGTTTCTCGGCCATTGTCTGGAGCGGCCTGTCAAAGACACTTTATGCCATTGTTCTGTCACCGGTCACTGGCTTCATACTGGGCATATTGCTGGTGATTCTTGTGTCCTGGCTGTTTGTGCGGGCCAACCCGGCCTTTGCGGATGGATTCTTTCGCAAGGCACAGCTGGTCACAGCGGCCTTGTTTTCTCTCGGTCACGGCAGCAATGATGCGCAGAAGACAGCAGGAATCATCGCGGTGCTCTTGTATTCAAACGGCTTCTATTCCGAGTTCACGGTGCCAGGCTGGGTGATCCTGTCCTGCTACATCGTCATGGGTCTTGGCACCATGCTCGGGGGCTGGCGGATCGTCCACACCATGGGATCGAAGATCACGCGCCTGACACCGATGCAGGGAGCCTGTGCCGAAACAGCGGGCGCCCTTACGCTCTTTGCCGCGTCGAATTTTGGCGTGCCTGTATCCACAACACATACGATCACCAGCGCCATCGTCGGCGTCGGTTCGGCCAAGCGTGCCTCTGCGGTGCGCTGGAATGTGGCCTCCAGTATCGTCTGGGCCTGGATCATTACCATTCCGGCCTCGGCTGCCCTGGCTGCCATCTTCTATTGGCTGGCGGCTTCCTTTATCTGATGGAAGTCAGCACAGTCAGGCAAGTCGCGGCCCTGTGCTGGCGCTGGAGAGGCAACCTGCCTGAAGTCCTGCTTGTCACCTCGCGCGAGACCAAGCGCTGGATCATCCCCAAGGGCTGGCCCATGGCGGACCGCAAGGATCACGCGGCGGCCAAGCGCGAGGCCTTTGAAGAGGCCGGTGTCGATGGTGAAATTGGCAAGGAACCCATCGGACAATACAGCTATGAAAAAGTTGGCGCTGATGACAACAGGCCGATCCTCGTCACCATATATCCGTTGCAGGTGACGAAGCTGTTGTCGGCCTGGCCGGAAAAGAAGGAACGCAAGCGCGAATGGTTTGTGGCGGCGGATGCAGCGCAACGTGTTGCGGAGCCGGGCTTGAAGGCCATCCTGCGCAATTTCCGGGGGTAGTGTGGCAGCAGGTGCTGGCGCAGCGCCGCCCTGGTGTTGGTCCTTGACGATAGGGCGGACGAGGTTATCACCGCAGCAATGTCCCTTCTTCCGCCAGGTCTTCCGCTTTCCACTATCATCATTCTCGCTGTCACGGCGCTTGTGGCTGGCATGGCGCGGGGCTTTTCAGGATTTGGTGCAGCGCTGATCTTTGTGCCGCTGGCCGCGCGCTTCCTTGGGCCGCAGGCGGCAGCACCATTGTTGTTGCTTGCTGATGGGGTGGTGGCCATTCCGATGATCCGGTCGGCCTGGCCCTTGGCGCGCAAACGCGAAGTGGCGTTCATGGCACTGGGGGGAGTGGTGGGCATTCCCCTCGGCACATGGGTATTGGCTCATGGTGATCCGTTGTTGCTGCGCTGGGCCATCGTGGCCTTGGTGGTGCTGATGCTGGTGTTGCTGCTTTCGGGCTGGCGTTATGCCGGCAAACCGCATGACAGCGTGACGGTTGGTGTTGGCGTGTTGTCGGGTCTGTTCAGCGGAATCGCGCAGTTGGCGGGACCACCAGTCGTCGCCTATTGGCTGGGGGGCGCACATGACCACCGCCAGATGCGTGCCTCCACCATTCTCTATTTCGCCTGCGGCACAGCCATCGGCTTCTTTAGTTATTATGCCAGTGGATTGCTGACCTTCGATATTCTCAAGTTGTCGCTGCTCATGGCGCCGTTTTTTGCCGCCGGGTTGTGGCTTGGCAGCAAGGTTTTTCTTTTGGCCAACGCCGAAACCTTTCGCCGGATCTGTCTTGGGCTGATCGGTTTGTCGTTGCTGCTCAGCCTGCCTGTCTGGGGATAGACTGGCATTGGACTGGAATCGCTGCGCACGCGCGCAGGCAACCGCTGTCATATTTTCGAGTGGAGCAAATCTTGTTTGGCAGGCGATTCCGCCTGCTGACATTGTAGCCTTCACTTACTCCAACCACTGCCAGAGGCGGGCATCGTCCAAATCTTTTTCCTCCACCAAGTGACGATCAAAGATATCGCTGTCACGGCACAACAGCCATTGGTGGACCTTGCGCGTCTTGCCATGGGGTTGGCCATGATCGTGGATGCTGTAGGCATGGCCAGCATTTGAGCCGGAGATTTTGCGGTATTTCCTGTGAAGCATGGTTCTATCCCGTTGATTCAGCAGCAATTGGTAATCAGTCTGCGACGAAAGTAGGGTATCTCGCAGGCGCAAAAGAAACAATCTCGCACATGCGAGATGACTGTGGACAAAGTGTCGCTGGCAGGATTTCGGGCCGCTGAACCCGCCTCTGGTCCGGCCCTTGTGTCCAAGCTGGTTTTCGACTATAGGCACCGCCAAGAATTCACTCACATAGCCGGGCGACCGGAACATGAGAGTGGGTCCCGAAAGGGACCCGCTTTTTTTATTGCCTGAAGGGACCCTGAACCGAGACATGACTGAGACCCTGCCATCCACACGACTTGCCCGTGAAACCGGGCCGGCGGCGCGTATCGCGGCGCTGGCGGAACCTGTGTTGGCGGACCTGGGTTTTCGACTTGTGCGGGTGAAACTGATCGGCGGTGTTGTGCAGATCATGGCGGAGCGCCCCGATGGTACTTTCACCATCGAGGACTGCGAAAAATTCTCGCGCGCCGTTTCGCCTGTGCTGGATGTGGCTGACATCATGTCCGGCCGCTACAACCTCGAAATTTCTTCGCCCGGTATCGACCGGCCACTGGTGCGAGCCCAGGATTTTGAGGACTGGGCGGGTCACGAAGTGAAGCTCGACATGGCGGTACCGCAGGCGGGCCGCAAGAAATTCAAGGGTGAACTGGAAGGCTATCACGATGGTGAGGTGCGCCTGTTCATCGAAAACCCCGAAGGCGGCAACAAGGAACCGCTGCTGATCGGGGTGCCCTTTGCCGATATTGGCGAAGCCAAGCTGACGCTCACTGACGAACTGATTGACGCCGCCAAGGCGCGTCTCAAGAGCAATCCCAACGCGGTCGGCGATGCGTCCGACTTCGACGGCGAAATTACCCCCCCGGAAGAGAATGACGGGGACGAAGACACACAAGAAGGAAACGACAATGGCTAACACTGCTGTCAGCGCCAACCGGCTGGAACTTCTGCAAATCGCAGACGCCGTGGCGCGCGAAAAATCCATCGACAAGGCTATCGTTCTGGAAGCGATGGAAGATGCCATGACGCGTGCTGCCAAGCAGCGCTACGGCATGGAGAACGAAATCCGCGCCGAGATCGATCCGAAGACTGGTGAAACCCGGTTGAACCGCCTGTTGCAGGTGGCAGAGGTCGTGGAAAATGATGCCACGCAGATTTCCCTCGCCGAGGCCACCAAGCGCAATCCCGCCGCCCAGGTGGGTGACTTCATCGCTGAGGCGCTGCCGCCCATCGAGTTTGGCCGCATCGCTGCCCAGTCGGCCAAGCAGGTGATCGTGCAGAAGGTGCGCGATGCCGAGCGAGACCGCGTGTATGAGGAATTCAAGGACCGCATCGGCGACATCATCAATGGCGTCGTGAAGCGTGCTGAATATGGCAATGTCATCGTCGATCTGGGCCGTGGCGAAGGCATCGTGCGCCGTGACGAAACACTGCCGCGCGAAACCTTCCGTCCCGGCGACCGCATCCGTGCCTATATCTATGACGTGCGCCGCGAACAGCGTGGACCGCAGATTTTCCTGTCGCGTACCCATCCACAATTCATGGCCAAGCTGTTTGGTCAGGAAGTGCCGGAAATTTATGACGGCGTGGTTGACGTTGTGTCGGTGGCCCGCGATCCGGGTTCGCGCGCCAAGATCGGCGTGCGCTCCAAGGATGGCTCCATTGATCCAGTTGGCGCTTGCGTCGGTATGCGAGGGAGCCGCGTGCAGGCCGTGGTCAACGAATTGCAGGGCGAAAAGATCGACATCATCCAGTGGTCGCCGGATGTGGCGACTTTCGTGGTCAACGCCCTTGCACCCGCTGAGGTCGCCAAGGTGGTGCTCGACGAAGAAGCCGAACGCATCGAAGTGGTGGTGCCGGACGAACAGCTCTCGCTGGCCATTGGCCGGCGTGGGCAGAACGTGCGTCTCGCCTCGCAGCTCACCGGCTGGGATATCGACATCATGACGGAAGCGGAAGAATCCGAGCGCCGCCAGAAGGAATTCGCAGCCCGTACGGCGCGCTTTGTTGAAGCGCTGGATGTGGATGAAACGCTGGCCCAGTTGTTGGCCTCGGAAGGTTTCGACCAGGTCGAGGAATTGGCCCATGTGGATCCACGTGAGATTGCCACCATCGAAGGTCTTGATGAGTCCACCGCCGAGGAGCTGCAAAACCGCGCCAAGGCCTATCTCGAAAAGGAAGCAACCGAGATGGAAGAAAAGCGCAAGGAATTGGGTGTGGCCGATGACCTGGCCAATTTCGAAGGCCTGAGCCCACGCATGATCGTGGCGCTGGGCGAAGCCGGTGTGAAGTCTCTTGAAGACTTCGCCGACCTAGCGACCGATGATCTGACGGGCTGGAACGAGCGCAAGAACGGCGAAACCGTCAAGCACAAGGGTTTCCTGTCCGAAGAAGGTGTTGCGGCTGATGAGGCTGAGGCACTGATCATGCGGGCGCGCGTGCAACTGGGCTGGATCGAGGCCCCGGTGGTTGAAGAAGAACCGGCCGCAGACGCGGAGCAGGACGCCTGAGCGAGCAACCCGACACGGACGAGGAAGACTTGCCGGAACGCATGTGCATCGTGACCCGCGAGGTCATGGATGAGGATCGGCTTCTCCGCTTTGTCCGTTCGCCCGATGGTGATGTGGTGCCTGATCTGGCGCGCAAGCTGCCGGGACGGGGTGTCTGGGTTGCGCTGGAGCGGGCCAAGGTGGCGGAAGCGGCTGCCAAAGGCTTGTTTTCACGAGGTTTCAAGGCCCAGAGCAAGGCAACTGGCGAGCTTGCCGAGCGAGTGGGTCAGATGCTGCGCCAGCAGACCGTGCAGCACATTTCGCTGGCCCGCAAGGCTGGAGAAGCCGTCACGGGCTTCATGAAGGTGGAAGAGGCGTTGAAGCGGGGCCCGGTCAGGCTGCTCTTCCACGCCGCTGGATCGGGTGAGGACGGGGCGCGCAAGCTGAACCGCCTGGCCGGCCCGCGAACCAGCATATGCGGTTTCCTGACGCCGGACGATTTGGATTTGGCTTTTGGCCGGGCAAATGTGGTACACGCAGCCGTGGCTGACGGCGGGTTGGCAGGGCGATTGGTTTTACACGTGGCGCGATTGGCGCGTTACGAGGGTTTTGAATTCCCGGTTCACGGGAAAAGGGCAGTTGGGTCAGAAGACGAATGAACGATACGACGGATAGCAAAGACAAGACCGGCAGCTCCAAGCCCGCAGGCACGCTCACACTGAAGCGACCTGCCATTGAGCAATCACGCGTGAAGCAGAGCTTCTCCCACGGCCGCACCAAGACGGTTGTGGTGGAGACCAAGCGCAAGCGCTTCGACGACAAGCCCGCCGGTGGTGGTGAAGCCAAGCCGGTGTTCGCGAGCCAGCCCAAGGTCGTTGTGCAACAGAGCACGACTTCGCCGCAGGCGAGGCCGCCTGTGCCGCCGCCCAACCGTTCCGGTGTGGTGCTGCGCACACTCTCCAGCGATGAACGCGAGGCGCGTGAGCGTGCACTCGCGGATGCCCGCGTGCGCGAAGCCGACGAGCGCAAGCGCCAGGAAGAAGAACTGGTGCGCCGCAAGGCCCAGGACGAGCGTGACCGGATTGAGCGTGAGGCTGCCGCCAAGCGCAAGGCCGAAGATGACGCCCGTCACCAGCAGGAAGAACAGGGCCGCCGCAAGGCCGAGGAAGCGGCAAAGCGCCTTTCACCGAAGTCTGCTACCGCCGACGAAGAAGAACCCGAAGCACCGCGCCGCACCTTTGGTGCCAACGCCAAGCCAGCTGGTTCTGCCGGCGGCGGGCGCACAGTGTTCGCGCCGCGGATTGTCAAGGCACCGGTTGCGCCGACGCGCACCAAGGCCGACATCGAAAAGAAGGGCATGCGTGGCAAGCTCACCGTGTCCAATGCCATGGACGACGATGAAAACCGCCGTGGCCATTCGGTCGCTGCCTTCCGCCGCCGTACCGAGCGCATCAAGAACAAGTCCCATGGCTTCCAGATGCCAACGGAAAAGACCTCGCGCGAAATCGTCATTCCGGAAGCGATCACCATCCAGGAATTGTCGAACCGCATGGCCGAGCGCGCTGTCGACATCATCAAGCTGCTGATGAAGCAGGGCCAGATGCACACCATCAACGACGTGATCGATGCCGACACGGCGCAGATCATCGCCGAGGAAATGGGTCACAAGGTCAAGCGCGTGGCTGAGTCCGACGTGGTGGAAAGCCTCGATGGCGAAACCGACGCGCCTGAAAATCTCAAGTCCCGTCCGCCCGTGGTCACCATCATGGGCCACGTCGACCACGGCAAGACTTCGCTGCTCGATGCCATCCGCAAGACCAATGTGGTCTCCGGTGAAGCGGGCGGCATTACCCAGCACATCGGTGCCTATCAGGTGCAGACGCCACGCGGCCTCATCACCTTCATCGACACGCCGGGCCATGAAGCCTTCACCTCCATGCGTGCGCGTGGTGCCAAGGCCACCGACATCGCCATCCTCGTGGTCGCTGCCGACGACGGCGTGATGCCGCAGACGATTGAATCGATCAATCACGCCAAGGCGGCGGGTGTGCCGATCATTGTTGCCATCAACAAGATGGACAAGCCCAACGTCAACCCGACGCGGGTACGCACCGACCTTCTCCAGCACGACCTCGTGGTGGAAAGCATGGGTGGTGACATTCTCGACGTTGAGGTGTCTGCTGTCAAAGGCACCAACCTCGACAAGTTGCTGGAAACCATTCTGCTGCAGGCGGAAGTCCTCGACCTCAAGGCCAATCCCGACCGCGAGGCCGGTGGTCTGGTTGTCGAAGCACAGCTCGACAAGGGCCGTGGTCCTGT
>Ga0075163_10012882_pt1 | contig 10879 bp, 8 predicted proteins | sample JI1023141ADNA_FD_71478 | JGI IMG/M metagenome (GOLD analysis project Ga0075163, IMG submission 71478) | Wastewater effluent complex algal communities from Wisconsin, to seasonally profile nutrient transformation and Carbon sequestration -... | ecosystem: Engineered > WWTP > Effluent > Algae...
TGGCGCGTCCTACGCGTTGTCGCGGTCCCAGATCTGGTACCGGGCGCCGCGTTCACCGGTGCGCTCGCGGTCGAGACGAAAGCCGCGGGCGTCGAAGGCGAAGAACGTGTCGCCCGGCGGGCTCTCAGGAATGCGGGTAATGTACACGCGTGTGACGAGTGGCATCGATTCCTCGAAGAGCCGCACGCCGCCGATGACGAAGGGCTCCGCGTCGCGGGCTTGCGCGTAGGCGACGGCCTCGGCCAGCGTGCGCACCACGGTGGCGCCGGGGAAGTCACCGGCGCTGCGCGTGACCACCACGTTGTCGCGGCCCGGGAGGGGCTTGCCCGTTTCTTCCCAGGTGCGCCGGCCCATGATGACCACGTGGCCGCGGGTGATGGCGTCGAAGTGCGCGCGGTCTTCCGGGTAGTCCCAGGGAAGACCGCCGCCTTTGCCGATGACGCCGTTCTCCCCGACGGCGACGCAGAGCGAAAGCGGCTTCTGCATCAGATGGCCGAGAGCACGTCGTAGCCGGTCAGGATGTAGGTCTTGTCCGCGGGGAAATCGCGCACCAGCACCGCCGGGCTCTCCGGCGTGATCATGTTCGCCAGCAGGGTGACCGGCGTCTCGATATCGACGTAGCGGAAGGCCTTCTGCATGACGGTCTTCACTTGCGCCTTGCGGATCGAAGGGTCCTTCACCATGTGGGCGTACACGTACGACTCGCTGAGCGAGCCCACGATGCGCTGCTCGTGCACCACCGGGATCTGCGAGAAATCGTTCTCGCTCATGCGGCGGACGGCGCTCTCCACCGTCTCCGTCTCCTCCACGCCCAGCATGTCGGTGACCTTCTTGTTCTTCACCAGGTCGCGCGCGGTGGGGCCGGGCACGTCCTCGTAGCCCATCATCCGCATCCAGTCGGGGTTGAACATCTTGCCCACGTAGCGAGTGCCGTGATCGTGGAACACGACCACCACCGTCTCGCCCTCCTTGAAGTGCTCCTTGAGCTGCAGCAGGCCGGCGATGGCCGAGCCCGCCGAGTTGCCGACCCAGATCCCCTCTTGCTTGACGATCTCGCGGGTGTAGATGGCGGCGTTGCGGTCGGTCACCTTCTCGAACGCGTCGATGACCGAGAAGTCGACGTTCTCCGGGAGGAAGTCCTCGCCGATGCCCTCGGTCACGTACGGGTAGATCTCGTGTTTGTCGAAGACGCCCGTCTCCTTGTACTTCTTGAACACCGAGCCGTAGGTGTCGATGCCCCACACCTTGACGCTGGGCTTCTTCTCCTTGAGAAAGCGCCCGGTTCCGCAAAGGGTACCGCCGGTGCCCACGCCCACGATGAGGTGGTCGATCTTGCCCTCGGTCTGCTCCCAGATCTCCGGCCCGGTGGTCTCGTAGTGGGCCTGCGAGTTGCTGAGGTTGTCGTACTGGTTCGCCTTCCAGGAGTTGGGCGTCTCCTTCACCAGTCGCGACGACACCGAGTAGTAGGAGCGCGGATCTTCCGGCTCCACGTCGGTGGGGCACACGATGACCTCGGCCCCGAAGGCGCGAAGCGCGTACACCTTCTCCGCCGACTGCTTGTCGGTGGTGGTGAAGATGCACTTGTAGCCCTTCACGATGGCCGCCATGGCGAGGCCCATACCGGTGTTGCCGCTGGTGCCCTCGATGATGGTGCCACCCGGCTTGAGCAGCCCCTTCTTCTCCGCGTCTTCCACCATGCGCAGGGCCATCCGGTCCTTGATGCTGTGACCCGGGTTGAAGGTCTCCACCTTGGCGTAGACCGTGGCCTTCACGCCGCGCGTGATGTGGTTCAGGCGGATGAGCGGGGTGTTGCCGATGGCGCCGAGGATGTCGTTGTGTACGTTGCGGGGCATGGGGGGCGAGAGCCTAGCGCAACTTTCGCGCGAGGTGCGCGGCCTTCGAGGCGCCGCGGAGCCGCAAAATGCCGTACCACCTCCGCCCGCCTGCGCGTGAGCGGAGGCTTCGCCCGGCCTCCGCTCAGGGGCCGACCCGGCACACGCTGAAGCTGCCGGTGGCGGTCCGGACCGTGCCCGCCCCGTCGTCGAGGGTCGCCTGGAACGTGCCCTCGATGCGATCGTGGTACTCTGCACCGAATTTCGTCACCACCGTGCGGACCTTCTGGTTCATGCCGCTCCAGCCGGTACCGGCGGCATCGGTGTAGGTCAGAAACCCCGTGCTGTGGGTGGTCGGCGTATCGCGCGGCTCGAGCTCCAGGCCCAGGTGTGCGCCGGCCTCGCCGCAGGCTGCGAAGTCCACCGCCACGAAGTCCCCTCGCCGGAACGTCTTCCACCCCGAGGGGTACTGCAGGCGTTCGAAGGGTATGTTCTCGGTGCACGAGCCGGTGAGGCGCGTGGTCTTGCCGCCGAGGGCTATCTCGAAGAACGCGCCGTCGCAGGGGTCGACCGCGGCATCGGGGTCGCCGCCGTCGGCCGCTGCGGTGGCGTCTTCGCTCGCCCCCGCGTCGGTGCCGGGCGCCGGATCGACCGGTGCGGAGGGAGACGAGCCGCCGCAGCCCAGGAGACCCGCGAGGAGGACGAGATGGGAAGTACGCATGTGCACCATACGCACGGCCTAGGCGCTTCTTACGTCGGGCGCGCTGATGCGCGCCGCCAAAAGCATTGCGCCGCGCGCCGCGACCTCAGAACGGCAAGCGCCCGGCGTCGAGCGCGCTCTCGAGGCGCGACCAGGTCGCCATCACCTGCGCTCGCGGGACCTTGGCGCCGGGACCGCGCGCTTCCACCGCGTCGAGCGCGGCCTCGGCGAGCAGCACCGGGAGCGCGCAGAAGGCGACGCTTCCGCGGCTCGCGCCCGCACCGTGCAGAGCCTCGACGTATCGCCGAGCGCCCGCGAGATCGCCACGGGCCAGGCGAAACAGCTCGCTGCGGGGGGCGTCTTGCGGAAGGAAGTATCGTCCGGCGTTGGCGTCGGCGCCTTCGTCTTTCAGGATGTTCACCAGCTGAAGACCCTCGCCGAAGGTGCGCGAGAGGCCGCGAAGCTCGGCCTCCGCCGGCCGCAGCAAAGGCTCGTGATGCAAGAACAGCTCGGTGAGCATCTCGCCCACGATGCCCGCCACCAGGTAGCAGTAGTGGCGTAGCGCCGGCACGTCGACGAGGCGCACCACACCGCCGGCGTCACTCTGGGCCACGCTCTCGGCCATGCCTACGGTGGTCCGTCGAACATGATGCAGGATGCATGCAGCCGCGACGGCGTCGCCGCCCGCGAGCGCCCCCAGGACGGCCTCCGTCTCCGCCACCAGCTCCCGGCAAGAGGCTTCGGCGAGCGGCGCCCTGGCGCGAACGCGGGCCTGGAAATCCGCGACGCCGGCGGGGAGTGGCGGTGACGTGGCGATGGCGCGGGCGAAGGCCTCGAGGGCGTCGATGCGGGCCTCCTTCGGCCAGGCCGCTTCGTCCTCCAAGGAATCCGCGATGCGGAAGCACAGGTACGCCGCGGCCACCTCGCCCCGCAGCGGCTCTTCCAAGAGCGGGATGGTGAGCGCGAACGTGCGGCTGGTGCGCTGCAGAAGCTCGTAGAGCGCGGGCGTCATGGGCCGAGCGATGGTAGGCTCCAGCATGCGGTCCGTCATCCTATCTCTCACGGTGGTCGTCGCGTTGTCGCTGGGCCCTTCACGCGCGGCACTGGCCGAAGGCGACAGCCCGCAGGGCGCCGTGGCGCCCGTTCCGTCCACCGCGCTCCTCGGACGCCTGGCCACCCAGGCCGAGCAGTTCGAGGAGATGAAGAAGCGCGGCTCCTACACCGCCAGCGGCATCCTCGAGCAGGTGAACGGAAAGGGCGAGGTCGCAGGGCGCAAAGAAGTGGTGCTCAAGGTCGTGGCCACCGGCGCCACACCCAAGACCGACATCGTCTCGTACAAGGAAGACGGTCGGGACAAGACCGCCGAGGCGCGCACCAAGGCAGAAGCACACAAGGCCGAGAAGGCCGCCGAGAAGAAGCCCGCCAAGGACCTCTTCCACCTGCCGTTTCTCTCCACCGAGCAGCCCAAGTACTCCTTCGCGCTGGGGGCCCGCGATCCCCGCGACGCGAGCCGCGTGCTCGTGCAGTTCGAGCCCCGGGAGCCCACCGAAGGCGCCATCAAGGGGTCGGCCTGGGTCGACGAGAAGACCGGCGACATCCTCACCATGGGCTTCTCGCTCTCCAAGAACCCCACGTTCATCGACCACGTGGACGTCACCGTGCGCTTCGACACCAAGACGCCGCTCGGCCGCGCGCCCTCGATCATCGAGTTCCAGGCGCGCGGCGGCATGCTGTTCATCCACAAGCGCTATCGCGGCAGCATCGCCATCGCCGACGCCCGCCTCACGCCCTAACCTCAGGCGGGGCGTGGAAGCGCACGGAGACGTCCGAGCCGTCGTCGCGTCCCAATCCTCACTTCGTCATGGGGTTCGCGGCGAAGAACTTCCAGATGGCCTCGCTCGCGAGGAACGTCGTGCTTTGGAAGCCGTCCTCCGGGCAATCGGTGGCGGCGACCTTCGGATCGCCGCCCGGCCAGCTATGTCCCCCGCCTTCGATGGTGCAGAGCACGACCGGGCTCTTGCAGCCCTGGTACGCCGCGCAAGTGCCGTCGCCCTGCGTGAACGAGGGGAGCGTGGTGGCCTCGCAGCCGTTGCGTGTGCGCCAGCCCTCGACCGTGACCGGCACCGACGTGAAATCGACGCCCTTCGAGGGACCGCAGCCCATCCCGCCAGCGAAGGGAACGTGACCGTCGTTCGTTCCGTGGATCTCGAAGACCGGGACCGGCCGCGCGGGTTCGCAAGTCGGGATCGGCATCGTGCCGGCGACCGGGGCGATGGCAGCGATGCGCGAGGAGAGCTCGCAGGCGAGTCGGTGGCTCATGAGCGCGCCGTTCGACATCCCGCTCGCGAACACGCGGCGCTCGTCGACGCAGAGCTTCGCCTCGACGTGATCGAGCAGCGCAGCGACGAAGCCGACGTCGTCGACCTTGTCGGCGACGGCTTTGCCGCAGCAGTTGCCGGCGTTGAACGTCTTGATCACGCCGACGCCGTCCGGATAGACGGTGATGAACCCTTCGCGATCGGCGACGGGGTCCATCTTCGCGGACTGCGTCTCGAACTGGAGTGCGCTGCCGCCGCCGCCGTGGAGCATGAGCACGACCGGCATCGCTTTTCCGTGCACGTAGCTCGGTGGGACGTGCACGCGGAAGGTACGCGCACCGCCCGCGGTGGTGACGGTCGCGGCGGTCGTGCCCGCGGGATAGCCCGCGGCGGGCGCCACGCAGCCCGCGCTCGTGCCCTCGGGCGCGACCGGGCGATCGGTGCTCGCGTCGGTCGGCGGAGCGGGGTTGCTCCCGTCTTCGGCGGAGCTGGCGTCGTCTCCGGGCGCTGCCGCATTCGGTGACGCGCTGGAAGAGCTGCACGCGGCCGCGACCGCGATGGACGAGGCAGTGAGGAAGCAGAGCGCAAGCGAGGAGCGAAGTTGAGCCATGTCCCGCGTCGTGCAGCGTGCGTGCCACACGCTCGCCTTCGAGAATGCCGCGCGATCGTGCGCAAGGCTGGACGCGGTCTTGCTCACCTGGACCTGCTCGCGTTCAGGGCGTCGCGAGGCAGCGCCGGCAAGCCCTGAAGCGACGTTCTCGCGCGGCCCGAGCATCACGCCCCGCGGTAGTGGTCGATCGTCGCGCGCAGACCGTCGGCGAAGGGGGTCGCGTCGGCGCCGAAGCGGGCCGCGTACTTCCGCGAGTCCACGAGGTAGGGCCGATCCCACTGAAAGCGCATCTCGGAGAGCTCGCGCAGGTCCTCGACGAAGAGCCCGACCATCGGTGTCAGCCAGGTCGGGATCGTGCGCACGCGCGGAGGGACGCCGACGAGCGCGGCGGCCAACGTCAGCAGCTCGCGCAGCGAGCGTGTCGGCGCGTTCGGGACGTGCCACGCTTGGCCGTACGCGTCGTCGGGCGCATCGACGAGGCGCACGAGTGCGCGCGCGAAGTCGGGGACGTAGGTGAAGTCGTGCGGGTGATCGGGCGGATATGGCGCGATCGCAGGCTTGCCCGCGAGCAAGCGGACGACGCCTTGCATCGTGAGGACCGACGTCGGCACGTCGGGCCCATAGAAGTCGGACGCGCGGACCGCGACTGCGCGCACTCGACCCTCGCGATGCGCGTCTTGCCACTGGCGCGTGATCTCGGCGCGCACGCGCGGTTTCGCGCCGTACGTCGTGAGCGGGAGATCCTCCGTGAGTCGTCCTGATACGGGACCATACATGTAGAGGTTGTCGGCGAAGACGAACCGCGCGCCCGACGCGGCGCAGCCATCGAGCAGGTTCCGCATCACGATCGGCCAGTCGCGAACGTAAACCACCGAGCGGTACGGGATCCCGACGGTGCAGATCACGACATCGGAACCGGCCGTCGCGCGCGCCGCGTGGTCGGCGCGGCGAAGGTCGGACTGGACGAACTTCACTGCTTCGCCGAGGGAGGTTGGGCGGTGTTGTTGTGCGATCCGAACCGTATCGCCGCGCGCGACGAGCAGCGGCGCGAGCGCCCGCCCGACTGCGCCGAACCCGGCGATCACCACACGCAACGCCATGGCGTCCGCGAGAGTAGGCCAAGCAAGGGCAGCTCCGCAACGCGGCCCCTCGAAATAGCGTGCCTACGAACGCGCGGGCCGCAGATGGGCGACCATGCGGGCGATGGCGCTGAGCGGCACGACGACCATGTCGGGCCGGCTCTTGAGCTCGTTGCGGAGCTCGGCGAAGGCCTTCTCGAAGATCGCCGTCTCGATGAGCACCGAGAGCATGTACGCGTCGCGCGGCAAGAATACCGAGCTCTGGGCGGCCTCCAGGTAGCCGCGGAGGAACGCCGCAGCGGCCCAGCGCTGCCAGATCCAGCTCCAGGGCGCTGCGCGTTCGTGGTCCTCGGGTCGCAGGGCTCGCAGCGACGTCGCGGCGGCGTAGTCGAAGGAGCGGATCATGCTCGCCACGTCGCGCAAGGCTCCGGCTTTGCGCCGCCGCGCCGAGAGCCGACGCTCGCGCCCGCCCCCGATGCTGGTGATGACGAAGTCTTTGCCGGTGAAGAGCACGCGGCCGAGGTGGAGATCCCCGTGGATGCGAATCTGCCGCGCGTCGATGCGATGGGTGAGCAGCGGCTCGAATTGCGCCAGGATGACGTCTTCCGCGGCCAGCACGTGGGCCCCCAGGTCTTGCGCCTCCGGCGGCAGGTCGACCAGGCTGCGGCGCAGCGATACCAGCACCCGCCCGATGAGGTTGCGCGCGCTCTGGTACTTGGAGCGCTGATCCATGGTGGTGTACGCGTGGGGCTCGAAGGCCGGATCGGGGGGTGAGGCCAGCGCTCCATGCAGCTCGGCCACCCGCTGCCCCAGAAGGCGGGCGGTGTCGCGATAGGTGCCGACGAGCGCGGCATGGTCTGCCTCTGGCTCCTGCGAGGCCAGCTCCAGGAGCGTTCCGGTGGGCACCGTGGGGGGCGCCTGGCCGGTGGGCTGCGCGAGCACGTGCTCGAAGGCACGCCCGAGCTCGCTGCGCGCTTGGAGCCAGCCCGATCCCTCGTTGGCCACGTACTCTTCGAGCACCGCCAGGGTGAGCGGCTCGCTTCCGGCGCTGCGATACTCCGCGTAGCCGAGCACGCGGGGCGTGCGGGTGCTGCCCTCGAGCAGCCGACCGACCTCGAGGGCCGGTGAGGTTCCCTCCTCCATGCGCGCATACACGCGGAGCACGTGGCTCGTCCCGAAGCCGATGGTCGTGCCCATGTGGTCGGTGGAGAGGACGCGCGGTTCGAGATCCGGCAAGGCGCCGGCGACCACCCCGGGTAGGCAGCCGCAAACTACCTTTCCGCTGGTGGCCGCGAGGTTCGCGCCGGTACGAATGGCGTCTACGAGGGCGCGTCCCAGGGGCTCCGGCGCCGACTCCGCGAGGATGTACGTGCGCTCGCCCGCCGGCGCGTCCATCACCTGCAGCTGCGCCACCGGCGTGCCGGCCGCCCCCTCGATGGTGGCGCCGCGGGGACGAGCCACCAGCGGGAGCAGGAAACGTTCGGGCTCGCCTTCGGTGTATTCTGCATTCACGAAGGCCAGGTGAATGGCGGATTCGGTACGGCGGGCGAGCTCGGCCATCTCCACGATCTGCGCGCCGGCGGCGGTCTCTGCCAGGCCCCGCGCGGCCAGGTAGGCAGGCAACGTCTCTTCCAGCATCGGGCGCTCGGTGCCGAAGAGCAACGCCGAGAGCGAGCTGCAGGTGAGGGGCACCGGGCCGAGATCGCTGATGCGGGCGTCGCGCGCGGCTGTGCGCGGCACTTCCACGCTGAACCAGTAGAAATCGTGGCCGCCCAGGGTGACCACGTAGGGCCCATCGCCCACGGTGGGAAAGCGGGTGCGTCCCATCATCTCCACCGGGATCATGCCGCGCATCGAAGGGAGCTCCAGCTCCACGTACTGGACGTGCCGCGAGAGGTTCGCCACCACCAGCACCGTCTCGCCCTCGAAGCGCCGAATGAAGGCGAGCACCCGGGGGTTCGAGGGGTGCAGGAACTCGAAGGTGCCGCGGCCGAAGGCCTGGTAGCGCTTGCGGAGCGCGATGAGGCGCTTGGTCCACCAGAGCAGCGAGCTCGAGCTCGACTGCTGCGCCTCCACGTTCAGCGCCTCGTAGTGGTACTCGGGGTCGATGATGATGGGCAGGATGAGCTTTTGCGGGTTCGCCCGCGAGAAGCCGGCGTTGCGATCGGCGCTCCACTGCATGGGGGTGCGCACGCCGTTGCGGTCGCCGAGATAGACGTTGTCGCCCATGCCGATCTCGTCGCCGTAGTACAGCACCGGGGTGCCCGGCATACTGAAGAGCAGCCCGTTGAGCAGCTCCATGCGCCGACGATCGTTGCCGGTGAGCGGCGCCAGGCGCCGACGGATGCCCAGGTTGATGCGCATGCGCGCCTCGTGGGCGTACACGCGATACATGTAGTCACGCTCCTCGTCGGTCACCATCTCGAGCGTGAGCTCGTCGTGGTTGCGCAGGAACATGGCCCACTGGCAGCTCTCCGGAAGGTCCGGCGTTTGCCGCAAGATGTCGATGATGGGAAAGCGGTCTTCCATGTGAATCGACATGAAGAGCCGCGGCATGATCGGGAAGTGGAAGTTCATGTGGCACTCGTCGCCGGTGCCGAAGTATCGCGCCGCGTCGTCGGGCCACTGGTTGGCCTCGGCGAGGAGCATGCGCCCCTTGAACTTCTCGTCCACGTGGGCCCGCAGCTTCTTCAGGAAGGCGTGGGTGCGCGGCAGGTTCTCGCAGTTGGTGCCCTCTTCTTCGTACAGGTACGGCACGGCGTCGAGCCGCAGGCCGTCGACCCCACGGGCGAGCCAGAAGTCCACCACCTCGAAGAGCGCGTCGTGGACCGCCGGGTTCTCGAAGTTGAGGTCCGGCTGGTGCGCGAAGAAGCGATGCCAGAAGTAGGCCTTGGCCACGCCGTCCCAGGACCAGTTCGAGGGCTCGAAGTCTCGGAAGATGATGCGCGCGTCGGCGTAGCGATCGGTGGTCTCGCTCCATACGTAGAAGTCGCGTTCGCTCGAGCCCTTGGGCGCCCGGCGCGCGCGCTGGAACCATGGGTGCTGATCGGAGGTGTGGTTGAGCACCAGCTCGGTGATGACGCGAATGCCCCGGCGATGGGCCTCGCGAATCAGCTGGTCGAAGTCCTCGAGCGTCCCCAGGTCCGGGTGCACGTCGGTGTAGTCTGCAATGTCGTAGCCGTCGTCGCGGCCCGGCGAGGGGTAGTGGGGCAAGATCCACAGCGCGGTGATGCCCAGGTCGGCCAGGTAGTCGAGCTTCTGCGCCAGCCCCTGCAGGTCGCCGATGCCGTCCCCGTTGCTGTCGTAGAAGGAGCGGGCGCGCACCTCGTAGATGACCGCGTCCTTGTACCAGAGCGGATCGTCCGAGAGCCCGCCCGCCGGCGGTCGCACGCTGGGGCCGCGAGGTGCCGCCGAATCGACCTTCATTTGCATCTCCCGTACGTTCTGGTGGAAGCCAAGAGCCGGTCGCGAAGCGCCGGAGAAAAGAAGCCGGGGGCCACCCGGAAGCGCCAGTTGCCACCCGGCCTGCCGGGGCTGTTCATGCGCGCTCGGCTCCCGAGGCCCAGGAGATCTTGCATGGGCACGATGGCGGTGCGGGCCACGCTGGCCTGGGCCAGGCGCACCATGTCCCAATGGACGTCCTTGGGGATGTCCGTGGAGAGTGCGCCGGACGTCGTCTCGCTCCGGCCCAGATAAGCCAGCGCCGCCGCCCGCTCCATGGCTGCGGCTTCGCGGCTGCGCGGGCTCCCGGGCGTGCCGCCCTCGTCCTCGAACCAGCCCACGATGGTATCGTTGTCGTGGGTACCTGTGTAAACTACACTGGTGCGCGTGTGGGCGTGGGGCAAGAAGGCAGCGGCTTGTGGGTCGGTGCCGAAGGCGAACTGCAAGATGCGCATACCGGGGAGGCGGAGCTCCCGGCGGAGGCGGCTGACGGCGGGGGTCACGGCGCCCAAGTCTTCGGCGATGAGCGGGAGATCGCCGCCGAGGCCGGCGCGGATGGCGTCGAAGAGCGGGCGACCGGGGCCCTTCATCCAGCGGCCGTTGCGGGCGGTGTCGTCCGCCGCCGGGATCTTCCAGTAGCGAACGAAGCCGATGAAGTGGTCGAGGCGCACCACGTCGAAGCGCCGAAGTGCCGCGCGCATTCGGCGCACCCACCAGCGGTATCCGGTCTTGGCCAGCACACCCCAGCGATAGAGCGGATTGCCCCAGCGCTGCCCGTCGGCGCTGAAGTAGTCGGGCGGCACCCCGGCGACGCTGCGGGGGAGCCCGGCGTCGTCGAGATCGAAGAGCTCCCGGTGCTGCCACACGTCGGCGCTGTCGTGGGCCACGAAGATGGGGAG
>Ga0075163_10012883_pt1 | contig 10878 bp, 22 predicted proteins | sample JI1023141ADNA_FD_71478 | JGI IMG/M metagenome (GOLD analysis project Ga0075163, IMG submission 71478) | Wastewater effluent complex algal communities from Wisconsin, to seasonally profile nutrient transformation and Carbon sequestration -... | ecosystem: Engineered > WWTP > Effluent > Algae...
TCGAGGCGGCCCCGGAGCAGGCGGAGACGATCCGCCACTTCATCGACCTGCTCCTACCCAAGAAGTTCGCGTAGGAGGCCGCCGTGGGTGATACGAGGACGTGTGACAACTGCGGGACGGCCACGCCGCGCCCGCAACTGGCGCCGGTGAAGGTGAAGGCCGCGGGGAAGGCGAACGTCTACCTCCCCGCGACCTTCTACTGGTGCCCCGCGTGCCGCCGGGACCGCCGGGGGACGTGGAAGCACCACCGCTGACGGAAACCTAGCTTCGAGGACAGTCATGGCACGCAACGACCGGGACGTGAAGCCCCGGACCCCGCCCGAGCCGCCCGCCGACGTGGCGGCGGCCCTCAAACAGGCCGACGCGATCCTGGACGCGATCGAGGAGGATCTCCCCGAGCGCGCCCGGGACCGGGCGGCCGAATTCTTCGAGAGCGTCCAGGCCGGGGTCAAGGACGTTCGGGCCACCATCGTCCGGCTCAACCGGGTCACGGCGGGACAGCTCCGCGCCCTGGAGAGCTGGGCGGCGGCGGTCGGCAAGTGGATCGACCCCAACGGATGAGAGTCGAATGTCAACCGAGATCACCAGCCCCCCGTGGCCGACCGACACGACCCGGGTGGACACCCTGTTCGACGTACTCCGGGAGCTCCACCGCTGGGCGGCGGGCTACCGCGAGGCCATCAACGCCGCCAGCGACCATCAGGCGATCCCGCCCCTGCGGGACGTCCCCCGGAAGGCCGTCCACGACGCCCTCCCGGTGGTCTACCACTACGCCAACTACGTGGCCGTCCGCCGCGTGCGGGAGCTGTGGGACGCCCTCGTCCGGGACCACGAGGAGTCGTGGGACGTGCAGGCGGCGTTCGTCCGCCGCCGCCAGCTCGTCGCCGTGTGCGTGGACTTCCTGAACAACGCATGGCTCAGCCAGGAGGCCCGGGAGGCGCGGGCGGCCGCGGCCCAGGACCAGTTCATGAAGGACTCGGTGGCGAAGTCGTTCGGCTTCCTCATCGGCCCGGTCCCGTCCGACCCGCCCGACCTGTACCCGGGCGGCTGACGTGCCGCCCTGGCCGGACGCCGTCCCGGTGCTGGTCGCGGCCGACGTCCTCGTCTCGGAGGCGAAGGACGAGGAGAAGGGGCGGCGGACGCTGGGGCGCTGGGCGGCCCTGGCGTTCGCCGACCCGGCCGCCCGGGACGAGGTCGTCGAGACGCTGACCCGCACGGTGGGGGCGGCCCTCGGCCGCCGCAAGCCGGCCGGGTACTACGAGCTGGGGCAGCCGGGCGACGGGGTGGACCGCGACCCGCGGGCCACCCCCGCCCGGATGGCGGACGCCTGGAACGCCGCCATGCGGGAGCTGGGCTACGACGCGCGGCCGCAGCCGGCGGAGGACGAGGACTACTTCGCGACGGAGGACGACGGATGACCCGTCAGGACGCCATCGAGTTCCTGGCCAAGCAGATCGCGGAGACGACCGAGGCCCAGCACCAGCTCGACGGCAACATCGACCACGAGCTCGAAGACTTCGGCCAGGAGGTCCGCAACCGGGCCTGGGCGATCTACGAGAACGAGGACGCCCACACGTGCCGCGAGTGCGGCGAGCCGTGCTTCGTGGACGCCGCGTCCGGCACGGCGCACCACCACACCGACGGCACCAAGGACAGGATCGACCGCGACGCGGACGCCGACCACGTTGCCATTCCCGAGGAGGCCGACTGATGGTCCGCCTGCTGGAAGACTACGAGCCGCCGGCCCGGAAGCCGCGGACGCTCAAGGCGATGCGGGAGTACCTGCGGGGCCACCCCCGGTACGACACGATGAACTCGTGGAACCGGGCCACGAGCTACAGCCGCTGCATCAAGCTCCAGGAGGTCAAGTTCCCGGACAAGGCGACGGAGGACACCGCCTACGACATGATCGGGGCGGACAGCGAGTGGTGGGAGGACTCGGGGCTCCAGGACGAGATCCGGGAGTTCCAGCGGCGGTGGAACTACAGCTACCAGCTCGGCACCAACGGCCGGTCGAGCGGCTACCTCGTCGTCTACCAGGGCGGCCGCAAGCCGACCGGGCACCAGTCGCACTGCACCTCGTGCGGGCAGCGCAACTTCGCCCGGGTGGTGCACGCGGACGACACCGCCCGGGGGGTGGTCCGCCGGGAGTTCTTCGACCACCCGCTGTGGGTGCCCGACGCCTACCTCAAGCAGCCGGCGATCGCCGCCCTCGCGGCGACCGAGGAGGAGAAGCGGCACTGGCTCGCCGAGGCCCGGACGGAGTACGAGCGGGCCGACAAGAACGTCTCCGTCTCGGACAAGTGCGGCCGGTGTCGCGAAGGCAAGCGGGTCAACTATCCGGCCGACCGCCCGCCGATGCAGACGTTCACCTACCCGGGCAAGGGCCTCGACGGCGACGCCGACTTCGAGGACTGGGACCGCGACCAGCTCCAGAGCCGGGTGGAGCTCGTCTGGGACTTCGACGCGACGGCGGAGCGGATGGCGCAGAAGTTCGTCGGGTACTGCCGGGACAACGTCGTCGAGGAGGAGGAAGTCCTCGTCCCGAAGACGGTGCGGGTGGCCCGGCCGAGGGAGTAACACCCGATATGGCGAAGAAGAAGCCGAGCGCGCTGGTCGAGACGCCCGAGCAGCGGAAGGAGCGGTGGAAGCGGCGGGCCGTGCGGCGGGACCAGCAGCGTCAGCAGGAGATCGTCCATGCGCGGGCCAAGCGGACGCAACAGCTCAAGGACGCGGCCCGGACCCGGCGGAAGGAGGCCGAGCCGACGCCCGCCATGATGGCCCGGCGGGCGGCCAAGATCACCGCCGCGGCGAAGAAGGTGTTCGAGAAGTGGCTGGCGAAGACGAGCACCCAGAGGTACGCCATGACGCGGGCGGGCAGCAGCCACTACGGGCTGCCGCACTACCTCCGCGGGGCACTGAGCGACCTCGACGACATCGCGGCCGACGCGGTCAAGGCCGAGGGGGGCTGACCGGTGGCGACCAAGCAGCAACTGTACGACGCGCTCCAGGAGCTTCAGGCGGAGAACCACCAACTGCGGCTGGAGAACGAGGCGTTCCGCTCGGCCCTGATGAAGATGTACACCCAGACCCGCCTCGTCCTCGGGATCGAGGCGGCCGCCGCCGCCCGGGAGGCGGAGAAGCAGAAACTCAAGGGGGCGTGACCGATGTTCGGCAAGTTCTTCCGCCGCAAGACGACGACGAAGAAGACCGCCCCCGACGGGACGGTCACGGAGCAGACGACGGAGGAGGCGACCGGCGACCCGGCCGAGGCCGCGGCCGCCGAGGCCGAGGCCGAGCGGCTGTTCGCCGAGGCCGACAACCTGTTCGCCCACGCCGACGAGTTCTTCGCGGCGATGGGCCGCCCGCCGGCGCGGCCGTTCTCGCGGGCGAAGAAGGCGGAGAAGCCGAAGGAGGAGAAGGCGGCCCCGCCGCCGGACTTCCTCGCCCACCAACCGCCGGGCGACCAGATCGTCTTCTTCGGCACAATCACCGGCGTGTTCCGCTACAAGGGGAAGTATTACCGCTACCAGTCGGGCGAGCAGACCAGCGGCATCGAGCCGGCGGGCTACTACGCGCTCGACCCGTACCACCCACACCTGGGGCAGCCATGACGGAGAAAGAGTTCCACGCCGCCCGCCGCATGTTCGCCGCCCACAAGGGGACGGTCCTCGTCGCCCCCGCGGGGGTGCCCTACACCCACCGCGAGTGGTTCGGCGACGTGTTCCGCGGCAACACGACGCTGACCGACGTGTGGATCAGCGAGGCCGTCCGCGGCTACGTGCTCGGCGACCGGCTGGTCGCCTACAAGGGGGAGAACTTCGCCCACTGGGTCGAGCACGCCGACGTCGTCGCGGCGCTCGCCGTCATGGACGCCCTCTACCTGGGGGAGATCCAGACGGTCGGCCTCGGGGCGAGGTACGCGCCCGGCGTGCAGCCGTGGCCGGCCCGGACGGAGATGTCGAAGGCCGAGTACCGGTCGGCGGTCGCCGCCAGGAAGCTGGACTCGTGATGTACGAACTCGTGCAACGCCGCCGCGGCAGGGAGACGGTCCTCATGGCGGGCGACCTGCCGAAGGTCCGAGACAAGATCCGCCAGCTCCGCGCCTCCCAGCGGAAGGGGGTGGGGCGGAACCAGGACCGGGTCGAGTACTTCTCCCGGAAGGTGGAGGGGGTCGCCGCCAAGTTCAAACACAAGCCCCGGCGGTGGTTCCCGTGACCGACGTGCCGCCGCCCGCCTGGGCCTGTCCGCAGTGGGGGCAGTACGAGCACGACTGGCTCGACTGCCCGGAGTGCCTGGACGCCTACGAAACCTACCTGGAGGTCGCCGCCGTGTCCGAGCCGCAGACCGCGACGCCGAAGTTCGCCACCGGCCACCCGGTGTTCCTGCCGACGGAGACTGCCCCCGGCCTCCGCCGGGGCGTGGTGCTGGGTTCCCACGCCGACGGGGCGGAGGTCCACTACGTCGTTCTCCGCCGCGACGGGCGGAAGTTCCGCTACGCGGAGGCCGACCTGCTGGACGCCGACGCGGTGTTCGACGAGGCGGTCCTCGCCTCACCCGCCTCGACAGGGGAGGGCCTGGGGAAGTACGGTACGCTGGCCGCGTTCGCCGCGAAGCTCCACCCGGGCGAGCCGTGGTTCGCCATCAAGGCCGCCGACCGGTTCGGCCCGTCCGGGGTCAGCCAGTACGCGAACCTGTTGGTGGCCGCGGGCATGAGGGACGGCGCCCGCGACGTGGCGCTGTTCGCCATCCGCATGCAGGACTGGCAGGAGCGGAACCCGCAGAAGGTGAAGACGCCCGACTAGCCGGAGACAGTCATGGACGACCGGAACATCTGCCCGCGGTGCAAGAAGCCCACCCCGCCCGCCGAGATGACCGCGTACCACCGGTGCGAGGACTGCTGGGTGGGGCGGACGCCGGACACCGGCGGCTCGCCCCAGCTTTTCCACCGGCACCGCCCGACCACGCAGGACGGGCAGCGGGTGACGCGGGGCAAGACCCCTTACTGAGCCACGCCATGCGTATCGCGCTCGTCTTCCTCCCGCCCGCGAAGGGCGCGGCCGAGGAGGCCACCGCCCACGACGTCATCGAAGACTACGCCGACCTGATCCTCGCCAAGCTGGCCGACCTCGACCAGTGGGCGGTCCTGAAGACGCGCTTCAGCCCCGCGCTGACGCCGGAGACGGGGGCGGGGCGGGTGATCGAGGGCGGCGACGCCGCCGCCCGCCACGTCCAGCTCGCCGTCCTGGAAAAACTCGGACTGAGGAAGCCGTGGGAGAAGTAACCGTGCCGCCGGAGGTCGCCGGCTGCCTGTCCCTCGCCGCCCGCCACGCGGGCCGGCGGTCGCACTACCCGACCAACCGGTACGGCGACCGGCGGCGGAAGCAGAAGATCGCGGAGAAGATCGACCGGCTGGTCGCCAAGGCCGTCCGCTACCTCGCGGGGCGGGGGATCGCGGTGGAGCAGCTCGCCCTCACCTAGCTTCGGAGAGACAGATGGCGAAGGCCAAGCAGCGTAACCACAACGAGTGGTTCCGCTCGGTCAGCCTGGGCGGCCGGAAGTCGTGCCCCGAGTGTAGGGAAAAGCTGGCGGCCGGAGAGAAGGTGTGGGCCTGGGGCAACTACGTGAACGCCAAGTGGCGTAACGTGTCCTACTTCTGCCGGGCGTGCTTCGCGGCGACGGTGCGCGGCCGGCTGGCGGACCACACCGCCGGCTGCGGCTGTGCCGTGACCCTGGTCGGCTACCACGTCAAGTTGCCGGACTGGCTGACCCTCGAACCGGAGAAGACCTGTGCACTTCAGAACGAAGGCGGAGGCCGAGGCGAACGGGCGGAAGTGGAAGGCGACCCTGCCCGCCGCGGGGCGGGGCTGGACGTTGCGGGTGTGGGATAACCTCGGCTGGCACTGGTCGCTGACACTGGGACCGCTGAGCGTCTATCCGTGGTCCGGGCGCGAGGACGGTCACTTCCACGCGATGCTCGCCGGTGGCGTCGGGGAGACGAGATACGGCGACGGCCGCTGGACGGGTCAGACATTCCCACGGTACGCGCGCAGCCCGCTGGCGGCGGCCAAGAAGGCGATCGCCCACTACCGCGACTACGCCAAGAGCCAGCGGAAGAACCTCGACGAGCTGGACCAGTTCTTCGTCGAGAAGTCGAAGCTGCTGGGCGACCGGCGGTGACCTTTCCCGCGCGGGGCGGATCGGGCATCATGCGGTGGCACAAGGAGGTGCCCCATGCCCGTCGAGCCGTCCCGGCCCGGACGCCGGCTGTGCCTGAGCTGCGACAAGGAATTCAGGTCGCCGGACTGGCTCCGCATCCGCCGCTGCCCGAAGTGCAAGAAGAAGGACGCCGACCTGTCCGCCCGCGAGCTCGGGACGGCCGGGGGCGACTTTCCCGACACGCTCCGCCACGACCTCTGGAGGCAATGATGCCGGCCGAGAACTTCGCCGACGCGCCCCCGAACCTCGCCGTCGCGGTGCTCGGGGACGTGATGCTCGACGACAACGTGATGCTGGGCGACGCGACGCGGCAGTTCGACCTGACCACCCGGGCCAAGCTGCTCGGGCGGTCGTCCGGCCTGGGCGGGGCCGGCAACGTGGCCGCCAACGCGGCCGGCCTCGGCCTCGCCACCGCCCTGGTCGGGATGGTGGGCGACGACGCGCACGGCGGGCGGCTGCACGGGCTGGCCCGCGCGAAGGCCGGCCTCGCCCAGATGCTGTTCGTCTGCGACGGGCTGACGACGCCCCGCAAGCTGCGGCTCTACGGCCCCCACGGCCTCACCACGCTGATCGACGACGAGGGGCCGCCGGCGTCGTACTACGCCACCGGCCGGTCCCGCCGCCCGCTCCTGCCGACGCCCGAGGCGGTCTGCCGCCATCTGGCCGACGCGGGGGTGCGGGTGTTCTGCGAGGTGGACCACGGGAAGGGGTTCCTGCTGGACGACGACAGCGACGCCTTCCCGGCGAGCAGCCTGCGGCGGGCCGTGCGCGAGACGGGCGTGCCGGTGATCGCCGACCCGCGGCCGTGCCGCAACTGGCCGTACATCCCGGGCGACCGCGTCGTCCTGAAGATGAACCACGACCAGCTCAACGACGTCGTCGGCGTCCCCCTGGGCCGGGAGTTCGTCATCCCGGGCTACCACGTGTTCCCCGAGGCCGAGCAGCGGACGCACTTCGCCCTGGTGCGGGACGCGGTCCGCGCGAGCCGGGTGATCCACTGCGACTACCTGTGGCTCACCTACGGCGGGGCCGGCATGTCGATCGGGCCGATGGACGGGGGCTGGTCGGCCCACCTCCAGGCCCACCACGGGAACGCGGTGCCGATCGAAGACCTCCGCAGCGACGCGACCGGGTGCGGCGACACCTGCACCGCGGTCATGGCCCACGCGATCGCCACCCGCGGGTACACCGCGGCGGCCGTCGTGGACGGGTTCCTGTACGCCAACCGTGCCGCCGGACTGGCCGCCCGCCACCTGGGCTGCCACGTCCTCACCAAGAAGACCTTCGAGGAGGTGCAGCGTGGAGTCGCCGAGGCGGAAGATCGTATCCGAGTGCTGGCAAACGTCGCGTGACTACCAGTACCTGCTGGCCGCCGCCCACGAGCGGCGGCTCCCCATCACGTTCGTCAACGGCTGCTTCGACCTGTTCCACTCCGGCCACGTCGCCCTCCTCCACTTCGCCGCGACCGAGTCGCTCCGCCGCACCGGGCAGGCCCCGAGCGGCCCGCTCGTCGTCGGCCTCAACTCCGACGCCTCCGTGAGGCGGCTGAAGGGGGCCGGCCGCCCGGTGCTGCCGTGGGCCGAGCGGGCGGCGGTGGTCGCCGCCGTGGGGGTGGTGGACGCCGTGATCGGGTTCGACGAGGACACGCCGTTCGACCTCGTCGCCGACCTGAAGCCCCGCTTCCTGGTGAAGGGGAGCGAGTACGAGACGAAGCCGGTGCCGGAGGAGGCGGCCCTGCCGGCGGGCGGCGCCGTCCTGTACCTGAAGCGGACCGCGCTCGGTTCCAGTTCGAGCTGGGTCGCGGGCCGCGTCATCATGTCCGAGGCCGTGCGGCAGCAGGAGGCGCGGACGCTAGAGCGGCGGCTGGAGCGCCACGTCATACCGAGGGAGGGAACCGATGGGCGTTAGCACCAACACCTACGTCGTCGCCGGCGTCCGCGTCAGCGACGTACTCAGCGTGCAGAAGCGGAAGAAACAGGAGCCGCGGTTCGACCCGAAGACCGGCGAGCGGTACGTCCTCGAATCGGAGGAGTACGTGCCGGTCCTGTTCGGCCGCGACCGGCCGGGCCTGGAGCCGAACCCCGGCGACTGGCCGAAGGATCTGCTGGGCACGCTGGCGGCGTTCAGCACCGGCATTGACTCGAAGCCGGAGTACCTGCACACCCGGCGGACCGGCCTGTCGAACCCGTACTCGGGGTACGACTACGGCAAGTTCTTCCTCGGGGTGCAGCTCAACAAGCACCCGACGAAGCCGTACGACACGCCGCAGGTGTTCGAGCTGCGGCCTACCTCCCCCGAGGTGACGGCCGCCCTGAAGACGGCCCACGAGGAGCTGCGGAAGCTCGGGTTCACATCGGAGCCGAAGCTGTACGTCATCAAGTACCTGTCCTGCTGAGGCCCTATGGCGAAGATCGTGTTCATCGCCGACGTCCACGCCCAGCGGTCGGCCTGGGCCAACCGCCCGATCGAGGGGGACTGCGAGTTCGCCCTCAAGCAGTTCGTCACCACCTGCGTCGAGTGGGGGGTGGACCTCGCGGTCGGCCTGGGCGACCTGAAGGAGCGGCCCGTCACGCGGGCCTACGACGACGGGCTGTGGCTCGACACCGTCCGGCAGCTCGAAGCGGGCGGGGTGCCGTTCGCCTACGTCCAGGGGAACCACGACAAGTCGAACCCGCCCTGCCTGTGGCAGTACCCCAACGCCCAGCACCTCCACGAGCGGGTGATCGAGGTCGGCGGCCACGCCGTCTACGGGTTCGACTACCAGGACGCGGACAGCCTGCCGGCGGCCCTCGACGCGGTCCCCGACTACGCCACGGTCCTCTGCTGCCACCAGCGGTGGGGCGAGTTCATGGGGTCGGCGACGAACCCGCAGGGGTTCCTGAAGGCGATCGCCGCCCCGAACCTGAAGGTGGTCGCCAGCGGCGACCTCCACGAGACGCACCTCAAACCGATCGGCGCGCGGGCCGGGGCGTTCACGTTCGCCTCCCCCGGCTCGCCGTGCATGCAGTCGATCGTCGAGGACGAGGACAAGTACCTCATCCTCCTCGACGGCGACGCGCTGACCAAGGTGCAGCTCCGCACCCGCCCGGTGGTCCGCTCGCCGATGCTGATGACGCCGTCGGAGCTCGACGAGTACCTGGAGCGGCTCGCGCACCGGGTGGAGGAGGCGACGGCGCGGGCGGCCGCCCAGGCCCTGCCGCCGGCCCTCCAGACGCCCGTCCTCCACGTCCGCTACAGCTACAAGCTGGACGACTGCGTCCGCCGCGTCACGCGGCTGGTCGGGGACAAGGCCCACCTGTTCTGGCGGGAGCAGCCGCCGGTGGTGGAGGAGACGGAGGCCAAGCTGGTGGCCGTCACCCGCGGGGAGGCGGTCACGCCGCTCGGCCTCCTGAAGCACGTGGTGGACCCGGAGGAGGAGCCGGCGGTGTTCGCCCTGGTGGAGCGCGGCCTGTCCGCCAACGACAAGGACGGGATGCGGGCGGCCGCCCAGGAGTTCTGCGACGCCTACCTCGGAGGGACGGATGTGGATCAAGGGGGTTAGGGTCGAGAACATCGGCCCGCACCGCAAGCTCGACCTGGAGCTGCGGCTGGGCAGCGTGGGCGTGTTCGGCGCCAACGGGAGCGGCAAGAGCACGCTGATCGACCTGATCTACGCCGCGCTGACCAACGACTTCGGCCGGTTCGCGTGCGCCAAGGCGGACCTCGTCAGCCTGACGGCCGAGCCGAAGGCCCCGGCGTACGTGGAGGTGGACGCCGAGCACAACGGCATCTCGTTCACCGTCCGCCGGGCGCTGCGGGGGAAGAACCCGCACCTGCTGACGTTCCACGACGGCCGGGCGGAGAACAACCACACCGACGCCCGGGTGGTGGCCGAGCAGCTCGCCCGGACGGGGATCGACAAGCGGCTGCTCGACTTCGCCGTCTTCAAGCAGCAGAACAAGGTGTACGAGTTCATCGACGTCATCCCCTCGGTGCGCGGGAAGGCGTATCAGGTGCTCAACCGGACGGAGGAGTGTGAGCAGTTCTACGAGGTGCTCGGCGACCTCCTGAAGGTGTACGGCCAGTACGGGGCGGTGGTGGACAACTCCGACGAGCTCCAGGCCCGGCTGACCGCCCTCGGCGAGGAGCGGGACGACCTGACCGCCCAGAAGGCCGACCACGAGGGTAAGTACCTGAAGCCCGAGCACAAGATGCGGGCCGAGAAGCTCGTCGAGGACGCCCGCAGCCACCGGCAGCGGGCGGAGGAGGCGGAGCGGCTGACGGCCGAGATCAGGCAGCTCTACGACCGGCTCGAACCGATCAAGAACGACGCCACCCGGAAGTGGAACAAGGTCGCCGAACTCCAGACGGTCGTCGCCGAGCTGGAGCCGAAGGCCGAGGCGGCCCGGGACACGCTGCGGCGGTGGACCGCGGTCGAGCAGTACCGGCGGCAGAAAGACCGCCTCGACCGGGAGGCGGCCGCCCTGGAGCGGCAGCGGCTGGAGGTGCCGCCGCAGCCGGCGGCCCCCGAGCCGGCCCAGGGGGCGATCGACGTCATGCGGCGGGCGCTGGCCGGGCTGGAGGCGGCCCTCGTTTCCGCCCAGGCCCGCCACAAGCGGCTCACCGGCGGCACCCTCGACCGGCCGATCGACGAGTGCCCGACCTGCGGGCAGGCGGTCA
>Ga0075163_10012884_pt1 | contig 10878 bp, 3 predicted proteins | sample JI1023141ADNA_FD_71478 | JGI IMG/M metagenome (GOLD analysis project Ga0075163, IMG submission 71478) | Wastewater effluent complex algal communities from Wisconsin, to seasonally profile nutrient transformation and Carbon sequestration -... | ecosystem: Engineered > WWTP > Effluent > Algae...
GCGCGGAGGACGTCGGGGTCGCGGGCGAGGAGGTCGATGCCGCCGCGGATCCGCTGGCAGGCCATTTCGGCGCGGTGCAGCAGGGTGTCGCGGGTTTTGTCGCGGAGATCCGAGTCGAGGGATATTTTTGCCTGGTCTGCGAGCCAGGCGGTGTACTGCGTGACGATCGCACCGAGGGCCCGGTCGGCGTCGGGGCCGGCGAGGTTGGCGAGCACGTCCATGTCGGTCTCGACGTTGGGGTCGTCGTGAGTGCGGACGCGGCGGACCTCGCTGGTCGGGAGCCAGCAGGTGCGCACGCGGGTCGGGTGACCCGCGGCGGTGCGGCTGTGCTCGTCGAGGACGACCGAGACGCCGTGGCCGACGGCGTACTCGAAATGATCACGGTATTGCAGGTCGGCGACGCGCTCGTCGAAGTCGGTGCTGCGCTCGAGGGCGCGGTTGGGACGCGGGCTCAGGCCGGCGGGGACCTCGAGCTCGAGCTCGACCTGAAATAAGAAACTCTCGTCGGCACGGCGTGGCTCGGGGACGGCGCGGCGGTTAACGATGAACAGCGAGAGGGCACGGCTGTCCGGGTCCAGGCCGTGGCCGGTGCCCCGCTCGAGCTTGCCTACCAGGCGCACGCTCGGGACGCCCGGGATGGCGAGGCCGTCATCGGCGAGGCGGGCCGCGTCGAGCGGGACCTGGACGTCGATGGGGCCGCGTGGGTGGCGGGTCCACAGCCGCTTTTTGCCGCGCGACTTGCCGTCGGGGCCGGGTTCGCGGTCGACCTCGGAGAGCACGTACTCGGCCCAGCGCACGCGGGCGAGGATGGTGTCGCCTGCGCCGGGGCCGAGGATGACGGACAGGCCAAGCGAGGCGGGGAAGATCTTGCGCTGGCGCGGGACAGGGTCCTGGTCGCCGCTGTCCTCGGCGTCGGTGTCGTCGCCGGCGCCGTCCTCGTCGTCCTGGGTCGGGTCGTCGATCTCGCGGCCCAGCTCGGGGGCGAGGAAGCCGGCCAGGTACCAGCGCGAGGGCGGGAGGGTCAGGACCTCGGGGGCGTCCGGCGACGCGTGCCCGGCGTAGGGGCCGATGAGGTCCGCGTGGAGGGCGGCGATCAGGTCGTCGCGGATCGCGGAGGCCGATGGGGCGGGCTGGGGCGCGGTGGGCATCGGAGGAGAGGTCCGCACGGTATCACAGGCGCGCGCCAATTCGTCATCGGTGACCGCGTCGAGGACGCATGCGACCCGGAAACGCCGTTTGTGGTTCACCACCACGTAGCGACGGCCCAAGCAGGGATGTCGATGAATCGGGCGCGGTCGTCGAGCGGCGTGGCGAAGCGGACGACCTGGCAGCGTGCCATGGCGTCCAGGGCGGCGAAGCGCTGGCGACCGATGTCGTACTGCCAATAATCGTCGCGGTCGATCTCAGGACCGGGATATATCGGCTCGACGTCGGCGAGCTCGTAGCGAGGCTTTTTCACGAGGGCCTCCAGGGCCGCTCGGCGGAATAGCACGCCGTGATGAAATGCGCGCTGGCCGGTCGCCGTTGCGTAGTGCTCCACCCATGCGGTATTCGCCGTCAAGAAGTTGATCGTCGGGCGATCGGTCTTGCCGACGCCGTGGTGCGGGGTGGCCTTAAGCCGCCACGGGGCGCCCTGGAGGTGGGCGTCGCGGGAATGCTCGTAATGGTGGTAGTTTTCCTGCCAGTACAGATGCGCGAGCAGGCCCGGCTCCCTGCAGAGCTCGCGTAATCTTTCGAATAGTTGTGGTGAGAGCGGCGATATCACGCGCGGCGGCGGCGGTAAGGTCGGTCGCGTCGCAGCGGGCGGCTCGATGCGGGCGGGGTGGAGTTTCGGGCAATTGCGGCGGTCGTGGCCGGGGCGGTTGCAGTGGCCGCAGCGGCGCACGGTCGGACAGCGCTGGACGTTGTGATCGGTGGCGCCGCAGTTCGAACAGGCCATGGCTGCACGTCAGATGCCCAGCAACGTCCGCTTGTCGTCGTCCGAGTCGAGGGAGATTTTCCAACGCTGTTCCATAAACTTCAGCATATCGAGGCCGCGAGCGACGATGTCTGCGGGTGTCCAGGTGGGTTGCTTCGCTACCGCGATCTCGCTGTAGGAGCCGTTGTGGTAGCCGATGACCCCGTTGCTGTCGACGCGCTTCGCCGCGAAGGGGCGGTTGGAGAGCTTCGAGTTCTTGCTGGTCGAGAGAGCGAGCAGGTTGCCGAGAGAGTGGCACAGACTGGATCGCTGTGCCTCCGGGAGCGCGTCGAACTCGGGCCACTCGCCCGGTTTCGGAGTCTGCGGGTAGATATGCTCGATGCTGACGTTGTCGCCCTTGACGCTGTTGAAGGAGACCCAGTCGAGCTTTTCGGCCTGCATCGCGGCCTGTTGTCGGAGGTGCTGCTCGTACTCGAAGAGGAAGTAGCGGATGCCGTGCCAGTCGTAGAAGTTGTGCTTCTGCGCCTTCATCTCGTCCTTGAACCGGTCGAGCCAGAAGTAATCCGCTACGAGCTCATGGATTCGATCGGTGACTTCGTCTAGTTTCCTGTCGCCACTGTGGACCTCCCTGGCCATCCGATAGAATCGGTTGTCACCCGTGTCCGCTCGCACCCTGCACAGGCGGTTGACCACGAACCGGAAGCGCTCGGCGGTAGCGAACAGGCGGAGGATAGATTCGCTCGAGCTGCCGGTCTGGAGGGCGGCCATCACGAGCGGACCGAACGCGCCCCACCGCAGCCGGTTTAGCCGCTCGAGCCACGGCCTCGTCTCGTCGGGGATGTTGTCAGCCATGGCAGGGAAGTGCATGGCATGCCACTTGCGTACCGAGCTTTGGATGCTACTCACGTACGTGTGGAGAGTGGCGGCTTTAAGTTCGCCGTCGAGGACAGACTTCGCGGTAAAATTCCGGTTGAGGAGGACAGATGAGTAATCCCATGAGTCTTCCTTCACGTACGGGTAATACATGATCCAGTGGGCGCGGAGAAAATCGTCGTCGTCGAGGGCTTGATCCTCCACCCGGCCCAGGAACTCGTAGGCGGTTTTCCAGGCGTCGTTGATATCTCGGCGCATATGCTGGCGCTCGACAGGGGTAACAGGGGCTGGGAGCAGGGTCGAGAGGTAGATGAGGCGATTCTTGAGCAGCTCCAGCTTCGAGAGCGGCTTGCCGCGGTTGTTCATCGTCTCGAAGGCGACGAAGACATCGAGGTCGTCGCCGAGCTCGTGGATGTTGAACAGGAAGCGCTGGGTCAGGGCGCGGTACCAGCGCTCCAGGTCGTCCGACTTCGCGTCCTTCAGGCGGGCGGTGAAGAACTCGCGCGCGGTCGCCAAGTTCGACGTGTAGAGGGTCCGTGTGTGCTGGTTTTGCACGGACGGCAGGCCCAGGATCTGGGTCTTCAAGTACTCGTGGCTGGGGTTGTCCTTCTCGTAGCCGAAGAGGCAGGTGCGAAGCAGTTCGCCCGAGCGGTAGACCAAGAACTGCTTCTCGATCTCGGCGGTGCTGCGGTGCGCGAGGGTGCCTGTCGGTCCGACCCGGTCGATCAAGCATTTGAGCAGGATGATGGCCGTAGTGAGGCGTTGCTGGCCGTCGACGACGTAATATGGCGTGAAGCCGACGTCGCGGATCAACCAGGCGTCGTCCTCCCAGCCCTTCCACACGGGCTCCTTGACAGCTTCCAGCGTCAACTGGCCCGTGTAGTGCTTCCGGTCCTCTGTCAGACGGACGAGGTCCTGCCAAAAATCCTCGAGTTGCTTGGCTGTCCAGGCGTAGCCGCGTTGATAATCCGGAATGCGGAAGAGCGCGTTGTTAAAGAGGGTATTCAAGCTCTTCATGTCACTCGGCATCGTGCACCTCGGTCAGTCATCGTCGGTAAGAGGGTTATAGCGAGCATGGCTCAGCTTTTCGGTGGTTTACGGAGCCGTACTGGTTCCGGCAACGAGAGGGCGAAACGCTGTCCGAGTGGGCCGAGTTGGCGGAGGGCGGCGACTGCGTTTGCGTGAGACGACGGACGGCGACCGAAATCGTCAGCGATTGTGCGCACGAGGTCTTCGTCGGGGACGAGCCGGGCGTGGAATGCGATCATCGCTGCAGCCCCCTTGACGATGTTCTTTGACGGATCAAAGTCGTCGAGGCGCTGGCGAATTGTGATAATTTCGGTCGGACTAACAACAGGCTGCCAAAAGCTGCGAGGAAGACCGAGACGCACGTAGAGGGCGGCGGATGATTCCTCGATGAGCGTGGTGTGTTTTGCGTCCAGCCAGATCCGAAGGATTATGTCGAGGATGTTCGGGGGGGTGTATGTGGAGGCGTTGTCAGGAATGAATGGCGGGGCCGTTAAACGCCATGCGAGGAGCGCGGGCAGATTGAGCAGCGGGTCGTTCTGAAGGAGTCGACGCTCAATATCGGCGAGTGGGAGGTGGCCACGGAGCGCGAGCAGACTGTCACGTTCATGGACCGGCCTTCCGGCGCCCCATAGCAGCCCGGCGCAGGCGTAAAGAGCGCGCTTTACGGCGGTGATGTCGGAGCTTTTCAGGAGAGCGGTGAGTTCGCCGAGGCCAGCGGGGCTGATCCAGTGGTCACGAGCGGGGTGTTCGGCAGCGATCCGGGCACAGGTCATGTGCAGGCTGGTCTGAGGAAACCAGTTCGGCACCGCGGCCATGTCGAGGGCGTGGCGGAGGAGCTCGTCGCCATGGGGGCCGCGGCATAGCGCGTCGAAGCCGTCGAGGAGAGTGGCGCCCGCGGCGAAGTAGACGAGCGAGCGGAGGGCGGCGGTAATGGTTGGCGGCTCGGCCTCGGCCTGCTCGACCAGGCACGACAGTAGACGGGCGACGGGCGACGGGAGGACACGTGGGAAAAGGCGCCAATCGTCTGGATCGAAGTCGCCGCGTTCCGCGTCGGCTTGGATCTCCGACGCCTGTGCGACGAGGGCGGCGATGAGGGGCTCGGCGCGTCGTCCTGCGCGGACAGCGGCCATGGGGATGACCTCCTTCCACTGGTCGGAGAGGAGGTAAGGGACGAGAGGGTTGAGGATTGTATCGCTGTTTGTGTAGCCGGGGTAGTAACCTTCGACGACTGCGACGGCAGCGAGGTATTCCTGAAAGGTGAGGTGGCGGAACTGGTAGAAAGGGACCGATTGTCCGTGCTCGATCTGCACGCCACCTGCGAGGAGGAGGCTCGAGCGGAGTTCGACGCGTTGCAGGAACTCAAGCGGTGTATCGCGGGCGTACCGGCGGACGCTCGGTAGCTGGTCGCGTGCCATCTCGAGGAGACGGAGTAGCTCGTCCTCAGTGGCCGTCGACTGGCCGAGGATGAGCATTTGGTGGGCGACGTAGGCGAGCTGGGGGATCGTCTCGCGCGGGACCAGGGGTGAGTGACCGGGGGTATTCCACGTGTTGAGAAGAATCTCGACGGCGCGGGTATAGAGGGTGACTCGATCGGGCGGGAGCCGTCCGAAGCCGTGCTTGACGACCAGCAACATCGTCATGAGGAGCGGATTCTCGGCGAGGCGACGCAGCGATTCACTGGCGAGGATGTCGTCGGCGACGCGCTTCGCCTCTGCTTGCGACTGCGGGGAGTCGTCGTGCATGAGCGTGTGCCAGTGGCCAGTGAGCAGGCGGATGGCTGGATCGCCGAGAGGGGCGATGCGGAAGGTCGCGCAGGACTTGGCGAGGGTGGGCGCGACCAGGGCGAAGCCCGCTTCGCGGCTGGTGACGACGATGCGAGTACGCGGGAACTCGGTGAGGAAGCGATCCAGGTGCTCGACGAAGGAGCTGCGGCGGAGGTTGTCGTGGATCTCGTCGAGGCCATCGACGAGCAGCAGAACCTCGCCGCGCTTGAGAAGGGGTCGCAGGGCCTCGCCGAGGCCCTGGAGCTCCGGGCGGCCGGTGACGATCGGCATGCTGTCGAGCAGGGCCAGGACGGGCTGATCGATGTGGTTGCGCCAGTCGCGGCAACGGATGATGACGGGGACGAGATCGATGTCGGGCAGGTCGTCAGTCGACCGTCGGCGCCTTTCTGGGTCGGCGTAAGCGACGGCGAGACGCCTGAGCAGGATTGTTTTGCCGCCTCCCGGGAGGGCCAGGAGGGCGAGGTGGCGGTGCCTGGAGAAGACCCCGGTGAAGGACTGGGGGGCAGGTGGATTGCCGGCCAAGTCGTTCTGATTGGTGCGCAGGACGTCGGTCTCGACGAGCTGAAGGGGCACGAAAAGACGCTCGAGATCGAAGCGACGCCGTGCGGTGTCAGCGTCGGCGCCGACGCCCTCGATCGTCATTTCGCCGCACTCGCGGATCACGAGTTCGCGGTGTGCGCGGAGGATGTCGTCGCCGCGAGGCGGCGTGTTTCTGGTTGCTGCGGCGGGGGACCGCGCCTTCCGCGACTTCGTGGGAAACAGGCGTTCGATGAAGGTCGGGAGTTCGCCGTAGTCGTCGCCGTAAGCGAGCGGTGCGACAAAGCCGTGACAGTTCGGGTCGGCCGCCACCGCGGCGGTCTCGCTCTGGCGTACGAGTGTGTAGTGCTGCGGTATGTTGGCCCCGAGGTTCTTGCGCAACCAGGGGATGAGCCTGCGAAAGTTGGGGTCGGCGAAGGTTGCGCCGCAGCCGATGAACAGCAGGCGATTGAACGTGGCGAGCGTGCGCTGAATCAAATCGCGGAGCTCGCTGGTGAGGGTCGATGCGTAGTCGCTGATGCCGAGCACGCAGGTGGCCGGTTGATCGTAGGCTCCGTGCAGGTGGAAGATGCCGCGAAACTCGCGGCGGAGGAACTCGGTGACCCGGGCGGTATCTCGCAGCGTAATCGTCGGCAGTTCGGTCACCTGCTCCAGCAGGTGGTCGTAGTTGAGAGTGCAAATCGGGACATTCGCGCCTCGGACGCGACGGAGGGCATCAGCCGTTACGTCGTGGGTGGGTCGGGCCGAGCCCACAGCGTTTTTGAACCACCGCGCGTACAGGTCGCCGTCGGGGGCGCCCAGTTTTTTCGACATGAACTCGGCCGCGCCAAGCAGATCGTCGAGGTCGTCCGAGTCGATCTGCGCCTGCCATGTCGCCGCTTGGGCGGGCTTAATTATTCCGAGCCTGACACATTCTTCGAATCCGTCCTTGACTAGCGCCTTCCAGCCGAGGGCGGGCAGCTTTCGCTCGGTGACGGAGAGGCTGAAGCCGGTGCCGACGACCACGACGAGCTTGCCTTGGCGCGCGGACTCCTGGATCTGGGCGAACGGGTCGCCTGGTGGTGGTGGCGTGGGCGGCTTCGAGGGTCGAGGCATGGTCGGATGTCGGGGTGACGGCCTGAGCTACCCGTCGTCGTCAGGGAGGAGGGAGCGCTGGGCGGTCGGGGGCTCGGGGCGTTTGGCCGCGCGACCCTTGGCGGGTTTGACGGATTCGGGGGCCTGGCGGGCATCCTCGGCGGCGCGGGTGGCGTTGAGGGCGAACAGGCGATCGAGGACGGCGTCCTCGAATGATTCGAGGGTGCGGCGCTCGGCGGGGGTTTGTGGGGTCGTGTACGGGGGGACCTCAATGTCCGACCAGCCGTAGGCGTCGAGGACGGCACGGTCGAGGTCGAGGTGGAGGGCGCGCAGGGCGAAGACCGCCGGATCGGTGCAAGCGCGGTCCTTGAGGGCGTTGTAAGTCTTTGTTAAACCCTGCTGGGTGGATTGCATGTAGGCAGCGCGGGCGGTGTGGAGGCGCTCGCCGATGGCATCAAGGGCGGGGATCTCTGTGCGCGGGTCAGGCTGCGGGAAGGGGAAGGTCTCGAAGCAGTCCGAAGGGCGATATCCCTGTCGGCTTTCGAGAGTTGACGACGTCACCGCCACCCAAGACGTGTGAGAGCGTGAGGACAACACTGCAAAAGTAGAAAATGCGGAAGACGAGAAAGTGACGAGATTTTCTGACGGTATGCGATTTGAGGGTTGAAAGGAAAACATGGTGTATTTGGACGTGCGAGCCGTTGCAAGGCAGCGCTTTAGAGGTTTGATGGCGTCGAACAGCGCAGGAGTGTAACGCCCAAATTGCCACCAATATTGTTTTCGTCGTCGGCCGTCAGCATTGTCCTTGAGTTTGTCTCTTTCTGGTTTGACTCGTTCGCGAATAATTTTGAGAAGGTCGGGCCATCGCTCGGCCTCGGAGAGTTCCATCTGGCCGAAGTTAATCACGTGACGGTCAAATCCTTGGTCGGGATTAGTGTTGACTTCTTCGCCACCGAGGTAGGGGTAGATGCGCTCGGCGTTGCGGGGATTCTTGCGAATAAGGGCGTCGCGTTCCTCCGGGGTAAGAACAAATCCCATGCCGAGGACGTACGTGCCCACGAAACTCAGGCCGCTGTTGCTCTGGAGGGGTCTGGGGTCGGGGCGTTCGGGGGTGGGGCGGAGGCCGGAGTTAATGGCGGGCGCGATACGGGTGACGAGGGCGCTGAGCTTGTCGGGGTCGGGGTCTTGGAGGTGGATGACGGTGAGGTGTTTGGCAGGATTGCCGCGGGCGAGGTGGACGATGGAGATCGTTACGGCAGCAGCGGCTTCGGGCCAGGGCATATTGCGGGTGGCGTCGTAGATTGCATAGCCGCGGGAAGCGACGAGGTACTGCAGCCCGGTCGCTCGAGTGTCCCCTTGGCCGATCGTGTTGGTGGCGATCAGGCCGATCGTGCCGTGGGCCCCAATTAAAGTGTCGGCACGGCGGAAGAAGTGGGCGGAGAGGTCGGCATTGCCGTGGGCACCGGGGTGGATTGCTTGCAGCCATTCGACGTAATGCGGACCGCCGGCCTCGGCGATGTTGTTCTTGCCGGCGAATGGCGGATTGCCGACGAAGGCGTCCATGAAAGCGGCGTTATTGACTTTGCCGGCGTCGAGGGGGTCCTCGCGGTCCTTGAAGAAGACTTCGGGGAATTCGAGCATCCAGTGGAACGGGCGCTGGGTCTCGCGAAACTGGGCCTGGAGCTGTTTGAGCTGTATCGGGGCAGGTTCGCCGGACGTGATCCAGGGGGCGATGTGGTCGATGCGCCGTCGGCGTTCTTGCTCACGCTCCTTGGGTTTGTCGCTCGAGAAGAAGGCGCCGACAGCCAGGTCGGCGACAAGGCGCAGGCGGCCGACGAGGTCATCGGCGTTGCGCAGGAGGTAGGCGCGCTCGCGGTGGGAGGGGGCGTCGTCGGTCTCGGCGAGGTCGCAGATCTTTCGACGGAGGGCGACGGCCTCGGCGAGGGTGTTGCGCAATTCGGACTCGACGAGCTCGATCTGTGCGGCAGGCTCCCAGTGGAAGCTTGTGATCTGGTCAAGGGACAGGCCGACCAGCGAGTCGCCGCAGCGCAGGGCATGGTCGAGGAAGGTGAACGGAAGATCGCGCGCGAGGGTGACGAGCCAGAGCGAGAGCTTGGCGAGGTTGACGGCGAACGGGTTTTTATCGACGCCGTAGACGCAGCGTTGGGCGACGAGGCGGCGGGCGTGCATCACAACGTCCTCGTGCGCGTCGGCGACGCGGCGAAGGTCGCCCTCGCGGGTCCAGGCGGCGACGACCTGGTCGGCGAGGTCGCGGACGACGGCGACGAGGAAGGCGCCTGAGCCCATCGCGGGATCGCAGATTTTTAGATTGAGGAGGCTCGCCGAGGAGGGAGCGTCGCCCATGGCGGCGAGCAGGGGCTCGAGGGTCTTGCGGACGATCGGCTCGGTGAGGGCGCGGGGTGTGTAGTGGGAGCTGGTGCGGCGGCGCTCGGAGCCTGGCTGGATAACCAGGCGACCGGCGGACAGGACGTCGGTGCCGCGGACGCGGGCGGAGGCAAGGATTTCGAGGGCGGCAGCGTCGTCTTTTGTTTTTTCGAGGGCCTCGGCGAGTTTGGTAGCGGCGGCCTTTGTTAATCCGGCTTCGTCTTGCAGGAAGGCGGCGCGTTGGGCTTTTGGGATTTCGCGGACCTCGGCGGCGGTGATCCACACGCATTTGGCTCGCTGGGGGCGCAGGCAGACGGCGGGGGCCGGGAGACGGGCGACGTGGTAGCCCATAAGGGCCTCGTAGACGCTGCCGATCTGCTCGACGTCGAGGGCGCGGTAGGACAGGCGCTGGCGCTCGAGGAATAAGAGGCGTTCGAGGACGCGATAAATTGTTAAATCGTCGACGCTGGGGACGCGGACGTGGGCGCGCTCGTTGTGGAGGTCGAAGTGGAGGGGGGAGCTGCCGCCGAGGCCGTAGCCCTCGAGGAAGGGGTAGCGGCTGGGATCGAAGAACTCGCCCTCGCGGGGGGGCATGTGAAGGTCGCCGTGGGCGGCGCCGGCGAAGATGGCGCGCCAGGCGGCGAGCAGGCGAGACCAGGCGCCGAAGCGGCGGGACATGGCGTCGGGGAAGGCGCCGGCGTCGGCCTGGAGCTGTTCGAACAGGTCGAGGACGCTGTAATTTTTTGCGTAGACGTCGTGTTCGACAGGGAGGAGGCCGCGGTCCTCGGCGAACAGCATGAACACGAGGCGGAGGAGGACGGTGAGGAGGCCGCCGTAGACCTGCTCGGGGGCCTCGGCGAGGGTCTCGCGGAGGTCGGTGCTGCGGTCGCGTTCGGTGGCGGCTTCGAAGCCGCGGAGGAGGGTCTCGAGGGCTTCAAAAACCTGGTCGGCGAGGGCGCTGGTGACCTCGGCCTGGCGGCGGCGGCTGTCGAACAGGATGGCAGGGAGGGCGCGGGCCTCCTCGACGCCGAACCACCGCTGCTTGTGCAGCAGCATGATCATCGCGTCGAGGATCGGGCGGCCACCGGTCGACAGCATGTCGCCAACACGGAAGGCGATCCAGCCGGAGGACTCACCGTGGGGGGCGTAAACCAGGCGCAGCTCGCGGCGGTTGGTAATTAAACCGATGGGGACGCGGCACTGTCGGAGCAGGCGCTCGAACTTGGCGATGGGCGGGTAATGCCAGGGGCCGGTGATGTCCTCGGGTTTGTCGAGGGA
>Ga0075163_10012885_pt1 | contig 10878 bp, 6 predicted proteins | sample JI1023141ADNA_FD_71478 | JGI IMG/M metagenome (GOLD analysis project Ga0075163, IMG submission 71478) | Wastewater effluent complex algal communities from Wisconsin, to seasonally profile nutrient transformation and Carbon sequestration -... | ecosystem: Engineered > WWTP > Effluent > Algae...
GAAGGATCAAGGCTTCTCCGACCTCTGCATCTTCCAGCGACACCCTGCAGGGAAATCCGGATTTGGCATCAGCTATCACGCGCGTTGCGGATGCGGCGTGCAAGGCATCATCACCCAAGCCGCTCAACTGCGCAAACGACGCGGGTTCTAGCCCGCTGACTACATACTTCATTGAAACGCTCCTTCCTTGAACGCCCAATGCTCGCACCAAGACGGTTCCAACACGTCCCGATTTCCGCCGTCAAATCCGGAGTGTGTGGTGTTGCTCCGGTCGCGTCCTTTGGGCGCCGTTTGGCTCCTTGGAGATGCTAGATATCCTGACGAACTGTGACAGGCTCGAACGAGTACCCGGTGCAACCCAGCCTTTCAAAAACACTTCTAAATCGTTCAGACACATAAATGCTCGCAGGATACTGGGTCAGCCGGAGCGCATCGCAATCCAGCAGTTGAGATTCTAGTAGTGTCGCTCTGCGCAGCCCAGAAAGCTTTCCTCTCCTTGCCGGCAAAAAGTAGTCGGGTGGAAAGACGTCATACTCCGACAAGTCCGGATCCAACGCGGGCCTCAGTTCAACAACATTGGCGATGTAGAACGTTGGCAGTTCAACAGAGTCAAATCCGAATACACGTGTCGGAAGGTACTGAAATCCTGTGATGCCATGCAGTTCAAGCGCGAGTTTCAGCCTTGTAGAAAAAATGGGCAGCCCCAAATAGTTCTGCAACACATCGTCGGGTTCTCCGGACCATCGCTCCTCCCGAACACGCATCACCGCGTCTCCATCCCAAGTCTCGATCATTTTACCATCATCAAGAACCTCAGGGCGGACTGGAAGCAGCGCTTCGTCGATCACCATAGGGCGTCGAACCGTGTTGCTGCTGCTTATTGTCCAATACCAGTCCAAGTCACAGACGTCCTCTTACGCTTCGACGATGTTCATCGGGGCAGCTTCAAGTCCAACGATGACGAGTAGGACTTGCCATGGGTGAGACGCCAGCCTTCCCGCAGTTTCGACATTGCGCCGGAAAGAACAACGTGGGAGCCGACCTTCACGCCGCTCTTTCTCACTGCGCGGGAGAAGGCAGCCTGCATCTGCTTCGCCCGTTCCGTCAGGCCAAGTGTTTCTACCTGACTCGCGATCAGAGTCCGGTCTCCTGCGTCTCCGCCCAGACACAGCCGAACCGAACTCGGGTTGGTCCCGTGATCGATGCTGAACCGAGCGCCACCGGAAGTCAGAATGAAGCGAGTAGGTCTCAACTCATCCGTCGCGTCGACAATGAGATAGGAAAGACTGCAAAGTGAGTTCGTTCGCGGGCCCAATTCGCCATAGTTTGGAATATCTGCAGGGGTTTCAACGGTCGGCGGCGGCTGGCCTTCGTCCCAATAGAGCGGCGTGTAAGTAAACTTGCCAAGGTAACAAAACTGCTCGAACAGGGCTGTCATATCGGCTCTGTCAGCATAGAAAGTGACCCGAATCCCCCTCGCCACGACCTCTAACAGCCTCCGCCAACTCGTTTCAGAATGCAGGTTGGCGCGAACGTTAAGTGGCATCCCCCGCCGCTACCATCTCACCTGGCGTCCTTCACACGCGCCCAGATTGCCTCGTTGAAAGCTCTTGCTTGCAATCCACCCTTGCGGCAGCCACAAACTGCACACTGAGGTAACCCAAAAGTTTTTAGCTAAACAACCAGTTGCTAAGCGAGAACTATGGAATTGTCAGCCGACCCGCGCGCCACTGACGAAGAACCATTTCGGCACTAAAACCAACCAGTGGCAATGTAGATCTGGCAACTTCCTCCAATATCGGAATGGCCATCCTTTGGTCCAATGGAAGTAGGTAACATGCGGCCCTGGAGCGAACAGCCGCATCTGAATCCGAGAATAGCGATGTGAGCAATGCACGGCCACGATCAGATAAAAGTCGCATTTCTTTCACTAGGGCAACTGTTCGGTCATAGGCCTCATTTGATTTCTCGTAATTGCCAGTCTCGGTTTCCTCACCATGCACGATTGCAGCTTTCCGAAACTGTTCCTTCAATGCATCGTCCATCAGTTTACTCCGCCATACCGGCGCATGTTCTCCGATGTTCAATACTCTAGCACCGATTCCAAGGTTGCAGGTGTTCCGGCACTATTTCGAGGAAACGAGGATCCCATTCCTCAAACTGGGATCGGTCAAATAGCCAGCCCGGCATGGCCAAGCCCGAATTGTAAATGAAAAAGCGTAGAAAGTGTTGAAAGTCACTGGCCACAAAGTACTCTGGCTCGCCATTTGGCAAGGAGCGATCGATGAAGGCAACCGGAGACGGCGATGCATTGTGGCAATCGAGCACGTACTCATTGCCACATCCGTCGGTGCAAACTGGGAGCCGTTGTTCTGCAGTAGCACGCTCGTCTATGACGTTTGTGAAGCTATTGGGTCCGTGCCCTGACACTGAAGTAAAGCTAATGGCACCGTCGCCCCCAATGGTGGGTCCATTCGAATACAACAAGAACTCCGCATAGAACTGGTCCAACCTAAATCCAAGCCGTCTTTCCGCCGTTAAAATCTCGGCGTGAGTGGCTGCTGCCGGAAAACGCCATGAAGCAGAGCCACGTCGCAACGGGTCCAGCAGCAGCTTGCCCCATCCGGCGTCAGAACCGTCTGGCATTCGGTCCATACCAATTCCCTACCTTGTTGGCGAACGCTTCCACTTCATCCGCGCTGGGTGTCAGGCCTCATTGCCTGATAATTGGCTAACTGCAAACAGGACGAGTGTCTATCTGACATGTGCCCCTCCAGCGATACGCGACACGGACAACCCGGATGGGCATTCTCTACGACCGCGCCACCAGGCGCACTGAATGGCAACATTTTTCCTCGTGTACAAGAACGACAAAGGCTATCGCGGTTTTCGCCTGCCCAGTGAGTGAGCAAAGAGAGGATCCTGACTCAGTTCCTGCAGTACTGCGCTTACTTCTGCTCCCCGGAACCGCTTCAATCCATCAAGAACAAGAAGCCTGCTGTTTCCGTGCCTTTCGTCTCGTAACAGCTCGATGAGCTCTCCGAGTGTCTCTCGCGTTACAGCTTTGGCAACAGCCACAGCAAGTCCTTGCTTGGCACCCATACAGTGAACTTCATCGATTTCTTTGTATCTTTTGACGATCTCGGTCCAATGAGCACGCGAGGAAGGGATGGCAAGTGCGCGGCCAATACCTTCCAAGTTCCGATCGCAATAGTCTTTCCCGAGGTGTCGCAGAAGGATTGGGACGGCAAAGTCATAGTTGTTGGGTCGATTGACGAGGTCCCATACGTCGTCAATCAGCAATCCAACTTGCCGAAGCTCATCGATGAGATCGCCCAACTCTTTACGTTCAGCCGCGTGGCGAGTAGCTAACTCTTGGTCCCGGATTGCCATTTTCGCGATGTAATCAGGATCACGCCGAAGGCGTTCGATCGCTTCACCTACATTGCTTGTGCGCCTTTTGGTCATCGTCGTGGCAGATAACATTGTATGATGCAGCTTTCATCGACTTTTTGATGCAAGGTCGCTGAAAGATACGACGCCGCCAGAACGAAAAGTAAAAACTTATGTCACGCTTGAGCCGGGGGCTTTTCGAAGCCGCGGAGTTGCTGCTTCAACGACAACTGTGTTGCATTTTTGTTCTCAGTAAGGTGCTCTCGGGTTGGGCCGTCAGGTATTCGAGTCCCACAGTTGATGGCAACTTTTGTTCTGTAGCCAATCTCTGACCTTCTCGCTAAGGATCTGTGGCATTACTTAACCAGCTTCATCAGAAGCAAAGCGTCGCATAGTTGGCCTTGGCGGACTTGTCATTGGGATTCTCCCGATGGATGTCGCGCCGCGCATCAGCCGGCAAAAACCTCGCCAGCCATCGGGTTGTTCAGACTTCACTGCCTTCGTCGAACGCAACTAACCTTTCCCGCGGCAATCGTTGTAATGCTGCAGCGTGAAATCCGATGTCGATGGTCTAGAGACCCCTTCAGTCAGTCGCCAGCCCATCTTCAGTTTCGAGGCCGCGCCCGGAAGTACCGTGAACCTTCCACACTTAGTCCCCAACTGGTTCACGATCTTGTTAACTACATGGTGAATGTCTCGGGCGATAGACGTCTTCCCAAGTGTATCAACTAAGCTGCATACCAATGTCTGGTTTCCAGCATCTCCTCCAAACGAGATGCGGACAGAGTCATGATTGAAGCGCCCCACAGAGTATCGTGTGGTACCATCCACAAACTTTAGTCCCCGCGTGACCAGCGGGTCCGTTAGCTTTGTGACAAGATACCCCACGCTAGGGCAATTCGCATTCGCCCCAACCCTTCCAAGCTCAGGAATCATGCACGGATCCACATAGCTCAACATCGCTTCACTGTCTTGCCAGTGCATGTCAGTGAAACGCAGAGGTTGCTCGGACTTCAACTGAGAAAGCAGAGCTACCAAGTCGCTCTCGTCAGCATAGAAATACTTTCGCAACCCAGCTACCATGTGTCATCTCGCTTAGCGGTGCTCAGGCACAAGCCACACACTTCACCAGCCACAGGACTTTGAAATACAAAAGACGGGAGCATTAGACTCTCTTGCCAAATCAATTCCCGCGGAGACTTCGTCAGCCGTGAGTTTGCCGTCCGCGTAAGTGTCAACAGTTTGCAGATTGAATACACTTCCGTCTTCATCTTCAAATGTATTGTCTGAATAACGGCCCCGTTTCGCACTGTTTGCTGGATTGGGGTAGTATACTTCGGGCAAATCGGCCCCGCCCACGCGATTGAAGGTGCGATTGGAACGAGATTCAACTGAATCTCCCAATGATTGATTCAGAGCGCGGGTCCGCAAGCCACCTTTTCGGCCCCTGTAAATTTCTCCAGCCGCATCCAATACTCTTTCTGCATCTTTGACATCGCTAGGTGAAACAGGCGCGAAAAGTTCTACCAACGCGATCAATCGATCCAATGATGTAGACTCTGGAGCAAAGACAGTAACTGCGGTATCGCCAATCTCCAACAGGGTTTCCCGAATATCGCCCTTGTGCTTGACAAAGCCCTTGACGAATTTGGTGACTGCGTTCTTCCCCGTCGGATCCGTCTTGTTCACCGGATCATTCCCGACATAGGCGTACAGGTTCAGGTCATCTTTCGTGCCGATAGGATCCGTCTGCAGGAAACGCCCCAGCGTCGTTGAGTAGACCCGGGCCTTGTAGAACATGAGGCCGGTCTCGGGGTCGATGCGCTGGCCGGTGTAGCGGAAGGGGTAACCGGCCGCGCTGGAGTTGGAAACGCCGAAGGCGTTGTACGCGAAGCGCTCGGTCACCGCGCCGGCAGAGTTCGTGACTGCCATGACCGACCCCAGGCGATCCGTGTGCGGCAGGCGCAGGGCAGTCAATGGCGGAGTGGCGGAGCCGCTATCGATCATCGCGGCCCGCTCGTCAACGCCAGCGCCCGGCACATAGCGCCGCAGCAGCACGCCGGTATCCGTGTACTCCGCGATCTCGTCACTCCCGGCATGCAGGAAGCGCGTGGTGACACCACCCGCGAACTTCGACACGCGCCGGTCCAAGACGTCATGGACATACCCCGCCGTTATGGATCCCGTCACCGAAACCAGCCGATTGAGCGCATCGAACGTGTAGCTGTTCGTGCCGTCATCCATCAGGTTGCCATTTAGGTCATAGGTCAGCGCCGTCAGGGTGCCATTCACCGGCGTGAGGGATGGATACTGGTTGAGCGCATTGGCGCCCTGATAGGTTTGGGTTCCCATCGGGCCGGCCACGCTGTAGCGGTTCAGCGGTTCCGACGTCGCCATGGACAGCAGCTGCCCCGCAGGAGAGTAAGCGTGCGTGAATGCGAGATCCGCGCTCGCCCCGGGGTAGTCATGGGTCAGCGAGGAAAGGTCATCGTCGACCTCCAACCCATAGGTCGTGATGACTTCGCCCGTTCCCTGACCCGCAAGGCCATCAGACAGCGTCGTCGTGCGGATCCGCCGCCCCAGGACATCATAGTCATGATCCCGCAGCGTTCGCGAGGCACCGTCCAGCACCGCCGTGATGCGATCCACCCGGTTGAGGCCGTCGAACACATAGTTCGCCTGCCAGCCATCCGGCCAGATCAGTGTCGTCGTGTTGCCAGCCGCATCGAGCGTGAAGTCGACATTCAGGTTCCAGTCGTTGCGCCGCTCTCGTATGGCGCGCCCGGCGGTGTCATACGTATAGCTCAGGCTTGAGACGACGGCGGCGCCATTGCGATCCTCGACTGTCTGCACGCGCGAGCCCAGATCATACGAAAAGCTTCGGGTAGGCAGGCCGCCGCCGCTGCGCGAGACGACCCGATCCAGGTCGTCGTAGCCGTAGGTGAGCACCTGACCGCCTCGCCGACGCTCCGTGGCCTTGCGCGATCCGTTGTCGTAAGTGAACGCCTCGTAGAGATTGTCGTTGTCATTGGCAGGCGTCGCGTCGGGATAGAGCGCTTTGGACACGCGGTCGAAGCCGTCATATATGGTCTTCGAGACGTTGCCCCGCGCATCCGTGACGGTTTCGACGAGGCCATTTGGCGTGTAGGTGGCCGTGGAATAGATCTGCTCCAACGGTGTCCCCACGGCGCGCCGCAGTTGGTGGACTTCCCCCGCCGCCGTGTACACGGTTTTGGTCTTGCGGCCCACGGGATCGGTGACTTCATCCGGCCGATCAAGCGGATCATAGTTGGTTGTGACGGTGTCCCCGGCCGCGTCGCGTACTGTCGCAACCTTTCCCGTCTGAGTATACGTTGTCTGGGAGCGGGGCGTGGCCGTATTCCACGTCACCGTGGTTCCGGTGATTGACGTTGGGCTTTCCACCCTGGTGGGCCGGCCACTGACATCGTACCATGTGCGCGCGGCGCTCAGGTAGCCCGTGAGGGCGCCGCCGATGGTGGTGACAGCATTGGATGAATGCAACTCTTCTGCCACCCTGCGGAACTTGCCGCTGGCGTTGTAGGCCGTTGCTGTATCCCAGTAGGTGAATGCGGTCACATGACCGCGCGGATCCATGACGCGCGTAACATCGCCATAGGCATTGTAGGACCACTCCGTCTTCAGCTTCTTGCCCGTCGTCGTGTCGTCGACGACGGTCTTGGTTCGGTTGCCCTTTGCATCATAGGTGTGGTTGGTGACGACGCTAGTGGTTTGAACCGTGCCAATCGGCGAGGTTTCCTGGGTAACGAGGCCGGTATTCGCAGCATAGGTGAAGGTGTGCTTCGGTCGCACGCCGCCGACCAAGGCGGCAGGCCTCAACACTTCCTTCACGAGACCCGCGCCGGCCGTCCCGGCCGTATTGTAGCTCAGGTTCGTGACGCGACCGAGAGGGTCGGTCACACTCAGCGGCTTGTTCCAGGTCGCATCCCACGTGGCAGACGTGACCAGGTCGGCGAGCCCGGATCCGGGCTTCGCCTTGCGCCGCATCTCAATGACATTGCTGCGGGCATCATACTGGAAGAGCTCCTGGTCGCCCTCCGGATAGGTGCGTGAAACCAGACGATCAAGACCATCGTAACCGGAGTTGACGGCGCGCCCGGCCTCGTCGACGTGCTTCACGGCCCGTCCGAACTCGTCGTAGTACACGATATAGCGGCCGGCAGGCGTCATGGGGTCTTCACGCTCGCCGCGCGTTCCGTCCGCGATGTAGAACTTGTAGGGTCCCCGCACCGCATCGCCCTGAGCGATGGAGATCGCGTCACGGACTTCCTTGATATTTCCAACGGTGTCAAAAGTGTATTTGAGCGATGCTGCTGCGGAGTTTGCTGGCGTGATCACCTCGCAGAGGTGAGGAAACGGAATAGGACGCTGCGTGGCAGAGCGTGAAACTGGCGGACAATACTTGAGCTTCGTTACGCCGCCTTCGAGGTGATTGATCTTGTTCTCGGTATCCACCGCCAAGGTTATTTGTCTGGCATTCTCATCAGAGATCGTTGCTGGAAGCTGTTGGGACGTGGCACCTCTCACCACGATGCTGCCTATGGCGGGCGCCACATTGGCCGTGACCGCAGATTGGCTGAAGTTTATTGCTCGAGCCTGAGTGTTCGAGACCTTCGTGAGTTTGCCGCCAGTACCATAGTTGAATGTCAGCTTGTCTCCGTGCGGAAAGGACCAGTCCTTGATCTTCCAGCCTCCAAAGCGCCGACACTGATGGATGTACGCCCATCGATCAAATGTCTGGATGTTTCCACCTCGATTCTTCAGCTGAAAGGTAACTGGCGTTGCATGGTCATAGTTGTAAATGCTGGAGGGAAAATAATTTAACGTCAGGTTGTCATAGGTGTAGCTCTCAATGCACACAGGAACATCACCTTGAGCGACGCCAGCTTGAGTGAGAACCGACACATCACCGTTTGCTCCCACAAAACTTCCATCAACCAGTTTCACAAACCGGCGTGTCTGCCCTCCCTGTGAAATGGTGACCGTGTTGTGGTGATTGACGCCATGCCAACTCAGAAAGGCCATGGGCCCCGCAATTTGAGATATCAGGCGGGCATTTGGTGTGCTTGATGTCTGGCCACTGCGATAGAGGTCCTGCATGATCACCATGACAGCGATGGCGGATGTTGCAGCCAGAGGAGACGATTGCCCCATTGCTTCGTAGGCGTCTGAATGGAGGGCGAGCTTGATGTCCCAGTTTGACGTAAACCCGCTAAAGGGCGTGGCGAACGATGTAGTGGCAACCAATGTAGTTTGCGGGTTCCAGAGCGACGCTTCTTGGGTGCCAGGGCCGGAATAGATCAGGCTCACGCTAAGGTCCTTGCCGGATCCAGCGCCTCCGGTCGACAGAAGTGGAGGAGTGGCGTAACCGGCGCGCCCTGATTTCAAATCGACGGAGAGCAATTGCGAGCGGTCCGAAAAGCGGCTCTTGAGAAGATTGGCAGCGCCCTCCGCTGTCAGTGCGCCAACGTCGCCGGTGCTTCCTGAAGAAGCACCGCCCTTGCGTCGTCCATTCTTGTTGGTAACAATATGAGCAATTTCGAGCGGTTCCCCGCTAGTGCCGTAACGTACAGCAACAAAGCCGCCGCCTCGTGCCTGCGGTTCCTCCCGGTACCAATTGGAATCCACAGATCCCCACTGCTGCTTCATGCCGCCTGACGGTCCGGGCCCCGAGAAGGATTCTTGTGAGGCAAATACGGTAAAGCCGTCGGACCTGTACTCGGACACGCGTGCGATATACGCATCCCGCCAGCTCTCGGCATTGTTGACGGACCAGCCTCCTGGCCATGCACCCGTCCTTCCTTTGTAGGAAACCCAGCTTTTGGAGGAGAGGGGACCGGTCAGTTCATAAAACTGCCGAGGCGCATTGTCGTCGGTGTATGGAATGCATGACGTGATACAGCTTTGCGTTGTGCGTTCATGCAATCCGTTGTAGCTGCCTTCAGTACTGCCGTTACCCCAGCCAAATCGGGAAACGGTCGATAGCACTTGTGGCAAGTCCAGCAACTGCACAACCAGGTCGCCTTCCAGGGCCGCTCCCAATGAAGCCGATGAATAGATGACGGAGCGTCTCGACACCTCATCAGCTTCATTGTGTGTCACACTGATCGTGCTGGAAATATCGAGAACCTGCGTTTCGTGCGGCGACATCCACACGCAGTCCTGGCCACAATTTGTGCTGGGCCGTCTTGAATCTACGGACGAAAATCCGTTCACATAGGCAGACCATTGGTCAGAGTAGGCCACGCCGATCGAGTGATGATGCAGCGCCTTAGCCCCTCCTACCTGAGCATTGAGGTTGAGCACGCGACTGAACTGACCCAGCCAGGTAGCCGTCATCTTGTCACGCAGCATCGCTCCGCTTGGCTGCGGAACATGCGACGAGCAGGAGGTTACGGTAAGCGCCTGTGTGGTGGGAGCGCAAACCCGCGCCAGTCCGGATTTGGGTGCAGGTTTGTCATCAGCGACTTCGCTTGCCCACTTCGCCGCCAGGTTCTGGCTGACGTCACCCCAGCCGTTGACAATGACGATGGGGGCACCAAGGTAGATACTTGTCGATACAGACTGATTGGCGTGTCCCGAAACGAACGGATGTTGAGCCGAGATATCGATTCCAACGACACGACTGAACACTGCAGGTACAGTCTTGAAGGTGGACGCGAGTGGTGGATTGGGGACCTCGATGGTGGTGGTCCGCTCCGCAATGGTGTGCTGGGTCGCAGCGAATGGGACACCATCAACTTCGAGCCAAACCCGGAAGCCGTTGTCGGCACTCAGCTGCGTTCCAGCCGACGCCGTTGCCCAATCCAGGTTTGAGTTCAATTGGATGCGGCGACCGTAGATCTCATCCACATAGAACCCATGGGCCCCTCCAGCCTGGGAACTGAAAGCGAAGGACGCCCGATACTGGTTGGGAATGTCGCCGAGCCAGGTCCGTGACGCACTGGAAGGATACGGTAGAGATGTTTGGCGAAAGCCGCCCGCAGGAACGGTAACCCGTTGAATGGTCTCCCCGCCCACAATGTCTTCAAGCGTCTGAAGGGCTGGTTGTGTTTTGATGTAGTTCAGCAATGTCTGCGAAAGCGCTTTGATGCCCACGGATTTCAAAGCTTTCACCCAGCTCCCATCCGAATTCTGACCGGCGGCGAATGTCCCCGTTTGCACCGTGTTGAATGCGCTCCCCGCGGTGTATCCCATTGCGCCGAAGAGATTTACTCCCGGCTTGCGTGTATGCGCCTTGAAGCTCGGATCGAAGACATAGTCTTGGCCGCCAATGGTGACCTCTACCCAAACGTGTTCAAGGGTTACCGACGCCGCGGTGCCGGCATAGAAGCATCCGGGATCGCTTGACCCACTGAAGGAAGCCGGGATTCCAGCCGACGAAAGAAACTGACAGATCGCCTTGGCATCAGTGAGGCCGGTCCAATCGTAGAATTGTGACCCGGT
>Ga0075163_10012886_pt1 | contig 10878 bp, 9 predicted proteins | sample JI1023141ADNA_FD_71478 | JGI IMG/M metagenome (GOLD analysis project Ga0075163, IMG submission 71478) | Wastewater effluent complex algal communities from Wisconsin, to seasonally profile nutrient transformation and Carbon sequestration -... | ecosystem: Engineered > WWTP > Effluent > Algae...
GCAAGCCGTAACGCCTGCCACCAGAGCAGTGCTGATTCAAGCGAACGAATCTTCGACCGGAGCTTTTCACCCGATCTACGATATTGCCCAAGGTCTGAAGGCGTTTCCCGATACGTTGTTCATCGTCGATGCCATCACCGCGATGGGTATCCACGACATCCACATGGACCGAGATGGAATCGATGTCTTGGTTTGCGCTTCGCAAAAAGCGTTGATGTGTCCGCCGGGTTTGGCGACCGTTGCCTTGTCGACGAAAGCTTTGGGCCGCGTGCGCAAAGAAGCCGCCAGTTTCTACTTTTCAATCCAACGGGAGCTTGCGGCCCAACAGAAGAATAGCTCGGCTTTCACGCCCGCGATCTCGCTATGCGCCCAGCTGTTAGAAGCATTGAACATGATCGAAGCGGAAGGGCACGCCAACCTGTTTCAGCGCCATAAGCTCATGCAAAAAATGGCGCGCGAAGCCTTCACCGCCCTTGGCCTTGAACTATTCAACCGCGATGAAGATGCCAGCGCGGGCATCACCGTCGTGGTTCCACCGAAAGGTCTGGATGTAAAAGCTTGGATCAAACAATTGAAAAAATCCGACGGACTATGGTTGGCCGGCGGTCAGGACGAACTCGATGGAAAAATTTTCCGTATTTCGCACATGGGGGCTATTCACCCTTCTGACTTAGTAGAAGCGATTCAAATCATCGAAAAATCTTGGTACGACCTAGTGCCGGCAGCAAAGACCCACGAAGGCTCGAAGCGGGCCACACAGATTTGGAAAGACAAAGCATGAAAATCCTGATTACCGATAACATCTCCGATGCCGGCATCGAACTCCTGAAGACCCTGCCCAGGACCGAAATCACGGTAAAACTGGGCATCGCCGAAAAAGACCTGATCAACGTTTTACCGGAATACGACGTGCTGGTCGTCCGTAGCCAAACGAAGGTGAACCAGAACATCCTGAATGCAGGGAAAAAGCTGAAAATTGTCGCGCGTGCCGGCCAAGGCTTCGATAATATCGACGTCAAGGCCGCAACATCGTTGGGGATCGCGGTCATGAATACCCCGGCGAAAAATTCCAGCGCCGCCGCCGAGCATAGCGTGGCGTTGATGTTCGCGCTTTCGCGGAGCATTCCACAGGCAAACAGGGAATTGGTCGCCGGCAAGTGGGAGCGTAACAAATACGTCGGCGTCGAATTGGTCGGCAAAAAGCTCGGTCTATTGGGCTTAGGCAATGTAGGCCGTCAAGTCGCCTGGAGAGCGCAAGGATTGAAAATGGAAGTCTTCGCCTATGACCCATTCGTGACGAAAGAAGCCATGGGGCAAATCGGCGTGACCAAGATGGATTTCGACGAAGTTATCGCGCAGGCCGATTATCTGTCGCTGCATCTGGTACTAAGCGATGAGACCAAAAATATCATTTCGAAGGACACCATTTCTAAAATGAAAAGCGGCGTGCGCATCATCAATTGCGCTCGTGGCGGCCTGATCGACGAATCGGCCCTGTTGGTTGCCTTGAACAGTGGCAAGGTTGCGGGCGCGGCCGTGGACGTGTTCGAGAAGGAACCCGTGGAGCCCAACCATCCCTTAGTGATGCATCCTAAAGTGGTGGCGACCCCCCATCTAGGGGCGTCCACGGAAGAAGCCCAGAGTGAAGTAACCAAAGCATTATACGAGCAGCTAAAGGTTTTTGTAGAAGAAGAGCTGATCATGAACGGGGTCAATGTTCCCCAAATCTCGCGGGAAGCGATGTTAGCCTTGGGTTCGTATATCTCGCTGGGGGAAAAACTGGGTTCGTTCCTATCCCAGCTGGAACCGCCGGTGCTGGAAGCAATACATATCGAATGTTCCGGCGAGATTCTCAGGCAAGATTGTTCGCCGATCATCAGTTCGGTCTTACACGGCTTCATGCGGAGTTTTTCCTCGGAATCCCTCAATTTCGTGAATGCCCAGTGGAAGGCCAAAGAACGCGGTATTCAAGTCGTGGAGTCTAAATTCGAAGGTACGACGGGCTTTTTGAGCCTTATCCGTGTGACCGCCAAATTCAAGGACCACGCTAGGGTCGTGGCCGGAACCGTATTTGGCAAGGGCAGTTTAAGGATTGTGCAAGTTGACGATTTTGATATAGAAGCAGAGCCCAAAGGGCATATGTTGCTGATGGTCAACGAAGACAAACCGGGCATTCTCGGGTCCTGGTCCAGCACGTTGGGGAAACATCGAATCAATATCGCTCGGGTCCATTTGGCTCGCGGGAAAGGATCGTTGGCCCTGGCCCTTGTGAACGTGGATTCGGGTCTTTCGGAAGATGCGCTAAAGGAGCTCTCTTCGTTGCCGAACGTGATGTCCGCGATAAAAATTAATCTCTAAGGAGTTTCATGTCGAACGTAATCATAGTGGGCGCCCAATGGGGCGACGAAGGTAAGGGAAAAATCGTCGATTTATTGGCCGAAAAAGCCGACATGGTCGTCCGATTCCAGGGCGGAAATAATGCCGGCCACACGTTGGTGGTCAAAGGCGTCAAGACGGTCCTTCACCTGATACCTTCCGGTATTCTTCACCCGAACGTAACCTGCGTGATCGGTAACGGCGTGGTCATTGATCTGGACGTACTGGCCAAAGAAATCGAGAACCTGAAAGCGACCGGTTGCGAAGTTTCTCCCAAAAATTTGCGCATCAGCGAGAATGCTCACTTGATCCTTCCTTACCATAAGGTATTGGACCAACTTTCGGAAAAACAGAAGGGCGAAAACAAGATCGGCACCACCGGTCGTGGTATCGGACCGGCCTACGTAGACAAGGTCGCGCGCGAAGGCATTCGGACCGGGGACCTGCACAGTTTAAAATACTTCGAAGCGAAGCTTCACGAAGTATTGAAGTTCAAGAATGCGGTCATCGAAAAAGTATACGGTGAAAAGCCGGTGTCTGCCGATGAGATCGTCGCCAACATGCAGAAACACCGTGAATGGCTGGTGCCTTACCTGTGCAATACTTCGCTGGTGGTGCACGAAGCGCAACGCCAGAAAAAAAATATCCTTTTCGAAGGCGCCCAAGGTACCTCGCTCGACGTTGACCACGGCACGTATCCGTTCGTGACGTCTTCCAATACCGTCGCCGGCTCCGCCTGCACGGGCGCGGGAATCGGACCGAAAGACATCGACTGCGTGATCGGCGTCATCAAAGCGTACACGACGCGTGTGGGTAGCGGTCCCTTCCCGACGGAGCTCGACGATGCGGTCGGCGAAGATATTCGCAAACGGGGCAGTGAGTTCGGTGCTACGACCGGCAGACCTCGCCGTTGCGGTTGGTTAGATCTCGTGTTCCTGCGTCACGCGGTACGGGTGAACGGAATCACGGATTTAGCGATGACCAAACTCGATGTTCTCACCGGTTTCGACAAAGTCTATATCTGTACTGGGTACGAGCGCGATGGCGAGATCAGCGATACGTTCATTTCCGACTCGCGCATTTTGGAAAAATCCAAGCCGGTGTACGAAGCGCATCCCGGCTGGGCTTCGCTTCCGAAGAACGCCACACGGGTAACGGATTACCCTCAAGAAGTACAAAACTTTCTTAAGCGAGTAGAAGAGCTTTCGGAGGCGAAAGTCACCATGATCTCGACGGGTCCGGATCGTATCGAGAGCGTCATCTGCACGTCGTTTTTTTAAGGGATTACTTGCCCAATGACTCAAGGTTTTATATAAAGCGGCCTCCCACAGTGGGCCCGTAGCTCAGCGGTAGAGCATCTGACTTTTAATCAGAGGGTCAATGGTTCAAATCCATTCGGGCTCACCATTTCAAATCCGCAAGCATTCCGTATTTTTTATAATCCTATTCCGACAGGTGCACATGAACGCTGGTCACGACGACGTTCTTCATCTTGCGTAGGGCCAGTCTTAACAACGTAGAACTTTGGTTGTGTAGCAAGTTATGCCAGCCCTTGGCCGGTACGAACGAGGGAATCACCACGGTGATCATGTCGTCGGGATCCTGTTGTTGAATCTTTTTGATGTGACTTAACAGTGGCACCAATAACGATCGAAAGTTGTTCTGTATGATAGTCAAACGTACTTCAGGAACGATGGAGTTCCAGCGTTCTTCTAATTTTTGCGCCTGCTCGGAATCGGTGACGACGGAGATGGCTTCGACATCGGCCGACAGGGACTTCGCGTACACCAGCGACTGAAGCACGCCCTTGTGAATATTGGATACCGGGATGATCACCGTGTGCTTGACGTGCTTGAAGGTAAAACGTTCGGTTAATTGAAGATCTTTTTGTACGGAGAAATAATGCTGATTGATCGAATAGAAAAGTTTCACCAATACGGGGATCGCGATGCAAATGATCCACGCGCCGTGGGTGAACTTCATGGTGACAATCACCATGAGTACGACGAAAGTCATGCAGGCGCCGATCAAGTTGATGACAAGGTGTTTACGCCAATGGTTTTCTTTATCCCGAAGGTGCTTTCTCACCATGCCGAACTGCGAGAGGGTGAAGGAAAGGAAAACACCGACCGCGTAAAGTGGGATCAAATGGTGCGTGTTTGCCTTGAAGATGATCAAAAGTATCGACGAAAAAAATGCGAGCAGTAGGATCGCATTCGAAAATACCAAGCGGTCTCCGAGGTTTTGCAGTTGTCTTGGCAAATAAAGGTCTCGGGCCATCAAAGAACATAAACGAGGAAAGTCGTTGAAACTGGTGTTTGCCGCCAGAATCAAAATGGAGCAAGTCGCGGCTTGGATCGTCAAATAAAGCCATCCGTTGCCGAACACGGTACGGGCCAGTTGCGATAACACGGTTTCGGTCTCGCTCGGTACGATGTTAAGATGCCAAGACAGGAAGGAAATTCCCAAAAACATCACGCTCAAGATGCAGCCTAACCATACCAGAACCTTGGAGGCGTTTTGCGCTTCGGGGGCGCGAAAGGCAGTGACCCCGTTCGAGATCGCCTCGATACCGGTTAGCGCCGTACACCCGGAGGCGAAGGCCCGCAAAATGATGAACCAGGATATCCCCTGAAAAGAGATATCGGTAAACAACTGAGGCTCCACGTGGTCGGCGACATTGTTCGTGCTTAGGTCGAACAGGCCCTTGGCGATCAGGGCGAAAATGAAGAACATAAATGCGTAGGTCGGGGGGGCAAAAATGAATCCCGACTCTTTCACGCCCCGAAGGTTTCCGAGCGTAACCAATACTACGGCGATCAGGGCCAAAATGATTTGGTATTCCCGCAAAACGGGTATGGCCGAGGTGATAGCGGAAATACCTGCAGCAATGGATACGGATACCGTGAGCACGTAGTCTATGAGTAACGATGCGCCGGCGACGAGGCCGGCTTTTTCACCGAGATTTTCCCTCGATACCGTATAAGCGCCACCGCCCGAGGGATAGGCATGGATGGTTTGACGATAGGAAAACATCACGACCAACAACAAGATGATGATCATGATCGAAATTGGCACCAACGCGGCGCTAGTAGCTTGACTTAGGATTACTAAGACGAGCAAAATCTCCTCCGTCGCGTAAGCTACGGAAGATAGGGCGTCAGATGCGAAAATTGCTAGGGCGGAAAAGTTATCCAGCCTCTGATGGCTGAACACATGGCTGGACAATGGGCGACCGATGAGAAATCTTTTCAGGCGAAATGACATAGCGGCGGAGTCTATCCCTTTAGCTAAAAATGGGAAGATTCTCTTTTCTTGATTATCGTGTGCGATATGGGTATAAAACCCGTCTTTTCCGGGTCCCCGTCGTCTAGCCTGGTCCAGGACATCGCCCTTTCACGGCGGTAACACGAGTTCAAATCTCGTCGGGGACACCAACTAATATATCATCGTTCATCGATAAGCGTTCATCTTCTAAAGGTTCACCCGACTAACGCGGTGATTTTGTCACCAATTCAAACGGGAGTTGTTTTTTTCCGACGCCGTTTAAACATATTTCGATGCGATGTTCCCCTGGATAGTAGGTTCTGGTGGTGACGGGCTTGAAGGAATGCTTTTTTTTGACGTGAAGGTCGGCGTTGGCGGCAATCGTTCCACTTTTCAGCTTGAACACTTTGGCGCTGAGCTGACCGTTCGCTTTGCGATGGTGGATGGCGTAGTCGACGACGAACGGTTTCGGCGTGGCGGCGGTATTTTTGACGTTAAACTGAAATTCAAGGTGGTTTCCGACCGTAACTTTCTCCGCCAATAGTTGCAGGTTCTTTACGGATAACGCGGGGTCGTTATGATGAATGCCGATCAATTTTAAGGCATCTGGATGACCCTGTTTAATCAGGGTTCGAAGGCTTTGGCGAACGATGAACGCGAACTCTTTTTCGTAACCTTGAGGAACTTCTTGTTTCCAAGCCTTGAGCGTTTTGACGACGACGTCCGGATGATCTTTGGCGATATCATTCAAATGATTCGATACGCTTTTGCGTACGTAAAGCTCAGGGTCGAACCTAAGCTGGTGAAGAATGGGTAGCGTCGGGTTGCAGTCTTCGACCAGGGCCTGCAGACGTTGGCCCCATGGAAGGCGTGGTCGCGAACCTTCGCTCGCCCATCGGCGAAGGTGAACGTTCTTGTCTTTGGCGGCGCGTAGCATTTCTGCCATCGCGCGCTCGGGGTACTGGATCAAAAAGGGTCGAACCGCGAATTCGGCGGTAAACTTGACCGTCCACTCGCGCATGGCCTGAAACGAAGCTTGAAAATGATCGACGCCGTAGAGCTGAACGAATTCCGTCGCCGGCCAAAGGGAAAAACCCTCGAGGTTCTCCTTTTCGACCGCGCGGCGAAGGATGGCCAAAGCCTCAGGGTAATTTGGTGGTAAATGATCGATCAGGCCGTTGGCGATGAGTTTTACCCGATCGCGTAGTTCGAGCGGAGCGAGCTGGTTTCGAAGTTTGGTAAACTTCGTTTCATCGAAATCACGATAACTTTTTTTTAAGCCACGCGCATAGGCGCTCACGATCTGCGGGTTGATCCAATGTTTGAAGGCATTTTCATTTTCTTTCTTCATGGCTCGTGCTCGGTGGAGTAACCTTATATCAAGCGGTTTGATTTTCAAGCGGGCCGTGCAACTTCTTTAACAATGAACTTCTTCGCGGTATGTTCAATACATGAAATTAACCGTGCTTGCCGGTACCTATTCTATTTTTCGATTTGCGCCGTATACCCCAATTCCCGAGGGGATGGAGCGAGCGTCATTTTATACCGTTTCTCGAACCGCTACGGAGCTTTCTATCGTTTGCGACGGCCATTTGATCACCGCGGGATTTGAAAAGCGCCAAGACGGATGGAAGTGCTTAAAAGTAGATGGTACGTTGGATTTTTCGCTGACGGGTATTCTGGCGTCGATCGCCAATCCGTTGGCTACGGCGAAGGTCAGTATTTTCGCCATTTCTACCTTTGATACAGACTATGTTTTGCTGCAGGAAAATCAATTGCCAAGCGCAGTGCAGGCCCTGACGCAGGTGGGGTTTGAAGTCTCTGAACAAGTCTGCGGCTGATCGTTCGAATCTGACCTTTGCCCAAGATCGCAAAACATCCGTTTTGCATGCCACCGAGGAAAATAGAAAATCCCATCGCATGAGTGGAATTAAAAGCCTAGGAATATTCCGATGCCGAACAAGATGAAGATGGCGCTAGCGACGCGATGAATCCAAGTCATGGGAATCCTGTCGGTGAAACGATGGCCGAAAAAGACCGCCAATCCGTCGGCACCCAGCATGCCAACCGTCGTACCTATGGTGACCAATAGCGGGGAGACGAACTTCGCGCCCAATGCCACCGTGGCCAGCTGGGTCTTGTCGCCCATTTCGGCGAAGAAGAACGCGACGGTAGTCGTAACGAAAGGGCCCCAGCTTCGTTTTTCTTCGAAACCGTCGTCTTTGTCGGGAATCAACATCCAGAGGCCGAAGCCGACGAACGTCGCCGCTAAGATATTTTTCAACATTTCATGGGAGACGTATCGCGTGACGAAGGATCCGACGTAGCTGGCGAGGGCGTGGTTGAGCAGCGTGGCGACCAAAATTCCCGCCATGATCGGCCACGGTTTCTTAAAGCGCGCGGCGAGAACGAGAGAAAGCAATTGGGTTTTGTCGCCCATTTCGCTGATGAACACCAAGAGGAACGAATGGACGATCGCTTGCACCGATCGACCTTAGATGAATTCGCCCTCGCTTGAAACTTTTTCCGACTGGAGGCATGATGCGCTATGCGGAAAAATATCATCCATGAAAGCGAAGCGGAGATTCGGGAGCAGTCCAAGGGCACGAAGTTCGGATTTTTCGGCCGATGATTGGGCGGACCGGCCGGAATGGCCCACGTGCCTTCCAGCCGTTGGGTGTGGAAATTGATTCCTGAGCAGGAAAGTGTCGATTACTATTTGGGCGAAACCGTCGACTAACTTCGCAGTTGCAGGAAATAACCGTTTGCGTTATGTGGGGTCATGGAAATGAGAACCTACGTACGTGTTTTTGTATGGCTTGGATATCTGTCGTTCGCGGCGTATGCCCAAGATCCGCAACCTTCGCGCATTGAACTTAAAAGTCCGGGTACCAAAGAGACGTTGCTGTTCGACGCCAGACCCGTGCAATCGCATAGCCCGATCGTCTATTACGACCAAATGATCGATGGTAAGCCGGAGTTGGATATCACGCATCAGTTGGGAATCATGTTCAACGGTAAGCCGGTGATGTCGACGGGGTTTTTGAACTATCCTGTCATGGAAGTACTTCAGAATCTGTACTTGGAACCATGGGTTTCCGACGACGATGCCGCGCAATTTTTAACGACCTTCGAAACCTTTCCCATTATCGAAACGTACTGCCTTCATGCACCGGAAGACAAGCTTGGGTTTCAGTGCGCTCGCCCGGATCAACTGAAAAAGACCGGATGGTTCTTGAAAGACCTGGCCGTCAAAAAGGCGGATTGGGATCCAAGTAAGAAAAAATTAAAACTGCTGTCGCTGGGAGAAGGAACGAGCGGGTTCGTTCCGTACGCGGTCGCGTCGGGGCATGATGCCAAGGGCATCGATCTCATCTATGATGCGGCCGAGAACGTCGATGTATCGAAGATGGAGGATGCTTCCGAGAAGGATGATCTTGAGATGTTGCAGTGGTACGCCAAGATCTTTAAGAAAGCCGACCTCGTCAAGCAAGGCAACGCGACCGAGTTGGATAAACTCGATTTTTACCAACAAGGGATCGGCACGTACGATCATGTCGTCGGCCATTTTCTCTTGGGGCACTTGATCGACTTGAATCCCGATTACAAGCCAGCGGTGGAGATGATCAAACAATCGTTCGATCTGTTGAAACCCGGGGGAACGCTACGGTTCAATTTCGCGGTGTCATTTTTGCTTCGAAAAGATTTTCGGGACGCCGTGATGAAGGCGCTCTTGAAGAAGGGTGTGTATGCGGGATTGGTCGTACTGCGGCGTACCCCGACATTCGATTTGGATCCGGTATTCATGGAGACCCACGGTACATCGTTCGCCGATTGTCTTGAGTTTGACGGGGAAGCGTTGAAGGATTGTTTTTTTAAGTTACCCGTCTTCGGAGTCTTTCCTCGCGGAGTAAAGCGAGAGCACTTGAGTTCCTTTTCGGATGGGCAGATCCGAAGGTTCATTTTACACTACCTGAATAGATACGGCGTAGATCATAAGAGCGTCTTCCATACGGACCAAATGCAAGAGATCCTCGTCATCAAAAAATACGACAAAAAAATGTACGATCAAATGGTGAAGGACGGCGTCATTCGGTAAGTTATGTCTATGAATTCATCGCCTAAAGCAGTGGTGCAAGCCTGGGTAGAAGCGTTCAATCGCCAGGACGTGGAGGCGCTGGCGGCGCTTTACCATGAGAACGCCATCAATCATCAAGTAGCCTACGAGCCTTTGCATGGACGCGAGGCGATCCGGAATCTTTTTAAGCTGGAATTCGGCCGCGCGAAAATGGTGTGCATCGTGGAGAATCTTTTCCAAGACGGCGAATGGGCCATGTTGGAATGGTCCGATCCGTTGGGATTGCGCGGCTGCGGCTTTTTTCACGTACAGGGCGGCCACATCGTTTTTCAGCGAGGATATTTCGATAAGTTGAGTTTTTTCAAGCTGCAAGGGATTCCGTTGGCAGAAGCGATTCGCGAAAGTTGAAGCGTGAATTAAATAGGGAGAACGCATCTACTGGGATAGCCTGACCCAAGGTATGTCATGAAAATCGCGCTTCGGCTCTATTATACCGGTGGCTCTGCGCTATCGGAATCCGCGCGCACGCAGTTGAAAGTCCTAGCGTCGAAATTTCCGACCGTGGAATTTGAGACCGAGGAGATCGACGTGATTTTGCATCCTTCGATGGCCGAAGAAGATGGCATCACCGCTACCCCGACCATCATTAAATTCAGTCCTTCACCCATCACCCGCGTCGTTTGTGATTTGGATGACCTGGAAAAATCCCTAGGGTTGTGACAGCGGCGTATGGGTCTTCGGATCGATCGGAATCAACGAGAATACCGTCGTACCGACGTTCAACTTTGACTCGACCCAAATTCTTCCCCGGTGCTGCGAGACGATGTCTTTACACAGCTTGAGCCCGATGCCGAAATGTTTCACCTGGCGCTGTTCGGTGTTGGTCCCGCGGGTGAAGAGGTCGAACATGGCGTCGATGCTTCCGGGCGGAACGCCGATGCCCTCGTCGGATACGCCGATCAGGATGTTCTCATTCGATTGGCGGGCGAACAGCGTGATCTTGCCGCCCTGGGGCTTCGAATATTGAATGGCGTTGGATAGAAGGTTCCGTTCCATCAGTTCTATTTTGATCGGATCCCACTGGACGGTGATGTCTTTTTCCGGCAATTGAAAATCGAACGTGAATTTTCCCGATGGCGTCCATTCTTCGACCATTC
>Ga0075163_10012887_pt1 | contig 10877 bp, 9 predicted proteins | sample JI1023141ADNA_FD_71478 | JGI IMG/M metagenome (GOLD analysis project Ga0075163, IMG submission 71478) | Wastewater effluent complex algal communities from Wisconsin, to seasonally profile nutrient transformation and Carbon sequestration -... | ecosystem: Engineered > WWTP > Effluent > Algae...
GGCGACGTCTTCGGGGGCGGGCGCCGCGGCCACGGCGGCGGACGTCAGGTGTATCGCGGCTCCGACCTGTCGTACGCGATGGAAGTCACGCTCGAAGAAGCCGCCAATGGCAAGGACGCGCAGATCCGTATCCCGAGCTGGGACGACTGCGAGACCTGCCACGGCACCGGCGCCAAGCCCGGCACCAAGCCCATCACCTGCACCACCTGCCACGGCGCGGGCGCGGTGCAGATGCGCCAGGGTTTCTTCAGCGTGCAGCAGACCTGCCCGCAATGCCAGGGCAAGGGCAAGATCATCCCCGACCCCTGCATCAGCTGCCACGGCCAGGGCAAGATCAAGAAGCAGAAGACGCTGGAAGTGAAGATCCCCGCCGGCATCGACGACGGCATGCGCATCCGCAGCACCGGCAACGGGGAACCTGGCACCAACGGCGGCCCGCCCGGCGACCTCTACATCGAGATCCGCCTGAAGAAGCACGACATCTTCGAGCGTGACGGCGACGACCTGCACTGCCAGGTTCCGCTGAGCTTCACCACCGCCGCGCTCGGCGGCGAGATCGAGGTGCCGACGCTGGCCGGCAAGGCCGCCATCGACATCCCCGAAGGCACGCAGGCCGGCAAGCAGTTCCGCCTGCGCGGCAAGGGCATCAAGGGCGTGCGCTCCAGCTACCCCGGCGACCTGTACTGCCACGTCTCGATCGAGACGCCGGTCAAGCTCACCGAGCACCAGCGCAAGCTGCTGAAGGACCTGGAAGAGTCGCTGAAAAAAGGTGGCGCCAAGCATTCGCCCACCGGCAGCAGCTGGACCGACCGACTGAAGAGCTTCTTCAGCGGCTGACGCAAGCCCCCACGCTCCCTCACTGCGTGTGAGTCGCTGAACGTGGCTCAGCCAGAGGCAACGCCCCTTCGGCCTGTCCAAGCCTGCGCAGGCAGGCTTGGAGCCGCAGACCTCAGCCCCGAGGGGGCCTTCGCGCCTTGGGGCGGCCCGGCGGCGCTCAATGTCCGAACGCTCATGGGTATCATGAATCCATGAGCGTCAACATCACCTTTCTGGGCGGCGCGGACACCGTCACCGGCTCGCGTTTTCTGGTCCGGCACGACGGGCACAGCCTGCTGGTCGACTGCGGGCTGTTCCAGGGCTACAAGCAGCTGCGCCTGCGCAACTGGCGACCCCTGCCGGTGGTGCCCGGCCAGATCCACGCCGTCATCCTGACCCACGCCCACCTGGACCACAGCGGCTACCTGCCGGTGCTGGTGCGCGAAGGCTTCCACGGACGGGTGCATGCCACCGCCGGCACGCGCGACCTTTGCGGCATCCTGCTGCCCGACAGCGGCCACATCCAGGAGGAAGATGCCGCCTTCGCCAACCGCCACGGCTTCTCCAAGCACGCACCCGCCCTGCCGCTGTACACCCGCCGCGATGCGCTGGACTGCCTGGGCCGGATCCATGCGGAGCCTTTCGGTCAGACCTTCCAGCCCATTCGCGGCTGGAGGGCCACCTTCACGCCCGCCGGCCACATCCTGGGCGCGGCCAGCCTGCTGCTGGAGGTGGGCGGGCACCGCATCCTGTTCTCGGGCGACCTCGGCCGTCCCGACGATCAGCTGATGAACCCGCCGGACGACCCGCCGGCCGCCGACACGGTGCTGATCGAGTCCACCTATGGCGACCGCCTGCACCCCCAAGAAGACCTCGTGGCCGAGCTGGGCCCCGCCCTGCAGCGCTTGGCCGCGCGGGGCGGCGTGGCGGTGGTGCCGGTGTTTGCGGTGGGGCGGGCGCAGGCACTGCTGCACGCCATCGCGCAGCTCAAGTCAACCGGCGTGATTCCGCATGGCCTGCCGGTCTTCCTGGACAGCCCGATGGCGGTGCACACCACCCACCTGTTCAGCGAGCACCCGGACGACCACCGGTTGAGCACACGTGAAGTGCAAGCCATGGCGCGCGCCGCCACGATGATCGAAACCCCCGAGCAGTCCAAGGCCCTGGCGAACCGACACGGGCCGATGGTGATCCTGGCGGCCAGCGGCATGGCCACCGGTGGGCGCGTGCTACACCATCTGGCGCTGTACGCCGGCAACCGGCGCAACATGGTCATCCTGACCGGCTACCAGAGCCCGGGCACCCGCGGCGCCCGCCTGGCCGCCGGCGAAAGTCCGGTGCGCATCCACGGCAAGGAGGTCGAGGTGGCCGCCGAGGTGGTGCAACTCCAGTCCGCCTCAGCCCACGCCGACGCCAACCAGCTGCTCGACTGGCTACGCAAGATGCGCGGCGCCCCAGACCAGGTCTACGTGGTGCATGGCGACCTGGCCGCGTCCGACGCCTTGCGCCAGCGCATCGAGCACGAGCTGAAATGGCGCGCGATGGTGCCGGAGCATGGTTCGACCTGGCCGGCGTGACGGGGCTGGTCGCCCGAATCGGGGTCTACCACCTGGACTGTGGCGCTGCGGACCGGCGCAAGCCCCGGACACGGGCTTGGCGGATGATCGATGAAGAAAAATGCCACCACCCCAGCGTCGAATGGTCACTATTTGCTATCAATACAGAAGTGTTTGGACTGACTTTGAAGCGCCCTCTTGAATAGGAGTCGATAGCGCTTTGTGTTTCCGGGTGAGTTACTTGAAATTCACTTCCGTTCAGGCGAAAAAGGGCATGGGCGCTGTTTCCATTCGACTCCCCGACGATGTGTCCGCGCGGCTCCCGGAACTGGCGCAACGCACCGGCCGAAGCAAGACCTACTACATGGTCGAGGCGATCCGCGAGCACATCGCCGACCTCGAAGACCTGTACCTGGCCGAACAGCGCTTGGTGGCCAACCGCGCCGGGGAATCCGAATCCATCACGCTGGACGAATTGATGAAGCGATATGGCCTGGAGAATTGAGCTTGACAGCGCAGCGGTGCACGACCTCGGACAACTCGACCGCCAAGCGGCAAGGCGCATCCTCGCCTTCCTGCACGGCCGGCTTGCCGCACTGGACGACCCGGGCAGCATCGGCGAAGCGCTCGAAGGCTCCGGGCTGGGCGAATTCTGGAAGTACCGCGTGGGCGACTACCGGATCATCCGCAGCATCGAGGACGGCGTCTTGCGCATCCTCGTGGTGAAGGTGGGAAACCGGCGCGAGGTGTATCGCTGAGCCGCTGAAAATTTGAATGAAATATGGCTCGCCCCGGCGCCTAATTGGCGTGGCACGCCACGGTTATTGAAGCGTATCCGTTGTCTGCGTGACGGCATCGTCGCCAGAAAGGGAACAAGCAAGACAAGAGCGGCTCGCAGCAATCACCCGAGTTTTGTATTGTGACAATTGGAATCTGACCCAGATTTCTCTGATTTCTCGCGCGGGTCGTCGAAGGCCTGGCACCAGTCGAGGTGCGTTTGCCCGCCGGCATCGGTCAAGGTGATGGTCAGCGTGAAGTGCGGTGCGGTGAAGTGCCGGATGACAATGCGTTGTGGCGACGCTTCAAGAAAGGTGCAGTCGTTGGCTTAATGGGTGCAATCCGGCTCGTGCATGACAAATTTCCACCGACCCCGCTGCTTGAACTCGAAGAGCTCGAAGGTGTTGCTGGACCCGTCCGGCCCCCACCAAGTCGCGAGCCGGTCGGCGTCGGCAAACGTCGCGAAGACTTGCGCGGGCGGGAAGTGGAAGAGGCGGCCGGTTGTGAAAACACCGTCTGCGGTGGGTTGTGTGGGCATGGGGTTCCTTGGTGGGCGGGGACGCGAAGCGAGGTGCTAGCAGTTGGATGGATGAGGCACGGGGAAGCCGCTGAGCAGGCATGATTCCCCAACATGTTAGAGTTACGAAAAGTAACGCCGGATCTTTATCTGCACCAACACTACGATGCTCCAATGGTCTTTGCACTGCTGCAACGCTTCATATTTTATTATTCAGAAGTGAGAGGATAAAACAAAATTAGGAATGGAAAATAATATAGAAATTATTTATTATTGATTTTTATGAAGGCTATTATGAAATATTTTATTGCTATTTTATTATTTCTCTTGAGTTCGTTCGCATATTCACAGAACTCAAATAGTAAGTACGATAACGAAGTAAATCAACTTGCGAATAAAATGTACGTAAGCACCAAGTATGTTGGAATTTGCCAGGGCAGGTATTTCTATAGTAAGAATAGTCCAACTTGGGGTGAAATTTTCGCCGAAATTACCAAACCAGAATTTAGATTAGAATATCTTCCTGTGCAAGAACATGACCGACTTAACGGAGTGGAGTTTCGTGTAAACGTTTATTTTGATTATAAGTCTGAGCGCAGATACGATCAAAAGACCAATAGCTGGGGGGATTGGGGACCCTTTAGTGGTGAAGTTAGAACGACTGGATTTGAGAAGAAAAAAGGCATCGCCACACCCATGTCGGGAATGCCCGTTGTAACTCCAGAAATTATTGGAAGAGGTGGTAGAGGGGTAGTTTGTTCAGAGATACCAAAATAGTTCAACGGGGAGAAATCGGGGTCAAATTCTAATTACTGAAATCGGCATCAGATTCCGATTTCCACAATGCGAAAAGAACTGGCCGCAGCGCTCGCGGGACAGCCGCCGCATGGCGCGGCCAAGGTGCCGAGGGCGATTGGAGATCGTCTGTTAGCTGAAGGACGATCCCGGGTAACCGACTTGTTGCCGAAACAGCCGAGTCCCCGCGTCGAAAGGTCGTAAGCAGCTACCAAACAGGTAGCAATCAAAGGAATCAAACCCGTTCGGCTGACTATTTCACCTGTGCCTTGTGCGCTTCCACGTAGGAGCGAAGCACCGCGTTGATGCGCGTCTGTTAGCGCTTACCTGTGTGCCGGAAGAAGTCCAACACATCCGCGTCAAGGCGCAGCGTGATTTGCTGTTTCACATTCGGTAGTTCGGCCACCTTCACCTATGCGGCATCCGGCAGATAGGGGTGCAATTGGGGTCAGGCTCTAATTTCCCTCCATCATGCCGCCAGCGGTGCCGGTTGAACGTGCATGGGCGCGGCCTTGAATCGTTGTTGGGCCTGCCACACGTCATAGGCACTCTGTTGGGCCAGCCACACGCGGGCCTCGCCACTGCGCTCCACGCCAAGCCATGCTTCGATACGCAGGGCCATTTCAGGCGAGACCGCAGCGCGGCCATTGAGCACGCGGGACAAAGCCACGCGGGAAACATTAAGCTGTTGCGCGGCCTGGGTGACTTTCACCTGGCGAGCTGGCATCACATCATCACGCAGCGTCAGGCCGGGATGCGGGGGTTTGAACATGCCTGCCATCGTCGTTACTCCTTTTTTCAGAAATAGTCCAATGGTTTTACGGTCTGCCTTGCAACGGATGCATGTCCCAGTCGGGCAGAGTTGTAGGTCAACGCACCAGCGAACCGTCGCCTAAAACAATCCCGAAATCCGCCCCTCGTCGTCGATGTCGATGCGCGCAGACGCCGGCTCTTTGGGCAGGCCCGGCATGGTCAGGATGTCGCCGCAGATCATCACCACGAACTCCGCCCCCGCGGCAAGGCGGACGTCGCGAACATTCACCATGTGGCCGCTGGGCGCGCCGCGCCGTTTAGGGTCGGTCGAGAACGAATACTGCGTCTTGGCCACACAGACCGGGTAGTGGCCGTAGCCCTCCTGCTGCAGGCGGGCAATCCGGGCCCGCACCGCCGAGTCGGCCGAGATGTCGGACGCGCCATAGATCTGCGTGGCAATCGCCTTCATCTTGTTCCACAGGCTGTCCGCGTCCTCGTAGACAAATCGCATCTGGGCCGTGCCGGACTCGGCCAGCCTGACCACCGCGTGCGCCAGTTCCTCGGCACCGGCAGAGCCTTCGGCCCAATGGCGGGCCATCACCACCGGCACGCCCTGGCGCTCCATGTGCCTGCGCAACACCGCGAGTTCGGTCTCGGTGTCACTGGTGAAGTGATTCAACGCCACGACACAGGGCAGACCATGCCGATGGCGGATGTTCTCGATGTGCCGCTCCAGATTGGGCAGGCCCTTCTCCACCGCGGCCGGGTCGGGCGCCGCGAGGTCCTTCAGGTCCACGCCGCCGTGGTACTTGAGCGCGCGCAGCGTCGCCACGATCACCACGGCATCAGGCCGCAGCCCTGACTTGCGGCACTTGATGTCGATGAATTTCTCGGCCCCCAGGTCGGCACCGAAGCCCGCCTCGGTCACCACGTAGTCGCCCAGCTTCAGGGCCGCCTGGGTTGCGATGACGGAGTTGCAGCCATGCGCAATGTTGGCAAACGGTCCGCCGTGAATGATGGCCGGGTTGTTCTCCAGCGTCTGCACCAGGTTCGGCTTGATGGCAACCTTCAGCAGCGCCGCCATGGCCCCTTGGGCCTGCAGGTCGCTGGCGCGAATCGGGACCAAATCGCGCGTGTAGCCGACGATGATCCGGGCCAGCCGCTCCTTCAGGTCGCGCCGCGAGGTGGCCAGGCAGAAGATCGCCATGACCTCGGACGCGACGACGATGTCGAAGCCGTCCTCGCGCGGAAAGCCATTGCCCGAGCCGCCAAGCGAGATCACGGTGGAGCGCAGTGCACGGTCGTTCATGTCGATGACGCGACGCCACACGATGCGCCGCAGGTCGAAGCCCAACGCATTGCCATGGTGGATGTGGTTGTCGATCAGTGCGGCCAGCAGGTTGTGCGCCAGGGCAATCGCGTTGAAGTCGCCGGTGAAGTGCAGGTTGATGTCTTCCATCGGCACCACCTGCGCATGGCCGCCGCCCGCAGCCCCGCCTTTCATGCCGAACACCGGCCCCAGTGACGGCTCGCGCAGCGCGATCACGCAGCGCTTGCCGATGCGGTTCAGCGCGTCGCCCAGGCCCACCACGGTGGTGGTCTTGCCCTCGCCGGCCGGCGTCGGGCTGATCGCCGTCACGAGCACGAGCTTGCCGCGCGGCCCGCTTTGCCGGCCCAGCCAAGCGAGATCGATCTTGGCCTTGTAGTGCCCGTAAGGCTCCAACGCCGAAGCGGGAATCCCGAGACGCTCCTGCGCCATGGCCAAGACGGGTTTGAGCGTTGCCGCCTGGGCGATCTGGATATCGGAAAGAGCCATCCGTGGGTCCGTTGGGTAGCTGGTCGAGGACGCCATTGTCATCCGGCCGGCGCTTTTTTCCTCAGAACAACCGGCCCTGCCCCCCAAGGGCCGCGGGCCGGAACTGGCTCATGTCCAGCGCTGTGGCCTTCTCGCCGTAGCCCAGACGGGCGCAGGTCTTCTCGAAGCGCTGGCGCAGCAGGTCGGCCCAGACGCCGTGGCCTTTCATGCGGGTGGCGAAGTCGGCCTCGTAGGTGTGTCCGTCGCGCATCTCGCGCACCCGCGCCAGCACGCGCTGTGCGCGCTCAGGTGCGTGCAGTTCCAGCCACTGGCGAAACAGCGGCTCCACCTCCCACGGAAGGCGCAGCACGGTGTAGAACGCGCGGCGCGCACCGGCCTCCCAGGCGGCCTCCAACACCTGCTCCATGTCGGTGTTGAGAAACGGAATCTGCGGCGCCACGCTCACGCCCACCGGCACGCCCGCATCCGCCAGCGCGCGGATGGTGCGCAGCCGGCGCCAGGGCGCGGCGGCGCGCGGCTCCAGGCGCCGCGAGAGCTGGGCATCGAGCGTGGTGACGGTCACGTACACCGCGGCCAGGCCCTGCGCGGCCATGGGAGCGATGAGGTCCAGGTCGCGCTCGACGCCGCTGCCTTTCGTGATCAGCGAAAACGGATGGCGGGTCTCCTGCAGCACCTCGATGATCGCACGGGTCAGCCGCAGCTCACGCTCAACCGGCTGGTAACAGTCGGTGGCCGAGCCGAGATTGAGCTGGTGCGGCCGGTAGCCGGGTGCACCCAGTTCGCGCCGCAACACCTCGGCCAGGTTGCGCTTGGCGATGATCTTCGTCTCGAAGTCCAGCCCCGGCGAGAGGTTCAGGTAGCTGTGCGTGGGCCGCGCGTAGCAGTAGCTGCAGCCATGTTCGCAGCCGCGGTAAGGGTTGATGGAGAAGTCGAAGTCGATGTCGGGCGAGTCGTTGCGGGTGATGACGGATTTCACGTCTTCGAAGATGACTTGTGTGGGCACGGCCGCGCCCGATCGATCCATCGTTTCGTCGAGCGAGTGCCAGCCGTCGTCGAAGGCTTCGCGTGCGTCGCCGGCGAAGCGATGCGCCAGACGCGTGGCCGCGCCCCGGCCCTTGATGACGCTGACGGGGAGGATGAAGTCGGACATGGCGGCGAATAGCTGTGTTTTCATCCAGTTTATCGGCTTTGTCATTCCCCTGCCGAGGCTTTTTCTTGGCAGGTTTCCAAATAAGTGCCCCTGTGTCAGCCAGTGGGACAATCCGCCGCATGCAGACCGTCCCGCCCTCCACCCCCCTGCTCTGGGACCTCTTCTGCCAGGTGATCGACAACCACGGCGACCTCGGCGTGTGCTGGCGGCTGGCCACGCAACTCGCGGCGCGCGGCCAGCGCGTGCGGCTGTGGGTGGACGATGGCCGTGCACTGGCCTGGATGGCGCCGGGCGCCTTGGAGGGCCGCTGGCCCGGCATTCAGGTGCTGCCGTGGACGCGGCCGTTTCACGCGGGTGTGCCACCCGAAGCCATGGCGCAGCTGCCGCGCGCCGACGTGTGGATCGAGGCCTTCGGTTGTGAAATCGCACCTGAATTCATAGCATTGCAACGCCATTCGACGTTGGGAAATGGCCAGAATCGGTCAATAGACCCCGTCTGGATCAACCTCGAGTACCTCTCGGCCGAGACCTACGTGGAACGCTGCCACGGCCTGCCCTCACCGGTGATGCACGGCCCTGGACAGGGACTGACGCGCCATTTTTTCTACCCTGGCCTCACTCCGCTCACCGGCGGGCTGCTGCGCGAGCCGGACCTGGCTGCGCGACAGGCATCGTTCGACCGGGCCGGCTGGCTGGCCGGGCTCGGCGTGCAGGCCGGCGGCGAGCGCCTGGCGTCGCTGTTCTGCTACGAACCGCCGGCGCTGGCGCCCTGGCTGGCCCATCTGGCGGCCGATGCAACCCCCACCCGGCTGCTGGTGACCCATGGACGGGCTGCGGAGGCGGTCAATTCCATTTTCAAGAACGAAAATGGCCACATCCCAACGTCGATGGGTCATTCTTCGCTATCGATTTCGTACCTCCCGGCGCTCACCCAGGTCGACTACGACCACCTGCTGTGGGCCTGCGACCTCAATTTCGTGCGCGGCGAGGACTCGTTGGTGCGAGCCCTGTGGGCGGGCCAGCCCTTCATCTGGCAGATCTACCCGCAGGACGACGGCGCACATCACGCCAAGCTCGAAGCCTTCCTGGAGTGGCTGGACGCGCCCGCCTCGCTGCGGCGGTTCCATCACGCCTGGAACGGCCTTGCCGACCCCGGCGGTGCCCGCTGGCCGGGCGCGCCGGAGCTGGACGCCTGGGCGGCCTGCGCGCACGCGGCGCGCTCGCGGCTGTTCACGCAGGACGACCTGACCACCCAGTTGCTGGGCTTTGTCGGAAAAAAACGTTAAAATCCAAGGCTTTGCAGAATTTCGGCGGGCTGGGCCCGACGCCTGCCGCCACCGCCGCATCCGCCGTGTAGATTTTCCTACCGGGGCAGCGACCCAACCCTCTGGAACCACTATGAAAATCGCTCAAGAAATCCGCGCCGGCAACGTGATCATGCACGGCAAGGACCCGATGGTCGTCCTCAAGACCGAATACAGCCGCGGCGGCCGCAACTCCGCCACGGTGCGCATGAAGCTCAAGAGCCTGATCGCCAACTTCGGCACCGAAGTCGTGTTCAAGGCCGACGACAAGATGGACCAGGTCATTCTGGACAAGAAGGAGTGCACCTACTCCTACTTCGCGGACCCGATGTACGTCTGCATGGACGCCGACTACAACCAGTACGAAGTCGAGGCCGAGAACATGGGCGACGCCCTGAACTACCTCGAAGACGGCATGGCCGTGGAAGTGGTGTTCTACGACGGCAAGGCCATCTCGGTCGAACTGCCCACCAGCGTCGAGCGCGAAATCACCTGGACCGAGCCCGCCGTCAAGGGCGACACCTCCGGCAAGGTGCTCAAGCCCGCCAAGATCGCCACCGGTTTCGAAGTGCCGGTGCCCCTGTTCGTTTCCCAGGGCGACAAGATCGAAATCGACACGCGCACCGGCGAATACCGCAAGCGCGTCTGATCAGGTACAGGCCACCACCAGAGAGGGCTCCGCAAGGGGCCTTTTTCAATGGCGGCGGCCCTTCAGCCCCCGGTCGCGCCGCCCGGGCCAACCCCCAACACCCGGAGAACGCATGGAAACCACAGAAGACATCAAGTACAGCCACCTGGCCGACGCCTGGGCGCAGTTGCAGGCGCACGCCGCCAAAGGGCTGCCGCTGGAGCCCGACGCCTACCGACTGGCCTTTGCCGATCCCGAGTTCCTTCTGCGGCGCGAGACGCGCGGCCTGCGCATCCAGCTCGAAATGCTCAAGCCCGACCTGGACCAGACCCAAGCGGGTGTCGAGAACACCATCGTCGTGTTTGGCAGTGCCCGCTTCCCCGCTCCCGACGATGCCGAGGCCGCGCTGGCGGTCGCTCAGGCCAGCGGCGACGCTCTGGCGATCGCCAAGGCCCAGCGCGGCCTGCGGAATTCCCGCCACTACGAACTGGCGCGCCAATTTGCCAGGCTGGTGGCGACCGACAGCCTGCGCTTCCCGCCTGGAGAACGCCTTTACATCTGCACGGGCGGCGGCCCCGGCATCATGGAAGCCGCCACGCGCGGGGCCCACGACGTGGGCGCACCCTCGGTGGCGCTGAACATCGCGCTGCCGCACGAGCAGTCGGCCAACCCCTATGTGTCGCCGCACCTGAGCTTCAAGTTCCACTACTTCGCGATGCGCAAGATGCACTTCATGATGCGCGCCAAGGCGCTGGTGGCGTTCCC
>Ga0075163_10012888_pt1 | contig 10876 bp, 9 predicted proteins | sample JI1023141ADNA_FD_71478 | JGI IMG/M metagenome (GOLD analysis project Ga0075163, IMG submission 71478) | Wastewater effluent complex algal communities from Wisconsin, to seasonally profile nutrient transformation and Carbon sequestration -... | ecosystem: Engineered > WWTP > Effluent > Algae...
CAGCGCAAGCAGCTCGACGACTACGATCACACCGTCACCCGCCTGGTGTTCGGGGCGCGCAACGACGTCGATCGCGGCCGCGGCGCCACCGTGCCGATCGATGGCCGCTTCGGCTACGCGTTCGGCAAGGCGCTCGAGCGCACCGGCGAGACGATCTCGACGATGGTGACCGGCTTCGTACAGATCCTGTCCGGCCAGACGCCGCGCGAGGCACTCGGTGGGCCGATCACGATCCTGCGCGCCGCCTCGGTCTCCGGTAACCAGGGCTGGGACAGCTTCCTGCTGATGCTCGCGTTGATCAGCGTCAACCTCGGCCTGCTCAACCTGTTGCCGATCCCGATGCTCGACGGCGGTCACCTGCTGGTGTTCGCGATCGAGGGCACGCGCCGCAAGCCGCTGTCGCAGAAGGCGCGCGAGCGGATCCAGCTCGTCGGCCTCGTCCTGATCGGCCTGATCACGCTGCTCGCCGCCGGCAACGACATCGTGCGGTTCTTCTTCTGATGCGCATCCTCGGCATCGATACCTCGACGACGACGGCCTCGGTCGCCATCGTCGGCCCCGAGCGCACGGTGTTCAAGGACTACGTGATCGCCGAGCGCCGCAGCAGCGATCTGCTGGTGGCCATCGACCAGCTCTGTAAGGACTACGGTGTCGTACCCACCGAGCTCGACGCGGTCGCGGTCGGTGCCGGCCCTGGTTCGTTCACGGGCTTGCGGATCGGGATGGCCACCGCGAAGGGCATCGCGTTCGCCGCCGGCAAGCCGCTGTGGGCCGTGTCGTCGCTCGCGGCACTGGCCGCAGCAAACCTGGCACCGAGCGTCTGCGCGGTCCTCGATGCGCGTCGCGGCGAGGTGTTTGCCGGGTGTTACCGCGGAGGAGCAGCCGACCGCTATCCCCACGAGCTTGTCGGCGAGGAACGCCTGTTGGCCCCGTCCGAGCTCCACGCGTGGGCCGAGTCACAGCTCGTCGATGTACTCTTCATCGGCGACGCACTCGACAAGTATCCCGAGCTCGCGCCGCTGACGGATCGCTGGACGGTCGCCACGCCGCCGGCAATGCATGTCGCGCTCCTCGCAACCAAGGGTGCGCGCGTCGACGTGCTGACCTCCGGCGCGCCGTCGTACATCCGCGCCTCCGAGGCGGAGATTCGCTACCCGGACGGCGTGCCCGGCGCCCTTCGCAAACGTTGACGCACTTCGAAATGGCTTTACCGTTTGCGGCGCGCCGCGACCGGGCTTAGGCTTTGAGTACACAGCGCCTGCACTCCTGGGAGGTCGCGTTGGCTGAGACCAAGCAAGCAATCCTCGAAGTACTGACCGCAGAACACCGCCGGCTCGACGCAGAGCTCCAGCTCCTGGAACGGCGAAGAGCCCTGACCCCGGCCGAACAGGCCGAGATGAGTCGGCTGAAGAAGCAGAAGCTTCTGACCAAAGACAAGATCGCACGCTTGTCGTAACCGCGGTCGTCTGACCAACGGTTCGGGACCCGTCCCGATACAATCGTTGCTCATGCAGTTCACGCCCGAGCAACTCGAGAAGATGCGCCAGATCGGGCTCAAGCTCGATCGCGCCGGTGTGTTCTGGCAAGGCGACGAGAAGGTCACGCACCCTCGGTTGCGACAGGCTCTGCTGCGCTGGCTCGATCACCAGGACGGCAAGGACATCGTCAAGCTCGACGACAAGCGCTTCGCCTACGTCGAGATCGAGGACGCGCACCTCCGCGCGCTGTCCGCGCACTGGGAGGGCGATCGCGTGATGGTCCTGTGGGACGACGACCAGGAGGCCGAGCTCGACTACGGCTCGCTGACCGTCGCCGCCGACAACGCGTTCTACGCGAAGGTGCGCGGCCTGCGTGGCCGGATCGCCGGTCCCGCGCACGCCGCGATCAGCGAGCGCATCGAGGAGCGCGATGGCTTCGTGCTGAACGCGACAGGGCGCGCATGGCCGATCTCGAGCGATCCAGCGCTGACTACGTCTTCTGGAACTCTTTGATCACGGCCACGACCTCGTGGTCGGCGAGCACGCGGTTGCCGCGCTTCGCCGCGGTGAACACCGCCGCGACCAGCTCCTTGGTCGGCTCGTAGCCGCGCTTCTTGAGCCAGTAGACGACGTTGCTCTCGCCGCTGTAGTGACCGATCTCGATCTCCTGCTCCTTGCCGAACACCCCGGCCGGAACGCCCGAGTAGATCCGATCCGCGAGCCACGCATCGCCCTTCTTCTCGGCCTTGATGATCGCGGCCGCGTGCACCCCGGTCGCGGTGCGAAACGCGTCGCTACCGACCAGCGGATACTGCGGATGGATCGGCACGCGCGTCGCCTGCGAGGCGACCTTGCACCACTGCACGAGCTTGGTGAGATCGTGATCCGGGAGCTCGCCGAGCAGCTTCAAGTTGAGCAGGATCTGATCGAGCGCCGCGTTGCCGACGCGCTCGCCGATGCCGAGCGCCGTGCCGTGGATGCGATCGGCGCCGTACTCGATCGCGAAGATCGAGTTGACCACGCCGAGGCCGCGATCGTTGTGGCCGTGCCAGTCGATGCCGACGTCGGGGCGGCCCATGCCGTCGAGCATGTTGCGGGTGAACCGGATCAGATTCTTGATCCCGTCGGGCGTGGCGTGACCGACGGTATCGCACAGGATCAGCCGCTGGGCGCCGTGCTCGATCGCCGTGGTGAACATCTTGGTCAGGATCTCGGGACGCGACCGCGTGGTGTCCTCGGTGACGTACGCCACCGGCAGGTTGTGCCTCCGCGCGAGATCGATCGCCGACGCGCTGAGATCCAGCATGCGCGGCAGGTCCCAGTCCTCGGCGTACTGGCGGATCGGCGAGCTGCCGATGAAGCACAGCACCTCGATCTCGATGCCGACCTGCTGCGAGATGTCGACGATCGCCTGGATGTCGTTGACGTGCGTGCGCGCGGCACACGACGGCTTGATCCGCAGCTTGTTCGACTTGATGTGCTCGGCGATCACGAGGCAGTCCTCGACGGCGCGCTTGCCGGCACCGGGGAGGCCGATGTCCATGGTGTCGATGCCGAGATCGTTCGCGAGCTCGACGAGGCGCAGCTTGTCCTCGATCGACGGATCGACCACCGACGGGGACTGGATGCCATCGCGCAGCGTCTCGTCGAGGAACTGGATCTTGCGCTTCGAGAGGGCCGAAACCTTATGCGTCGAGTTCCAGTCGTAAATCAGCTCGTGGTCATTCATCGAAACCTCACAGGATGGCGTGCAGGATCATGATCAACAGCGCGGCGCCCGCGACGACGAGGGCGAACATGAAGAACCACGGCAGGACGATCGCCGCCGCGGCGATGCCGAGCCCCAGCGCCCACACCCAGTAGCCTCGTGGTTCGCGGCGCGCGAGCGAGGCGCCCGACGCGATCGCGGTCAGCAGAAATCCCGGCACGCTGAGTCGCCAATCGGGCGTGTCCCAATCGCGCTGGCCGATCGCGACCACCAGAAACGACAGCACGCCGAGCACGCCCGCCGCGACCGCCGCCTTGCGCTTCGCGATCCACGTACCCGCCGATTCGTCATCGACAGGCTGCAGATGGTCCGGCTTCGGCAGCGTCACCCGCGGACTATAGCCACAGAAATGGGATGATAACGAGCCGTCTAAGCCCGCGAACCCATACGGTGGATTCGTCGTCGCAACTACCGCAACGCAACCCCAGTTCAGAGTTCTTCCAGGCGCGGCGACAAACCGACTCCTGTATCGTGGAGTCGATGATCGCGGGGTGGCTACGCGAGCGGCTGTGGCGCGCGGATGACTGGTGCGCCGAGCTCGCCGCGCTGCGCAAGGATCGCAACCGCTCGCCCGAGCGCACCTACGAGCTGGGCGTCGCGAGCGAGCACTGCGATCCCGATCGCGGCAACGCGCTCGCGCTGTTCCTCGACGCGGCACGCGCGGGCTACGCCCCGGCACGCGATCGCGCACGCGCGCTGGCGATGGCGCTCGGCGCGCACACCACGCTCGCGGAGCTGGCGTTCGCCGCCGGCGATCTGCTCGGTGCGGGCACCGCGTACCTCGACGCGGGGTTCCCCGAGCTCGCGATCGAGCCGCTGCAGAAGTTCGTCGACGCGCGGCCGCCCAACGCGAGCGTGTCGTCGGAGCACCTGCGGCTGGAGCGCGTCACGCCGCTGCTCGCGATCGCGCGGCGCACCAAGCTCGATGTCGAGCAGCACATCGCCGGCTGCCTCGCCACCGCGTCGGTGCCCGCGTTCCTCCACGCCGAGCGGCTCGCGCGCCTGTCGGGACTCGAGGAGCGCCGCGCCGCCGTGATCAACGCCGCGCGCCTCGCGTTCCCCGACGATCCGTACGTCTCGGCGGTGGTCGCCGCGCGGCTGTTCGAGCGCAACCACGGTGACGAGCTGCTCGCGTACTACGCCGACACGTTCGAGCGCTCGCCGTCGCGAGCGCACTACGTCGCGCGCGTCTGCGCCGCGGGTGTCGAGCTGATCGCGCGCAACGTGCAACCGGGTGCGGGCCTGCGCCTGGTGCGGATGGGGCTGGAGCAGGCGTACGCGGGCTCGCTGCCCGGCGTGACCTCGCACCTCGCCGCGTGGCAGCTGATCTGGTCGTACGCGCGGCAGCAGGGTTCGACCACCGAGCTCGTCCCGTTGATCGTGCAGGCGTTCACCGCGCCGCTGCCCGAGGACGATGCGGTGTTCCTCGCGCGGCTCGGGCTCGAGATCGTGTGGCGAGACGCGCGCGATCCGCTCGCCGCCCAGCCGTACGCCGCGATCGTGCTCGACTTCGTCCCCGATCAGCCGCTCGCCGTGGCGTTCGTCGAGGAGGTGATGCCGCCGGAGCTGATCGAGCCGCCGGAGCTCCAGGATCGCGAGCCCGCGCCGCTCACGGTCTCGTTCTCGACGCCGATCCCGGTGATCAAGTCGGAGCCCGCGCCGATCGCAGGACCACCTGCCCCGCCGCAAGATCAGCTCGCGAAGGCGACCTCGCGGATCGCGGTGATCGAACAGGGTCAGGTGAAGCGATCGGCGACGCCACCGGCGCAACACAAGACGACCAGCCGGATGGATCTGCTCCGTGCGCCCCCGCGCACCGTCAAACCCGCCACTGTCCCACCACCGCGCGCCGCCGCGCTCAAGCGCGACACGTCGCCGATCCCGATGAAGCGCGCCCCGATGCCGGCGCCGATCGATCGCGCGGAGCGCAAGGTCGTGCCGGTCGACGTCGTCGTCGAACTACCGAACGGCTCGTTCTTCTCGACGGTGCTCCGCGATGTCAGCACGTCGGGCGCCTTCATCGTCACCAAGCGCACGATCGAGCCCGGCAAGCTGGTCACGCTCGAGCTGCGGATGCCGGATCCCGGCAAGCTCACGCAGACCTCGCATCACGTGCAGGCGCGGGTCGCGCGCGGCACCGAGCTCGGCTGGGGTGTGGCGTTCGTCGATGCATCGCGCGAGCTGGTCGCCGCCCTGCGCGCAGCGACAGGCTGAAATCACTTCCCGGAAGACATGCGTCGTGCCGCGTTGTGGGCCAAATTGCGGGCATGCAACGGCTCCTCCTCGCTGTCGTCCTCGCGGGCTGCGGCGGTTCCAAGCCACCCGCCACACCGGCGCCGGTCGAGCTGCGCCCGCTCGCCGCGAACGAGCTCCACACCGTGGCCGAGCTCGAAGCGATCCCGAATCGCTCGCAGCGCTCGCTCGCGTTGTTCGCCGAGATGACGCGCGTGATCACGCATCCGCGCTGCATCAACTGTCACCCCGCCGGTGACTCACCCCATCAACGCTGGATGGAGCCGCACGATCCGCCGGTGGTGCGCGGCCCGGCGAGCAACGGCGTCGCCGGCATGGAGTGCACGACCTGCCATCAGGATCGCAACCAGCCCCTGACGCGCGTGCCCGGCGCCCCGGGCTGGCACCTCGCGCCGCTCGAGATGGCCTGGGTCGGCAAGTCGCCGGCGCAGCTCTGCACCCAGCTCAAGGATCCGAAGCGCAACGGCGGCAAGACCCTCGACCAGCTCGTCGAGCACAACGCCCACGACAAGCTCGTCGCGTGGGGCTGGGACCCCGGTGCGGATCGCGAACCGGCACCCGGCACCCAGGAACAATTCGGTGCGCTGACCGCCGCGTGGGTGCAGACCGGCGCGGAATGCCCGACGGAGAAACCATGAAGATCAAGATCAACGGTGTCGACAAGACGCTCGACGTCGATCCCGAGATGCCGCTGCTGTGGGCGCTGCGAGACATCCTCGGTCTCACCGGCACCAAGTACGGGTGCGGCGAGGCGCTGTGCGGTGCGTGCACCGTGCACCTCGACGGTCACGCCGTGCGTGCGTGCGTGACGCCGGTCCGCCGCGCCGACGGCAAGGCGGTCACCACGATCGAGGGCTTGTCGGCGGACGGCTCGCACCCGCTGCAGAAGGCGTGGCTCGAGCTGCGCGTCCCGCAATGCGGGTTCTGCCAGGCCGGCCAGATCATGAGCGCGGCCGCGCTGCTCGCCGCCAACCCGCACCCCAGCGACGCGGACATCGATCAGTCGATGGCCGGCAACCTCTGCCGCTGCGGCACGTACACGCGCATCCGCACCGCGATCAAGAAAGCCGCAGGTGACAAGTGAGCCTGCAGATCAGCCGCCGCGGCTTCCTGGCCGGGCTCGGGGCCGGGCTCGCGATCGCGGTGCTCCCGAAGACCGGTGAGGCCGTCCCCGCGACCACCACGCCGGGCAATGACGGTGGGTTCTCGCCGCACGCGCTCGTCCACATCGCGTTCGACGGCACGGTGACGATCATCTGTCACCGCTCCGAGATGGGTCAGGGCATTCGCTCGTCGCTGCCCGTGCTGATCGCCGACGAGCTCGGCGCGGATCCCGCGAGGATCCTCGTGCGCCAGGCCGAGGGCGACAAGAAGTACGGGGATCAGAACACCGACGGCTCGACGAGCATTCGCAAGCCGTACGACAACTATCGCAAGGCCGGCGCTGCTGCGCGCCAGATGTTGATCAGCGCCGCCGCGACCAAGTGGCGGGTCAAGCCCGAGACCTGCGTCCTCGCGAACCACCAGATCTCGCATCCACCGACCAAGCGGACGCTCGAGATCAAGGACGTCGTCCAGGCCGCGGCGAAGCTGCCGGTGCCGAAGGATCCGAAGCCGCGTCCCTTCGCGGAGCTCACCCACGTCAACGATCCCGACCTGCCGCTGCTCGACGGCGTCGCGTACGTCACCGGCACCGCGACCTTCGGCGCCGACGTCACGCTGCCCGGCATGGTGATCGCCGTGATCGCGCGGCCGCCCGTCGTCGGCGGCAAGGTCGCGAAGTACGACAAGCGCAAGGCCCTCGCGGTGAAGGGCGTCAAGGACGTGATCGAGATGCCCGTGGCCACCAAGCCGTGGGTGTTCCAGCCGTGGGGAGGTATCGCCGTCGTGGCCGATTCGACGTGGGCCGCGCTCGCCGGTCGCGCCGCGCTCGACATCACCTGGGATCACGGCGAGCACGCCGACTACAACTCGCAGGCGTTTCGCGAGGAGCTGCTCGCGAGCGTGCGTGCCCCGGGCACCGCGCATCGCAACGTCGGCAACATCGACACCGCGTTCGCGAGTGCCGCGAAGACCGTCGAGGCCGAGTACGTCGTCCCACACCTCTCGCACCTGCAGATGGAGCCGCTCGCCGCGCTCGCCCGGGTCAACCCCGACGGCAGCGCCGAGACCTGGGCACCGACGCAGAACCCGCAGGCGAATCGCTCGGCGGTCGCCAGCTTCCTCGGCATCAGCGAGGACAAGGTGAAGTGCAACGTCACGCTGCTCGGCGGCGCGTTCGGTCGCAAGTCGAAGTCGGACTTCGTGATCGAGGCGGTGTACCTGGCGAAGCAGCTCAAGGTGCCCGTGCGCGTGCAGTGGACGCGCGAGGACGACGTCAAGCACGGCTACTACAACGCGGTCAACGCGCAGCGGTTGCGCGCCGCGCTCGATGCCAAGGGCACCGTGATCGGGTGGCACCACCGCACCGCGTTCACGCCGATCGCGGCGACGTTCACCGGCATCACCGACACGCCGACCGAGGGCGACCTCCAGCAGGGCGTCACCGATCTCGCGCTCGCGGTGCCGAACATCCGTGCCGAAGGGTGCAAGGCGCCGGCGAAGACGCGGGTCGGCTGGTTCCGCTCCGTCTACAACATCTTCCATTCGTTCGCGGTGGGCTCGTTCATCGACGAGATCGCGCACGCGCGCGGTCAAGATCCGCTGGCGACGTGGCTCGAGCTGATCGGTCCGGATCGCAAGATGTCGCTCGCGGACCTCGGCGTCGCGAAGCTGCCGAACTACGGCGAGTCACTCGACAAGCATCCGGTCGACGCGGGCCGGCTGCGCAACGTGCTCACCAAGGTCGCGGAGATGGCGAACTGGAAGCAGAAGCAGGGTCGCTTCCTCGGCCTCGCCGCGCACCGCAGCTTCGTGGCGTACACCGGCGTGGTGATCGCGGTGGAGCCCGACCCGCAGCGCATGTTCCGGATCTCGGAGGCGTGGATCGCGATGGACGCAGGCACCGTGGTCAACCAGGAGCGCGTCCACTCGCAGATGGAAGGCGCCGTCGTGATGGGCATCAGCAACGTCCTCTACGGCGGCATCACGATGAAGCACGGGATGGTCGAGCAGAGCAACTTCCGCGATGCGCGGGTCGCTCGGATGCGCGACGTGCCGCACGTCATCCACACCCACGTCGTGCCGTCGACGGCACCGCCGAGCGGCGTCGGCGAGCCGGGCACACCGCCGGTGGGAGCCGCGCTGGCGAACGCGATCTTCGCGCTCACCGGGAAGCGGCTGCGCGAGGTCCCGCTCGCGAAGGCCCTCAAGATCTAGGTGCACGTCTCATAGCCGGTGCGATCCAAGTTCGCGTAAGCCCTTTCTGCGGGCGACGCTGGATCACGACGTCGATGTGGATCACCGAGGCGGGGCGTCCATTCCTCGTCGAGAATTGCGCGCTCCGAGCAAGCAAGGCGTCCTTGGTGGCCGGGAGACTTCGCGATGCGCGTGCACGGGCAATACGGGGTCAGAGGGTCGCCAATTTCGCCAAACGCAACCCGCCATGATCGCCAAAGGTCCTTCGACGGCCCGCCGGCCAGCGTTGAGATGCTGGACGAGAGCGACACGAGTGGTGCGACTTCGGTCGACCGCCTCCGCGTCGACCGAACTTGTTGGATCGATCGAACGATTGTGGAAGCAGGGACTTCGGGTTCAACCGATCATTGGCGCTCATGGCGGGTTGCGTTTGGCGCTTTGGCGACCCTCTGACCACGTACGGGTGGGGTGTACCACCCGGCGCAAAGGTGACCATGCTCGAGCGTCAGGCGCAGCGCACGTCCGGACCGAGTAGAACAGCGACTCGACCTTCGCGGCGGTGTGCATCGCCATCTTGTTGTCCGCCTCCGAGATGTTCGACATCGCTTGCGGGTCACCGCCGAGCGTGGAGTAGCGGCGGAGCCTCTCGAGCACGTGGCACGTGGCACGAACACGCTTAGGTGAACAGCGACTCGACCTTCGCCGCGGTGTCCTCGCGCAGCATCGAGTTCATGTCGTTGTCGGCGCCTGGGCCGTGCAGGACGTTGACCTTGACGCCCGGCAGATCCGCCGGTTGCATCAGCGGCCACTCGACGGCCTTCAGCGCCGGAAATGCGCGGAGCGCCGGTGCGTACTCCGCCGGCTTCGCGCACGTTCCGCCGGGGTAGTAGTCGGCGGCGAGAAACCGCAGCTTCTTCGCGTAGGGCGCGAACGCGGCGAGCCCGGCAGGCGTGATCGAGTTGTCTGCCATGTTGATGGAGAACTGGAGGTTCTCGGTCTCGGTGAACGCGGGCGCCATCATCGCGAGGTGCTTGTCGACGATCCGGCAGCCGCCGTGCGAGCTGATGAGCCAGCCGAAGTCGACGAAGTAGATCCCGGCGAGCGAGATCGCGCCGAACTCCTTCGCCAGCTTGTCGGTCTTGAGCGACGTGATCGTGAGGACGAGGCGCGGGTTCAGCGTGCGCAGCAGATCGATCCCCGCGATCACCTTGTCGGCCTCGCATCGCGCGTGGCTGACGAGGCCGTCGTTGCCGAAGTAGACCTCGCGGACGACCGTCTTCGCCGGGCCGATCAGGTCGCCCTTGTTCTTCTTCATCAGCGCCTCGCGCGCCGCCTCCTGCTCCGGGGTCCGGCTGGGGAGCAAGCTCAGGTTGATGAACTTGCCGCGCGGATCGCCGGCTTGCTCGAGCGCGTCGGCATAGACCGCGAGCAGCGACTTGTCGTCGGGGTTCGCGCAGTAGGCCGCCCACAGCGCCTCGACGCCGGAAGCCGGCTTGCCCGCGGATCGGGCCGGCGTGCTCGGGGCTGCCTTCGTCGGAGCCGCCTTCGTCGGGGCCACCTTCTTCGGGGCAGGCGCCGCCTTCGCGGCGGGCTTCGGGGCTGCCTTCGTCGGGGCAGGCTTCTTCGGGGCTGCCTTCTTCGGGGCAGGCTTCTTGGGGGCAGGCTTCTTCGGGGCGGGCTTCTTCAGGGTCTTGGGCGTGGCCATCCGCCGCCGAGCATACTCACACGCGGTTCGCGTGGACGTCGCGGACGCGGCCCATCTGGTGCTCGAGGTGATGCTCGATCTTGGTCAGCGCACCATCGACCGCCTCGCCGACGTCATTGCCGTGAGCCGTCGCCGCGATCGGCTTGAAGCCCGCCTGGCGGACCTCCAGCGAGCAACGGATCGCACCCTCCGAGTGCTTCGCACTGCCGTCCTCGTCGGCGAGGTGAACCTCGACAGTGGTGATTTGTGACGCGTAGCGTTCGAGCACACTCTGGACGGTCTCGGTGACCCAGTCGTTCTTGTCACCCTTCACGTTCTCGTCGTGCCTGATCTGAACTTGCATCCCGACCAGTGGTGCGAGCGCCGTGCCTACCC
>Ga0075163_10012889_pt1 | contig 10875 bp, 7 predicted proteins | sample JI1023141ADNA_FD_71478 | JGI IMG/M metagenome (GOLD analysis project Ga0075163, IMG submission 71478) | Wastewater effluent complex algal communities from Wisconsin, to seasonally profile nutrient transformation and Carbon sequestration -... | ecosystem: Engineered > WWTP > Effluent > Algae...
GGCCTTGGAGAGGTGGTTGAGCCGGCCGACCAGGATGAGGTTCTCCCGGCCGGTGAGGTTCTCGTCGACGGCGGCGTACTGGCCGGCGAGGCCGATGCTGCGGCGCACCGCTTGCGGCTGGCGTTGCACGTCGAAACCGTTGACCACACCGGTGCCGCCGTCGGGCTGCAGCACCGTGGTGAGCATGCGCACCATGGTGGTCTTGCCGGCACCGTTGGCGCCGAGCAGCCCGAGCACGGTGCCTCGAGGCACCTGCAGGGAGATGTGATCGACCGCGACGACGTCGCCGAAAGTCTTGCGGAGGTTGTCCGCCTGGATGGCGATGTCACTCATGACCGTTGACATTACACAATGGTTGAGCGAAGTCAACCTTTGATCTTCGTCATGATTCTGGTATGGTGGCCCTGTGGCAGGTGACCAGCAGCCAGGCTCGGCGGAACTGAGCGAGGTGTGGTTGCGGATGATGGCGTTGTTCTTCGCTCGTCGCGACCAGTTCTTCGCGACGCTGCAGGAGCTGGCCCTCACTCCGCCGCACGGTCATGCACTCATCTCGCTGCGCCACGGCCCGGTGCGCATGCGCGACATGGCCGAGATGATGGCCTGCGATGCCTCGTACGTCACGGCCGTCGCGGACCGGCTCGATGAGCTGGGGCTCGCCGAGCGACGGAACGCCGCCGACGACCGTAGGGTGCGCGAGCTGGCCCTCACGGCCAAGGGTGCGCGAGTGGCCCAGCAGCTGGACGACGTGTTCACCTCGCCGCCCGAAGTGCTGCTCGAACTGTCGGCTGCCGACCGCAACACGCTGCTGCGCATCATGCGCAAGCTCGGTGAGCCGGCCGACGGCGACTGGATGCCCAGCAGGTCGCTGCGCTGACTTAGGGGCGAAGGTCCATGGTGGCGGTGCGGCCGGTACTCGTACCGTCGACCCCAGATGTATCGCATCGTTCGGCACCTCGCGCTCACCCCGGCCACGTTCCTGTGGGAGGTGGCCGCGCCCGATGTGGCTGCTGCGGCGCAGCCAGGGCAGTTCGTGATGGTGCGGTTGCACGAGGGGGCGGAGCGCATCCCGCTCACCGTTGCCGACTACGACCGCGAGCGCGGCACCGTCACCGTCGTCGTGCAGGCGCTGGGCCGCTCCACCATCGAGATGCGCGACCGCTACCGAGAGGGCGACACGTTCGCGGACTTCGTCGGGCCGCTCGGCGCACCAGCAGAGATCGAGCAGGTCGAGCCGGGCAGCCGCCACGTCGTGCTCGTCGGCGGCGGCCTGGGCGTGGCGCCGGTCTTCCCGCAGCTGCGTGCGTTCCGCCAGGCCGGCTGGCGCACCACCTGCATCGTCGGCTTCCGCAGCGCCGAGCTGTCGTTCTGGCACGACGAGCTCAGCGAATGGGCCGACCAGTTGCTCGTGTGCACCGACGACGGCAGCGCCGGGCGGCACGGGCTGGTCACCGAGGCGTTGGCCGACGTGCTGCGCAGCGACCTGCCCGACCGCGTGGTGGCCATCGGCCCGATGGTGATGATGCGTGCCTGCGCCGAGACCACTCGCCCGTTCGACGTGCACACCGTGGCGTCGCTGAACACGATCATGGTCGACGGCACCGGGATGTGCGGCTCGTGCCGCGTCACCGTCGACGGGCACACGCGTTTCGCCTGTGTCGACGGCCCGGACTTCGATGCGCACGGCGTCGACTTCGACGAGCTGATGGCGCGCAACCGTCGCTTCGACGTGGAGGAGCACGCGGCAACGGCCGACTACGAACACCGTTGCCAGGTGGAGCAGACGCTGTTCGTCGACGGCAAGCGCACGTACAAGAAGCTGCGCGAGATCGAGCCCACCAAGGTGCCGATGCCCGAGCGCGACGCCGAGGCCCGCTCGCACACCTTCGACGAGGTGACGCTGGGCTACTCGCTCTCCGAAGCGCTGCGCGAAGCCGAGCGCTGCCTGCAGTGCAGCCGCCCCACGTGCATCAGCGGCTGCCCGGTGGCCATCGACATTCCGCGCTTCATCCGCCACCTGCTGGTGAAGGACGTCGACGGTGCGCTCGGTGTCATCCGCGAGGCCAGCATCCTGCCGTCGGTGTGCGGGCGGGTGTGCCCGCAGGAAACCCAGTGCGAGAGCCAGTGCGTCATCGCCCGCAAGATGGAGCCGGTGGCCATCGGTCGCCTGGAGCGCTACGTCGGCGACCATGGCACCCTGGCGCCCGAGGCCGTCGCGGCGCCCACCGGCAAGCGGGTGGCGGTGGTGGGCTCGGGCCCCGCCGGCCTCGCGTGCGCGGCCGACCTCGCTCGCGCCGGTGTCGAGGTCACCATCATCGAGGCGCTGCACGTGGTGGGCGGCGTGCTGCGCTACGGCATCCCGTCGTTCCGTTTGCCGCGCGAGATCATCGACCGCGAGATCGCCGGTCTCACCGCGCTGGGCGTGCAGATCGAGACCGACAAGGTGGTCGGCCGCACGTTCACGGTCGACGACCTGCTCACGACTCGCGGCTTCGACGCGGTGTTCCTCGGTGTCGGCGCCGGCGCGCCGTCGTTCCTCGGTGTGCCCGGCGAGAACGCGGGCCGAGTGGTCAGCGCCAACGAGTTCCTCACCCGCGTCAACCTGATGGGCGGCGATCGTTTCCCACACGTGGACACGCCGGTCGGCATCGGCACCGATGTCGTCGTGGTCGGCGCCGGTAACACTGCGATGGACTGCATGCGCGTGGCTCGCCGACTGGGTGCTCGCGTGCGCTGCGTGTACCGCCGTTCACGGGCCGAGGCCCCGGCAAGAGCCGAAGAGCTGCGCCACGCGGAGGAGGAAGGCATCGACTTCCTGTTCCTGCACAACCCGGTCGAGGTGCTCGTCGACGACACCGGCCACGTGCGCGGCATGCGTGTGGAGCGGATGGAACTGGGCGAGCCCGACGAGCAAGGGCGCCGACGCCCGGTGAGCACCGGCGAGCAGTTCGACACGGAGTGCGACACCGTGATCGTCGCGCTGGGCACCAACCCCAATCCTGTCGTCACCCGCAACACCGCCGGTCTGGTGCTCGACTCACGCGGCTATGTGGCGGCCGACCCGGTCACCCAGGCCACCAACCTGCCCGGCGTCTTCGCCGGCGGGGACATCGTCACGGGTGGCGCCACCGTCATCCTCGCCATGGGCGCCGGCCGTCGGGCCGCCGCCGCGATGCTCGAGTATCTCGACACCGGCATCGAACCTGCACCTGTCGAGATGGAGGCGATCGAAATGTCCACTCACCAATGCCCACGCTGCCAACGACCCACCGACGACGACGGTGTCTGCTGCGGCGGCTCGCTCGTCGCGTGGCGCTGCACCGAGTGCGCCAAGCGCAGCGAAGGGTTCGCGTTCCCGTACGGCCGTTGCCCCGCGTGCGGCGGTGTGCTGGTGGTGCTCGACGGCGTGCAGGTGGACGGCGCCGCATTCGGCGGAGCCCTCAGCGACGACGCCCTCGACGCCGTGCGTACCGCGTTCGAGATCGAGCTCGGCGGTCGCGACTTCTACATCGCCGCGGCCAAGCACACCAGCGACGAGGCCATGCACGACATGTTCGAACGGTTGGCCGCGATGGAACGCGAGCACATCGACACGCTCGTGCAGCGCTATCACCTGCCGCCCCCGCCCGACGCCGACGGCGAGCTGCACCCGGGCGTGCTGCAGGCCGGCGGCCACGACACGCCCGACGACCCGATCGAGCTGCTGGAGCTCGCGCTCACGCTGGAGCAGCGGGCGGAGGCGTTCTTCACGTCGCGGCTGCCCACGGCCGCGCCTGCTGCCTACGAGCTTTATCGCGAACTGGCCGCCGAGGAGGGCGAGCACATCGCGCTGCTCACCACCGAGTTGACCGCGCTGCGCAGCAATCGCCGCGGCCTGCTCTGAGCCCTGACGCGGGTCAGCCGACGCGGCGCGTGTAGCGGCGCCAGGTGATGGATTGCATGATGCCCAGCAGCACCGCGATACCCGCCACTACGGCGAGGCCGGGGATCCAAGCGCCCAGTGCGCACAGTCCCGCTGCCGCCACGATGATGACGGGCCGCTCGGGCAATACGCGACGACCGAGCCGCCAATGGTTCGCCATCTGCCCACCGACGAACAGCGCCACGGAGAGGCCGAGCAGCCAGCGGTCGTCGACCGCGAGCGTGCCGTCGGGGTGCGCCAACAGGTGCTTCACCACCACGGCGTAGAGGATGAGGCCGAACACCAGCGGGAAGTGACCGAGTGTGAAGATGTCACGGGCGAGGGTGCCGCGCGCCGGGCCCTTGGCGGCTCGCAAGGCGTCCTCCATCACCTTCGGCACGAACGCGAAGTAGACCCACCACCACATCGAGGCCACCCCGACCGAGACGACCAGCGCGAATGCGGTGAGCCGGTCCAGCCCAGTGGTGGTTGCTGTCCCGCCGGCCGCCACCAGCACCTCGCCCAGCGAGATGATGATGAACAGCGAATGCCGCTCGACGAAGTGCTCGGGCACGATCTTCCATTCACCTGCTGCGCCGCGTAGGCCGCCGAGGATGTTGAGCGACGCGGCGACGACCCACACGATGATCTGCGGGGTGTCGTGCAGGAAGCCGCCGATGAAAGCGACCACCGGTGCGATGGCGGCCAGTGAGGCGTAGCGGATGAACGCGGGTCGGGCACGTGGGTCGGCGAGCGCATCGCTGCCCTGCATGCCCAGCACCAGCAGCTGCACACCGAGGTACGCGCTGCCGAACCAGATGCCCGTGCCGTGGAAGGCCTCGGGGATGCTGATGGTCATGATGAGCGCGAAGGGAATGCAGCTCAGCACGAGTACCCGAGTACGTGGGGTGTGCTCCAGGTCGACCGCCGTGCCGGCCCAGGTGAACTGCGACCACTGCCACCACACGAGCAGCGCGATGAGCAGGCCCTTGGCGGTGCCGGTACCCGACGGCTCGTGGCTGATCAGTGACGCGATCTGCGTGACCGCGAAGACGAACACCAGGTCGAGGAACAGCTCGAGATGGTTCGCGCTGCGCTCCTTCTCCTCCTCGGTCTCGACTTCGAGATGAGCGTCGGTCACGGGTCTACCTCCGGATGGCTGCCGCGTTCGCGTGAGCGGGGAACCCTTCGTGGGCGCTCATCGCCAGGATGGTGGGGGTCATGCGGGCGAGCGCAGCGGCGTCGGCCCGGGCCACCGCGGTGCGCTTCAAGAACGTGTCGGCCGTGATGCCACTGCTGACGTGTGCGAAGCCGCCGGTGGGCAGGCTGGCCGGGCACCCGATCACGAAGTTGCCGGCGCTGAACAGCGTGTGCTGACCGATGAGGATCTCGCCGGCGTTCACCAGCAGGTCGAGCAACTCGGCTTCGGCCTCCGCCGCGACCGCCACCTGCAGGTGCTCGGGCGCCCACCGGTTGGCCACCTCCGCCGCCTCGGCGAGATCGTCGACGAACACGCAGCCGCCGTTGGTGTCGAGCGCAGCGCGGGCGGCCTCGGCGCGAGCGGGTGGGAGGGCTGCCAGCTGCGTGGCGAGCTCGGCGTCGATGGCGTCGGCCAGCTCGGGGCTGGGGGTGATGAGCAGCACTGCGCTGTCGGTGCCGTGCTCGGCTTCGTTCAGCAGGTCGGCCGCGGCAAGGCGAGCATCGGCGGTGTGGTCGGCGATGACGACGCTCTCGGTCGGCCCGAGGATCATCATCGTGGCCACGCCGTAGCGCTGCATCTCCACCTGTGCACACGCGACCGGCGGACTGCCGGGGCCGACGATCTTGCGCACCTGCGGGATGGTCTGCGTGCCGAACCCGAGTGCGGCGACCCCTGCTGGGCCGTTGACGCGAAACACGTCGGTGATGCCGAGCTTGCGGCACACGACCAGCACGGCCGGGTCGATGCGGCCGCTGCCATCGGGCATCGGCGGCACCACCAGCGCCAGCGTGGGCACACCCGCAACGGTGGCGGGCACGGCCAACTGGTACGCAACGCTGGGGTAGCTGGCCTTGCCGCTGGGCACGAACAGACCGGCACTGGTGATGGGCGTGATCTTCTCGCCCACGGTCAGGCCCGGCTCGCTCTCGAAGCTCCAGTCGGCGGCCCGCTCCATCAGCTGCTCGTTGAACGCGCGCAGGTGCACGATGGCGTCGTCGATGGCCGCATCGACCTCGGGGCTCACCTGCGCGGCGGCGAGTTCGTCGTCGGTGGCGCGCAGCTGGTGCGGTTCCAGATCGACGTGGTCGAAGTCGTGCAGCGCCCGGCACACGGCCTCGTCGCCGTGCTCGCGCACGTCGTCGATGATGCGCCCGATGGCCGCCTTCAGGTCGGTGTCGAAAATGGCCGTGAGCCCGCGCTCGCACAGCAGCCGCCGTGCCGGCTCGTCCATGGCCGCCCAGGTCATCCGCCGCATCACCGACATGCCCGTTGACGCTACCGCCGACACAGCAGCGGTCGCCGCCGAGCCGCTGCGTGTCATCGGGATGTGACAGCGCACGACGTCGATCCATGACATGGACGAAGAAACGGGGCGGACTGGCCGCGAGCGGTAGGCTCTCGACACGTTCCCTTCACTCATTGGAGCGTTGCCATGCCCGTCACAGTTGTCGTTGGTGCCCAGTGGGGCGACGAGGGCAAGGCCAAGGTCATCGACCTGCTGGCTGCCGAGCACACGCATGTTGTGCGCTATCAGGGCGGCCACAACGCCGGCCACACGGTGGTGGTGGGCACCGAGCGCTATGCGCTGCAGCTCATCCCCAGCGGCGTGCTGTACCCGCACATCGTGCCGGTCATCGGGAACGGTGTGGTGGTCGATCTGCCCACGCTCTTCAAGGAGATCGACACGCTCGAGAGCCGCAACATCAGCTGCGCCAAGCTGAAGGTCAGCAGTCAGTGCCACCTCATCTTCCCGTGGCATCAGTCGCTCGACGCGCTGTACGAGGCGGGCCGCGGCGACGATCGCATCGGCACCACGCTGAAGGGCATCGGCCCGGCCTACGCCGACAAGGCGCGACGCATCGGCCTGCGTGCCGAGGAAGTGCTCGACGCCGAGCGCTTCGCCAACTCGGTGAAGGTGCAGGCGATTGCGCACAACAGCGAGATCACGGCGCTCGGCGGCGTGCCGCTGGACGTGGATGCCGTGGTGGCGCAGTTCGCCGAGCTCGGCGCTCGCCTGGCCCCCTACGTGTGCGACACCGTGGAGATGCTGCACGAATCACTCGACCGCGACGATGCGCTCCTGCTGGAAGGCGCGCAGGCCACGTTCCTCGACCTCGACCACGGCACCTATCCGTTCGTCACCTCGTCGAACCCCACGGCCGGCGGCGCCTGCGTGGGCACCGGCATCGGGCCGCGCTACCTCACCCGCATCGTGGGCATCACGAAGGCGTACTGCACCCGGGTGGGCAGCGGCCCGTTCCCCACGGAGCTCACCGACGAGCTGGGCGACAAGCTGGTGGAGATCGGTCGCGAGTTCGGCACCGTCACCGGTCGCCGCCGCCGCTGCGGCTGGCTCGACGTGGTGATGCTGCGCAAGGCGGTGCGCATCAACAGCCTCACCGAGATCGCGCTCACCAAGCTCGATGTGCTCGACACGTTCGAGGAGGTCAAGGTGTGCACGGAGTACGCCGCCGACGGCAGCCCTGTCTACGCCGTGCTGCCCGGCTGGCTCACCGACATCAGCGCCGTCACGACGCTCGACGGCCTGCCCGAGAAGGCGAAGGCGCTCGTTGCTCTGGTGGAGAAGGAAGCCGGAGTGCCCGTGCGTATCGTCGGCACCGGCGCCGAGCGCGACAGCTACGTGACCTGGTCATGATCCCGCGCTACACCCTCCCCGAGATGGCCAACGTGTTCAGCGACGTGGCCCGCTTCGACCGCTACCTCGAGATCGAACTGCTGGCCACCGAGGCGCACGCCGCCATCGGTGTGGTGCCCGCCGAGCACGCTGCCGCCTGCCGCGCCAACGCCCCCACCGTCGACGACGCCTTCGTGCAGGCGGTCAGCGATCGTGAAGCGGTCACCGACCACGACGTGGCCGCGTTCGTCGACGTGGTGCAGGCCGCCATCGGCGCGCCCGCGGGTGCATGGATCCACTACGGCCTCACCAGCAGCGACGTGGTCGACACTGCCTGGTGCTGGATGATGCGCGACGCGTGCGACCAGCTCATCGCGGCCGCCACCGAACTGCTCCGCACGCTCGTGGGCCTGGCGCAGGAGCACCGCAACACGGTGATGATCGGGCGCACGCACGGCATCCACGCCGAGCCCACCACGTTCGGCGCCAAGGTGGCGCTGTGGGCGTTGCAGGTGGACCGCGACCGCACCCGCCTGGCCGCAGCCCGCGAGACGGTCGGCGTGTGCAAGCTCAGCGGTGCCGTCGGCACCTACAGCAACATCGACCCCGCCATCGAGCGCCATGTGGCCGATGCGCTGGGTCTGCGCCCCGTGCCCGCCACGCAGGTCATCGCCCGCGATCGCCACGCCGAGTTCCTGTATGCGTGTGCCTCGGTGGGCGCCACCATGGAACTGATCGCCGTCGAACTCCGCCACCTGCAACGCACCGAACTGCGTGAAGTGCAGGAGGGTTTCAAGCCCGGCCAGAAGGGCAGTAGCGCCATGCCGCACAAGCGCAACCCCATCGCCGCCGAGACCATCAGTGGCCTCTCACGGGTGTTGCGCGGCAACCTCCAGGCCGGTCTGCAGGACGTGGCGCTCTGGCACGAACGCGACATCTCGCACAGCTCGGTGGAGCGCATCGTGCTGCCGGACAGTGCCCTGCTGGCCTACTACGTGTTGCGCCGCATGAACCGGCTGATCCAGGGCCTGGAAGTGTTCCCGGAGCGGATGATGGCCAACCTGCAGAGCAGCTTCGGCCTGGTGTTCAGTCAGCCGGTCCTGCTGGGTCTGGTGCAAGCCGGCCTCAGCCGCGACGAGGCGTATCGCATCGTGCAGGAGAACGCCGGGCGAGCGTGGGACGACAGCCGTTCGTTCCGCGAGCTGCTCGATGCCGACTCGCGGGTGACGGTGCCGGCCAGCGTGCTCGACGATGCCTTCGACCTCAGCCGGTCCGTGCGTCACGCCGGCCGCGGCGTCGACGCGCTCGACCCGCTCCACCTGGGGTGAAGCGGGTCGCAGACGCAGGGGTCACGGTGGGCTCGAAACTCGAACTCAGTGGCTGAAGTAGCCCACCCCGTCGATGATCACGTGCACCGGAGTCGTTGCGCTGATGCACACGTTGCCGGCCGCCATCAGGCTGACGACCGCTGACTTGGCGATGGTCTGGCCGGCCTGGAACCGCATCTCCCACTGGTTGCCGGTGTTGCACTCGCGGATGCGGAGTTCACCGGCCGCGGCGCTGCCGGTGACCGTCACGTTGAGCACCACTGCCTTGGGGACGCCGGGCATGCCGCCGCGAGCGGAGATGGCGACGTAGCGCGCGCTCTGCCCGCCGATGGTGCCACCGGCCTGTTCGAGCCCGTCGATGGTCGTCATGCCAGCCCGCGTGTCAAGGAGGCGGGCGGGGTTGAGCGGGGCGTAGTTGCTCTCCGTGGTGGCGAAGCCGGAGACGTCGACGATGGCGTGGACGTTCGCCGACGTGTAGATGCAGATGGCGAAGGTGGTGCCGATGGTGGCGATCATCGTGTTGGCCACGGTCTGCCCGGCAGCGAAGTTGATCGAGCTGGCGTTGGGTCGGGCACTCCCGCACGGGAACACGGTCATCCAACCCTTGGCGGCAGCTTGCGTCGCCGTCAGCGTGATGACCACCGACGTGGCATCGCTGCTGACCTGGCCGCGGCCCTGCACGTACACCGCCTTGGTGGTGCCAGCGGCGAGCATGCCCTGACCCTGCTGGCCGCTGTCGAAGGTCTTCTGGCCCGGGCGGGTGTCGAGGTAGCGGGCGGGGGTGCCCAGGGTCATCTTGCTGCCGACGTTGAAGTAGCCCTGCAGGTCGAGCACGACGTGTGCCGCCACCGAGGTGAAGACGCAGACCTTGCCCTGCGCATCGATCGGCACGATCGCGGTGTTGGCCACGCTGACGCCGGCCTGGAAGTTCACGGAGCTGGCGTTGGGGCGCTCACTGGCGCACGGGTACACCGTCGCCCAGCCGCCGGCGGCGGGGGAGTCGATGGTGACAGTGAGCACGGCGCCGGGAGCGTTGTACGGCGTGGACAGGCGGCTGGCCACCTTCACCTCGGTGGTGGAGCCGGCAGCGCGCACGCCGCTGACCTTGGGGGAGAAGTTGTCGCTGGTGGTGCCCGTGCGAGTGTCCAGCAGGCGGCCGCGCACCGGGGTGAAATCGTCAGCGGAACCGAGCGGGCCGGCGTGGGCGGCGGAGCCGACGGCGGTGGCGAGCACGGCGGCGGCCAGCGTGGTGGCGACCAAGAGCCGGCGGAGCCGGGCGGAGGTGTGGGGGTTCGTCGTTGTCATGTTGCCGATGATGCGACGGATGCCGCGTCGGCGAATGAGTACGCACTACCTATTTCGCGCGCCGTCTCCGCAGCGCTTACTCAGGAGGAGCGAAGTACGTGGGTCAGGCGCCGCGGGAGATGCCGGCGGCCTTGAGCACTGCGGGGGCAATGCCGACGGCGCGCCATGCGGCGTACGAGACACCGGTGCGCTCCGCGTAGGACTTGGCGACCTTCACGAACTCGGCCTCCAGCGCGGTGAGGTCCACCGTGGTGCCGAGCGACGCCAGCTCCTGCTGCAGGTTGATGCGCTCCTGCACCAGCTTCAGCTCGGTGACTGCATCGGCGGTGGCCAGTTCGGCCTCGATGGCGGCCAGGCGCTTGGTGACGGATTCGGGCGTACGCTTGCGGCCGCGGGCCGGCTTGTTGGCACGCAATGCTTCGAGATAGTCGCGTACGGCCTTGCCCTCAATGCGCCCGGTTGCAAGGGCGGCTTTGTGGGTGTCGGTCATCGGGGACTTCGGGCCTCG
>Ga0075163_10012890_pt1 | contig 10874 bp, 8 predicted proteins | sample JI1023141ADNA_FD_71478 | JGI IMG/M metagenome (GOLD analysis project Ga0075163, IMG submission 71478) | Wastewater effluent complex algal communities from Wisconsin, to seasonally profile nutrient transformation and Carbon sequestration -... | ecosystem: Engineered > WWTP > Effluent > Algae...
TTGACGGAATTTTCGGAGCATACGGGTGAGCAGTTCGTCAAAGCGCTCGACCGCCTGATCAAGGACGGTGCGCGGAGCCTCGTGATCGACATGCGCAACAATCCGGGTGGGTTGCTGGATGCGGCGGTCGAGGTCGCGGAGCCGTTTTTCAAAAAAGGCGAACTCATCGTTTACACGCAGGGGCGGAAGCCGGCGGACCGCGAGGACTACAAGGCGGAAGGGGAGGGCGCGCCGCTCGGGATTCCGGTGGCGGTGCTGATCAACTCGGGCAGCGCGAGTGCCGCAGAGGTGGTCACGGGTGCGCTCAAAGATACGGGACGGGCGGTCGTGGTCGGCGAACGGTCGTTCGGGAAAGGCTCGGTGCAGTCGGTTTTCAAATTGAAGAATGGCGAGGGCCTGCGGTTAACGACGGCGCGCTATTACACGCCGAGCGGCGTGAGTATCCACGAAAAGGGGATCGAGCCCCATGTGGAGGTCGTGATGACGCCGGAAGAGGATAGCCGGCTGCGGCGACAGCAGGCGCGGTCCGACATCACCGATGCCAAAGAATTTAAGGAGCGGTTTGGTTTCGACCTGATCGTCGACCGGCAATTGCAAGCGGCGCTCGATGTGTTGAAGGGCGTGCGCATCCTCGACGAACGGGCGATGCGGGCGGGTTCACAGTGATTTTGGCTCTGGAAAGTTCCTGCGACGAGACGGCGGTGGCCGTGTTTGACCCGGCGCGGGGTCTCGTCGGCGAATGGGTGCACAGCCAGATCGCGTTGCACGAAAAACACGGCGGCGTGGTGCCGGATCTCGCGACGCGGGAGCATCTGCGGAATTTCGGACCGCTGCTGGAACGGGCGCGGAACGAGGTCGGTTTTGCGCGGGTGACGCAGGTCGGAGTGACGCACGGTCCAGGGTTGGCGGCGTGTCTCGCCATCGGAGTCGCGGCGGCGAAGTCGCTGGCGTTGGCGTGGCGGGTGCCGTTGACGGGCGTGAACCACCTGCGCGGGCACGTGTGGTCGCCGTTCATCGCGCTGCACGCGGAGGCGCCGGGGGAATTCGAGGCGAAGCTGGCGGCGTTGTTGCCTCACTTGGGATTGATCGTCTCGGGCGGGAACACGTTGCTCTTCACCCTCGATGCGGAGCGCAAAGTGAGCGTGCTCTCGTCGACACGCGACGACGCGGCGGGCGAGGCGCTGGACAAGGGTGCGAAGTTGCTTGGGTTGGGATATCCGGGCGGGCCGGTGATCGAAAAATTGGCGGCGAACGGGCGCGCGGATGCGTTTGATTTTCCGCGGGGAATCGGGCGCCGCGACGAATTGGATTTTAGTTTTTCCGGGCTGAAAACCAGCCTGCGTTATCTGATCGAGAAGATGCCGACGGCCGACGTGCAGGCGAAAATGCCGGACCTTTGCGCGAGCTATCAGCAGGCGGTGGTCGACGCGCTGGCGAGGAAGACGCGGGCGGCGTTGCGGCTGGATGACGGAAAATTTCGCAGCCTCGGGTTGTCGGGCGGCGTGGCGAACAACCGGACGTTACGGGCGGCATTGGCGAGCGAGGCTGAGCGGGCGCGGATTCCGTTTTTGGCTGCGCAGCCGAAACACACGGGCGACAACGCGGGCATGATCGCGTTTGCGGCGTGGGCGGATACGACGGGAGTCGAGCGCGCGGCGCAAATGGGACTGGGCGTTGAGCCCAGTCTGGCGCTGGCGTAGCCGCTCGGGCTACTTGTAATCGCGGCGTAGATTGCTCGGGAGGATGCCGAGTTCTTCGCGATATTTAGCCACGGTGCGGCGGGCGATCTTGATGCCCTTTTCCTGAAGTTTCGCGACGATCTCTTGGTCGCTGAGGGGAGTGCCCTTGTCTTCGCCCGCGACGAGGTCGGCGATCATTTCCTTCACGCTGGTATTCGAAACGGAGGCGCCGCTGTCGGCCTGATAACCAGGAGTGAAAAAATATTTGAAGTCGAAGACGCCGTGCGGGGTCTTGATGTATTTGTTGGCGATGGCTCGGCTCACCGTCGTCTCATGCACGCCGACGACATCGGCGATTTGCGTCATGGTGAGCGGCTTCAGATCGGCGACGCCGTTCTCGAAGAAGGCGGTCTGGGCATTGATGATCTCGCGGGTAATTCGCTCGATGGTGCGTTGGCGTTGTTCGATCGAGTCGATGAGAAATTTTCCGGATCGCATCCGCTCACGCAGGTAGTCGCGCTCGGTTTTGGAAAGCGTGCCTTTCGCGATGAGGTCGCGGTAGGTGCTGGAGATGCGGAGGCGCGGGATGTAGTCGCTGTTGAGATGGATCTTCCACTCGTCGCCGTCTTTTTCGACGGTGACGTCGGCGATCACGACGCGGTTGTTATCCTCCGCGAATTTGCGGCCTGGGGCGGGGTCGAGTTTGCCGATTTCTTCGATGGCGGACTGCACGTCGTCGGCGTCGGCGGAAAGTTTGCGAGCGAGTTCGGGGATGCGGCGTCGCGTAAGGAGATCGAAATAATCGCGAATCATCCGCAGGGCGAGGGAGTCGCTGCGGCCTTTGGCGGCGAGCTGAAGGAGGAGACACTCGGCAAGATCTTTGGCGCCGATGCCGGGAGGGTCGAAGGTCTTGAGAATTTTCAGCGCTTCCTGCACGGCGTCGAGCGGGAGGGCGGTTTGCAGGGCGACATCGGACGGCGTCTGCGTGAGGAAGCCGCGGTCGTCGAGTCCACCGACGAGGTGGCGCATCGCTTCGAGCGCGGGCGGAGAGAGATCGGTCATCTCGGCCTGCTGCATGAGATGCTCTTGGAGGGAGGTCTCGCTTACGAGGGAATCGAAGAAGTGTTGGCGCTTCTCGGCGTCTTCGGAGGTGTAGGGTTGGGCGCCGCCGGCGCTGGCCATGTGGTCGCGCCAGTCTTCGTCGAGTTTGCCGAGGATCTCGAATTCCTTGTCCTTCGAAAAATCCATTTCGTCGTTCTTCGCCTCGGGGGCGTCGGGCGCGGGAGAGGCTTCGGCGGAGTCGTTGCCGACTTTGCCAGAGGAATCGGAGTCCTGATCGGTGGCGTTGTCCTCGGGGGCGGGGTTGTCGAGACTGACACCCTCCATCGGCAGCTCCTCGAGCGTGGGGTTGCTCTGGAGTTCCTCTTGGATGACGGAACGCAGATCCAGCGCGGCAACCTGAAGGATTTTCAGGGAGTGCCGCAGTTGCGGAGCGAGAACCAGTGAATGGGTCTGGCGCTGCCGAAGTTCGTGACTAAATCCGTGCCCGCTCATGTGCTGGATGAAAAAACGAGGGGCTCATCTCAGGTGGTGGGGCGGGTAGAAAGCGTGGGAATGACCGGATCTTTAATACCGAAAAGCTCTTTGAGGTAGACGCTGAGCTTTTCGTTGGTGGGGCCGTAGCGGTCACTGTAAAGGTAGAGTTCCAGATCGGTCATCATCTGGTAGGCAGACTGGTAACGTTTGTCGCGGTCACGTTGGAGGGCGCGTTGGATGATGGCTTCCAGCTTTGGGTCGATGTCTTCGCGCAGCATCGAGAACTGCGGGATCGGCATGGAGAGAATATTGCGGCGCGACTGGGCGCGGTCGTGGGAGCGGAAGAGATTTTTGCCGAGCAGCAGTTCGGTCAAAACGATACCGAGCGGGAAGAGGTCGGCACGGGCGTCGGTGACGGCGTAGGTGGCCTGTTCGGGAGAGAGATATTCGTCTTTCCCGGCGATCACTTTACCTTCCTCATTATACATCAGGTCGAGGGCCTTCGCGATGCCGAAGTCGGTGAGCTTCACGTCACCTTCTTGGGCGATCATGATGTTCTTGGGGCCGATGTCGCGGTGGACGATGTTAAGGTGGCGATTTTCGCGGTCGCACTTCGTATGCGCGTAAGTGAGTCCGCGGGCGATGCGAGAAATGATAAAGGCAGCGAGATCGATCGGGAGCGGTTTGCCGAGTTGGCGGTGGCGCTCGAGGAACTGCTCGAGGTTCACGCCTTTCACGAATTCCATCACCATGAAATACTGGCCGCCGACTTGGCCGAGGTGATAGGTCTGAACGATGTTGGTATGGATGAGGTCGGCCACGAGGCGGGCCTCGCCGATGAAATTATTCTGAAACTCTTCGATGGCGGAGTATTCCTCGCGGATCAATTTTACCGCGACGACCTTCTTAAAGTTGCCGGCGCCGAGCTGCACCGCCTCGTAAACAACACCCATGCCGCCCTCGGCGATCTTGCGGGTCATCTCGTAGTGGAGCTCGTTGAAAATGTGCTTTATGGACGCCACGAAACTATTGGAAGCGTGGTGTCGTGCTACTGGCAAGTGCGCATATCGGATGCGGCGTGGAATTTGCTGTGCGGGCGTTTGACAGGGTCGGCGGCGATTCTAACTTCGGCATGTGATCACCTTAACTCCCCGTGCCGCGAACCAAGTCCGCTCGATGCAGAGCGAGCTGAATGCGCCGGCCAAGCGACTGCGCGTTTTCGTCGAATCGGGCGGATGCTCAGGCTTCCAATACGGCATGTCGTTCGACGAAAAAAAAGAGGGCGACGAAGAATTGGCCAGCGAAGGGGTGCAGATCCTGATGGACCCGGCCAGTCTGGCCTACTTGTCGGGTTCGCTAGTGGATTTCGACGACGGGCTGCACGGCAAGGGATTCGAAATCAAGAACCCCAACGCGCAGAGCACCTGCGGTTGCGGGAAGTCGTTTAGCTGAGGCGCGGACGTTGGCGGAGGCGTATACGAAGAAGGCGGATACGAAAATGGGGCGAGCGGCTATTTGGACGCTGCGTGCAGCGCCACGATGCCGAACGTCATACCGAAGGATTGAACGGCGGTGAAGCCGGCGGCGCGGAGTTCTTCGGCGAGGGCGGCGCGGCCGGGAAACTGCTCGATGGTCTCGTTGAGGTAAACGTAGGCGGCGCGATCACCGGTGACCGAACCCGCAATCGTCGGGAGTATTTTGCGGAGGTAGAAAAAGTAGAGGGGGCGGAACCAGGCTTGGGGTTGCGAAAACTCGAGCACAAAAAGCCGGCCTCCGGGGCGAAGCACGCGGTGCATTTCACGGAGCCCGCGGTGGCGGTCGGCGAGGTTGCGGAGACCGAACGAAATGGTAAGCGCGTCGAAGCCGGCGTCGGGCAGAGGGAGGGCCAGGCCATCGCCTTGGCGAAAGGTGATATTGGCGTAGCGTCCGGCTCCGGCGGCGATTTTTTTGACCTCGGCTTGATCGAGCATCGGCTGGCAAAAATCCATACCAGTGATCTGTGTCGAGGTAGGTAGGCTGCGTGCGAGAGCGAAGGCGACATCGCCACTGCCCGTGGCCAAATCGAGCACGCAGGAAGGAAGGGCACCGTGAACTGCAGCGACGAGGCGGCGGCGCCACCAAACGTCCATCCCGCCGCTGAGCAGGCGATTGGCGAGATCGTAGCGGGCAGCGATCCGACCGAACATGGAGTTGACGGCGACAGGATCAGGCATGGCGGGACGTGGGAAGAGACGAGTGGAACGGCGGATTGTTAACGGGAACCGTCATAATCATTGACGCAATTGGTCTGGTGCAAATAGTTTAAGGCGCTTCAGTTTAACAACGTTTCAGTGAAAGGATCCCCAATGTCCAACCTGACCAAACGAGAGATCGTGCTGGAGATATATCGGAAGTCCGGCTTCCCGCAAAAACAGATCGTCGATACCGTGCAACAGACGCTCGATATCGTGCAAAAGGCCTTGGCGAACGGCCGCAATGTCGAGCTGCGTAATTTCGGTGTGCTCGAAGTGCAGGTGCGCAAACAGCGCATCGGCCGAAACCCCAACAAACCCGAGGCGGAGGTCGTCATCCCGCAGCGCGCCGTGGTGAAATTCAAATCCGGCAAAATTCTCAAGCAGCAGCTCAAGAAGCTGGACTTGGCCAAGCTGCAAACGTCGGGCTAGTGCATTCACGCGGAGGTAGCGTTGCCTATTGGTGTTCGACCAATCTGCACGGATACCAGTGATGTTGTCCGCGGCGCAACGCCTTGCGGTGGACCGGCTCTGCGAGTCCGGGGGCACTTCGCGCGAGATAAATCGAGCGCATATTCCGTATGCTCTGGATACGGGCTTGAGCTAGCCGGTCGCGGCGGTGTTGGGCGTCGGCCGGAGGGTGGTATAGCTCGACCGCTCGGCCTTTTAGGAAAAGGGCGTGGCGTATGCGCGGCACGACAGCACGCGCAGCGGCGCGCCGGCGAGCTGTGCGACCGCCCGACGAGGCTGCGATTATACGGCGTTGGCTTGCCGTCCGGCGCCGGCAGCGCGGACATGGGTGCGACCGGCGTGCTCGGTGACTTGTCCCGAGGCTAACAGAAATTCCTGCCTAGAGGCTGTCATGAACCTGCCGAGAGGAAGTTGCGAAGCATGAGGCAGACGAAGGCGAGCCAGTGAAGACCGGCGAGGGAAGCGGCGAGACGTTCATAGTCGCGAGCGAGGCGGCGAAAGCGAGCGGCCCAGCCGAAGGAGCGTTCGACGACCCAACGTCGAGGCAAAAGCACGAAGCCGCGTTTGGCGTGGTCGAGCTTGATGACCTCAAGTTTGAGTCCGTGAGCGGCGGCTTGCTGCGCGGGAATGGCGCCGGTGTAGCCTTGGTCGACGTAGGCGAGTTCGACGTGTTCGGCCGTGACGGCCTGGACATCGGCGGCGAGCGCGCCGACCTGCGCACGATCCTGTTCGTTGGCCGCGGTCACGCGCAACGCGAGCAAATGGCCCAAGGTGTCGACGACCGCATGCACCTTGGCGCCTTTGCGCCGCTTCGCTCCATCGTAGCCGGCGCGGGCTCCACTGGTGGGCGTCGACTGCACGGTGCGGCTGTCGACAATCACGGCGGTCGGTTGCTCCGCGCGCCCGGCGGCCACCCGCAGCACTTCGCGCAAGTCGTGCGCCAACGCTTCAAAGCACCCGGCCTTGATCCAGCGCTGCGTCTGCTGATGCACCGCCGCCCACGGTGGCAGGTCGTTCGGCAGCATCCGCCACTCGCACCCGCTGCGCACCACATAGCGCAGCGCATTGAACACTGCCCTCAGACTGTGCTCCCGCTGCGGCGCGTCCTCTCGCACCAATGCAAGGTAGGGCGCACATAGCGCCCACTCCTCGTCACTCACGTCGCTCGGATATCCCTTCCGCTCTTTCACCATCCTTTTATCTTACCATCCCTGCCAAGAGTTCATGACAGCCTCTAGCGGGGAACTCGGTCGAGGGTGGACAGTTTGCCGGTGGCCGATTTTGGGGCGGGGGGCACGGCTTGCCACTTGGCGTGAGCGGCGACGGCGGCAGTGAGCTTGGCCTGGGTGGATTCGTGGAGCGACTTGGCTTCCGCGGTTTTCTTGGCGGAGGCGGCGACTTGTTGCGCGGCGAGGGTGAACTCTTTTTGCAGCGCGGCGGACCGCTGTTTGAATTCCGTGATTTCCGCAGATACGGCGGCGACGCGTTGTTTTTCTGCGGCGTTCGATGGCTCTTGGGTGAGTGCTTGGGCGGCTTGTTTCTCCGTCGCTTGTGCGGCGGTGAGCCGCGTTTTTATTTCGGCGAGAGCAGTCTTCGCGCGGGCGTGGGCAGCCTGCGCCGTCAGGGCGTCGGTCGCAGCTTTCGCCTGCGCGGCGGCGGCTTTGGCCAACTCCGCTTTTAGGTCGGCGACTTTTCGGGCGGCCTGCTGAACACGTTCGGCGACCGGGAGCGGGTAGCTTTCCAATTCGCCGACGGGCTTGCCGGTCTTCGCATCCCAGACGGTGACTTGGCCCTGCCAGTCGCTGCCGATGACTTTCTTGCCGTCGTCGGTGAATGTGACGCGGTTGGGGAGATCGCCGGTGAACGCGAGGTTGAGGAGATTTTTTCCGCTGACGTCCCAGATTTGGACTTTGTTGTCGCGGCCGCAGGTGACGATGCGGCCGTCGTGCGTGAAACGGGCCGCGAGCGAGCCGCCGGGATTGGCGTTGATGCTGCGGAGCGCGGAGCCGTCGGAGGCTTTCCAGAGTTTCAGCGTGCCGTCTTCGCTCGAAGACGCGACGAGCTCGGAATCGCTGCGCCACGTGATTGCGGTGATCGCGCCGCGGTGGCCGGGCAGGTTGAACATTTCCTGCCCGCTCGCGGCTTCCCAGAGGACGAGGCCGCCGTTGCGGTCACCGGTGGCGAGATATTTGGAGTCGGGCGAAAACTCGACGGCGGTGACCCACTCGGTGTGTTTCTTGAGGCGGTGGGCGAGGGCGCCGTCTTTCGTCTGATAAATTTTGAGAATGCGATCTGGGCCGCCGAGGGCGATCCACTGCTGGTCGGAACTGATGTCGGCCGCCAACACGGAGTCGAACTGGTCGCCGATCGTGATCACGCGTTCGGCCTTGGCGAGGTCCCAGACGGCGACGAGGCCGGAGTGGCCGCCGCGACCGCCGCCGGCGAGGAGGAGTTTGCCGTTGCGGCTGAATTTCACGTCGCACGGCAGGCCTTCGGGAAACGGCAGCACGCCGAGAAACTCGAGGTCGCCGGTGTGGTAGAGCGAAATCTGATGCGGGCCGGCGAGCGCGACGACGGGCGCCCACGGGCTCGCGGCGAGGGCGGCGAGCGCGGAGCCGCGGGTGGCGCGCACAAACGGCTCCAGCGAAAGCGGGCCGGGCATCGGGGGAGGGCCGTCGGGTTTGCCGATGGCGCCGGCTTTCAGGGCGAGGTCGACGGTGGGTTTGTTGGCGGCGAGAGCTTTGCTGTTGGCGCCTTGTAACATGCCGCCGGCGATCCACTGGCGGATGGTGGCGATCTCTTTGTCGGAGAGCTTCGACTTCGGCGGCATCTCGGGTTCCTCGGCGTGGGTGATCGATTTGAAGAGGAGGCTGCCGTCGGGATCACCGGAGTTGAGCGTGGAGCCGCTGCCGCCGCCTTTGACGACCGCACTAAAGGATGTGAGGTCGAGGTCGCCCTTGAGTTTGTCGGGGTTGTGGCACTTGAGGCAGTTGTCGCGGAAGATCGGCAGGACGTCGTCCTCGTAGGTGACTTTTTTGGCGTCGGCGGCGGGGGCGACGCCGGCGAGTGCTGTAAAAAAGCCGAGTAAAATGAAACGCGCGGCGAGCATGGCGGCTCAGTGGTTGAACACGAATTCCTTGGCGTTGAGGAGCGACCAGAAGAGGTCGTTCAGGACGACGTCGGGTTTTTTTCCTTCGGTGAAAAACGCAAGGAGCTTCGTGGATTCGGTGGCGGTCGGGTGGCGGTTCAGCGTGCGGAGGTAGAGTTCGTCGATGACCTCTTTCGGCGGGCGGCCCTCCTTGAGGAGTTTTTTCACGAGGCCGCCGTTGACGACCTTGGCGTTGACGGCGTCGCCGTTGAGCAGGTGCAGCGCTTGCGAGAGATTCGGCTCCATGCGGACTTCGCACGAGCAGGGCGTCTCGCGCGTGGCGCGGCCGAAGGTCGTGAGGAAATACGTGCTCGTGCGGCCGTCGGCGATTTCGATGGCGCGGGCGCCGGGGGCGAGGCCGCGAATTTTTTCGGTGCTGCCGGTGACGGTGCTGAGCGCGTCGAGCAGGACTTCGGCGCGGATGCGGCGGACGCTGCTCTTGGAGAAATTCGCGAGGTCGTCGGCGTTGGTGGCGTTGGGGACCGAGGACAACTGGTAGGTGCGTGAAACGACGATATCGCGGACGAGTTTCTTGAAATCGTAGCGGTAGGCGACGAGTTGCGTGGCGAGGCGCTCGAGCAATTCCGGGTTCGTCGCAGGATTGCTGACACGGACGTCGTCGACGGGATCGACGATGCCGCGGCCGAAGAATTGGGCCCAGACAATGTTCGCGAGATTGCGGGCAAAGTAGGGGTTGTCCGGAGCGGTGAGCCACTCGGCGAGGACGACGCGGCGGTCACCGCCCTTCGGGATGTCGGGTAGCGCGCCGCCGAGGAATTTCGGAGGCATGTCCTTGGTGGTGACGGGATGTTTCACGCCGCCGCTGGCGCTGTTGAAGATGATGGACTCGCGGGGGTCTTCGCCGACTTTGCGACCGATCTGGCCAAAGAAGGCGGCGAAGCCGTAGTAGTCGTTCATCGTCCAGCGATCGAACGGGTGGTTGTGGCACTGGGCGCATTGTAGGCGCACGCCCATGAGGGCTTGGGCGACGTTTTCGGTGAGCTTCAGTGTGTCGCGCTCGATCTTGTAGAAATTGGTCTCGGGCGCCTCGAAACTGGGGCCGGTGGCGGTGAGGAGATTTTTCACCATCACATCGACGGGCACGTTTTGGGAGATCTGGGCCTCGAGCCAATCGAAGTATTGCAGAGCGGATTTGGCGCTCATCTGCACCTGCTGGTCGGCGCTGCGGATCTGGAGTAGCTCAGCCCACTTCATCACCCAGAGATCGACGAATTCTTTGCGGCCGAGCAGCGCATCGACGACGCCCTCGCGTTTGGCGGGCGCGGTGTCGGCGAGGAAGACCTTCACCTCGGCGGGCGTGGGCAACGTGCCGGTGATGTCGAGATAGACGCGACGGAGGAAAGTGGCGTCGTCGCACACGTCGGACGGGGCGAGGCGGAGCTTGCGGAGCTTCGCGTGGATGAGGGTGTCGATGTAGTTGTGTTCGGCGACCTTCGGCCACGTGAAGTTAAGCCCCAGCGGAATCGCGAGGACTTGCACGCCGCTCGCTTGGTCCTCGTAGCGCGCGGTGATGAAGGCTTCGCCGCGGGAGAGCGCGGTGGCTTGGCCGGAGGCGGAGACCTTCACGGCGGCGTCGTTGTTGCTCATGAACGCGGTGAGCGAGGTCACATCGCGGTCGGTGCCGTCAGAGTAGAACGCGCGCACGTTGAGCTGCTGGCCGGTGCCGACGCCTTCGAGCACGGATTGACGCGGGTGGATTTCGAGGCGCACGACTTTGGCGACGTTGGCGGGATCTTTGGGGGCGCCGGCTTTCAGCCAGGTGAGGAGAATGCGGTAGAACTCGCTGTC
>Ga0075163_10012891_pt1 | contig 10874 bp, 8 predicted proteins | sample JI1023141ADNA_FD_71478 | JGI IMG/M metagenome (GOLD analysis project Ga0075163, IMG submission 71478) | Wastewater effluent complex algal communities from Wisconsin, to seasonally profile nutrient transformation and Carbon sequestration -... | ecosystem: Engineered > WWTP > Effluent > Algae...
GCAGCAGCTGCTGCACTCATGACCTCGACTACATCCTTTTGCTTAGCGTCACCATCAGCATTGAGGGTGACGTGCAACTCAGTACCGGGTGCTGCCTTGCTTTTTAGCTCGACAATCATAGCTTTGATAGATTCGATATTGTGATCGCGGACAAAGGTGCCGTTAATAGCCAGCTGTCCGTCTTTATCAATATCGATACTGATCCCTTTGGTGGCTTCGTCCTTCTTAGCGTTTTTGGTCTCTGGTGGCTTGATCTTCAAATCGGATTTGTCGATCAAGGGCGCAATCAAGATCATGATTACGAGCAAAACCAAAAACACGTCAGTCAAAGGGGTAACGTTGATATCGGTGAATGAATCACCGACCGCTCCCATTGCCATCTCACTACCTCCCAGTAACTAAAAAACGCTAAGACCTTTAGTGAGCGGACTCACCACCGGCAAAGCTCAAGAAAAGCAGCTTGAGAAGCAGGAAGTCATCGTTGAAACGCTTAACTGTGTTGGTGTAAGCGTTGTTGAAGATAACTGCCAGGATAGCCACGATAAGACCATAACCTGTAGCGATAAGAGCCTTAGCAACACCAGTTACAACTACCGGTGTACCACCACCCTGGGCGCCCAATTGGTCCAGTGTGAATACAACCCCAACTACTGTCCCGAATAGACCAAGGAAGGGGCAGGTAGCACCGATGGTGCCCAGCACAGCCAGGTGTTTTTCGAGTTTGCGGGTGACAAGACTGACTGTAATGTCATAAGCCTTGGAGAAATCTTCTTTTTGATCAGCCATCAGGCGCACGCCTTCTTCAGCCACTTCGCCGACGACTCCGCCAAGACGACTGCAGATGCCTTGAGCCTTTTGCAAATTATTACTTTCGAGTTCGCGTTGCAGCTGGTGGATAAACTGAGTAACGTCGCAGCGATTTTGTTGATAGTACAAATAGCGCTCGACCATTACGGCCACTGTCAAAATCGAACAGATGGTGATGGGGATTGATGCAAACCAGTCATGCACCATAAATTCCAGGAAGTAATTTAGAAATTTGCTTTCCATAACTCTTTGTCGACTTCTCCTATTAACTCACTACTACTCGAGTATTAGTACGAACGGAATGTACCTTTGCCACCACCGTTGAAGACGTTGTAATCGAAGGTAAATTCGATATCAACGGCATCATCAGCACCGTCTGGCAATGGTCTAAATGGTGCGGCGTTTTCGATGGCTTTGAGAGCAGCCTGGTCAGCTATGGCCAGACCGGATGAGACGAGCATCCTCAGGTTTGTCACCTGTCCATCTTTGTGCACTTTAAACATAACCTTGACCCGCTTGGACTCGTTGCCCTTTGGTGGGTACCAGGCGCGTTTGATACGTCTTTGTAGATCGGCCATATAAGGACCCCAATCTACGTCCTTACGAGCAGCAACTGATGGCTCGCGACCAGGACCATCGTCCGGATTGCCTCTCTCGCCACCACCATTTTTGCCACCACTGGATGAAGCGGGACCGCCTCTACTGCCAGAGCCGACATTGGGTGTGGCCATGCCACTGGCACCAGGACCACCGCCAGCTGGACTACCACTGCCGCTACCACGAGATGGAGCAGGTGCTGGACCAGTACCGCCGCCAGCGTTTCTAGCACCACCACCACCGATAGCGGCAAGTGTCGGCTGTCCACTGCTACCCGAGGCAGGTCCACCGCCGCCGGCAGCAATATTGATAGGAGCAGGTGCACCAGTGGGCTGGGCTGTACCGGGACCGGCAACGCCGGCGCGAGGAGCGGGAGCAATTGGTCCGCCCACTTTGGGCATGGCAATAGGGCTAAAACTAGGTGATGGACGGAGCGATGGTGCCGCCGAAGGAGCGATAAACGGATTGTTTATCTTGGGCATAAGCGAAGGCATCGGTGTGGGAGTCGGGCGCGGTGAAGGTGTCGGCGCAGGACTGGGTGTAGGACTAGGCGAAGGAGTAGGACGCGGAGACGGAGTTGGACGCGGCGAAGGTGTCGGCGTCGGAGTCGGACTTGGCGTCGGAGACGGCTTAGCAGGAGCTGGCTTAGCAGGAGTAGGCGTAGGAGCGGCTTTTTCCTGTGCTTTGCTGGGCGCCTTGGGAGCAGCAGAGGGCTGCACACTGGGCTTAGTCGGGTCGTGCTTACCAGATGCTTTGGAGTTATGGGCAGCACGCTTCTGAGTCTTGGGCGGCTCTTTGGTGTTTTCTTGGTTTTCGACAAACTCAATATCAGTAATCTGAGACTTAGGTGGTGGCGGAATTAAGAAGAAAAACGCCAGCACAAAGCTCGTCAAAAGAATCGTTATATGGAAGATATAGGAGCCAGAAGTGGCTTCGGTCATTTCAAGAGCCGAATCACTATATAGACCTTTGCGCTGGATGCGAGCAGCATGGTCAAAAGCATCTCTGGCGCTAAAGGAAGAATAAGCAAGGAAGAGAATAATCAAAAATAGCGATGCCGCTGAACCAAAATGCAAAGTGGACAGCGACTGATACAACTCGGCATTGAGCTTCATGCTATTGGCTTGACCAAAGGCCACCAGCCCATCCAGTAGCGGTCCGCTAAAGATGAGGAAGCCAAGGACAATATAGTTGAGTACCCCAACCACCATAAAGAAGAGCCCTTTACGCTGCTCTCCGTTATAAATCTGACCAAGTCCTGGCAAGAAAAATGATAAGCCACCCGCCATATTGGGGTCGCGTTGCGGTCTTTGAGAGCCGGTATGTCTATTATTGGCAGTCATGAACTGTTTTTTCCTGACTCTTGCTTATTGATTCAGTTGGCTTTTGGACTGGTAATAACCAAGGAGTTTAGCATAATTTGTAAACTCGCCATCAATCTACAAGGGCCTGTAGGGATACGTAATTACAAGTTAGCAGTTAAGTCCCCATGTGGCTCGGTGTCTAGGGCTAGAGAAAAGACCGGGTTTACCCCAGTTGTGTTGCCAATTTTTAGTGCCACAAGAGCGGCACTTACAAGTTAGCAATGGGTTACTGCTTGTCAGCCAGGCTGTCAGGGTGACGCCTGGCATATCCAAACGATAGCAACACTTCAAGGAGTTGTAATGGTTAGCAAACCAGTAAGGATTTTGGGCACTCACCACAGGCAGTGGCATTGATAAAAGTAGAGCAGTACTTTATATAGTGGCAAAAAAAGACCGGTCTTTTTAGAACCGGTCTTCAGTATAAGTATTTGGCTCTAGCTCTTAGAGAGTTGGCATACGCAGTTCTTCAGCGAGCTCAATTTTGAGTTCGTCGCCAGGTCTGACTTCGACTTTTTTACCTTTTTTGGCAAGCAAGACAGCCACACCGACAGCAAGACCGATACCAGCACCAATCATGGCGCCACCAGCGCGTCCAACACCGGAGCTACTGGAATTACTGTTATTGTTGTCGTTGTTTTTGTTACCACCGGCAGCAACACCGATTACAAGACCGGCTAACATTGGCAGCGAAACAGTACCGCAATCCAGAGCCACGTCTTTCATGCCACGTCTGGCGTGCACAACGCCACCACGAGCAACGATATTAGCCACTAGAGGTATTTGACGGTTATCTGGAGTAGTGATTGTGTCGAATTTAAGACCAACAGAGCCAGAGCGGTTGAGGGCTCTTGGTCCATTGAGCTGGGCGATGCGTCCTTTGATGATGGAGCCAGCAGGTACCACAGTAGATCCATCAATAGTGAGGTCTTCTGAAGTACGGGCAGAGAATTCATCGCCTTCCTGACTGGTATCAGAATCAACGGCAGTATCCATAATGATTGGAATTTTGGTACCAAGCGGCACTACTCTGATATAGCCCTGCAAGGTTTTGCCTTCAGTCTTTGATGGAGTAGCGCTGGCCGCTTCACTGGTCAACTCACTAGTGGAAGTAGTCTCAGTAGTGGTTGTAGTGACAGGCTTTTCTTCGCTTGTCTTGCTTTCAGTAACTGCTGGAGCTGGAGTTTCATCCATTTTGGGAGCTTCTTGCTCAAATATAGATGACTCTTCTGTGCTCGTTTTAGGCGCTGGACTGGTAACAGGAGCAGCCTTGGGAGCTGGAGTAGGGGTGGTATCAGCAGGATCGGTAATAGTATCAGCGTCGCTAGAGGCTTCCATTGGTGTGTCAGAAGCGCTGGTAGCGCTGGTTTCGTCACTGGCCGGCTTGGCTTGTGGCGGCTCTTGAGGGCTATAGATTTTAAAATTAAGTTGGGGTTCAACCGCAAGACAGGTCGTCGCGGGCAATACAGACAACATCAAGCTGGCAGCAAGCGCCACCACTCTGGTCCCTGTCAGGCCACACATCAAATTTTTACCGCCGCTCGCCATTAAAGTTCCCCTTGCCGAGATTCTATGCTTTACCACCGACAATATAGTCAAGCGGTAGAGTGGAAGTCTAACATTAAGACCCCTGTCGATTAATTAGCTCATTCCAAGAAATCAACAGGATAATGAACGGGCACAATAAATTACCCTTTAACTTGCTATATATAGTTGAATTAGACTATTAGTTTAAAAAAGGGAGCTAAAGGAGACCGCAGTGATTAATTGCGACATATGCCAGGTAGCCAATGATGACGCCCTTCTCTTTTGTAAGGACTGCGGCGGCAGGCTCAAGCGGCCAACCCCAGCACCAGCAGTCGATATTAGCCCGGCTCCGGTGGTGCAAGCCCCACAGGCGCCCAAACCAAAGCTCCGTTCACCGATTTTAGGGGGCGGCTCTGACGAAGATTTTGAAGATGAGCCAGTGCGTCCAGCTGGCAAAGGCAAAACAAAAAGTAGCAAAGGTTTACGCTCACCCATGCTCGGCGGGGGTGGCGACGATGATTTTGATGAGCCCGAAGAACATCCGGTAAAACGTGGCAAAGGCGGACTGCGCTCACCCATGCTGGGCGGAGCCAGCGGCGACGATGATTTTGACGAGCCCGAAGAGCCTAGCCCCAAACGTGGCAAAGGCGGTCTACGCTCTCCAATACTGGGCTCTAGCGGCGACGAGCCTCAGGCCAAACCCAAAGGCCGCTCCAAAGGCGGTCTGCGCTCACCCATATTGGGTGGAGCTGCCGATCTCGACGACGACGATGATGACGATGATTATCAGCCAGCCCCCAAAGGACGTGGTCTGCGCAGTCCTATATTAGGTGGCGGCGATAAACATGCTAAGCATGATATTGAGTTTCCCCACAGACATACTGACCTGCCCGCCCCCGAAGAACACGAAAATACAGGCAGACCAGGTAAGTCTCGCGGTCTGCGCTCACCGCTACTAGGTGGTGACGATGGCGACTTTGAAGAAATGCCATCTATAGAGGCCGCTCGTCCCCATGGCACCAGTCAATCCGGTCGACTGCGCTCCCCCATACTCGGTGGCGGCGGTGACTATATTGATGACGAATATGAAGAAGAGGATGAAGCAAAGCCAGACGACCCGACGGCACTGCGCTCGCCCCTATTGGCAGTGAGAGCTCCCCGGGCCGAAAAGCCCAAAGCTGAAGCCAAAGCACCAGCGCAGCCGCACCAGCCACCGGCAGTGCAACAGATACAACAGCCTGCCCCTGTGCATCAGCCGGCACCGGTCCCCCAGGCTCCGCTGCCCTCGCCTACGGCCACTGGCAATAGCTTTACTTCTTTTGATCCAAGCGCCAGCCAGACTCAGATGGCGGCAATGCCAGCCCCCAATCAAGCGCCGCGTTATCAGCCACAACCAGCGCCAAAGCCCACCAATACCAATTACAACCTTGGTACACCGGGTCAAACTCTGGTCAATTTAGATCCCGCTCCGGCTCATAATTTTAATGCACCTCCTGCGGTGCCACCAAATCCGCCGGCCGCGCCGCCAGCTCCGGCTGCACCAGCTAAGCCAGCAGCACCACAGGCGGACAATCAGGACACTGGTCGCAAACTCGGTCGCTCCCGACTACTGGGTGATAGCTCGGCAGCTGGCGATGATGAGGAAGATGATTTCAGCACGCCTAAAGACCGCAGAGGCAGACCTGATCGCCGTATTGGTCAACGCAGCGGTAGACGCAGCCTTGATATAGATAGTACGGATAACGATGACGATCTGGCCACCCCGGACTTTCCAGCCAGACCACAAGCAGCCAACCCTATGGCACCACTTGTAATGGCACTGGTGGGTCTGGCGTTACTGGGTAAGATTTGGTACGTCATGACTTTTGGTATGACATTCTTGCAAAGTCAGCCGCAAGTGATTGCAGACCAGCTTTTCACGGCGATTTTGATTATCGGCGCCATGATGATGGCCCTCAAAAAATAAGTTTGCCTTTTGCAAACCTTATAAAAATTTCCTTTTAGTCCGTCGCCAAACCTATAGAAGCCGACCGATATTGACAAAAGGTAACTTTCAAAGAGATCGAGTCATGGTATATTGACTACGGCTTGAATGGCTGTACGCTATCTTTTTTGTCCGTTTACAGCAGTTTTAGCAAATATCAAATTTTTCCTTCGGAACAAATTTTCCGCCTATATATTCTGATCTAGCTAGTAGTTAAAAGAACCGGATAAGTAAGGATTTCTCGATGTTCCATCTAAAGCCCACCAAACATAGAGCACTGAGCCTCTTGCTTGGAGCACTGGCCCTATCATCCCAGCTGTCATTGACTGACGCAGCCATGGCTATTTCGCTGCCAACAAGTGGCAAAAAACCAAACTTCCACTTGCCGGCCGCTGACAAACTCGATGACAGTGTCACCGAGAGTGATACCACTGCCGATAGCACTACTGGCAGTACCGAGGCTGACAAACCACTTGATTTATCATCGATTAAGTTGGGCGATGACAAAGCCAAATCAGACACCCCCAGTGAAGAAGGCGCTCTAAAGACTGGAGCAACTATAAACGAATTTGCGCCCAAAGGTCCTATGGGCGAAGGCACTGCCGGACTACCATCCACCAGTATCAAGCTGGGCGACGACAAAGCCGATAAAAAAGACAAAAAAGATAAGAAGGACAGCAAAACAGCGGCTTTAGGCAAAGGCGATGTCAAAGACACTGCCAAAGCTGTTAATGCTCAGCCACTTGCTTTGATCAATTCAAACGAAGAATTAAACGAAAAATCAGAGTTACTCGATAACTCCGAAAAGAAACAAATTGCCGACCTCTGGGATGCCACTCTGGAGCGCAGCCCTGATATCCAATTTGTCGTACAAAAATTAGTGCCGACCTCAGATAAAGGTCATGCCACACACATCATGATGAAGATGCTCAGCTCAGTAATGTACGGAGCAGTGGGATCTATGTACATGGTCGCTCCGACTCAAGGTACTTATGTAGCGCAAAACTTTGCATCCAGCTTGATTGGACAGCTCAACGGCACCCTCGACAAAAAGCAACTGGCCAAGATGGCTCTCACTCAAGGTGAGATCATCTCGCTCTATAACATGGTGCGCACCACAGCCGACAGACTGGTGGACCAGTACCGCTGCTACAAAAAATTTACTGTCTCTATGGACCGGGCCGCTACTGACCTCGAAGACCTGCGCAATATGGCCAAAGACGCCCGTGTCGGTCAAGACGCGGCCAAGCAGCTTGAGATGGAATACACACTGCGTAAAGCGCAACGTGATATCGACGAAAAAGTAGAAGACGTCCATAGATATCGTCAAAACTTGATGGACATAGCTGGACCAGAGGCTATCGCTAAGCTCGATACTCAAATTAAAAGCGAAATGCAACAGCTTGACGACACAAAACTGCAAAGTGACAACGTCTTAAAAATAGCTGAGCCAAATGACAAAAAGACTATGTAGGGCACACCTGCATACACTTTGCATATAAAAGGCGCTAAGATTACTGGCTGTATATACAAGCTGAGGTCTTTTGGTGCGCATCAATCAACGCTCATTTGTCTGGATTATCCTGACACTCTGTGTCCTGGCAGTACCCGTAGCTGTTTTGACTCAAAATACGCCAGCTAAAGACACTAGCGGCAAAGAGTCAGGCGGCCTGATGAATAGATTTAAAGATCATATCCAGGTCATCCGTCTCACTGGCATGATCATGGACAAAGCTGACAGTGGACTCTTTAGCTCACAGACTGGCTCAGCCACTACTTGTATCAAAGACCTGCGCAAGGCTCTCAAAAACAAAAAAGTCAAAGCAGTGCTCTTACGTATCAACTCTCCCGGTGGCACAGTGCCCACCTCGCAGGAAGTGTACGAAGCCGTACTGGATCTCAAAGAAGCAGGCAAGCCTGTGGTCGTATCCATGGGCGATATGGCAGCTAGTGGTGGTTATTATGTTGCATGCGCCGCCGACAAAATCGTGGCCAACCCCGGCACGATGACTGGCTCTATCGGCGTCATCATGAATCTGATGTGCTACAAAGGCCTGGCTGACAAACTCGGCGTTGAGCCAGAGACAATCAAATCAGGACTGTTTAAAGATATCGCCAGCCCCAGCCACAAAATGACAAAAGAAGAAAAAGACATTTTGCAGGCACTAGTAATGGACTGCTACGACCAGTTTACCCAGGTAGTGGCCAAAGGTCGCAATCTCCCTATAGAAGAAGTCAAACGTCTGGCCGATGGTCGTATCTACACCGGTCGTCAGGCTCAACAAAACAAGCTAGTTGATGAGATTGGCACTTATACAGATGCTATGGCACTGCTGCAAAAAATTTGCAAAGAAAAATACAAACTGACAGAAGACCTGCAAGTGGATGAAGACAAATCAGATGGATTTCTCGCCAGTTTGCTTGAGTCAACCTCCCTGGCCAGTCCTCAGGCCAGTCTCGAGAACTTTGTCCCCACCGAACTCAGCCCTAACTTGACCAAGCAACCACTCTGGCTTTACAGATAATGGCCATGACTGACGAAACAAGCGAAGCTGAAAGACAAATCGAAGATGCCAATTTGAGAGAAAAACGTCTCTCAGAAAGTCAGCCCTTTGAACTGGAAATGGCCTTTAAACAGGTCCTCAAAGACCCCCAGTCAAAGCCTGAAGAGCCTCTCTCCGAAGCTGCCGAGCAAACTAAGGCGGAAGCTAAATCGAGCGCTGAATACACCAGAAGTGCCAATTTATTTGCCGATATTTTTTATGGTGTGCTGGTAGCACCCCGCCAGACTATGCAGATTTTGAGCGATGGCAAAAAATATCCAGCGACATTCCATCATCTGACCCAGTCCATATTTTTTATGACTCTGGTCTTGAGTCTTGTCGGTTGGCTCCGCTTCAAGCTGGACAGAGTAGCTGATACGGCTGTAAGCAGCCTGGTCTTTACACTGAGTGGCATCGAACTGTGGTTTGTGCTGGCAGTCATACTCTATTATCTCGGTAGCTTTGCCCGGGTCAAAGTGCGCTTTGGCAATGCCCTGGTCTCAATTGCCTGGGCATTTTTGCCGGTACTCTTTTTTACACCCATTATGTGCTTCAAAAAGCTCCTGGGACTGGGCATTATGCTGCCAGGCATGGTGGTGGCAATGTGGTTTTTGTATCTGCTTTTTGCCGCATTTCAATCCGCTCTTAAAACATCAGCGCTCAAAATGTCACTGATAGTGATTGTGGTGCCGCCCCTCTTTGCCTTTGTCTATCTCTTTTGGATGGGACTGGCAGTGTTTTCGCTCGGCATGCAACTTTTACCCAGACTCGTAAATTGACAAAAAAACCTCTTGTTATTGCTTTAGTCGGTCCGACCTGTACAGGCAAAACAGCCTTATCTATTGAGCTAGCCAAAAATCTCAATGGCGAAATAATCGCCTGCGATAGTCGCACTGTATATCAATATATGGATATCGGCACAGCCAAGCCGAGCATGCAAGAAAGGTGCGGCATACCGCATCATTTGCTTGATGTGGTCACTCCAGACGAGGTCTATACTGCCGCTAACTACAAAGAGCAAGCCACAAATGCTCTGGAGCAAATCATTGCCGAGAGCAAAATACCAATAGTCTGCGGTGGCACAGGACTCTATGCCAGAGCATTACTGGAGGGCTTTAGTATGCCCGCTGTAGAGCCCAATGTGGCCCTGCGTGATGAGCTAAACCAACTGGCCCAAAAAGATGGCATAGAAGCATTGCACAAAATTTTAGAGGTCTTAGATCCGCTCTCAAAAAGTCGCATTCAAGCTAATGACCGCTTCCGCATCATCCGTGCTATTGAGGTCTCAAAGGCTCTGGGGCGCCCCTTTAGCGAGGTAGCCACCAGGGTAGAAGTACCTTACGATGTGCTCTGGCTCGGGCTCAATTTTAGTGACCGTAATCTACTAAAAGAACGCATCATCTTAAGACTCGATGAGCAGCTCAAACAAGGAGTGCTCGATGAAATCGAAGTGATTTTAAAAATGTTTGGCAAAACGCAAGCCCTGGTAAATGCTGTGCCCTACAAAGAATATTTGCAATTTATTGATGGTCTAATCACTCTTGAAGAAGCGACACAAGAAGCAATCAAACACAACTTTGAGCTGGCCAGGCGCCAGGTTATGTGGTTTAGAGCAAACAAACAAATGCACTGGATGGACGCAAATACGCTATCAAAAAACGATATTTACGATCTAAGTATGAAAGAAATATCGTCGAAATTGGCTCTACAAAAGTAGTCTAGCAACATTTCAAATCTAGACGAAAAAAGAATAAGAGTTATACTAGACAAGAGAAGGTTCGCTGACTAAATCTCTTTCTCCATAGCAAAAGAGAATTCGAGATCCAAAAGAGCTTCGGATATTTGATGAAATCAAAAAAAATTAGTTCAATGAGAGAAGTGCCATTGCCTTTTAGCGACGGTCTGCTTTCAGCAAAATTGTGGCAAACAGCCGATGCCAGAGGCAACGTGAGATTTGTCGTTGGTGTACCTGAGCTTGGTTTGAGTTGTTTTGGTAACTCTGATACAGAGGCATCATTCAGACTATTTTCGGCACTGACAAAATATTATCGTCAG
>Ga0075163_10012892_pt1 | contig 10874 bp, 9 predicted proteins | sample JI1023141ADNA_FD_71478 | JGI IMG/M metagenome (GOLD analysis project Ga0075163, IMG submission 71478) | Wastewater effluent complex algal communities from Wisconsin, to seasonally profile nutrient transformation and Carbon sequestration -... | ecosystem: Engineered > WWTP > Effluent > Algae...
GAATCTTAAAAGCGAAATTCTTATTGGGCCTCTTTGATGATCCTTATAAATATTGTGATGAGAACAGAGCCAAGAGCGAAGTATTCACCGCGGCTAACAGGGCAGAAGCCCGGACTGTTGCATCACAGAGTTTCGTATTGTTGAAAAATAAGGGCAATGTTCTTCCAATAAAGAAATCAGGAACAATCGCACTGATTGGGCCACTGGCAGATGCAAAAGAAAATATGACCGGAACCTGGAGTGTTGCAGCTCGGTTTTCTGAATCAATCTCGCTTCGTGAAGGATTGCAGAAGGCAGTAGGCACACAGGCTAAAATACTTTATGCTAAAGGATCCAACCTTGCTGAAGATTCAATACTGGAAAAAAATTCAACGTTGTTTGGAAAATCATTACATAGGGATAAGCGATCAGCAACAGCACTTCGTGATGAGGCATTGAGGATTGCAAAGAGCGCAGATGTAATAGTAGCTGCAGTAGGCGAGGCGGCAGAAATGAATGGTGAAGCAGCCAGCCGCACGAATATTGAAATTCCAGAAACACAAAGAGAATTACTAAAAGCATTACTTAAAACAGGAAAACCTGTAGTGTTGGTGTTGTTCACGGGCAGGCCGTTGGCATTGACTTGGGAGGAACAGAATGTGCCAGCTATTTTAAATGTTTGGTTTGGTGGTAGTGAAGCAGGCGATGCCATTGCTGATGTATTGTTTGGAGATGTGAATCCCTCAGGAAAAATCACCATGACTTTTCCGCAAAACGTAGGTCAGGTGCCTTTATACTATGCGCATAAAAATACGGGTCGTCCGTTGAGTGGACCTTGGTTTCAAAAGTTTCTATCGAACTATCTCGATGTTTCCAACGAGCCTCTGTATCCTTTTGGATTTGGTTTGAGTTATACGGAATTTGGTTATGGTGATATTATGTTAAGTGCAAGCGAAATTACCGCATCCGATTCATTGCGTGTTTCCATGGATGTAACAAACAAGGGCAGCCGCGATGGCAGTGAAATAGTTCAGTTGTATATCCGCGATGTAGTAGGTTCAGTAACGCGACCTATGAAAGAACTAAAAGGATTCCAGAAGATTAGCTTGAAAGCAGGAGAAACCAGGACGGTGAATTTTACTCTGGGTACGAAAGACTTATCGTTTTATAATTCTGAGTTAAAATTTGTGGCAGAGCCCGGACAGTTTCAGGTGTTTGTTGGTGGTAACTCGCGCGATGTTAAGCAGGCAACGTTTGAGTTGAAGTGAGTAAGTGAAACTACTTTTTCTTCTTCGCTCCACCCTTCTTTTTTGACATGCTCTTGTTAGCCGAACTGCTCGTAGAGCGGGGTTTTGGCGTAGAAGATTTAAGAGCACCAGCAACCGTGGTTGCTTTGGGTTTGAAACTTTGTTTGGTCTGAATGATGCGGGAAATTCCAAATGCTACCGAGAGATAAACCTCCCTGCGCTGACCATAAAGATCAGGTGCACCGGGGTTGCCATTTATATCTGCCGGGCCTGATGGATTTTGAAGTTGACTCACGTAATCTTTAGTTCGGGTATCAAAAATTCCAAAGTTCGCCCGCCCATCGAAGTTGATACTCCAGTCATCGTTGAGATCAAAATCGGATCGCAGCCCTAATGCTGCGAAGAGCTGAAATGAATTGAATTTATCTTTCGAAACGTAAACCTCATTGTCCATATCAGGAACAAATACTCCATCGTAAACCTGCTCATAGCCAGGATCGGTTGGAACGCTAACACCAGCCGGGTATTTTAACTTAGTAGCCTGATTGGGTGAACTAATGGTGTAGGTATCTTGACCCTTAATTAGAAAACTTGGTTGAATGGCGGCAACCATACTCAACCGAAAGAAAGACATATCATTAATGTGTAGTTTAAGCGCAACCGGTATGCTGAAATAACTCATTTGAACATCCCTGGTTCCAACATCACCACCGGTAGTATTCTTGATGATAAATTTCTGTCCAGTTTGGGTATAGTTGGGCGTTAACAAAATTCCATGACCAACCCGATCATAGCCATAAACAAAGCCTACAGGGGTAGCACGAAGTGTAAACCTGCCGTAAAAGCGAGGATCTTTATTTAGTCCCTGATCGATCGTAAAAGGAAAATTGAAGCCGCCAAATACTCCAAAGGCCTCCACATTTTGTGCTGAAGCTTGTGCGAAAATGATTAATAAAAAGCCTGTAATAACGGCCTTCATGTTAGGGTATCAGGTTGGGTTAAAACCTTGTCAAATTACTTCAAAACTAAGTTTTGGTCATTTGGCAGAATTACAAAAATAAGATAATTAAGGTAATAAGCACGGCCTATTCCACTCAATGGCGCTATTTTTAGCTTGTTTTACTGTGCATTCGGCAGACAGAAGTAAAGTAACTTCAACGTTACTTAATTCTAATTGAACATGATCCTGGTTTGCTTAAGCCAGGTTATGATAGACATTCTGTACATCATCATCTTCTTCCAGCGCACTGATGCATTCCATTACCTCATCTTGTTCGGCTTCACTCAATTCTTTGGTAGCATTGGGAATATACTGAAGTTCAGAACTTTTTGGTTCCAGACCTTTTGATTCGAGAAACTTTGCCATGTGACCAAACTCGGTGAATTTTGTATACACAATAATCTCATCTTCTTCGCGCTGAATATCTTCGGCACCGGCATCAATCAGATCTAATTCCATCTCATCCAGGTTTAATTTAGAAGGATCGAATTTGAAAATACCTTTGCGTTCAAACATAAAAGCCACCGAGCCTGAGTTGCCCATGTTGCCTCCATTTTTAGAAAAGCGTAAGCGGATATTGGCAACGGTGCGGGTCGGATTGTCAGTGGCGCATTCAACCACTACGGGCACGCCATGGGGGGCATAACCTTCATAGATTATCTCTTCAAAATCTTTTTCTTCTTTGCTAGAGGCTCTCTTAATAGCAGCATCCACGCGGTCTTTGGGCATATTCAAACCCTTGGCATTTTGTATAGCCATCCGCAACCGGGGGTTATTATCCGGATTGGGGCCGCCTTGCTTTACCGCAATAGCTATGTCTTTACCAATGCGGCTGAATCCCTTCGCCATTTTATCAAAGCGGGCGAACATTTTGTGCTTTCTCTTTTCGAAAATACGTCCCATAGAAACTGTTTGAGGCGGTAAAAATAGAGCGAGTTTCTGATTAGTAAAAATTTAGTTTTAGGCGGTGAAGGGCAATTTGGACGTGGCTCGGGTTCGGAATGTAATTTTCGATAGGTTGTTAATAGTGGATCCTGATCGTAACCTTTTTTGTAATTCCGAGTATTGTACTTTATGATAAGGAATTACCTCACCTCCGTTTGGCGCTACATCACCCGCAATCGGGCTTTTACCACAATCAATATTTTAGGACTCGTAATTGGTATGACGGCCTTCATGCTGATTGCTCAATATGTGCTGCATGAATTGAGCTATGATGGGTTCTGGAGAAATAGCAATGCTGTATATCGCGTTCAGTTAGATCGCTATGATAAAGGTGAGCTTTCAACCCGTTGGGCTGCCGGGTGTGCAGGTATCGGTCCAGATTTAAAGGCAAATTTTCCCGAGGTGAAGCACTACGTACGGATGACGCAAAGCAATGCCTTGCTTTCGTATGGCGATACATTTTTTAAGGAAGAAGCCGTATACTATGCAAGCCAGGATTTTTTTACCGTATTCGGGTACCCGCTATTGGCTGGGGTGGATACGTCAGCCTTGAAAGGACCTAATAAAATTGTATTATCCAAGACGCTCGCCAAAAAGTACTTTGGTGATCAGGACCCCATTGGTAAAACTATACGCAACAATGGTGAGGTAGATTATTTGGTAACGGGAGTGTATGAAGACCTTCCAGGTAATTCACACATGAAAGTGGATGCCCTGCTTTCCTTTGCCACCTATGTTAAGTTGATTGGGATGAAAGATGAATCGGAGCTAACGCAATTGCAATGGGATGGTTTTCTTACGTACGTCTTGATAAATGATCAGGCCAATGTGAAGGAACTTGAATCGAAACTTCCGGATTATATTGAGAAGTGGGAAGGGGAAGAATTGAAGCGCTTTAATGCAGGCATGACGTTTCATTTTATGCCGGTTACTGATATTCATCTAGATTCCAATTTTATCGGAGAGTTTAAAAGCAATGGCAATCGCGACTCAACTTACTTCTTATTAATTGTAGCAGGGTTGATTTTAATTATTGCGTGGATAAATTATATCAACCTGTCAACCGCAAAATCCATTGAGCGGGCCCGCGAAGTAGGGGTACGCAAAGTAATGGGTGGATTCCGCTTGCAACTTATCCAGCAATTTTTGATGGAGTCATTATTGCTCAATACCGTGGCCGTTCTGTTGGCCATTGGTATTGTTGCTGCACTCACACCTTGGTTTGGCGATCTCACCGGTCGCGAAATTGGTTATTTGTTGTTTAAAAAGAATTTGTTTTGGTTTTGGATGGTGGTATTAATAGTGTTTGGCTCTTTACTATCAGGATTGTATCCGGCCTTTGTTCTTTCAGCCTTTAAGCCGGTGGAAGTTTTAAAAGGAAGATTCAAGAATACCAACCAGGGAGTCTTTTTTAGAAAAGGAATGGTGGTACTGCAGTTTATGGCCTCTGTCGCGTTGATGGTTGGAACGTACACAGTGTATACTCAAATCAATTTCATGCGCGATCAAAAACTGGGAGTAGACATTAATCAAACCTTGGTTATGCGGTCCCCCAATATTGTTGACTCTACCTATGCCAGTAAGTTTGAAGTATTTAAAAATACGGTTGAACAATATCCCGAAGTGTCTTCTGTCTGTGCTTCTACATCAATACCGGGGGCCTCACCTGAATGGAATGCCGGGGGCATCCGTAGACTTAGTCAGCGTGAGGATGAGCAGAAGCAGTACCGGGTAATTATGATGGATCACGATTTTATTGATTCTTATGGACTTCATGTCGTAGCTGGACGTAAATTCTCAGGGGATGTATCGAATGAACATGAAAGTGTATTACTTAATGAGGCCGGTGCGCGGCACATGGGTTTTGATAAAATCGATGATGCAATTGATGACTATATTAATTTTTGGGGTGACACCTTTCGGATTGTGGGGGTCTTAAAAAACTATCGTCAGGAATCCCTAAAAAAAGACTTTGAGCCGTTAATCTTCCGATACAACAAAGCTCCGGGCGGCTATTATTCTATCAAATTCAATACGGCTAATGTGAAGGAATCGCTAAGCCGATTTGAAAATGACTGGAAGGAATTTTTCCCGGGCAATCCTTTCAATTATTTTTTCCTGGATGATCATTACAATAAACAATATGAGGCCGATCAGCAGTTTGGAAAAGTGTTTGGACTATTTTCCGGATTGGCGATATTAATCGCGTGTCTTGGTTTATTTGGGTTATCCTCGCTAACAGCAATTCAACGAACCAAAGAGATTGGGGTTCGAAAAGTTTTGGGGGCATCAATAAGAAGTATTCTTGCTTTGGTGGGTAAAGACTACCTGATGTTGATGGGTGTTGCAATTTTGTTCGCCACCCCGTTAACATGGTGGATCATGAATAACTGGCTACAGGAGTTTGCCAACCGCATTTCGCTTGCCTGGTGGATTTTTGCATTACCCAGTATGTTGGTTATTCTGGTGGCTTTGATAACGGTAAGCATCCATACAATACAAGCAGCCCGAACCAACCCAGCCACTGCCTTGCGGTATGAATAATTTATTTCCTTTCTTATCAAAATAGGATTTTTAAAAACGCGTAATTTCCCTTCTCTTAAATTTTTAGAACTATGGGAAATCGGGATAAACGGATTGACGTCTACATTGTCAAGGCTCAACCCTTTGCGTGGCCAATTTTAGAACATTTAAGAGCCCTGGTTCATAAGGCCTGTCCGGATGTTGAAGAAAGCATTAAGTGGAGTTTCCCGCATTTTAATTATAAAGGCGAGATGATGTGCAGTATGGCGAGCTTTAAGCAGCACTGTGCGTTTGGATTTTGGAAAGCCGCCTTGATGAAAGACAAAACCTTGCTGGCGAATGCCAAAGGCGAAACTGCGATGGGGCATTTCGGTAGGATCACCAGTTTGAAAGACCTTCCTTCAGATGCGACTATTATTCGCTACCTCAAAGAAGCCATGAAGTTGAATGATGCGGGAATTAAAATGGAAAAGAAAAAACGCATTTCAATGAATGAACTGGTGATACCAGGTTACTTTACTAAAGAGCTGAAGAAGAGTAAAGCCGCGCAAAAGACTTTTGAAGCGTTTAGTCCTTCGAATAAGAAGGAATATGTTCTATGGATCACCGAGGCGAAAACAGAAGCAACCCGCAACAGCAGAATGGCAACCGCCATCGAATGGATGGCGGAAGGCAAACCGCGCAATTGGAAATACATGAAAACTTGACTGGCTACTCTGTCATTTTAAAGGGAGGCTGACCAAAAGTCAAAATATCAATCGAAGTGTCATTCCAGGCTTGACCCGGAATCCCAAATTGTGTGGACTCCGCGGGATCGCGGCTCAAGGCCGCGATGACAGGTTGACTTTTTGGTCAGCCTCTTCTTATAGTACATTTTTTCTATAAACCTGCGACCACCTCAGAGTCGAGCTAGTTGGTGTTACAAGCAGTAACAAGGTGATATCCTGTAGCAGAATGAGTCATGGCGTTCTCATATTCAACTTTAAGCGGACTTCATTTTTTTATCTATTGGAAGCAGACTAATTTTAGTTCATGAAAAAACTCCTTACTCTGCTTCTGGCCCTTTGTAGTCTGATTGGCTTTGGTCAGCAACTCATTGATTCGGAACAACGCGAAATTGTATTCACTTCTGTAAATGTGGTGCCGATGGATTCGGAACGCATCATCGAAAATCAGATGGTGATTGTGAATAATGGAAAAGTTACAGCCATCGGTAAAAAGTTGAAGTATGGTAAGGATGCGTTGGTAATAGATGCCAAAGGGAAATACCTGATTCCAGGATTAGCAGAGATGCACGCGCATGTACCACCTAACGACAACCTGGAATCCCATAAGGAAGTTTTATTTCTATTCGCAGCTAATGGCATCACGACCATCCGGGGAATGCTGGGGCATCCGAGTCATTTAACGCTGCGATCGAAAATAAATACCGGTGAAGTCTTCGGACCCCGGTTTTATACTACAGGACCATCGTTCAATGGCTTGAGTGTAAAAACGGCTGAACGTGGTGCTGAGATGGTGCGTGAGCAAAAAGCCGCTGGGTATGATTACCTAAAGCTTCATCCGGGACTGACAAAAGAAACATTTGCTTCCATCTCTAAAACCGCCAATGAAGTTGGTATCCCCTTCGTTGGACACGTGTCTTTCGGAGTAGGTGTGTGGCGGGCTATTGATGCCGGCTATTCATCCATCGATCATATGGATGGATTTGTGGAAGCTATGGTACCCGGAATTGAAAGTATGATAGAGCAACAAACTGGTTTGTTTGGAATGTTCGTGGCAGATCAGGCTGATGAATCTATGATTCCCAAGCTAATGAACGAGTTGAAAGAGAAAAACATCTGGGTAGTACCTACCCAATCACTGGCCGATCGTTGGTTTGCCTCTACCTTTACAGGTGATGAGTTTCTGAAAGAGCCTGAGAGCAAGTACATGAATAAACAAACCGTCAATCAATGGATTGAAAGCAAGAAAACCCTTATGGCCAATCCACAGTACGATGCAACCAAAATTGACAATTTTATTAAACTAAGACGGAAACTTATTTACGAGTGTCAGAAAAATGGAGTGGGTCTTCTGTTGGGTTGCGATGCTCCACAAGTATTTAATGTTCCGGGATTCTCTACACATAATGAATTGAAATATCTGGTCGATGCTGGACTTACCCCGTATCAGGCATTGCAATCAGGCACCGTTAATGTGGCGAAGTATTTAAACCTTGCGGATGCAGGAACCATAAGGCCGGGAGCCATCGCTGATCTGGTGCTTATAAAGGGTAATCCATTAACTGACATTACCAACACCAAAAAAGTGGAAGGTGTGATGGTGCGCGGCAAATGGTTGTCGAAAGCGGAAATTGATGCTGGATTGAAACGATTGGAAAAGTAGTCACTGGCTTCTGGTTGCTCGCAGAGAAGTTGTGTGATTGAAATGTCATCACAAACCAGTAACTAGCAGCCAGTAACTAGTAACCTGATTTGTGTGACACTTTTCTCCTTTACACTCACATACACCGAAATCATAATTATTCTTTGTGTTGCCCTACTCACAGGCATGGCAAAAACAGGTGTTCATGGTGCTGGCATGTTATCAGTACCTCTCTTAGCCAATGTATTTGGTGGCCAACTTTCCAGCGGAGTTATGTTGCCCATGTTAGTGCTGGCCGATGTATTCGGAGTGTGGTATTACCATCGACATGCATCGTGGCACCATCTTAAAATTTTATTTCCTTGGGCTGCCGTAGGGATAGTTGCCGGCACCATTACAGGCACGTATATCAATGATCAGATTTTTAAAATGATGATGGCCATTACCATTTTGGTGAGTGTTATTATTATGCTATGGCTCGAAAGATTAGGACAACCAAATAAGATTCCAACACATAAATCATTTGCAATCACTACGGGTATAGCGGGTGGCTTTACCTCCATGGTTGGCAATCTCGCAGGTTCGGTAATGAGCGTTTACCTGCTTTCAGTGCGATTACCTAAAAATGCGTTCATTGGTACTACCGCATGGTTTTTTCTGGTGGTAAATTGGTTTAAAGTTCCCTTTCATGTATTTGGATGGCACACCATTTCGTGGAATACGGTTTGGTTTGACTTGACCTTGTTGCCACTGATTATGCTGGGAGCCTGGTTGGGAATTATTATTGTGAAAGCGCTTAGCGAAACCATGTACCGATGGTTTATTATTATCATGACACTGGTAGCAGCAATCGGAATGGTTATATGATTTGTTAATTTTGAGTTTATATATACTTATGAAACCTGTAAACATCAAAGAAAAGTTCAACCTGTTTTCTGAGACATGGACTCCCAAAATAATTGGTGAACTTAATGGACAATATGTAAAGCTGGCGAAAGTGAAGGATGAGTTTGTGTGGCATAGTCATGAGAACGAAGACGAACTGTTCATGATTTTTAAGGGTACTTTGTATCTTGATTTTCGCGATCGTACCGAGGTAATAAAAGAGGGGGAGATGATTATCGTACCAAAAGGAGTGGAGCACAATCCACGAACCAATGGGGAAGAAGTCTGGGTTTTACTTTTTGAACCGAAAGAAACAGCCCATACAGGAAACATTGAACACGAGCGCACAGTCCATAATCTTAGCTGGATTTAGTTTCTATTCATTTATGATTACGTATAAGAGAACGAAGTCAGTTGATCCGGATTTTCAAAAACTGATTATTGAACTGGATAAGGAATTTTGGATTCGCTATCCGGAAATACAGCAAAATTTTACGCCCTTCAATCAGGTTGATGAAAGCTTTCGGGTTATGATTGCATTTGACGATAGTATTCCGATGGGGTGTGGTTGTTTTCGGCCCATGATTGAAAATAATACAGTTGAAATCAAGCGCATGTATGTTGTGCCAGCCTATCGGAACCGGGGCATTGGAAAAATAATTCTCTCCCAGCTGGAGAATTGGGCGAAGGAAGAAAATTATAAAATCTCCAAACTTGAAACGGGTATCAGGCAGCCGGAGGCTATAGCAGCTTATAAGAAATCTGGCTATAGTCATATTCCTAATTTTCCACCGTATGTTGATATTAAAGAGAGTATCTGCATGATGAAAAACCTTCAGTAAAAGTATAATTTTAAATATTCTGATGTTTGCCCGATGAAGTTTCTAAAATTATTCTCCAAACGTAGCGTTCTTCTTTTATACTTATTTCAGTTTATCCTGGTGGCCCTGATTGCCCAGGATCCCAGGCGGTTTGAAAAGGAGATACATGATCTGGTTGCGGGCGATAGTACAATCAGTAAACGCAAACTGATACTTTTCACCGGAAGTTCGAGTATTCGGTTTTGGTCCGGGTTAAGGAAGGATTTTCCTAATCACAATGTGCTTAATCGTGGCTTTGGTGGTTCTGAAATGTCCGACCTGCTTTATTATGCTGAGCCATTGATTTTAAATTACAACCCGAAAGAGATTTTTATTTATGAAGGAGATAATGATATCAATTCGGGCAAAAGCCCTGAAGAGATACTTGCCGATGCTGATAAATTGCTCAGTTTGTTACGAGCGCATCTTCCTGCCAAAGTAAAAATCATTTTTATTTCAGCGAAGCCGAGTATTGCCCGTTGGCATTTGAAAGAAAAGTATGAGGAATTTAATCGCCATTTAAAAGCCTGGACCAGTACGAAGAAAAACGTTTTATATGCCGATGTGTGGACACCCATGCTGGATAGCACCGGGGCGGTACGCAAAGATCTTTTTGTCGAGGATAATCTTCATATGAATCAAGTGGGGTACGGCATTTGGGCAACGGCAATAAGAAAGTTTATGTGATTATTTTCAATTCTTCTATCTCACCAGATTCACCCAGCCATTGATTTCTTTTTTACGGTCCTGCGGGTATAGTCTATCGAAAGTAACATCAGCCCGATAATAGTAAACTCCACCTGCTAATTCCTGGCCATTAGTCCCTTTTCCGTCCCATTCGATGCTGGTGCTATTTCCTTCCTGGGAGGAATATTTATAGACAGGATTGCCCCAGCGATTATATACATAAAACTCAATGCTCTTTACAAATCTGGGACAACGAATTGTAACTGCAGAGCCAACTGCCTCCGCGTTTGTATCTACATCAAAGTTGGCACTGAAGGAATCATTGTACCCATCGTCATTAGGAGTGAATACATTGGGGAGCAGGTAATATGGACAGTTGTC
>Ga0075163_10012893_pt1 | contig 10873 bp, 11 predicted proteins | sample JI1023141ADNA_FD_71478 | JGI IMG/M metagenome (GOLD analysis project Ga0075163, IMG submission 71478) | Wastewater effluent complex algal communities from Wisconsin, to seasonally profile nutrient transformation and Carbon sequestration -... | ecosystem: Engineered > WWTP > Effluent > Algae...
AGCCGCCGGCTCACCACCATGTCGGTCGGGGAGCGCTACCGGGTCCGCCTTGCCTGCCTCCTCGGAGCACACCACGCCTTCCTGCTCCTCGACGAGCCGACCAACCACCTCGACCAGCACGGCCTCGAGTTCCTCACCGACGTCCTGCGCTCGACCAACAGCGGGGTGGTGCTCGTCAGCCACGACCGGGCACTGCTCGCCGACGTCGCCACCCACGTTCTCGACCTCGACCCCAGCATCGACGAACGCCCACGTCTCTACGGCAACGGCTACACCGGCTACCTCGAAGGACGCACACGCGAACGAGTTCGCTGGGAGCAGGCCTACGAACGCCACCAGATCGAGCAGGCCCGGCTCGCCGACGACCTGTCGACCGCACAGAACCGCCTCCAAGCCGGATGGAAACCGCCCAAGGGAACCGGCAAGCACCAGCGGGCGACCCGTGCACCGAGCCTGGTGCGCGCCGTCAACCGACGCCTCGAGAACCTCCACGCCCACGAAATCACCAAACCGCAGCCACCGCTGCAGTTCCGCCTTCCCGAGCTCCCCACGATACGCGGCGTCACCCTCCTGCACGCCGAGCAGGTCACCGTCACGAACCGGCTCACCACGCCGGTCACCGTCGAGCTGTCCTCGGGCGACCGGCTCCTCGTCACCGGACCGAACGGCAGCGGCAAGTCAACCCTGCTCGCCGTCCTCGCCGGCCACCTCCACCCCGACCACGGCCACGCACGTCTCGCCACCAACGCCCGAATCGGACTCGTCGCACAGGAGTCCCCGTCGGCCGACCACCGAACCGCACGCGACGTCTACCGAACACGCCTCCACGAACTTCTGCACAGCGGAGTCACCGAGGCCCAGACCGTGTCGCTGCGCTCACTCGGTCTGCTCCAGACCGTCGACCTCGCACGACCAGTCTCGGAGCTGTCCATGGGCCAGCAGCGACGACTCGACCTCGCACTCGCACTCGCCGCCCGACCACACCTCCTACTCCTCGACGAACCCACCAACCACCTCTCCATCGCACTCGTCGACGAACTCACCCACGCCCTCGACACCACCCCAGCCGCCGTCGTCATCGTCACCCACGACCGACAACTCCGACGCGACCTCCACCACTGGCCCACCATCGAACTCGGACAACACCCCAACGACCGGCCATAGAGCGGGGCCTTCGCCCCCGGGGCCAGTCACACGCGACCGAGACAAGCAAACCGGGATGGCATCGGCACGGCGCCTCCGCCTCATGGAGCGCAGCGCCCGACCAGCAACAGGCGGGGGCCGAGCTTCGGGGCTGACGTCGAAGTGGTCAAGGATGCCCCGAGCCACACATAGTGCGCCGGCCGCTGGGCCGATCACACCGGCCGAGAACTGCACGTCGGCGGAGCGCTACGGCCGCCGGGCCCACTCGATATCGCGATCACCGAGGGTGACCAGCCGTCGTTCTCGACGGAACGATCGTCCTGCCGGGACTGTGCGGCTCGATGAACCGTGGTGACCCTGTCGTTATGGAGCGGGTCTTGGCTGTGCAGTGTTGATCGAACTGAGGCGTATCTGACTCTTCGCGACAGATCGGGCTGGGATTCAGACCGCATCGGTGGGTCGCTGGCGGGTTGTTGTTGGTGAGAGTAGTGAGCGGGTTCATCGCTGGTTCCGGTGCCAGGCTCGACGTTGTTCGTCAGCGATCCGCGTCCCGTCTTGGCGGGCAGCACGGATGGCGTCACCGCGCCCTTCGTGTTCGTCGTTGGGGGTGACGTAGCCGATCGCTTCGTGCAGCCGGACGCTGTTGTAGTGGACCCGGACGCGGTCGAGCTCGGCGGCGAGCACGACCGGGTCGGTGATCGCCATCAGGTGGGGGTGCTCGCGTTTGACGTGGCCCCACAGTGACTCGATCCAGGCCTGGTCGGTCGGCGTCGACGGGCGGCCGAAGTGCTGGGCGATCGAGCACAACGCCATGAACCGGCGGGTCTCGAGGGCGTGCATCTCGGTGCCGTTGTCCGAGATCGCCAACAGCAGTGGGATCGCAGTGTCGTCGTCGGGCAGGGTGCTGGCGGGGTCGGCGAGGCGTGCTCGCAGCTCGTCGGTGAGCAGGTACTCGTTGTCGAGCCCCCGCTGGAACAGCACTCGGGCGGCGACCGAGTCCGGGTTGGCGGTCAGGTGCGTGGAGATCCACTTGCGGGACACCAAGTCGACAATCGCGTACGCGTACTTCGCGGCGAGACAACGTTCGAACTGGGAGCCGTCCCAACACCACAGCTGGTTCGGGCGCCACTCACACCACTCCGGCCACGGCGTCTTCACCGTGCGTGCCGGGCGGGGAACTCCTGGCAGGACAAGGCCGTGACGGGCCAGCACCCGATCCACCGTTGACGGTGACACCCACACGCGTTGCTCGTAGGAGCCGCGGTGAGCGAGCTTGCGGTGTGACCGGTCGACGTCGGCCCACTCGTCGAACAGGGCCAGGATTTCGGCCTCTTCCCACTCCAGCAGTCCGTGGATCGGGTTGCCGCCCGGTCGGGCGTCATCGAGCCGGTCGGCGGCTCGGCGTTGCTGCCAGCGCCACGCCCGACCCCGGTCCAGCTCGAGCACCGCGCACGCCCGCGAGAAGGACCAGCCGGCATCGACGGCGCCGTCGATCAGGCCGAGCAGAGCTGCTTTGGCGGTCCCGTCGACGCGGGCGGGGACCGGACCGCTCATCCCCAACGCGATTTTCCCCGCAGCACCGCCAACTCGACGGCCTGCTCGACCACGGTGGATTGGAGCCGGTCGACCTCGGCCCGCAGCGCTGCAGCTTCGGACGCTTCCTCGCGGGACTGGCGCGGCCGGCCCGGCCTCGACGCCTGCAACGCAGCGATCGCCCCATCCCTGGCGACCACGCGGAGCCGGGTGATCACCGAGCGGTCCACCCCCGCCTCCGCCGACGCGTCGGCCTGGGAGATCTGCCCCGTGAGCATCCGCACCCACAAGTCGTACTTCTGCTCTGCTGTCAGCATCCGCTTCGGCTTCCGCGGTGCAGTCGTCATCGTTGATGGCCTCCATGATCAAGGCCAGCAACCGTGTCAGATGCGGTCTGAAAGAACCGGGATTCTGTCGCGCGAAGTCAGATGCAACACAGGGAGCCCGTTGGCGCTCATCGTGTTGTACGACTGTTGTACGGCACGGCTCCCGAGCGCAGCGCCGTTCCAGGTCATGCGCACTCGGTGGCGCCGAGGGCTGTGGCGAGGCGGTTGGCTTCGGCGGAGATCGGGTTCTCGCCGGTCGGGTCGAAGAAGGCGGTTCCCTGGGCACGTGCCGCATCGAGTCCGGATCGTCCGGCGCTCAGCCACTCGTCGACGGTGGCGGCAAGCTCGGCTGGCGGCGCGAGTGCGTCGATCGCTTCGATCTGGGTGTTCACGTTGGCGAGCACCTGATCGAGGACGTCGAGCAGTTGCTCGTCGGTGGGTGGGGTCCCGGAGCCGAACGTCTCGGCGGCCAGCGCTTCGATCTCGGCGTTGCCCTCAGCGCAGATCGCGTTGGCCTCTGCCACGAACGCCTCCTCGGAGAGCGCGGCCGAGGTGTCGTCGGCGGCTGACCCGGTTGCTGTGCTCTCGGTGCGCTCCGCGTCCGCGTCGCCCGGCTGCGGAGGTTCGAGGCCGCACTGTTGCGATTCGAACACGGTGATCTGCTCGACCGCGGCGACGACGTCGGGGTCGGAGAACACAACGGCGAGGTCGTCGCCGGCAGCGAACGCCTCCACGAGCACGGCCACTGGGTCGGCGATCTCGCCTGGTGCGAGTGCCTGGTACTCGGCGAGGAGCTCGGGCGTCGGGACGGTGCCGGGCTGGTTGGTCTCGGCTGCCTTGGCGCAGAACGCGGTGAGGTCGGTGGTCGATGCGGATCCGTCGTCATCGTCGCCGCAGGCGACAAATGCAAGTGAGGCGACGACGATCGCGGCGGCGATGGGCCAGCCGGGTGATCGCCTCGGTGCGTTGGCAGGGTGGACCGTGAGCATGACTTCTCCGTTGATCGGTTGGTACGGCTGGTACGTCGATCTGTCGCTCGGCGCACGCGATCGGGATCATCGGTGGGCCCGGTCGGCTGCGTCGCGCTGGATTGATGCGATGAGGACCAACACCCCGACTCCGCCGGTGATCGACCAGATCGCCGTCGCCCTCGGCCAGTTCTCGTGCGGCCAGATCGGGAACACGGGGACATGTGTGCTCCACGGCTTCGCCAGGGCGATCGCGACCGCAGCCGGGCAGACGAGCATGGCCATCCGTTGTCCAGGCTCGGGATTGCCGCGCGTTCGTTGCCACGTCGCGACCGCGAACCCTACGAGGACGGCGCTGACGCCTTGGAGCACGAGCACGCCGAGGTGGTCGGGAAGCCGGTCGCGCAGGGAGAGGTGCATGGCGACCCACACGGCGACGAGGAGGAGTGCTGCGGGCGCTCGGGCGACGGTGCGCCACCACAGCGGGCGCGGCACGAGGTCGACGATGGCTGAGCAACGCTCGTCGACCGACCATGCCGACACGGCTGCGAGCAGCCCGATCGTGGCGCCGTGCAGTGGCCACATCGCGGCCGGCCAGCGAGCGACGATCGACAGGAGCACGATCGCAATGACCGCCGTCGTCACGGTCAGCCCCCACGGCGTCGCAGCTCGGCTGTAGCGGGCAAGCGAGCGCATCGCGACCCGGGGGCTCACCCGCCCCAGCTGGTCCCGTCGCCGGGCAGCGGGTTGACGACCGTGTCGGGCGTGCCGGTCCACATCGCTGCCAGGCAGGTGACCACTGCGATCACCACCAGCGCGCCGAGGGCGATGCCATTTCGTTGCGAGCGCCAGGCTCGATCGCGCCGGAGCGCAACCAGTCCAGCGACGGCACACAGGACGAGGAGGTAGACCACCCACCACTGCGGGGACCCCGTGAAGACCATCGAGCGTTGCGGGTCCCCGTCGATGCCGAACGGCCCGCCCCAGTAGGTCCACGGCATGAAGACGCGAATTCGGCGGAGCGGCTCGAAGAGGCCTTGGAACACGATGGCGAGGGCGACGAGTCCGACCGAGATCAGGATCGGCGCGGCGCGTCGGTCGGTCATCCTCGCGATGAGGACCCCGAGGATCGGCCCGCCGAGACAGCTCACTGCGCCGAGCGCGAACCACACGGCGAGCACCCAGCCGTCCGACATGAGCGCTGCGTACCCGCTCGGGGGTGGCGGGTCGGTGAGGTACCGCGCATAGCTGACGGTGACGAACACGAGCCCGATCGTGAACGGGACGACGCTGGCGGCGAGGTGGGCGAGGGTGCGGGTGGCCATCGGCACCGGCGTCGAACCGGCTGCGTCCGCGCACCGGTCCGACGCCCAAACCCGCTGTGCGCTCACGGTGATCCCGATCAGCCCGACCAACGCTGCGGGAGCGATCATCGACAGCTCGTCGACGGGCTCGGCCGGGTCGAGGTACGGCAGCAGGGCCGCAAGGGTCAAGGCTGCCCCGAACAGGAACGCCGGGCGACGTGCGTAGCGGATCATCTCGATCCGTGCGAGCAGCAACCACTCGGGCGACACCGATGATCGATCGGCGGCGGCGGACACGGTGGGTGTGGTCGTGGTCATGCCGCCACCTCCGCTACCGGGGTCGGTCCGACGAGGAGGAGGTAGGCGTCCTCGACGGAGGGGTCCGCGGGTCGGGCGGTGGGAGGCGGGTCGCCTCCCACCGATCTGACTCGCCGGTTCGGGTCGCGCCACGTGGCGATCGCGTTCGGGACCGGTGCGTCGTCGATCCACACCCGTCCGCGGGCGGTATCGATGAACGACGGAACGTCGCCTGAGAACGCGACGCGGCCGTGATCGAGGACCAGCACCTGGTCGCACACGGCGCCGACGTCCTCGGTCTGGTGGGTGGCGAGCAGCACCGTGCCGTGGCGGCCGCGCTCGGACAGGGTTGCGCGGAACACGGCTCGCTGTTCGGGGTCGAGGCCGGTGGTGGGTTCGTCGAGTATCAGCAGGTCCGGGTCGCCGATGAGCGCCTGCGCGAACGCAAGGCGGCGGCGCTGGCCACCGGACAGCTTGCGGATCTTGATCGTCGGCCGGTCGGCGAGTTGGACGGCGTGGAGCACGCGACGGATCTCGTGGTGGCGGGTGGCCTTGTCGTTCCATTCCTTGAGCACGGCGATGTACTCGAGGAAGCCGAACGCGGTCATGCCCGACGGGAACTCGACCTCCTGGGGCAGGAAGCCGAGCCGTCGGCGGATCGCCGTGCGTTCGGTGAGCGCCCCGTCGGCACGGTGGCCGAGCACCTCCACGGTCCCGTGGTCGGCCGCGGCCGCAGTCGACAGCAGCGACAACAGGGTGGACTTGCCGGCGCCGTTCGGTCCGAGCAGCGCCGTGACGCCGGTACCAATCGTCAGCGTGACGTGGTCGAGCGCGACGGCGTCCCGGTACCGGCGGGTGACGTCTTCGAGACGGATGGTGGAGTTCATGGTCGGGCCTTTCTCGAATCAGAATGCAGGGGAGCGGAGGGCGAGCAGCCGGCGGGCGAGCACCGTTCCGGCTGCGGCGGCGACTGCGAGCGACACCAGTTGGGTAGGCGGCGCCAGCACCGCGTCGGGGACGTCTCGCAGGTGCCAGGAGGTGACGACTCCGAGCCACACCGCGGACACCGCGAGGGCTGGCCTGAGCGGGTCGGTCCACGTAGCGGCGGCGAGCACGATCGCCGTGCACGCGGCACTCGGCAGGAGCCACACGACCGCCATCCACGGGTCGCCGGGAATCACCGCACCGAACAGGACCGACGCCGGCACAGCGGTGGCGACAGAGTAGGCGGTGCGCCACAGCAGCAGCCGGGCCGGCGAGTAGGGCGAGGTGCTCTCGAGTGCTGCGGTGGAGGTCGGGGTGAGGCGGTAGGTGGCCGCCACCCCCAGGGCAGGCAGGAGCGGCGCGAGGAGCACGAACCCGAGCTGCGCGGAGTCGCGAACGTTGAGCGTTGCCGCGAGCGCCGCCAGCGCGAGGATCAACGTCGCTGCGATCGTCCATTGCAGGCACTGTCTGCCGATCTGTCGGACGACCACCGTGTCCGCATCGGTCACCCCCATCCGTCGGAGCCACGGCGTGGTGCGGGGTGCCGATTCGATGCGCGTCTGCACGCGATCGAAAACCGCGTCGAACGACACCGTGCCGACCGAAGCGGGGGCGAGACGTGCGAGGCCGCCCCGGCACGCGTCGCACCGCATGAGGTGCGCCTCCACCGAGGCCCGCTCGAGCGTCGCCAACTCTTGCGCGGCGTACGCCTGGAGCGTGCTGTCGTTGACATGCCATGGACTCATCGGAGATCTCCCAACTCGAACACGGTTGTGCCGAGTGCATCGCGTAGCTCGGCTTTCGCCTTTCGGATCCGCCCCTTCACCGTGCCCTCCGGGAGACCGAGCATTCGTCCCGCCTCCCGCGCCGTCAGCCCGTCGAACACCATCGCCTGCACCACTTCCAACAGCTCCGGCGACAACTGCGACAGCGCCGCACCGACGTCACCGAATGCGAGCTGGTCGAGCACCCTCTCCTCCGCGCTCGCCGCGGTCCCCAGGTCGGGTAGGGGCGAGGGACGCGCTCGACGGCCCGCCCGTCGCAAGTGCGTCACCAACTGCCGCACCCCGATCCCCCAGATCCACGCACCGACATCGCCGTCGCCGCGCCACCGGTACGCCCCCTTCCACACTGCGAGGAGCGTGTCCTCGACTGCATCCGCGACCAGCGCGTCGTCGAAACAGCGAGACCGCAACCGCGCGACCAGCCAGGGGACGTGCCGGTCGTACAGACACCGCAACGCCTCGACGTCCTCGCCAGCGACCGCCCGCACAAGAGCAGCATCGTCTGTCGCCCGCCAGTGGCATGGGACCACCTTGAGCCTGGTTCCGCCAGTGTGATGGGACCACCTGTCCGCCAATGATGGGACCACCCGGGGTCCGTCAGTTCGGTGCTGTTGATGGGTGAGCATCGCCGCTCCTGTTGGCAGCTCGAGAGGCGGCGATGGTGTTCCGGGAGGTTCCGATGTTCGAGGTTCGAGAAGTGCTTCGTCTGTGGCTGGGAGGTGAAGGGCTGAGGGCTGTGGCCCGGCTGAGTCGCGTGGACCGCAAGACGGTGCGCCGGTACGTGGACGCGGCGCTCGAGGCCGGCGTCACTGTCGACGGCGGTGTCGATCAGTTGGATGATCTGACGCTCGGGCGGGTGGTGGAGATCGTGCGTCCGCACCGAGCTGATGGTCACGGCCATGCGTGGGCAGCGCTGGTCGAGCGACGGGCGCAGGTTGAGGCGTGGGCGAGTTCGGGTGTGGCTGGCGTGAAGATCTGCGAGCTCCTCGCCCGTGACGGCGTGATCGTGCCGGAGCGGACGGTGCAGCGGTTCATCGCCACCGAGTTCGGTCCCCGCCGCGGACAGGGTGCGACGGTGCGTGTCGCCGATGGTGAGCCGGGGCACGAGTTGCAGGTCGACTTCGCTCGGCTCGGTCTGCTCGACGACCCTGACAGCGGGCGGCGGCGGGTGTGTCACGCCCTGATCTTCACGGCGGTGTTCTCGCGGCACATGTTCGTGTGGTTGTCGTTCACGCAGACGACCGACACGGTGATCGCCGGGTGTGAGGCGGCGTGGCTGTTCTTCGGCGGCGTGTTCAGGGTGCTCGTGCCGGACAACCTGACACCGGTCGTGACGAAGGCCGACGGGTTGGAGCCACGGTTCAACGAGACGTTCGTCGAGTACGCGCAGTCACGCGGGTTCGTGATCGACCCCGCACGTGTGCGCACACCGACGGACAAGCCGCGTGTGGAGCGGATGGTGCAGTTCGTCCGTTCGTCGTTCTGGGCCGGCGAGACGTTCACCAGCCTCGCCGACGCGCAGGTCAAGGTCGAGGTGTGGTGCCAGCAGCGGGCTGGGATGCGGGTGCATGGCACGACCCAGTGCCGCCCGATCGAGCACTTCCGCCTCGAAGAACAGGATCAGCTGTTGCCGGCTCCGACGGAGCACTACGACGTGCCGATCCATGCGACGTGCCGGGTGCATCGGGATCATCACATCGAGATCGCCAAGGCGCTCTACTCGATCCCGGGGAACCTGATCGGCAAGCACGTCCAGGTCCGCGCCGACCGGCGGGTGGTGCGCGTGTTCCACCGGTCCCAGCTGATCAAGGTCCACCCCCGCCAGCAGCCCGGGCATCGCTCAACGGATCCGGCCGATCTGCCCGCCGAGCGGACCACCTATGCGTTGCGGGACATCGCCCACCTCCAGAAGATGGCCGCATCACACGGTGAGGCGATCGCCGTCTACGCGGCGGCGGTGTTGGACACGCCGTTGCCGTGGACGAAGATGCGCCAGGTCTACGCGCTGCTCGGGCTGGTGAAGAAGTGGGGTCCGGACCGGGTCGACGCCGCCTGCCGGCGGGCTCTCGACGCCGAAGCGGTCAACGTCGGCCTGATCGGCAGGATGCTCGAACGAGCCACCGAAAGCGAGCCACCTGACGAACCGCCGGCTCCGCCGGCTCCGCCGGCGACGTCCCGGTTCGCGCGTGATCCGGGCGAGTTCACCACTGACGCGGCGAAGGCGCGGAGGTCGGCATGAGCCCCCAACTCACTGTCACGCCGGAGCTGAAAGCGTTGCTGCGCCGGGTCAAGCTCGGCCGTTGCCTCGACACCCTGCCGGAACGGTTGACGCTCGCGCACCAGCAGAAGCTGACCCATCACGAGTTCCTCGAACTGCTCCTCGCCGACGAGGTCACCCGCCGCGACGTCCAGTCCGCGCTGCTGCGCGCTCGCACCGCCGGCCTCGACCCGGACATGCTGCTCGACCGCTGGGACGACACCGCGAAGGTCACCTACGACCGCACGATCTGGAACGAGCTCTGCTCACTCCGCTTCGTCGACGCACCCAACGACGTCGTCATCCTCGGCCCCGTCGGAGTCGGCAAGACGTTCCTCGCGACCGCGCTCGGCCACATCGCCATCCGCCGTCACCACAGCGTCCACTTCGAGCGCGCCGACACCCTGTTGAAGCGGCTGAAGGCGTCGAGGCTGGACAACAGCCACGACGCCGAGGTCCGCAAACTGCTACGCGTCGACGTGCTGATCATCGACGACTTCGCCCTGCGCGCGATGGACGTCATCGACACCGCCGAGGTCTACGAGATCATCGTCGAACGCCACCGACGCGCCTCCACCATCCTCACCTCCAACAGGGACCCCGGCGAGATGCTCGCCCAGATGGCCGACCCGCTCCTCGCCCAATCCGCGATCGACCGGCTCCACTCCAACGCACACGAACTCGTCATCGACGGCGAGTCCTACCGACGACGCCAACGACCCGGCATTGACGCCGACCCAACCGCCGGACCATCATCCCCACGCCGACGCTGACAACCCCGACCCGGTCCCATCACACTGGCGCACACGTGGTCCCATCCTGCTGGCGGGCGACAATCGTCCAACCCCGACAGGTCGCGGCCGCTCCTCATCGACACACCGTCGCACGTACAGGCCAGCGGCGCGACACAACACACGGCGAGTTGGCGGGGAGGACCAACCTGTGCCGAACCCGAGTCGCTGTCATCACAGGCTCTGTCGCTCGGGAAGCTCGAACGGGATCACGAACCCGTCCCCCGGGTCCAGGCGTCTCCACCACGGACCACGGACCACGGACCACGCTCCGCTGGCGCTGCGAGCCCCGAAGACGTGCGATGCCGCACTCACTGACCTTCGGGTTCGGACCCGAAGGGCAATTCCGTTGTACACGTGTTGTACGCAACCACGCAACCAGACAGCTCAGAGGCCCTCCCGCATCAGCGAAAGGGCCTCTGACCTGGTTCTTTATTTGGTGGCGGGGGCAGGATTTGAACCTGCGACCTTCGGGTTATGAGCGA
>Ga0075163_10012894_pt1 | contig 10873 bp, 15 predicted proteins | sample JI1023141ADNA_FD_71478 | JGI IMG/M metagenome (GOLD analysis project Ga0075163, IMG submission 71478) | Wastewater effluent complex algal communities from Wisconsin, to seasonally profile nutrient transformation and Carbon sequestration -... | ecosystem: Engineered > WWTP > Effluent > Algae...
AACAGATTTTGCTAAATTGTCGATATCGGTTTTATCCAATTCCATCCAACGACCCGTGCGTAGCTCACGTGGCAAAATGATCGTGCCATAGCGAGTACGTAATAAACGGCTGACTTTTAAACTTTGTGATTCAAAGATACGACGTACTTCACGGTTACGACCTTCTTTTACGACCACTTGATACCAGCGGTTGATACCATCACCACCGATTTCAGAGAATGATTCAAATTTCGCTGGACCATCTTCGAGTTCTACGCCTTTCATCATAGTATTACGAATTTGAGGAGTCACTTCACCCATCACACGGACTGCGTATTCACGCTCAACTTCGTTTGAAGGGTGCATTAAGCGATTAGCAAGCTCACCATCATTGGTGAATAACAATAAACCAGTACTGTTAATATCTAGACGACCCACCATGACCCAACGATCATTGGCAATTTGCGGTAAATGGTCAAATACGGTTGGACGTTTCTCAGGATCATTGCGTGAGCAAATTTCACCTTCTGGTTTATAGTAAATGAGAACACGGCGGCGAATTTCATCTTCAACTTGAAACTGAACTTTACGGCCATCGATACGTAGTTCATCAGTAGGCTCAATACGTTCACCCACTTGAGCAATTTTTCCATTGATACTGACGCGACCAGCAGCAATGACTTCCTCCATATAACGACGTGAGCCTAGCCCCACTCTCGCTAATACCTTTTGTAATTTCTCACTCATGACAGCACAACCTTAGACATAATGATCAACAGTTCACCTTCTCAAGACTTCGGCGCATGTGCGTCGAGTGTCATGAATGCTTCCTTGGCGTTCTGTAGGGGAGGCAATTGACCTAGCGAAGCTAAACCAAATGCATTTAAAAATTGGGGCGTTGTTACTAACAACGCAGGTCTTCCAGGCAAATCTCTAAAACCAGATTCTTTGATCCAGTTCCAGTCAAATAGATTTCTTAAAATTTGGCTATTATTCGATACACCACGAATCTGCTCAATATCAGCACGTGTTACTGGCTGATGATATGCAATTACTGCGACTGTTTCGAGTAATGAGGGTGATAATTTTGTTGGGCGTTCGGGCCACACTTGGGCAATAATATTCCGATACTTGGCTCGTACTTGAAAACGAAAGCCTTGAGCCGTTTCAATCAGCTCAATCGAGCGCCCATGTTGTAGCACAGCAAGTTGTTGCAAGAACTGACGTAACTGCTGCTTATTATATTGGTTTTGAAATGCTTCTTTTAGCCTTGCAAGTGAAACTGGTGAGTCACTAGCGAACAAAATTGCTTCAATTTGCAATAAAACATCATGATGAATGTCTTCGAGTGACATTCCTTCATTGGGATCAAACGAATCTAGACTCATGCAGCAATACCTTGAACTGTCAATGGAGCTTCAATTCCAGAATGAATAATTTGAATTTTCTGTTGACGGGTTAACTCAAGCACAGCCATAAAAGTCACCACCATGCCCATGCGACCTTGTTGTGGATTGAGCAAGTGAATAAAACTCAATGCCTGACCTGACGCAAGCTGACTTTGAATAAAAGCGATGCGTTCTTCGAGCAGCACAGGTTCTTGAGCGACAACATGGGTGATTGGCTCAGGGCGATTAAATATGCAGAATAACGCATCACGTAAAGCATCAACATCATAACCTTCATAGATCGGTGCAATATGCCCAATACTGACATTGGTACTAAAAGTATCTCTTTCAAAGATTGGCATTTGCCCTAATCTTTCTGCTGCTTGTTTAATGCGTAAATAAGTCTCGAGACGATCAATCAATGCTTGTTTTGGATCTTTTTCAAATTGATCTACAACTTTTGGCTTGGGGAGAAGTAAGCGTGATTTTAAGTCAGCAAGTAATGCAGCCATCACCATATAATCTGCTGTTAACTCAATATTGAGTGATTTCATACTATCCATATAGGATAAATATTGGGTCGCAATCGGTGAAATATCTAACTGTAAAAGATCAAAGCCATTTTTTTGAATCAGATAAATCAGAAAGTCTAGCGGACCTTCAAACTGTTCCAGTAAAATTTCAAATGCAGCAGGTGGTATATATAAATCTTCAGGTATGACTTCTTGCCACTCGTCAAGCACACGAATGGAGGGAAGTAATTCCAATGGAGAAGGAAGAATTTGATTCATATACCGTTATAAGCCACGCGAATTTTCAAAAGCATGAAAGGATGATTTTTTTGTGTTCAAGGGATGACACATACTACAAAGAGCAGCGCTATTCTAATCGAAATCGATACTTTAATAAATTACTCACTTACAAAAACCTTAAAGTTGTCAGGGTATTTTTCATATTTATGCAATTTGATGTAGGTTATATAAAAACTTTATGCTTAAATTATCATCTAAACGCTTATTTTTCCTACATTATAAATTATTATGAAAAATTATTTAAAAACACAACAGAATGAATTTGGTCAAAATGTTGGCTTTTCACTCAAGCATAATTTATCAATTCAACCCATTTCAGGGACGCTGAAAGGGCAATATATCAACTTAATTGATGTTGCTGAGGGTCTATCTGAGCAAGCAGCAAGCTTAATTTGGGATTGTGTCGTCACTGAACCTAGTGAAGAATGTTGGACCTATCTGCCTTATTCGGCACCGCAAAGCCAAATTGCATTAAAAAATAATTTACAAAATCTATTTGGTTTTAAAGATTCGACCCATTTTTTGATTGAAGTTGATGGAGAGGTTCAAGGTTGGATTGCACTCTTAAATCCAAGACTTGGGCATGCTGCGATAGAAATTGGTAATGTTTATTTTTCCCATAAAATGAAAAAATCTAAAGCAGCAACAGAAGCGATTTTTTTATTATTAAAACAGTGTTTTAAATATGGTTTTAGACGCGTTGAATGGAAGTGTGATGATGCTAATGCCCCATCAAAAGCAGCAGCATTACGTTTTGGTTTTCAATATGAAGGTTTATTTCGTCAAGATAGGATTGTGAAAAATCGAAACCGAAATACCGCATGGTTTTCAATCATTGATGAGGAGTGGTCTAATTTAGATCAAGCCTATCAGCAATGGCTCAGTCCTGAGAATTTTGATGCGCAGGGTTTCCAGAAACAAAGACTTTCTGATTTTAATTTATAATTGAGCTGAATTATGAGTAACAGGAATTTTTTAAATGAAAAGATATTGTGGAATCACGATTGAATGAAAAGAAAAATAATTGTAGGTCTATTACTGTTTGTTACTATGATCATAATCGGAGGCTTCGTCATCTGGCATAATCCATCACTGAAAAAAGAATTATTAAGACTCTACTTAGGCTCAATGATTGTGAATGGCATAAATAATGATGCCAAACCTGCTGCTGCTAAATTGGGGATGGATATTTATGCAATTAATCAATATCCTAAGATTACCATAGAGATAAAATTACAAAGTTATGATGGAAATGATGGTGTAAGTAAAACCCAGCTTAAACATCAAAGTTGCGAGTTTATTGACGTTTTTCAAACCATGAGAGAAAGAGAAAAGTCTATAATTTATGGTCTTTTAAGTGAAGATAAGGTTTTATTTCAATTTTCGGTTTTTAATTCTTTTAATCAAAAAATACAAAGTGCGAGTCAAGTTCTCGCTGAATGTCCAAACTTTCCTTATGCTTAATATTTTTTATGAAAAGAGATGTCAGCACTTACTCAAAAGCACTGACATCACCGACACCACGACGGACAACTACAGGATTTTCTCCTGATAAATCTACAATACTCGTGGTCGATAAAGTGCCAAAACCACTATCAATAAACACATCAATTCGTTTGGCGAGTTGATTTTCAATATCGTATGGATCATCAAGCGGATCTTTTTGATCAGGCAAGATCAATGTACTGGTTAATAAGGGTTCGCCTAGTTCTTTTAACAAAGCTTGCGCAACTGGATTACTTGGAATACGTAGACCAATGGTTTTTTTCTTTGGATGCATTAAACGCTTAGGTACTTCACTAGTCGCAGGCAAAATAAAGGTGGTGACAGCAGGGGTATTGGCTTTTAACAGGCGATACATGGCGTTATCGACTTTGGCATAAGTGGCAATGTCAGATAAATCACAACACATAATGGCATATTGATGCTTTGCCCCTAAATTACGGATTTGCGCAATCCGTTCCATCGCGCTTTTATTTCCGATTTGACAGCCAATTGCATACGCTGCGTCCGTTGGGTAAACCACAACATCACCTGAACGAATACGTTCAACTGCTTGGGTGATTAAACGAGCCTGTGGATTTTCAGGATGAATATGTAAATGCAACATTATGATAACTCCCTGATCTATATGGCTGAATTTAGTATGAAACGTGTTGTGTGGCTGATGCAAGTCTCTGATGTGTTAATTTTGTCATTTAATCAAGGTATTCACGTTTAAATTCATCAAGTTGTAATGGTGTACCATTGCGTGTACAAAGACAGATGCAATAAATGAAATGGGCTGCATCATGGGGGAGCTTGGCTTCACCAGAAAAATAACGTTGTACTTGTGTAAAAACATCATCTTTAAAACGTTGTCCACTGCCGCCATCACCTGTCAAATTATCTAAAGACACGCGGAATTTTCGACCAAAGGCAGTTGCAAATAACCATTCAATCGCTTGAGGTTTAATCTCAACTTGTTCAAAAAGTGCCTGTTGTTCCATACTGCGACCATCTGGAGCATACCAATAACCAAGGTCAGGAAGCAGACGACGTTGTGTGCCAGCAATACTCCAATGGCTTATTTCATGCAAGGCACTATTAAAAAAACCATGGGCAAATTGGATCCTTGCAGCTTGTTCAAAAGTCGCTGGGAAATATTCTGGTTCAAAATCACCTTTAACAAGTGTGACATTATGGTGGGAAAACCAGTGATTAAAGTGTAAAATAAGCCAATCAACCTGTTCTAGTTCTGTTGTTAACTTTTGCCAAGATGAACGTTGCACTTGATTTGGCGCTAAGGCAGAGACAGGAGTTGAATAGGGGCTAACAAGTAATGAAGTTGTTACTTCAAGTTGCGGCTGCAACAGATGCATTGCTGTGTTACCACGAGTTCTGTCTAAAGAAGTGCAAAATTGTATCTTAATCTTTGACAGAGTACCGATGAATTTGTAGAATTGCCGCCTTAATTATGTCAGCAAATACTTTTCCAAGCCAAATCGAGCCATTTAAATGGGCTGAACAGGGCTTTACATGGTCAGGAACACTGCCATTGTCTCGCTTTGCTCGTATTGCTCGAGAAGCTGTTGGTTCAATTGATGATCAATTGATCAACATAGACTGTAAGCTATCAATGGATATCTATCATCGTATTGTATGGTTAGATGGACATACTGAAGCAAAAGTTCCAATGGTGTGCCAACGTTGTTTGGGACCTGTTGAAATTGAATTGGTTTCAGACTTTCATTTAGCTTTAATTGATGATGAGTCACTGATAGAGCGATTGGATGAGGATGCTGATTTCATCGTTTTAGGTGAAAGTGAATCTTCGAAGAAAGGTGATTTTGATGCACCTGCATTAGTTGATTTACTCGCATTACTAGAAGATGAACTGTTATTGTTGATGCCTTTATCTCCTAAGCATGATGCTTGTGAGCATAAGCACCAACCTACCATTCAGGACGTTGTCGAAGAGAAACGGGATAACCCGTTTGATGTTTTGGCAAGTTTGAAGGGTAAACTTAACTCATAATTTGTGTTATAATGTTGAGTTAAGACAACTGAATTTGTTCTGATCCATTTTTTCGATCTTTGTAAGGAGCCATCATGGCCGTTCAGCAAAACCGTAAAAGTCGCTCTCGCCGTGACATGCGCCGTTCACATGACGCTTTAACCGAGAATGCATTATCTGTAGACCAAACTACGGGTGAAACTCATCGTCGTCACCACGTGACTAAAGATGGTATTTACCGTGGTCGTCAATTATTCGCTAAAGCAGCTGATGCTGAATAATTGAGTTATATGCATTAAGCGTTAGCTTAAAGTATAGAAAAAATGGGAGCGAAAGCTCCCTTTTTTGTTGTTTTTCGCAATTAAAAAACGAATTAATAAATGGTAAATTGCCGCATCGGAAAAGAGTCTGTTGTCATTCTCATGTAAAATCATGGGTGTTGATGAAATTGGCGATAGACCATTTTAAGGATTTTTATATGTCGACTAAACGACTTGAGCAGGCTGCTCAAGCAACAAAAACAGTATTTGTTTTTCCTGGTCAGGGTTCACAAAAAGTAGGCATGTTGGCTGAACTTGCAGAGCAGTTTAGTGTCGTTCAAGATACATTTGCAGAAGCATCTTCAGCGCTTGGCTTCGATCTTTGGCATATTGCCCAAAGTGGTGAAGGTTTAGATCAAACTGAGAATACGCAACCTGTATTACTGACTGCGAGCATTGCATTATGGCGTGTTTGGTTAGAACTAGGTGGTATTGCTCCCAAATACTTAGCTGGACACTCTTTAGGAGAATACAGCGCGCTTGTTGCAGCAGAAGCAATGACTTTAGCCGATGCGGTTAAATTGGTACATTTACGTGGAAAATTGATGCAGAGCGCTGTTCCTCAAGGCGAAGGCGCAATGGCTGCAATTCTTGGCTTGGCAGATGAGAAAGTCATTGAGCTTTGTAAGAATGCATCTGCTACGGGTCAAGGTTCAGTTGACGCTGCAAATTACAATGCACAGGGTCAGGTTGTTATTGCGGGTAGTGCTGCTCTAGTTCAGCAAGTCATGGCTGAAGCAAAAGAACAATCAGGTAAAGCGATTGCATTGCCTGTTTCTGTACCGTCACATTGTACTTTAATGAAACCAGCCGCAGAAAAGTTTGCTGAAGCTTTGGAACAAACTGCCATTGAGCTACCACACCTTCCTGTAATACAAAATGTCAACGCGGAAATTGCGACAGATGTTGCTCAGTTACGTCAGGCATTAACGGCTCAGTTATACCAGTCAGTTCAATGGACACGTACGATGCAGTATCTACAAGATCAAGGTATCCAGTACGTGGTTGAATGTGGACCAGGTACAGTACTTAGCAATCTTGCCAAGCGATTACCGAACATAGAAAAAGCATTTGCGATTGATAGCAAAGCACGTATGGAAGATGCCCTAAACGCAGTGTTAGTGGCTGAAGGAAAAATTGCATGACACAACAACGAAAAGTTGCGTTAGTGACAGGAGCAAGCCGAGGTATTGGCGCAGCAATTGCACAGCAACTCATTCAAGACGGTTTTTTTGTAGTTGGTACCGCGACTTCTGAATCAGGCGCGCAAAAACTCACAGAAAGTTTTGCTGAACATGGAGCAGGTGCTGTACTCGATGTTCGTGATGGCACAGCGATTGATGCACTTGTCTCAGACATTGAACAAAAATATGGTTCAGTGTTGGTATTGGTCAACAATGCAGGCATTACCAAAGATAATTTGCTACTTCGTATGTCTGAAGATGATTGGGATGACATTCTCAACATTCACCTGAAAGCTGTTTATCGCTTGTCTAAGCGTGTGCTTAAAGGTATGACGAAAGCACGTTTTGGTCGCATTATTAATATTAGTTCAGTGGTTGCACATTTTGCCAACCCTGGACAAGCCAACTACTCGGCAGCAAAAGCAGGGATTGAAGCATTCGGTCGTAGCTTAGCCAAAGAGATGGGTAGTCGTCAGATTACAGTGAACAGTGTTGCACCTGGTTTCATTGCCACTGAAATGACTGATCAGTTAAGCGAAGATGTTCGTAAAAAAATGAGTGATCAAGTAGCTTTAAATCGTCTAGGTGAACCTCAAGATATTGCGAATGCAGTGAGTTTCCTTGCTAGCGATAAGGCTAGTTACATTACTGGTACAGTTTTACACGTAAATGGTGGTTTATACATGGCCTAAGTGGCGATGTATAAACTTTTAAAAAATTTTATATTCAATTAAACTAGTGGCAAATTAAAACGCCACAAGCAATGAGGAGAATTCCTGTGAGCGATATCGAACAACGTATCAAACATGCAGTAGCTGAACAATTAGGTATTCGTGCTGAAGAGATTAAAAACGAAGCATCTTTCATGGATGATTTGGGTGCTGACTCTTTAGATCTAGTTGAATTAGTTATGTCTTTTGAAAATGATTTTGATATCACCATCCCTGATGAAGATTCAAATGAAATCACGACTGTTCAATCTGCAATTGATTATGTAAGTAAAAAACTTGGCTAATCATTTTGTATGACCAAAAGCCACCGCAAGGTGGCTTTTTTATGTGCTTAACTTTCGCTTGAGAGGATTTATACATATTTTTACAAGAAAAAGTAAACTCTGAATATGAAAAGAGTTTATTTAGGCGTATAAAATTTATGCTATTTAAAATAATTTATGGAACCATAACAACAAAAGGGAATTTTATGAATATAGCAAAACGTGTTAAAGAGATCATCATTGAGCAACTTCGTGTAGATGAAGACACTGTTTTGCCTAATGCATCTTTTACAGATGATTTAGGCGCTGACTCATTAGCTGTAGTTGAGCTTATTATGGCTTTGGAAGGAGAATTTGGTATTCAAATTCCATATGAAGAGGCAGAGAAAATTATCACAGTTCGATCTGCAATTGATTATATGGCGAATATTGTGGGAGAAGATGCGTAAATTGCATGATGCTTTGAGCTGATCGAAAGCCGCATGGAGTCGTTTTTGTGGTTCTCTATGAAGAATTAACTTAAAAATATACATAGATTCACAAGACGTATTTAAGATGATAATTGCGTCAAGTCAAGAAGGCGCGCTATGCGCCTTTTTTATAGAATTCAAATATTACTTAATAATTGTTTAGGTAGTTTATCCATCAATTGTAAAAAAGGTGTTGGGCTTTGTAATGCCCTAGATAAGATTAAAGCCCCTTGAATGCGTATCACGGTATCTTGTGCCCGTTCGAAAGCTTGATCCTCTGTCATTCCTGCATCTTGTAAAACGAGTGCAATGTTTTCAATCAATCTTAAAAAGACAGGTTGGATTTGAGGTAAGAAGATTTGGTGAGCTTCACTCAAGGTCAAAACTGCCAAAATACATGCCACATGACCATTTTCATACACCTGCTTCAATGAATTTGTTAAAGCTTCTAAACGTTCAATGGGTGGGGTACTGCTTTGTAGATGAATAAAAATATTGTCTTCGCGCCATTGTTCTAAATAGCTCAAAACTTCTTGTGCCATTTGTTGTTTTCCATTTGGAAAATGATGGTACAAACTGGCTTTACCTAAACCTGTGCGTTCTGAGATTTTAGATAAAGATGCACCTTCATAGCCGTATTCTCTAAAAATACTTAGCAAAGATCGAATCAATGTTGGTTTATCCATAAAAAATTACTCAGATTACTTGTTTTTGTACCGATCGTTCGGTACAGTCGAACTATAACCACAAAAGAAGATGACAATGAAACTTTATAATACTGTAATCTCAGGAAATTGTTACAAAATCAGATTATTACTTTCATTTCTGAATTTGGACTATGAAAAAATCTCCGTAAATTTACTTCATCAAGAACAAAAAACGGCAGAGTTTCTAAAGCTCAATCCTTTAGGGCAGATTCCTGTTTTAGAGGATCAGGGGAGATATATCCATGATTCACAGGCAATTTTATGCTATCTAGCCAAAACATATGATGCTCATCAGCTTTGGTTTTCACAAGAAACAATCACAATTACACGTATTTTAGAGTGGCTGTTTTTTGCCAATCAAAGAATTGCTTCTAGTTTATCGGCAGCTCGGGCATTTCATTTGATCAAGAAACCGAACATTGATATCGAGCATGCCACTGTGATGTCACATGCATCATTAGCAGTGGTGAATCAACATTTAAAAACAAGACATTGGTTGGTTGGTGAATCAGCTACGATTGCAGACATTGCCTGTTATCCCTACATCGCTTTAGCACATCAAGGAAACATTGAATTAGATCAGTATCCAGATGTTCAAGCTTGGCTAGCACGTTTCGAACAATTACCGCATTTTATTGAATTAGATGAATAAAATAGGTTGATGATGAAAAAAGTGCTTATCACTGAAGCAAGTCAAGGGATTGGGCAAGCAATTGCCCAGAAATTCTTAGATCAGCATTATGAAGTGCATAATATTTCTCGCCAAGTACCACAATATACCCATGCTCATTTACATCATTGGCAAGCGGATATGTTGCAATATAAGCAACTTAAAAGTGTTATGGAGCAGATCGGACGATTTGATATTCTGATTAATAATGCAGGTTATATGAATACACTCACAGCAAGTTCATATACGTGGGATGAGCTGTATAACATTATGAATGTGAATTTGATTCATACCATGCAATTGAGTATAGATGTGGCTGAGAATGTGTTTAAAACACAGCAATCTGGGCGCATCATTAGTATTGCATCAATTGCAGGGCAAATTGGACATCCTGATATTTGGTATGGAATTTCAAAAGCAGGGTTGATAAATGGGATGCGTAGTTTAGCTCGAAGTCATGCCCAATATCATATTCAAACCTTTAGCATCGCACCTGGTCCTGTTGAAACTCAGATGATGCAAAAGATTCCGATTGAGAGACAGAAACGTTTAAAAGAAGCCACGTTGAATCAGCAATTTTGCCAAGCACAAGAAATTGCAGATATGGCATTTTGGTTAGCAGATGCTGCCCCCAATTGTTTAAGTGGTGAAGTTTTTGATTTGAATAATGGTGTGAACTATCGTTAGTGTATCTTGAGCAAATGAATAGAAATCTGCAGATTTCTATTCATTACCACTAAAGTATTAAAAGCGTTTTGGAACCTTTTGCCCATTGGGTACAGGTGTCTCAGCCTGTTTTAATACACCAAATAACCATGTTTCTGCATGTTGAACGGCAATTTTGAGTGAATCC
>Ga0075163_10012897_pt1 | contig 10872 bp, 7 predicted proteins | sample JI1023141ADNA_FD_71478 | JGI IMG/M metagenome (GOLD analysis project Ga0075163, IMG submission 71478) | Wastewater effluent complex algal communities from Wisconsin, to seasonally profile nutrient transformation and Carbon sequestration -... | ecosystem: Engineered > WWTP > Effluent > Algae...
TCTGGAAGCAAAAAATGCTGGAAGGCACTTATGATACGGCCCTTCATCCGCGAATCGGCCGGCTTCGTAAAAACTGGAAAGAGCTGTACCAACTTGACCTGGACAATCAGGTACACCCGCTCTTATTCCGCATCAGTTGTGCCTTTTTGGATCAGGGCATTGCAATAGACTCTTTTCCGATAGCCGGGAAGAATTTTACAGCAAGCCTGCAGGAACTGGAACAAAAAAGCCCGGTTAGTTTTTTCAGAACAAAAGCGGTAAGACAACTTTTCCTTTCCGGGAATTATTCAATTCAATCCCTCCTGCAGCAAATTGTAGGAAAGGAAGAATATTTTGAACAGTATTTGTTTGATCAGGCTTTTGCCCATCATGGCTGGAGCGGACTGGTCAGCGCGGTGGAAGACAATCCGCATACCCTGCTTGACCGGAAACAAATTACACTGCGTGAGTTCATCGCTTTTGAACTGCTGATGGAACTGGATGTTTTAAACGATGTCTTAGGTAAACACCGGGTGCCGCTGGCTGAAAAACTGAAAGAAGCCCCGCTTGATCTGTTTGCTGATTTACCCCGGACTGAGTATACTGAAGTCATTGAATGCTGGCAGGAGGCTTTCGAATGGAGCTATTATGATTCGGTGCTGAAAGGACTCCTGCTTGCAGGCCAGCGCGACCGTTTATCGATCCGCAATCACCAACAATCAGCCGAGGCAGACCATAAAAGCTTCCAGGCCGTTTTTTGTATTGATGAAAGAGAGGATTCTATCCGGCGGCATATTGAAGCCGTTGATAAATGCTGTGAAACTTTCGGGGCCCCTGGTTTTTTTGGTGTTGAATTTTATTTTCAGCAGGAGGGCAGCAAATTTTACGATAAACTTTGTCCTGCCCCCGTAACCCCCAAGTACCTGATTAAGGAATCAGGTGCCATCTTACCGGATCATCACGAACCCCTGTACAGTAAACACACACATGGTTTATTTACCGGTTTCTTCCTGAGTGTAACCTATGGTTTCTGGGCCCTGGCCAAGAAACTGCAAATGATGTTTAATCCCAAAATGAGTCCGGCCATTTCCAATGCTTACGGACATATGGACCGGCAGTCGGCACTGACCATTGTAAATAAAAATCCGGAAGACCTTGAAAATGGTTTACAGATTGGATATACAACCGAAGAGATGGCTTTTCGGGCAGAAAATTTTTTAAGAGGCATAGGGTTGGTCAAATCCTTTGCGCCGATCGTCTATATAGTTGCCCATGGCAGCAGCAGTGCCAATAATCCACACCATGGTGCCCATGATTGTGGTGCCTGCAGTGGCCGCCCCGGTGCGACTAATGCGAGGGTGATGGCATTTATTCTCAATCATGATGAAGTCAGAAAGATGCTGCAGGAAAAGGGAATACATCTTCCTGCTGCCACGCGTTTTATTGGCGCCATGCATGATACGGCAGCTGATGTGATGGGATATTATGACGACAACGATCTAAACGAAGCAACGGCAGCAGCACATATTATCCATCAGCAGCATTTTGAAACGGCATTAAACCTGAATGCCAAGGAAAGAAGCCGGCGCTTTGCCTCCATCAATTCAAAACAGGAACTGGAGCAGGTACGCAAAGCCATTCATAGCCGGTCGGTTTCTTTGTTTGAACCAAGACCTGAACTGGGACATGGTACCAATACACTCGCCATCATCGGCAGAAGAGCAACCAGCAAAGGATTATTTCTTGACCGCCGCGCTTTTCTTAACAGCTATGATTATACCACAGATCCCGACGGCAGTATCCTGTCGGCCGTGATGCGGCCCATCGGATTGGTCTGCGGCGGGATAAATCTGGAATATTATTTTTCACGGGTGGATAATATCAAACTGGGGGCTGGAACCAAACTACCGCATAATGTGATGGGATTGTTTGCTGTAGCCAATAGCAGCGATGGGGATCTCAGGCCCGGACTACCCTGGCAGATGATCGAAGTACATGATCCGGTTCGTCTGCTGGTAATTGTCGAGCATCAGCCTGAGATCGTGTTGAAGGCCATTCAATCATCACCCGAAGTATTTGAATGGTACCGGAATGAATGGGTGCATATCGTGGCCCTGCATCCCGGTGAACAACAGTTTTATTATTTCCGGAACGGTGTTTTTGAAAAGTACGAACCCATAACGGCTGCCAGTGAAATCGGAACGATTCATAATATGGAAGCCTTTATTGAAGACGCCCGTGAAATGGAGACCAATCATATTGTGGACGCTACAGAAGAAAATTTACCCGTGTACCTGTTGGATTAATCAACTACCGGTGAATTTCCGGTAGAAAAATATAAAAATGAACCTGCTGCTTGTCCTGATTATTGCCATTCCCTTCGTCGCTTTTTTGCTGACCCTTCTTTGGCAAAACAAGAGCGAAAAGCCGATCGGGCTGATTGTAAGGGTTACCAAACTGCTGAATATCGCGGTGGTATTGGCCCTGGCTATTGCCTGGTGGATCAATGGCCAGCAAGCAGTCAGTTATGAGGTAATCACACTCTACAAGACCAACAACTTTGTTTTTGCTTTTCAGTTGTACTATGATGAAATCACCCTGGTATTTAGTGTGGTGGGGGCGATATTGTTTTTTCTGGTGGCCACTTTCAGCAAATACTATATGCACCGGGACGAAGGCTATAAACGCTTCTTCAATACCATTCTCTTTTTTGCCACCGGGTATAACCTGATCATTTTCGCCGGCAATTTTGAAACCCTCTTTATTGGTTGGGAAATCAAGGGACTTTGTTCATTCCTGCTCATTGCTTTTTACCGGAAACGCTATTTACCGGTGAAGAATGCTTTCAAAACAGTTTCATATTACCGGATCAGTGATCTGTCCATCATCCTGGCCATGTGGATGATGCATCACCTGATGCACCAGAATATCAGCTTTGCGCAATTAGGTGAAGCTAAAAATGCAGCTGCCGGACAGGCGGGAATGGCCATTTTTATTACAGCTATGTTCATTCTGCCATCAATGATTAAGTCGGCCCAGTTTCCCTTTACGTCATGGTTGCCCCGGGCGATGGAAGGACCGACCAATTCCTCAGCTATATTTTACGGGTCACTCAGTGTGCATATCGGGGTTTTTGTACTGTTGCGAACTCATCCTTTTTGGGAAGATATGGAATGGGCCAGGATCCTGATTATTACTGTTGGTGCTGTTACCGCGATCGTTGCTTCACTTACTGCCAGGGTACAACCCACCGTTAAAACGCAAATTGCATATGCTTCTGCAGCACAGATCGGATTGATGTTTATTGAAATTGCACTCGGATTTCACTGGCTGGTATTACTGCACTTTGCCGGCAATGCATTCCTGAGAACCTATCAGTTACTGGTATCTCCCTCTGTACTCAATTACCTGGTGCATCATCAGTACTTTCATTATTCACAACCCGGTCAGCAAAAACTATCGAAAATAAAGGCGGCCTTATTTACACTGGGAGTGAAAGAGTGGAATATGGATAAGCTGATGTATCGTTTCCTCTGGTCTCCTTTCAAATGGCTGGGCCGGCAATTCAGATTCCTGAATGCACCGGTTTATATGATCGTTTTAGGTTTGGCAGCAGGAGTTTTCTTTATAACCGGAATATTACAAACCGAATGGTCATCCTCTTTATCAGCAGCACTACCCATCCTCCTTTTTGTGCTGGCACTGGTTGTGATTCTTTTTTCCTTTGCCAGCAGACAATCTGCTTCGAGGGCATGGTTTTACCTGCTCATTGGCCATCTTTTTATACTGGCCGCTTTGCTGAGTAATTCAAACGAGATCAAAACATTGGAACTGGTCTTTTATGCAAGCGGTGTACTGGCTGCCTGGTTATTGGGCTATTTCTGTCTGCAAAAAGTAAAGGCTATTGACCAGGATATCTCACTCCATTATTTTCACGGGTATGTTTATGAAGCAGAAACCACCGGTTTGTTTTTTCTGATTGCCGCTATCGGTATCCTGGGTTTTCCGGTTACGGCTGCCTTTATTGGTATGGATGTATTGTTTACGTATATCCATCATGACCAACTGGCCCATATCATCCTGCTGGCACTCTGTTTTGTATTTATAGAGTTGTCTGCTTTCCGGATTTTGTTGCGCATCTTCCTGGGTCCACATAAAAAGCTGGATCATCCTGTGGCGTTCAGGAGTTCTTAAGGTCGTTGCTGTTCATCCAGCAGGGTTTGTGAGCGTTCCAGCGCTTCCGTAAAACTGTCTGTAATATTGGCCTTGCCTATGGCAAATAGCAAGCGGGCTGTTTGCAGCTCTTCCATCACCTGTTTACTATGTACTTCTGATAATATCAACCGGGTACCCCGGTGTTTGGCGTCTTTATATACTTCTTCAATGGTCTTGATACCGGTAGCATCAATGATGGGAACCTGCCGCATCCGGATGATCAGCACCTTTGGTTTTTTTTCAATGAATTTAATAGCGTCTTTGAATTTATAGGCAGCGCCAAAAAATAAGGGGCCGGTAATTTCAAAAACTTCCACGCCTGCAGGAATCACAAAATCACTCAAGGCATCTTTGTTCTTATTCTCCGTTCCTTCTTCGGTATTGCTGGTCAGCATATTGACATCACTGAACTGAATCATCTTTCGCATAAACAGGAAAACAGCCAGTAACATGCCTATTTCAATGGCCACCGTAAGATCCACCAGTACGGTCAGGAAAAATGTGGTGAGCAATACCGCCACATCTCCACGCGGACCGCGGAGAACAGACTTGAAATGACGCCATTCACTCATATTATAAGCGACCACAACCAATATGCCTGCCAGTGTACCCATAGGAATCAGGGCCGCCCATTTACCGGCAAAGAGCATGATCAGCAATAATGTAATGGCATGTATCATCCCGGCTACCGGTGTTCTTCCTCCGTTTTTTACATTAGTCACTGTTCGGGCAATGGCTCCGGTGGCGGGAATACCTCCAAACAGTGAAGAGAAAATATTCGCCGTACCCTGACCTATCAGTTCCATATTTGATTTGTGATTACCTCCGATCATGCCATCGGCCACTACGGCTGATAAAAGGGATTCAATTCCTCCCAGCAGGGCAATGGTGAAGGCCGGTTGTACCAGTTTCTTGATGGTATCAAAATCAATCGATGGAAGCTCCGGTGCAGGTAAAGAAGAAGGGATGCTTCCAAAACGACTACCAATGGTTTCTACCGGGAGATTCAGGAGCTGAACGGCAGCCGTGGTGAGCAGGATGGCAATCAGCGAGCCTGGGATTTTATGTGAAATCTTTGGCCATAGCTGGATGATGGCTACCGTCAATACTGCAATTCCCAGTACATAAAAATTGGTACTGCTGAAATGCTGAAAAAAGACGCTCCATTTATCGGTGAAATCTGCAGGGACTGCTCCCATTTCCAGTCCCAGAAAATCTTTTACCTGTGAGGAAAATATCACCAGCGCAATACCGCTGGTAAAACCAATGATCAATGGATGAGGAATAAATTTGATGACGGATCCCAGCCGGGCCAGTCCCATCAGGATCAGCATGATCCCGGCCATAAAAGTGGCAATGATCAGTCCGCTGACACCATGGGTTTGCACAATGCCATATACAATCACGATAAATGCACCCGTGGGTCCACCGATCTGAACGCGGCTTCCGCCAAGGGCAGATATAATAAAACCGGCGATCACCGCTGTGTATAATCCCTTCTCCGGAGAAACCCCGGAAGCGATGGCAAAAGCAATGGCCAATGGCAGGGCAACGATGCCAACAATAATACCGGCCATCAGGTCTTTTGAAAACTGGGGCCGTGTATAGTTTTTTAATGTATCAAATAACTTGGGTCTGAACATTGTCAAAGAATCAGTAAGAAGAATATCGATTCGAATGCAATTTACTTAATATATTTTTTAATGGTTTAATATGATTGCAGGGCATATTAAACAGGTGTGGAATTACATTGGTAAATATCTCTGTTTTGGCAGCTGTTTTGGCATTCGCTGTATTATCTTGCTACCGGTTATTGATTTACCTAAATGAAGGGTTATGAAAAGATGCTGTCTATTATTTTTCCTGTTCCTGTATGTTACCGGATTTGCACAGAATGACCGGCTGAATGACAGAAATAATACCAACTGGCTGCAGACATTTAACACGATTAAACTCACTAAAAAATGGAGTCTGCATGCAGAATACCAGTGGCGCCGTGAACAGGGATTCAAAAACTGGCAGCAGAGTTTGTTAAGAGTCGGGGCTAATTATAAAATCAATGATCAGATTACGGCTCATCTGGGGTATGGTTGGATTCTGACCTATCCTTATGGAGATTATCCGATAGCTGCTGCAGGAACATTTCCGGAGCATCGGCTCTATGAGCAAATCAGTTTCCGTCAACCCCTGAATAAATGGGTATTTACCCATCGGTTCCGGATTGAACAACGTTGGTTAAGAAGAAGAACCGGAGTGGCTGAGCCACCGGATTATGAATGGTACATCCTGCACCGTTTCCGTTATCAGTTCAGGTCCCAATACGCCTTCTGGACAAAGGGGGAACGCCAGTTTTACGGAGCCGCTGCGGATGAAATTTTTATCGGGGCGGGTAAAAATCTGGGGGTGAATATTTTTGATCAGAACCGGATCTTCCTCCTGCTGGGATATAAACTGAACAAAAGGGTTTCCCTGGAAGCCGGGTATTTCAACCAAACGCTGCAACAGGGAAGAAGAATCAATAACCAGACCATCATGCAACGCAATAATGGCCTGGTCCTTTCATCAATTCTTCAGCTTTGAGATTACTGCTGATTTTTCTTTTCTTCAAAATGTTCATTCAGCTGAACCGGATGGGATGATTTTCCGGCAACCTTCATTTGAATGACATCTACGAGTAGCGCAAAAGCCATGGCAAAATAGACATAGCCCTTGGGGATATGCACATCAAATCCCTCCACCAGCAAGGTGAAACCAATCAGCATCAGAAAACTGAGTGCCAGAACTTTAAATGCCGGATGTTTGTTCACAAAATTACTGATGGGGGCCGCCGCCACTAACATGATTAGTACGGTTACAATGACAGCTGTGTACATCACCCAGATCTCATCTACTAATCCTACTGCCGTGATGATGGAGTCCACCGAAAATACAAGATCAAGTAAGAGGATCTGACCGATGATATTCCGCAAAGAGGCTTTTTTGATTTTATGATCACCGTCTGCATTTTCACCCTCCATTTTATGCCAGATTTCTTTCGTGCTTTTCCAGATCAGGAACAAACCACCCAGGATCAGGATCAGGTCTTTTCCACTGATACTGGTTCCCATAAAATTGAAAAGACCCCTGTCCAGTTTCATGATCACTGAAATAGCCGCCAGTAAACCAAGACGCATGACCATGGCAAGCAGGATGCCCCAGTTCCTGGCTTTTTTTTGCTGATCGGGTGGGAGCTTCCCGGCAAGGATCGAAATAAAAATAATATTATCAATCCCTAATACTACCTCAAGCGCAATCAGGGTTAACAATGAAATGACGATGGAAGCATCCATGTGAATGGTTTAAATAAATGTAAATCAAATTACCGGCAAGCTGGTTTAAAAGTCGAACAGGTTACTCAGAAATCCACCGCCTTCATTATCGCGGTTATTTCTTCTTTTGCCACCAAATTGCCCGCCATTATCATCGTCGTCATCTTCATCCTGTTCCCGGTATTTTTTCTTTTGTTCTTTTTCCTGACGCCCTGAAGATTCCTGTGCGCCGGCAGCTCCTGATCTTTCGATGATTTTATCCAGTTCACCCCGGTCGAGCCAGATACCCCGGCATTTCGGGCAGTAATCAATTTCTACGCCCTGTCTTTCGGTCATTACGAGTGTTTCTTCACAATTAGGACATTTCATTTTTATTTGTTTTATGATTAAATAATGGGTTAACGATTAAACAGTATTCCGGCTGCCCACTGTATTCCAATACCGGCTTTAAAAAATTTTGCTTTTAGTTCCTGCAATTTTTGAAAGGCCTCCAGAGTTTTGTTTTCCCGGGCATTGACCAGAAATAATGAACTTTCGCCAGCACTGAATCTTGTTTCCTCCCCGCGCTGAAGCGCAGCATAATTAAGCCAGGCTTTTTCCTGAGTCACTAACTGGTTTTTTAAAGCAGCCAGTTCGTTGAAATAAGCTTTCACTTTATTTTCCAGTTCCAGTTGTTTCTGATTCTGGGCCAGTTGTGTTTCTGTAATTTTTATCCTGGCTTTTCTGTATTCACCCCTTCCCTGTGACAATCGCAGCGGGATACCCATACTGATGCCATACTGAAAATTATTTTCAAACAGGGGACTGCTGACCGTCTTGGCAAGATTGTATCCCTTACCCAGTTGGTTGTATTTGAAATTGAGATCAGGCAACAGATCCTGAAACTTCAGTTTTTTCTCAACCGCCAATGCATCCAGTTTAAAATTATATAGAAGTAATTCAGGATGGTTTTTTCTGGCTGCGTCAAGCAGGCCGGTCAGTTCCGGTAAAACAAAGGCATTGCTGCTGATGCCCTGCAAATCATCAGCCGGCAGAACTGTTTCCGGCAAATCATAAGGCTGGTCTTTATCTGTCCAGAGATAGAGGGACAACTCCAAACCAGCATTCTGAAATTCCTGCCAGGCTTCTGATTGCAATACTTCAAAATGCTGCAACTGGGTTAATGCTTCTGCGGTATCAATCGCGGGCCGGTCGCCCAACCGGAATGCTGTTTTAACCAGCTGTACCCTTTTTTCATTCACGGTAACCGCATTGCTGAGAATACGGTATGTCTGGTACCGGGCCGCCCAGTTCCAGTAAGTCTTTAATGCTTCCTGCAGCAGATTGTTGAGGATATTTCTTTTTTCAACAGCAGAAGCATCCCTGAATATCCTGGCTGTTTGCAGGGCTGCTCTTCGCTTATCCATCAGCAGGTTTTTGGCAAGTGGAATACTGAGTCCGATATAACTGGTCTCGCCTTTTGTATCCGTGGGATCCGTCCGGTTACCGGACAAGTATTCCAGTCCTGCCCTTATTTCCACTCCAAACCAGGTTGGTATGGCCAGTTCCGGCCGGTTATAATAATAGTATTCCGTACCATCAAAGGTTTTGCGGGCATTTGTATTTTCCAGTGTAGGATCAAATAATCCACGGGATATGGTCAGGTCTGCTTTTGCTTTTTCAATAATGAGATCAGCCTGTTTGGCAACCGGATGAAAACGATTTACAATTTCTGCAACCTGCGATGCAGATAATGTTTTGATGGGATCCTGTGCCATTACGGTACCCAATGGGATGAGAAAATAAAATATATAGATCAATCGCTTTTTCATTTTTTGTCTGTTTGTTTTGGCTTGTAATAATCCGGGGGAAAGCCGTTGATATTCCGCCAGAGTTCGTACCAGACCGGTACATCTTTCAGCAGGGCAATTCCCTGGGCACCAGTACCCATTTTCAGCTGGTAAGGCCAGGGTTTATCGGCTGGGTCTTCTTTTACCAGCACCCTGAATTTTCCATTCTGACTCACATTGCTTTCAATAGCCACTATTTCGCCACCAAAAGTTCCGGAAGAAGCCTTGGGCCATCCGCTGAACACAATGGCAGGGAATCCATCAAACATAAATCTTACTTTTTGGCCGGGTGCCAGCAGTGGCAGGTCCAATGGCCGCACAAACATTTCCACCGCATAACTGATTTTATCCGGAACGATTTCAGCGATCATGTCGCCATCTTTTACAAATTCCCCAATCCCTGCTTTCTGGGCTTTCACTACTTGCCCGCTCTGGGAAGCCAGTACATAATACATCCCATTGCGGATCGTATAACTGGCGAATTGATTTTCCAGCTTGGCTATATCGGCCTGACCGCTGGCAATCTGCGTGAGTGACTGGTACTGATCACCCTGCGCCTTTGCCACTTTCTCCAGGTTTTCCTGTTGAATGGCGCTCATTTCAATTCTGGTAATGGTCAGATCTTGTTTACTATTGGCCAGTTTATTTTCTGCACTGATCTTTTTGGCCATGGCATTCTGGTACGATTGGTTTCTTTGTTCCAACTGGGTTAATGAAACCAGTCCGCTGTCATACATTGCTTTTTGCCGGTTGTATTGAATCGTGGCAATATTGAAATCATTATTGGCAGCAACAGCATCTGCGCTGTCAGCCTGGACTTTCAGGTTCAATTGTCCCAGCTTATTTACCAGCTGGTTCAGTTTTAACTGTAAGCCATTGTTGATGGCATTGATTTGTTGTCCGGTGATATCCACTTTGTTTTTGTAATATTCCACCGACAATTGTTTTCCTGAAAGCTGATCCCTGGTCCGGTCCAGCAGATTGGGATCCAGGTAATCGGTTTTTACCTCTGATAATTGTACCAGGGTATCCCCGGCTTTTACATAATCCCCTTCTTTGATATACCATTTCATCACCCGGCCGCCAATAATGGTATTAACCTGTTGGGGTCGCTGGTCCTGAAACAGGGTGGTCACTGATCCTTTGGCCCGGATATTCTGTGTCCAGGGCAGGAATAAAAAAATAATAAAGATGCCCACGCAGATATAAAACCAGTATCGCACTTTGCTTTTCTGGTTATACATATAGATGCGGGAGTAAGATTGTATGCTGTTGTTCATTGTAATCTTTTTTAGTTGTTGATGGCGAGGGTTCCGTTTTCATCCAAAACAAAAACCTTGTCGCAGCGATCCGCATATTCCTGGTCATTGGTTACAACCACTACCGTTGTATCTGACAAGCCCAGCAGGGTATTGATCAGTTCCTGCCTTTGCTGATCCTTTACATTCATCCAGGGTTCTTCCAGTAATAACAAACGGGGTTGGCCCGCCAAGGCTCTTGCCATCAGAATTTTTTGCGCCACACTGCGGGGCAAACGTCTA